>Ga0255336_100969_pt1 | contig 27953 bp, 22 predicted proteins | sample MeOH1_35cm_T3_17_FD_189102 | JGI IMG/M metagenome (GOLD analysis project Ga0255336, IMG submission 189102) | Sandy soil microbial communities from University of British Columbia, Vancouver, Canada - MeOH1_35cm_T3_179 | ecosystem: Engineered > Artificial ecosystem > Sand microcosm > Unclassified ...
CGCCTGAACATCACGGTGAAGGTGCGCACGTCGGCATAACCCAGGTCTTGCGCAACCTGGCTCGCCGCGTGGCCGACCGAAAGTTTGGACATCGCCTCGGCCAGGCGCAACTGTTCGCGCCATTGCCGCCCACAATTCCAGCGTGTCGTTGCTGGCGGGTTGCGCGATCAGGCTTTCACATATGTTCCGCAGGCGGACATTGGCAGGCAGCGGCAGGCGCGCGGTGCGCGCGCCGTCTGCGGCGTCCGCCGCATCTTCCAGAAGACGCAGGATCAACGGCACGATCAGGGCCGTGCGGCTCTCGCCGGCTTCGTCGGGATCTGAATCGAACATGCCGAGAATCGTGGCGCGCAGCAGATCGCCGACCGGAATCACACGGCACTCCTGTTTTTGCGGCGCGAGCGAAGCCGGCTCGATGTACAGCGTGCGCATAGAAACCTGTCCGACCATATGCAATTCATGCTCGACCTGCGATCCGATCAGCAGGGCGTTGCCGGGCGTCAGCATCCACAGACCAAGTGGCGTAATCGCGCGGACGATGCCGCTGGTTGCGTAGACCAGTTGCGCGCGATGGTGAATGTGGGCGATTTCATGCGTTCCGTCGACGTAGTCGATCGCCTGCGCAATCACTTTTCGGGCGGCAAAAACGTCGCCGAAGGTTTGCAGTTTAGGCCGGACCATGACTTAATTTAACACCCATCCGTTAATAAATACATTAATTCTGCCAATTTTGTCCATTTTTATGTGAATGTTGTCCTGACTGACGACAGGCTATCAGATTATAGTGACATGCGGCCTGAACAACGTGCCCGCACTTCCGTGGTACCCCCCACTCGTTTTGAAGACGTATCGATAGCCATCAAGAGCTAGCCAAAACAGCAGCTTATATTTTATTGCGAATCATTCTCACTATTATTAACAGCCAATTGGGGAACCAACATGAGTACCGGGGTACGCGGATCGACCGCGCTGAACAATGCGTTGCTGTTCTGCCTGCTGAGTGGGACTTCAGCGGTGTATGCACAAACGTCACTCGACGACGCGGCCACTAAAGCCGCGGATCCGTCCACCTTGCCAACGGTCACGGTAAGGGGCAATCGCGACGATTCGCGCGTCGGCTCGGCCGACGGCTATGTGCCGGTCACTGCCGTGACGGCGACCAAGACCGACACGCCGTTGATCGAGACACCGCAGTCTGTGTCGGTGGTGACGCGCGATCAGATGACCGCGCAGGGAGCCGCCAGTGTGGCGGAGGCGTTGCGCTACACGGCCGGCGTGCTGCCCGAATTGCGCGGCAACTCCACGGCGGGCGCGCCTTATCTGTTCAGTCGCGGCTTTTACCTCGATCAGTTTCTCGACGGCTGGCGCCTGCCGAGCGATGCGAGTTATGGCTACGCAATCCCGAATTTCGACACTTACGGGCTGGAGCGCATCGACGTCCTGAAAGGCCCGTCGTCGGTGCTGTATGGCCAGGCCAACCCCGGTGGCATCGCCAATCTGGTCAGCAAGATGCCGACCACGACGCCGATCCATGAAGTATTCGTCACCACCGGCAGCCACAACCGGGCCGAATTCGGTTTCGACCTGGGTGGCGCCCTCACGCAGGACGGCAAGCTGTCCTACCGATTGACCGGCGTCGGCCTCGATACCGACACCCAGGTCAGCGACGTCAAGCAGAAGCGTGTCTACCTTGCGCCGGCGATCACCTGGAAGCCGGACGAGAACACGACGCTGACGGTGCTCGCAAAGTACCAGCGCGATCCGGATGTCGGCTACTACAATTTCGTGCCCGCGATCGGCAGCATTATGGACACGCCCAACGGCCGGATCTCGACCCACACGAACCTGGGCGATCCGACTTTCGATCATCATTCGAAGACGCAATACTCCATCGGCTATCAATTCGAACACCGCTTCGACCCAGTCTGGACATTCCGCCAGAAGCTGAATTACACCTACGTGACCGACGACTTCGCGAACGTGTTCCCGCTCGGCTTCGCGCCTGGCTCGTCCACCAACGTGAATCGCTACGCGTTCTTCAACGATGAAAACGCGAAATTCTTCACGGTAGACAACCAGGTCCAGGCAAAAATCTCCACGGGGCCGCTCGCGCACACCGCGTTGTTCGGCTTCGACTTCCAGCGCGTGCTGTATCGCGAGAACGTCGGTCTGGGACTGGCGCCGCAGCTCAATGTGTTCGCGCCGGTCTATCTGCCGGTGACCACGCCCAACAACACATCCGACGACTTCATCCGCCAGAAGCAATTCGGGCTGTATGCGCAGGACCAGATCGCCTACGGCAAATGGCGCTTCCTGATCGGCGCGCGTGAAGACTGGTCGTCAGCCGACGACAACAACCCGGTCCAGAACTACAACCAGGCGCAATCGGCGCGCGCGTTCACGTGGCGCACGGGCGTCGTCTATCTGTTCGACAACGGCATTGCCCCGTACGCGAGCTTTGCGAAATCGTTCGATCCCCAGGCCGGCGTACTCTACGGCGGCGGCACGGCGAAACCGACCACAGCGCAGCAGTACGAAGTCGGCGTGAAATACCAGCCGCCCGGCTATAACAGTTTCATCACGGCATCGGCGTTCGACCTGACCGAACGCAATGTCCTGACGTCCGATCCCCTCCACCCGGGCTTCAGCACCCAGGCAGGCGAAGTGCGCGCACGCGGCTTCGAGATCGAAGGACATGCCAGTCTGTCCGACAACCTCGACCTCGTCGCCTCGTACACATTTCTGAACGACGTGACGACCGAGTCCGCGGATTCGACGCAAACCATTGCCGGCGACACGACGCCGTTGCAAGGCAAAGTACCGTTTGGCATGCCGAAGAACATGGTGTCGGCCTGGATTGACTACACCTTGCATAGCGGCGATCTGCGCGGCCTCGGCTTTGGCGCCGGCGTGCGTTACATCGGCTCGAGCTACGACCAGTCGAACTCGCTGCGCGTACCGTCCAGCACACAGTTCGATGCAGCGGTTCACTACGACACCGGCCAGCACTGGCTGTTTTCGCTCAATGGGAAAAACCTGTTCAATCGCCAGTATGTCGCCTCCTGCCTGAGCGGCACGACGTGTACCTACGGCGACGGCGTCGAAGTCCTCGCCACCGCCCGCTACCGCTGGTAAGCAAAAAGGAGGAGCGCGTTGAACGACATGACCCAGCAGCATCTCGAACAGCAGCCGGCGAGCCTGGTGAACCACGACAACACCGGGCCGGCAACGCCCCGCGTGTTGTACCAGCTCGACGGCGCGTCGTTCGAAGTCGACGGCCGGGTTCTGCTGCAACCGCTCACCCTCTCGTTGAACGCGGAGCGCATGATCGCGTTGATCGGCCACAACGGCTCCGGCAAGAGCACCTTGCTCAAGCTGCTCGCGCGTCAACAGGCGCCCACACGCGGCACCGTGCGCCTGAACGGCAGCGGCGTCGCCGCGTGGCCGGCCCGCGACTTCGCGCGGCAGGTGGCCTACCTGCCGCAGAACCCGCCCGCCGGCACCGGAATGACGGTGCGCGAACTGGTCGCGCTGGGCCGCTATCCGTGGCACGGCGCGCTCGGCCGCCTGCGCGCGGCGGATCACGCAAAAATCGACGAAGCGCTGCATCTCACCGACACGGCGCGCTTTGCGTCGCAACTGGCCGATCATCTGTCGGGTGGCGAACGACAACGCGTCTGGCTCGCGATGCTGGTCGCGCAAGGCGCTTCGTGCCTGTTGCTCGACGAACCCACATCCGCGCTCGACATCGCGCATCAGATCGAGGTGTTGCGGCTTCTGCGCGAACTGACCGACAGCCACGCATTGACGGTGGTCATCGTGTTGCACGACATCAATCTGGCCGCGCGCTTCTGCGACGAACTGATCGCGCTGCATAGCGGCCGCCTGTTGACAAGCGGCACGCCCGACGCGCTCATGCGCGCCGACGTGCTCGAGTCGATTTACGGCATTCAGATGGATATCGTTGTGCATCCGCATAACGGTAGACGGCTTGGCGTCGCGCGCTGATATGCGACGCCGCGATTTTCTCCGCTCCGCCGCCTTCGCGCCTCTGCTCGGCACGCCGTTAGCCCGCGCGCGAGCGGCCGCCAATCTCACCACGCCGGCGTGGGCGCCGCGTCTCATCGTGCTGGACTGGGGACTGGTCGAAACGCTGCTGGCGCTGGGCATCAATCCCGTGGGTGTCGCCGAGATCGATGCCTATAACGATAGCGTAGTCGCCCCGCTCGTGCCGGCACACGTAGCCGATGTCGGGTTGCGTCTCGCGCCGAGCCTCGAACTTTTACAGCAACTCGCGCCCGATCTCATTCTCATCAACTCGAGCCAGGAATCACAGCGTGCGATGCTCGAACGTATCGCGCCGGTGCGTGCATTCGCCGTCTATACCGACGCCGGCGCGCCCTATCGCCACTCGCAGGACGTCACGCTGCAACTGGCCGAACTGTGCGGCCGCACCAGTGCGGGCCACGCGCTGATCGACGCGACTGAGCGAGTGCTCGCCGGAAGCCGCGCGCAAATCGCCGCGCAATGCGCCCGGCTGCAAGCGTCCGGTCCGCAGCGGCCGCTCTATCTGATCCGCTTTTTCGATGGCCGGCATATCGGCGTGTACGGCGCGCACAGCCTGTTCCAGGACGTGATGGACGCGCTCGATGTCGCCAATGCGTGGCATGGTCCGACCGACTATTGGGGCATCGGCGTGGCCGGGCTCGAGAAACTCGCCGTATCGCCCACGGCGGACGTGCTCTATTTCGATCCGCTGCCCAGCGGTGTCGCGCGCACGCTGAGCTCGAATCGCTTGTGGCACGCGCTGCCCGCGGTTGCCGCGGGACGTGTCGCCACGCTACCGCCGTTCTGGGGCTTCGGCATGCTGCCTTCGGCCGCGCGCTTTGCGGAGGTGCTGACTGCAGCGCTCACGCGCGACCCGGCAGCAAAAACCGATGCAGGAACGCAGACACGCCTATGAATATCGCCCGCACACACGTGCCGCATCTCGCGATACGTCCGTGGCTGCCCGCCGTGCTGACTTTGCTCGTGCTCGCCGCAGCCGTTGCGCTAAGCATCGACAGTCTCTCGGCGATTCTGCCGCCGTCGCTGTGGTGGCAGGCGCTGTGGTCGCCGGATACGCACGACATCCAGCAGATCATCGTCCACGATAGCTGGCTGCCGCGTCTCGTGGTCGGCTGGTTGTCCGGCGCCATTCTGGGACTCGCCGGCACGGTCTTCCAGCAGGTATTGCGCAATCCCCTCGCCGAGCCGATGACACTCGGCGTCTCGGCCGGCGCGCAACTCGCGTTGACGGTCGCCACGCTTTGGGCGCCCGCGCTGCTCGGCGGCGCCGGCCAGTGGGTCGCGCTCGGCGGAGCACTGATCACCGCAGTCATCGTGTTAGGCCTGTCCTGGCGCAGCGGGCTCGCACCGGTCACAGTCGCGGTCGCGGGGCTCGTCGTTACGTTGTATTGCGGATCGATCGGCGTCGCGCTCCAATTGTTTTACGCACCGTATTTGCAGAGTTTGTTCATCTGGGGCGGCGGCTCGCTCATCCAGCAGGACTGGAGCAACGTGACGACGCTCGCATCGCGTCTCGCCATCGGTAGCGGGATCGCGCTCCTGCTGTTGCGGCCCATGACGCTCTTCGGCCTCGACGACGCCAATGCCCGCAGTCTCGGCCTGTCGCTGCGCCGCATGCGGCTCGTCGCGCTGGCGCTGGCAGTCGTGCTGAGCGCGGCCGTAGTCAGTGCGGTCGGAGTCATCGGCTTTGTCGGATTGGCCGCGCCCGCGCTCGCACAGATGGCGGGCGCGCGCCGCCTGTTGCAGCGTCTGCTGATAGCGCCGTTGTGCGGTGCGCTGATTCTGTGGCTCACTGATCAAGCGGTGCAACAGTTGTCCGGCGCAATGGGCGATCTGATTCCGACCGGCGCGGCGACCGCGTTGTTCGGCGCACCGCTGCTGCTGATGCTACTCGCCCGGATGCATCGCGCCACGCGGTTGCCCGCCGGCAGCGAAGACATCGCCCGCAGTCATGCAGTGCCCTTTGCTTCGCTGCGGCGGCGTTTCTTTGGCATCGCGCTACTCATGCTCGTCGTCTCCGCGCTCGCGCTGGATTTCGGCCACGGTCCGCATGGCTGGCATTTCAGCAGTCTCGACGAGTTGTCGCGCGTGGCCATCTGGCGCGTCCCGCGCGCGGCCGCCGCGATTGCTGCCGGTGCCATGCTCGCGGTAGCCGGCACGCTGATGCAACGGGTGACCGGCAATCCGCTCGCCAGCCCCGAAGTGCTCGGCGTGAGCGCCGGCGCCGCGCTCGGTCTGATCGCGCTGGCGATCGGAGCGAATGACGCGGGACACATCGAGCGTATCGCGGCGAGCGCAGCAGGCGCCTTGACCGCCCTGCTCGCGATCCTCTGGTTTTCGCAACGCTCGCGCTTCGCGCCCGATCGCGTACTGCTGGCGGGCATTGCCATCGGCGCGTTGTTCCAGGCAGTGGTCGCGGTGGCGATCGCGAGCGGCGGCGAGCGAGCGGCGATGCTGCTGCAATGGCTCGCCGGCTCCACCTACACGATCACCCCAATCGACGCGACGCTCGCACTCGTCCTGTGCGTCGTCCTGTGCGCGTTGACACCACTGTGCAATCACTGGTTGCAGATCCTGCCGCTTGGCGAAGCATCGGCGCGCGCGCTCGGCGTATCGACGCGCGGCGCCCGCTTCGCGCTGCTCTGTCTGATCGCGCTGTTGACGGCAGCCGCCACGCTGGTGGTCGGGCCGCTGTCTTTTGTCGGCTTGACCGCGCCGCATTTCGCGCGTCTTCTCGGCGCGCGCCGGCCATTGCAGCAGGTGCTGCTGGCCGCGCCGATCGGCGCGGTGACGATCGTCACCGCCGACTGGCTCGGCCGTGCGCTGCTGATGCCGCGCGAGCTGCCGGCGGGCCTCGTCGCGACCTTGATCGGCGCACCTTATCTGATGTGGCTGCTCGGCCGGCGTCGCTAAGCCATGCCGCGCTGCCCACCATTCAATCTTTTTGCACCAGAACTTCAGATATTCCAGGAGAACACGATGCTTGCGGAACTGCTCAGATTGCTTAAGCGACTCTGGCCGATTACCGTACTCGCCACGGCAATGGGCGCCGCGAGCGGCATCGCCACCGCCGCCCTGCTGGCAGTAACGAATCGCACGCTGCATGACGGCGCCGCGGCCTTGCCGACCCTGCTGTGGAGCTTCGCCGGACTGTGCGTGCTGGTGCTCGCGGGCGAAGTCATCTCGGACATCGGCAACAATCTCGTCGGCCAGCGGGTCATCGCGATGCTGCGCAAGAATCTGTGCGAGAAAATCATGGCTGCCCCGATCGGTCAGATCGAACAGTTTCGCAGCCATCGGCTGATCACCGCACTGAATCAGGACATCGATACGATCAGCTCGTTTTCCTTCATGTTCTCGAGCCTCGCCATCGCCACCGCGACGATCGTCGGCTGTCTCGGTTATCTGTTTGTGTTGTCGCCCGTGTTGCTGGTCATCGCGCTCGTCGCCATCGCGCTCGGCTCGATCGTGCAAACGTTGGCACGGCGCGTGGGGATTCGCCGCTTCGGCGCGGCGCGCGAAGCCGAAGACCGTTTGCAGAAATACTATCGTTCGATCACAGAAGGCGCCAAGGAGCTGCGCCTGAACGGCCAGCGCCGCAGCTTCGTCTACGAACACGAACTGTCCGGCACCATCGAGGCGATCTTCCGGCTGCGCGTGCGCGCCGCCAATGTCTTCGTCAGCGCGAATGCATTCGGTTCGCTGTTGTTTTTTATCGTGGTCGGTCTGATGCTGACGTTGCAGACGTGGTCGCCGGGCGCGGATCGCACGATCATCACCGGCTTCGTGCTGGTCCTGCTGTATATGAAAGGGCCGGTCCAGGAGATTGTCGGCGCGCTGCCGGCGATCGGCCGCGCGCAAGTTGCGTTTCAGCGCATCGCCGAGCTCTCCGCACGGTTTTCGACCCGCGAGCCGTCGCTCGTCGCTGGCCACGAAACCGGCTCGCCCGGGCGGCTCGCCGACGTGCTCGATACGATCGCGCTCGCCGGTGCCCGCTATCGCTTCGCCAGACCGCAGGACGAACGCGACGCCTCTGCCGCGGATAGAGGAACAAGCGGAACGGATAGCGTCGGCGGCGGCTTCGAACTCGGGCCGGTCAGCCTCACGATCGAACGCGGCGAGACGCTTTTTATCGTCGGTGAGAACGGTTGCGGCAAGACCACGCTGATCAAGCTTCTGCTCGGACTGTATCAGCCTGACGCAGGACAGTTGCTGCTCAACGGCGAAGCGGTGCGCGACGAACATCTCGACGACTATCGCCAGCTTTTCTCGGCGGTATTCTCGGACTATTACCTGTTCGACACGCTGATTCCCGGCGAAGCCACCCTCACCGCCGACGCACAGAAGTACCTGGAACGTTTCGAGATCGCGCACAAGGTCTCGGTGCGCGACGGCGCGTTCACGACTACCGATCTGTCGACCGGGCAGCGCAAGCGGCTCGCTCTCGTGCACGCCTACCTAGAACGCCGCCCGGTGATGGTGCTCGACGAGTGGGCCGCCGACCAGGATCCGACTTTCCGGCGCATCTTCTACACCGAAATCCTTCCTGACCTGAAACGCCAGGGCAAGACCCTGATCGTGATTTCGCACGACGACCGCTACTTCAGTGCGGCCGACCGCTACATCCGGCTCGAAGAAGGTCACATCGTCGAGGAGGTTCGGCCCTTACGCGTGCAGGCCGCTGCTCAGATTGCCGCGAATGCATCGTGATGCGGTATGGCGGCCGCCCACTACCGATAGGTCGAAATCCCCAGCGCAGCGGTCTCAATTGCACACCCAGTCAAATCGATCCACGCATTCGGATGGACGAAAAACTGACTGGGCGTCGATCGTTACCAATGCGAGGCATCGCTAACGATCAAATTGACGGTATCGGACAAGACCCTCCGAGGAAGAAATGTCGGTACTGTCATCGTCTAAATCATTCCAGTTCGATTGACGCAATCCATTCGCCGCCCGATTTGACGACGTCCTTGCTCCGATCGGTAATGTGCATATCCTCACGAACCAGAAAACCTCGCGCCCGACCGCTTGCAAGCGCCCCGCAGCAATGGGTAGGGCGCGGCTGAACAGTCCCGGCCGACGCATCGGGCACCCATCTTTCGTTGTCAAACCGTAAAAAAACGACCACGTTTTGGGCCTTTGGCGTGCGTCGATGACGCGGCGCGGGCTAGCAGCCATTAACAGCGCAGACAGATCCAGCGCGCGTCCACTGACGCAAATGACAGGTAGCGTCGCATCAGTGGACTGCTGCTCAGAGCGTCAGGAAACCTTCCGCCGCATTTCACTCACGGACAGCCATGTCGCCGAGACCAGGAAGTAAATGGCCCCCACCGCGGCATAACTGGCCACCTTGACGATCGCGGCAGGCGTAGGCTTGTGCGCTTGCACTATGAATAGCACGCCAGCCAGCGACGACTGTGCACCGCTCAGTATCATCGCCCATTGCGCGCCAAAATTCTTCCAGCGCCGCATTGCAGTTCCGAGTTGGAGCAAACCGGATAACACAGCCCAAACGCCGACTACCTGAAGCACACCGGTCATGCTTAGCCGCAGCGCGACGATGACGGCGACCGCCGTTGCCAGGCTCACCGCCGTGTTGAGTGCTTGCGTGCGATTTTCGAAGGGACCACCGCTACGTGACATATCGACATAGTTGGCCAGCGCATCCCATACAGGGTAGGCGACGAGCAAAGCTGCCGCAATGCCCGGGGAATACTGCCCGACAGAAAAGGCAAGCACAACCCAAACAGCCGAAAACGCTGCCCGGACAAAGTAATAGTGCTTCAACCAACGCTCGTTGTGAGTCCGCGCAGTAGCTGCGTGACGATCCATCATTCACACTCCAATAATGATCGGTAGAACGATAATAAAAATGGATATCTGCCCATGCTGTCGGCGCGCATCGGTGCGCTGCGAACGACCGCCTGGGGTATCGACTGTGGCGCATCGTGGCTTACCGGGAGCCCGAGAAAGACAATAGTCTCAGGTCTGCCGCCCCAACGGGATCGGTCAAATGACCGATCCCGGAATGCTCGCCGCCGTGCAGTCGGCAGTCTGCGAACAAAAGCCTATGGCCGTCCGCAAATTCGGCTTTGGCGCCGTCTGCTCAGCCGCAGTGCGGAGCCCATGCGCCAACACGGCCTTATGGTCAATCAGCACGCGTGCACGTTGCCCTCAGCGCCTCGGAAGACTGCACCCGGGTCGGTCATTTGACCGATACCGTTGCGCCTCGCCGGATGCGATTCTTATCCGGAACCAAGATACACGGATCCAGATGACGACCGCGCAACGTGATTCGCTTTCACGAGCCCGGATTCGAGCTGAGTCTGCGCGGACAGGCGCGATGCGCAGTTGTTTTCCGCTCGCCGCCGACAGCCGCAGGACACGCTTTCCACTTTCAATACCGTCCACAGTGAGGTTACCTTGAAGCACACAACGATACATCCCGTATGGGTCCGCATCTTCCACTGGATCAATGCGGCCGCTGTCATCGTTATGTGCCTGAGCGGCTGGCAAGTGTACGAGGCGTCGCCCATCTTCAGGGCGATCCGCTTTCCGCAGTCCATCACGCTGGGCGGCTGGCTAGGTGGTGCGCTGCTTTGGCACTTCGCGGTCATGTGGATACTGGTCGCAAACTTTGCCGCCTATCTGATCCTCGGCGTTATCACGGGACGCCTGCGCAAAAAATTCTTTCCCCTCGGCCTTCGCGCGATTGCCACCGACCTGGTGGCCGCGCTGCGCGGCAAGCTCGGTCATGCTGATCTCAGCCAATACAATGCAGTGCAGAAGTTTGCCTATCTCGTCGTGATCACCGACATCGTGCTCGTGGTGTTATCAGGCCTGGCTATCTGGAAACCGGTTCAGTTACCGCTCCTGCGTACCTTGATGGGAGGCTTTGACAACGCCCGCATCGTCCACTTTGTCGCGATGAGCGTGCTGGTCGGCTTCTTCACGATACACGTCGTGATGGTTGCGCTGGTGCCGCGATCCTTGCTCACCATGATTCGGGGCCGCTAACCATGACTTCACGAAAATCCGTACAGCGACCCGACGCCGCATCCATCATCAAGGATGCAGAAAAGGAGCTCCAATCGTCCGCGCGCCGCCTGTTCGGCAAACGAATCCTGACCCTGGGCGGACTCGCGCTGCTGTCGGGCTGCGATCTGACGAACGACAGATCGGTCAACACCATGCTGCGCAGAATGTCTTCATTCAACGATAGCGCGCAAGCCCTGCTGTTCGATCCGCGCAACCTGGCCCCGACCTATCCGGAATCGATGATCACGCGGCCATTCCCGTTCAATGCTTACTATGACATCGACCAGGTGCCGGAGGTCGACACACGCACCTACCGCCTCGAACTCAGTGGTCTCGTCAAAGGCAAACGCGTCTGGATGCTCGACGAACTGCATGCATTGCCGCAGCAGAGCCAGGTGACGCGGCATATCTGCATCGAAGGCTGGAGCGCGATCGGCAAATGGGGCGGCGTGCGATTCGCCGACTTTCTCCGGCTGGCCGGCGCCGATACAACCGCAAAATATGTCGCGCTCCACTGCGCTGACAACTACTGGACGAGTATCGACATGCCGACGGCGTTGCATCCGCAGACGCTGCTCACGCTGACTTATGACGGCAGCATTCTGCCCGCGAAGTATGGCTTCCCCATGAAGCTTCGCATGCCCACCAAGCTCGGCTACAAGAACCCGAAGCACATCGTCGCCATCTCCGTCACCAACGAATTCCCCGGCGGCTATTGGGAAAACCAGGGCTACAACTGGTTCGGTGGATCCTGAACCACACGTCGCAAATATCTTCTCACCTCAACCAACCTCTCGGAGCACTTATGTCCACACGTTTCAAGCTCGCCGTTTCCTTTGCCGCGCTCACGCTCGCCGGCGCAGCATTCGCCCAATCCCCCGCCGACAAGCCCGAACGAATCCGCGGCGAAATTGTGTCATTCGCAGGCAGCACGCTCAAAGTGCATCGGCGCAGCGGGGACACCGTGACCATCGACATGCAGGAGTCGTCCGGTGTGAACGCCGTGAAGCCGATCCAGCTTTCCGATATCAAGCCGGGCTCTTACGTCGGTGCGGCCGCCATGCCCGGTCCGGATGGCAAGCTGACAGCAAAGGAAGTGCTGGTCTTCCCGGAAGCCGCGCGTGGGACCGGCGAAGGCCACTACGCGTGGGATCTGGGCGCCAACAGCACGATGACGAACGCCAACGTGGATACTGTGGTGCAAGGCACCAGCGGACGTGATCTCAAACTGTCGTACAAGGGCGGCACCAACACGATCACCGTGCCGGCGAACGTACCGGTCGTAACGCTTATTCCGGCAACCCGCGCTGAGTTGACAACGGGCAAGAAGGTTTTCGTCGTAGCCACTCCGAAGACCGTCGGCACCTATGACGGCAAACTCGTCGTTGTCGAAAAGGACGGCGTCGCCCCGCCGATGTAACGCTGCAAGGAGTGCGGCGTGCTTCCGCCTGGCGCCGCTCGACCGAAATCTTCGGACCTGTGTTTCGCGTCAAGCCACCGGCTCGCGCCTGGCTCAGCGGGTGGTCATCGTCTCAGCGGCGGGATGCGCCGGCATCCCGCCGCCATGCGCGTTTCTCATCCGCGCATCCTGCTTCAGGCCCCAGATCCACGTCACGACGAGACAAGGCAACAGCGAGACGACCGAATACCCGACGCCCGCGAGCGGATTGCCCGTCAGATTGACGAGCGACAGACTGATCAATGGCAGAAACCCGCCGAACATCACGTTGCCGAGTTGTTGCGCGAGGCCGAACCCGGTCGTTCGGCTTTGTGGAGGAAAGCATTCGGCGACAAAAGCGGGCAGCGGCGACATGATCATTGCGGTCAGCACGGCAAGCACGGCGATCAGCAGCGAGACTGCGATCCACTGTGACGACGCCACGCCTGCCCTGATGCCCGCGAACGCCGGATAAACAATGGCGATCCACATGACGATGCCGATCAACATGACGCGCGCGCGCCCGAAGATATCCGACAGCTTGCCGAACACCGGGTACAGCGGCGCGGCAATCAGGATGCCGGCACCGAGGCACAGGTTCGCCTGCGTCGGTTCGACCTGGAGAACGTTTTGCAGGAAATAGAGCATGTAGACGATCGACGTGTAGAGCGACACCGACGTGCCGCCCTGCGCGCCGAACATCGCAACCAGAATGGCTTTCCAGGAAGTTCTGTTTGACAGTGTCTCCCGCAAGGGCCGCTTCGACAGCCGGCCCGCCTCCCGCATCTCCGCGAACACCGGCGTCTCCGTCATGCCCAGCCGTATCCACGTAGCGACGGCCACGATCGGCGCCGAGATCAGGAACGGAACACGCCATCCCCAGGCCAGAAAGCTGGCCGCATCGAGCGAGAGCTTCAGCGCCGACACGACGACCAGCGCAAGCAGCAAGCCGATGCTCGCCGTGCCCTGCAGGACGCTGGTCGCCATACCCTTGCGGCCTTCGGGCGCATGTTCCATGACGTACACGACGGCCGAGCCGTACTCGCCGCCGATCGCGACGCCCTGCACGACGCGCAGTGTGAGAAGCGCGACAGGCGCGGCCATGCCGGCGGCTGCGTAGGTCGGCAGACAACCGATGCCGACGGTGGCGACTCCCATGATCGCGAGGGTGATCACGAAGGTCTTCTTGCGGCCGACCCGGTCGGCCATAGGACTGAAGATCACGGTTCCCAGCGGGCGTGCCACATAGGCGACGCCGAAGGTGGCGACACCGGCGAGTGCCGCCACGGACTTGTCGGCGGACGGAAGAAACAGATGCGTCAGTGTTGCGGTCAACGCGACGTAGACGAAGAAGTCGTAATACTCGAGCATCGTTCCCAGACTGGATGTCACGATGATCCGCAACATGCCGGGACGACGATGAACCTTGCGAGGTCCGGTGATCATGTTTGTCTCCTCCAATGAATGTGTCAGGCGGCGCCGCATTCAGTCCGCTTCGATTTCTGTCGAGCCTGCTGTTCAAGGAAGCCGGATACCGCCTCTTTGTGCTCGCTCCCGCAAAGCAGAATGGCCTGCATGTTCGCCGCCATTTCGAGCGCGGCGGACAACGTACACTGCGACGACTCGCGCACCAGCTTTTTCGCCATACGCAGCGCGAGCGGCGGACTGCCGGCGATGCGCTGCGCGAGCGCGAGCGCTTCGCGCTCAAGCGCGTCATCGGGATAAACGCTTGTGACGATGCCGAGTCGCTTCGCCGCTTCGGCATCGATGAATTCGCTGGTCAGCGTCAATTCAAGCGCCTTCGCAGGCCCCACGATGCGCGACAGAAACCATGCGCCACCGATGCCCGACACAAGGCCGAGCCGAAGAAAGCTTTCCGCGAAGACAGCCCGCGTTCCCGCGAGCCGGATATCGCACATCAGCGCGAGGTCGCAGCCTGCGCCGACCGCGGCACCGTTGACTGCGCAGATCGAAGGCACCTCCAGTTCGTTCAGCGCGCGCGTGATCCGGTGCAGACTCCTGCGCAGGCGCTCACGCACCTGTTCGATGCCGCCGTCCATCAGATCCTTGCCGCTCTGCATGTCCTTGACGTTTCCGCCCGTGCAGAAGTGCTTCGACGACGATCGCAACAGGAGACAGTGCACGTCGTCCCGCCGGTTGACGTTTTCGAGCACGTCCGATAACGCTTCGGTCATCGCCACCGTGAGCGCATTGCCATTCGCGGCGCCATCGAGCGTGAGTGTCATCACGCCCTCTTCCACTGAGTAGCGCACGAGCGGCGCTTCATTCAGTCCCATTTCCTGCACGGTCTGCCTCCTGAGTTGAATCCGGGGTTGTGGCGCTTCATCGGTTGGAAAACGCGGCGTTGCGCCTGCCGAGAAACGCGGCCATGCCTTCCTTCTGGTCGGCGAGCGCGAAGCCGGCATGAAAGAGCCTTCGTTCGAACAACAGTCCCTCTGCCAGCGACGATTCGAACGAGCGATTGACGGCTTCCTTGATGGCCAGAATGACGGGCAGCGAATGCCGGGCGATCTGCTCGCCGATCCGCAACGCTTCTTCGACCAGCACTTCCGGCTCGACCACTTTCGACACCAGTCCGCACGCGAGCGCCTCGCTTGCCGTCAGCGATTCGCCGGTGAGACAGGCGAGCATCGCCGTCGACTTGCCAGCCGCGCGCGGCAGGCGCTGCGTACCGCCCGCGCCGGGCACGATCCCGAGCTTGATTTCGGGCTGACCGAACATCGCATTGCGCGCCGCGATCACGATGTCGCACATCATCGCGAGCTCGCATCCGCCGCCGAGCGCGTAACCCCCGACCGCCGCGACGACCGGCTTGCGCAGCGCCCGAAAGTGGTCCCAGTTGCGGCCGATATAGTCTTCGGAGAATGCCGTGGCGTAGTCGAGCTTCGACATGGCGACGATATCGGCGCCCGCCGCGAACGCCCTTTCCGAACCCGTCAGCACGGTCGCGTGCACGGCGGGATCGGACTCGATGTGTTGCATCGCCAAGACGAGTGCGTCGATCAGCGCGTCCGTGAGGGGGTTCAACGTGTTATCGGACGCGAGCCGCACGAGCGCGACCTTTCCACGCCGCTCGCTTCGTATGAGTTGTCGTTCCATGCTGGCTCTCCTACGCCGTCCCGGCATGAGCCGCGCTTGCGCGTATCACGCCGGCGTTCAGCAGCGCCGCGACTTCGTCTTCGTCTATCCCATAGAAGCCGAGCATTTCGAGCGTATGCTGCCCGGTCATCGGAGCCGGTGTTTCGTCCGGCGCAGGCGCATCGGAAGGCCCGAGTGCGAAGCCATGTGTTCTTACGCGGCCCGCCACCGGATGCGCGACAGTACGGGCGATGCCGCTTTCCCGATACTCCGTCGTCTCGATGACTTCGCGGTAAGTCGTCACGGGCGCGCAGAGAATATCTCGCGCCGACAGCATGTCGATCCACTCGGCGGTGCTGCGCCGGGCGAAATGCGCGTCGAGAATGCCGTGCAGTTGCGCACGGTGAAGTACGCGGGCATCGTTGGTGGCGAAGCGCGCGTCGGTTTCGAGACCGGGCGCATCGAGCAATTCGCACAACGCGCTCCAGCGGCCTGGATGGTAGGCCACGACCATCATCCAGCCGTCGCGGGTACGGAAGGCTTCGTTCGGACAGGCATAGGGCGCCGCGCTCCCGACCTTCTCCGGATCGGCCCCCGAAGCGAAAAACGCCGCGAACGCGATCTGCTGCAGCATCAGCGTCGAGTTGTAGAGGCTCACGTCGAGGTGCTGCCCCATCGCTTTCGTGCGCACGGTGTGCAGCGCGCCGAGCACGGCGATCGTGGCGAGGTAGCCGCCCATCATGTCGGCGACGGGCACCGGCACCTTCAGAGGATCGCCATGCGCCGTACCGAGCGTGCTCATGAGCCCGCTGACGGCCTGTATCACGCCATCGACCCCCGGCCGCCCGGTGCTCTCGCCGCGCTGCCCAAACGCCGAAATCGAGCAATAGACGAGCTTCGGATTGACGGCGCGAAGCGCGTCGTAGCCGAGTCCCATCGCGGCCATGACGCCCGGCCGGAAGTTCTCGATGAGCACGTCCGCCTTGCGCACCATCGTCGTAATAGTCCGCCGTCCGGCATCGGTCTTCAGATCGATGGCGAGACTGTACTTGCCGCGATTGACGCTCATGAACGCCGGGCTCACGCCGTTCTGCCACGGCGGACCGATCTGCCTGCCGATTTCGCCGCCGGGCGGCTCGATCTTGACGACGTGGGCGCCGAGGTCGGCAAGCGTCATCGAACACACCGGTCCCGCCAGCACGTGCGAGAAGTCGAGCACGCGCACGTCTTTCAAACTGTCTCGAATCATTCGTCGTGGTCCTGTCTCCGGGTCCGACGTTGCGTCGAACCATAGGCGCAGATTAGATTCGCGCCATCACAGGAACAATCGACTTTTTCGAAACGGGGCTTTGAGTTTTTGTTAAAAGGTGCCGGCGGTCTGCACGAGTGAGACCAGCCAGTCGCGGAAGGTCGTTAATGCCGCGGACGGGCGACGCGTGGCCGGCCATGCGAAGTAATACGTATAAGCGCCACGGTCGAGCTCCAGGCGAAATGGCGCGACCAGTTGCCCGTTATCGAGTTCTGCCCGCACCAACGCCTTTTGCGCGATCGCCACGCCATGTCCTTCGATGGCGGCCTGATACGCTAGCAGCGAGGTCTCATAGCGCATTTCGCGACGACGCCCGTCGAGCGCGAACCCCGCCGCTTTCATCCATAGCGCCCAGTCATCGGCGCGCGCGAGCGAGTGCAACAGCGTCTCCCCCTGCAGTCTGCTTCGCGCCCGCACTTTGCGCGATGGCGCGGCGACGGGTACGAGTTCATTGGGAATGAGCCTCTGAGCAGAAAGACCAGGCCAGTTGCCATCGCCGAGCTGGATTCCGCCGTCGATATCCTCGCGCTCGAAGTTGAGCGGCGCCGACGAAGTGGTGAGCTGCACGTCGACGTCGTCATGCTGCCGGTGAAAACTGGCGAGCCGCGGTATCAGCCAGCGGACCGCGAACGTGGCGGGGCAACGAATCTTGAGTACCTGCGAGCGTCGCCCTGCCGTACGAATGCTGTCGGTCGCCTGTCGCAGGCCCGCAAAGAACGGCATCAGTTCGGCGAGATAGCGCGCACCCGCCGAAGTCAGCTCGAGCCGTCCTTTGACGCGCTCGAACAATGCCACACCGAGAAAGCCTTCCAGCGTCTTCACCTGTCGGCTCACAGCCGCCGGTGTCACGGCGAGTTCGTTCGCTGCTTTCGATACGCTCAGCAGACGCCCCGTTGCTTCAAAAGCACGTATGGAATTAAGGGAGGGTAGCGGCGCGGAACGGTCCATGAACATCGGGGGAGGAATCGGCATTCGGAATTCTGGCGCAAAATCGCGTGTGCTGGGAATGTTTCGTCACCCGCCTGGAGCCCCGCCCTCGCCGTCGGCCCACCAGACTCGACCGTGCTGATCAGCGCCCCGTCCGGTTTCGACAAGCCGAATGAGCGTGCAATCGACTGGCTCACTTCCTGAACTGCGGCACCGAGACGTCCGCGGCTCATCTGGCCAGCCTTTAACAATTGGTCCTTCACATCCAATGCAACGTCGATCGGTATCACGAATGACAGTCCTTAATCGCCTACGTCAGCACGACTCGGGTTGCCGGTCGTTACTATCGGCAAGCTGTCCGAGTCAATCTTGATTCCTGCGACATCGGACAGCGCATCGCTGCCGATCACTTGTCCCCTGAACTCCCGCTTGTCGGTCCGTTTCACGTCGACCACACCGGCGTTGCCGACTACGTGGCGATTGGTCAGGATGTTGCCGTCGGCGCTGACGATAAAGCCGGAGCCCAGGGTGACTTCCTGGCGGTTGCCGATCACACGGCGCGTGAGAAACGGCGCGAGTGGATTGCCCGGTGCGATGCCTGGTGGCAACTGTATGCCCATCTGGGTGACCTCGCGCCGTTAAGGCAGGACAAAGCTTGCCGCCGCGTCCGGACTACGATCAGTAGCCGTTTTTTTCAGAAAATCGAGCATCAGGCCTGCGATCTCGTCGACCTGTTCATCGAATGCGAAATGCCCGGCGTCGAGCAGATGAATTTCCGCTCTGGGCAGATCCCTCCCGTAGGCTTCAGCCCCCGGCGCGATAAACGACGGATCATTCTTGCCCCACACCACCAGGGTCGGCGGCTTGTGTTCACGCAGCCACGCCTGCCAGGCCGGATACGAAGCGACATTCGTCCGGTAGTCGTACAGCAGAGCGCCCTGGATCTCGCGCTGACCGGATTGCGACAGATGTGCATACTCGTCAGTCCACGTATCGGGATCGTATCGCTCGGGATGCAGCGTCCCGGCCGTGTGCCGCTGCTCGGTCGCAGCAAACGAGATGAACGTATCCAGCACTTCAGGGTGTGCCTTGGGATCGGCCCAGTATTGGGCGATGCCCGTCCATTTCACGCCTAGCCCTTCCCTGTAGGCATTCGCATTCTGGATGACCAGCGTTTGCACGCGCTCGGGGTGCGCCACCATGATCCGGAAGCCGACTGGCCCACCGTAGTCGTGAAGGTACAGGCTGTAGCGACTTACTCCGATCTGATCGAGCAACTCGCTGGTCGTCCGTGCCAGATGGTCGAACGTGTACGTGTATGCCGTCGGAGACGGTGCATCGCTCTGCCCGAAACCCGGAAAGTCCGGCGCGATCAGGTGATAGTGCGCAGCCAGTAACGGAATCAGCGGGTCGAATTCACGCGACGACGACGGAAACCCATGCAGTAATACGATCGTCGGCGCATCCTTCGGACCGGCCTCCCGATAGAAGATCCGTATCCCATCGACTGTGACACGATGATAGGACGTCGTGCTCGAAATGGACTCCAGGGGTGCTGCCTGCACCGCATGGCTTGTCATCAATGCGACCGCCGCTGCCAGAAGAATTCGCGCTTTCATCTTGAAGTTCTGCCTGTTTGAAAAGCTTTACCTGAACTCCGAACGATTCCGACGAGGACCACCAGCAGGAAATGCCAGCAGAACCCGCCCCGTGCTTCGATCGGGAATTCGAGCTGATTCTTAGAATTGCGTCAGCCCGCCATCGACCACCAGTTCAACGCCCGTCGTGTATGACGAATCGTCGCTGGCCAGGAACACCGCACTCCTGGCGATTTCAATCGACTCGCCGAAGCGCTGCAGCGGCACCCTGGCCTGAATGGCGGCCGCGGTTGCTGCGAGCTGCTCGTCGGTAAGACCCAGCTTGCCGTAGAACGGCGTCGTGATCGCGCCCGGGCTCACGGCATTCACGCGGATACCGCGCGGGGCCAGCTCTGCTCCCAGCGTGCGGACCAGCGACCGGACGGCCGCCTTCGTTGCGGCCAGCAGAGACAGGCCTGGCATGCCGACGGTGTCGAGGAACGACGTCGTCACCACCACGCTGCCGCCGTTCTGCATGAACGGAACAGCCTTCTGCACCGTCAGGAACAGGCCCGTGAAATTCAGCGAGAAATGTTCGTCGATCAGTTCCGGGGTGACGGCCTCGAGCGGCGCGACCTTGCCGGCACCGGCATTGGCGAACACCACGTCGATGCGGCCGAAACTGGCGCGCGCGGCTTCGATGGCGCGTTCGATATCGGCCGGCTTGCGCAGATCGGCGGACAGCAGCAGCACATCACCGCCGATTTCCTTGCCGGCTGCCGCGAGGCGCTCCGCGTTCGAGCCGAGCACGATGACCGAGGCGCCTTCCGCGCGGAACAGCTTCGCGGTTTCCAGGCCGATGCCCGACGTACCGCCGGTGATCAGTGCAACCTTGTTCTTCAGTTTCATTTTGCTTCCTTCATACAGATATTAAAGAGGAATACTGATATCCCTCAATGGACATGCCGCCATTCGGGTGACGACGAGGAAATCATGTCGCGGCCGCCGGCCGCGCAAAGCATCCCGGCTCAGCCGGCCTGATACCGGGAATAATCCGTATAGCCCTTCGCACCGCCGCCGTAGTATGTCTTCGCAGACGCTTCCGTCAGCTGCCGATCCAGACGCAGCCGATCGACCAGATCGGGGTTGCCGATAAACGCCTTGCCGAAAGCGACCATATCTGCATGGCCGGTCGCGATCGCGGCGGCCGCCAGCGCGCGATCGTAGCCGCCGTTCGCGATATACGCGCCGTCGAACGCGCGACGCAGAGACTGGAAGTCGAAAGCTCCCGCCGTTCCGGCCGGCGCACGCTCCTCGATGCAATGCAGATAGGCCAGGCCCAGAGCGCCGAGCCGTTCGGCAAGCCGCTCATAGGTCGACTGCGGATCGCTGTCGAGCGGCGTTTCACCGATCGTGGTCTTGACCGGAGACAATCGCACGCCCACATGCCCGGCGCCCCAGATCTCGGCCACGGCCTCCGCGACCTCGACAGGCAGACGCAGCCGGTTCTCGACCGAACCGCCGTATTGATCGTCCCGACGATTTGTGCCGTCCCGCAGGAACTGCTCGAGCAGGAAGCAGTTACCCATGTGAATCTCGACGCCGTCGAACCCGGCCTGCTCCGCCATCCGGGCCGCATGTCGGTACTCGTCGATCACACCGGGAATCTCGTCCGTCTGCAGCGCGCGCGGCATGGACGGCGGCAGCATGCCGGCGGCGGTCAACACGGTGCCGCCAGCCTGAATCGCCGAGGGTCCGACGGGAGCACGCGCCCCCTCGTGGAGAGTCACGTGCGAAATCCGTCCGGTATGCAGGAGCTGCAGCACGATCGTGCCGGCGGCATCGTGGACCGCATCGGTCACCTGACGCCATGCTCTGGCTTGTGCTTCCGTGTAGATGCCAGGGGTGTAGGCATAACCTCGGCCTTGCCGCGAAACATTAGTTGCTTCTGCAACGATAAGTCCGGCAGATGCGCGCTGACTGTAATACTCGGCGGCGAGAGATGTCTGCACGCCATCGAGATCGGCTCGAGCCCGCGTAAGCGGCGCCATAGCGACACGGTTCGGGATGTGAATTCCACCGAGCGCACCGGGGGAGAAAAGATCGGAGGGCTGCATGAACAAGTCCTTTGGAAACGAATCGTTATCGCGAATGCCGCATCATGCCGTCCAACGCATTGATGTTGAATCCACTAAAATCGATTTTGATTTCCTCAAAAAATGGACAAGTGACGTGGACCGACTCGAAGCCATGACGATGCTGCTCGCCGCGATTCAGAAAGGCAGTTTCTCGGCCGCCGCGCGGGAAATGAACGTGCCGGTGCCAACGCTTACGCGCAGGGTCACGGATCTTGAAGAACAACTCGGCACGCGCCTACTCACGCGTACGACGCGCAAGCTGGCGCTAACGGATGCAGGAGTCGCCTATGCGACTACGGCTCGACAGATTCTCGAACTGGTTGCGGAACAGGAACGCGAGGCGACGGGAGAATTCACGGCGCCGCGCGGGGAACTCACGATCACAACGCCGGTACTCCTCGGACGACTCTATGTGCTGCCGGAGATCATGGACTTTCTGGACTTGTTTCCGGAAATCGACGTCACACTGACCCAGTCGGATCGCAATGTCGATCTGGTCGACGCGCATGTCGATCTGGCGGTGCGTATCGGAAGACTGCCCGACAGCAGCATGATCGCAACGCGAATCGGCGCGTTTCGCCCGGTTGTGTGCGCCAGCCCCGCGTTGCTGGCAGAACGCGGCGTGCCCCGGATGCCTGCCGATCTGGCAGAACTTCCGTGCGTTGTGTTCAACGGTCCGATGCTATCGCCGGACTGGACCTTCCGGTGCCCCGATACGGAACGGCTTGTCACCATCCCGATTGCGCCAAGGCTCCGGGTGTCGTCACCCGACTCGGCCGCCGCTGCCGCCGTTCGCGGTCTCGGGTTCACGCAGTTGCTGCACTACCACGTCGCAGAGGCTATCGAAGCCGGCAAGCTCGAGATCGTACTGGAGGCCTTCGAATTCGATCCGGTGCCGATCCAGCTCGTCCACGTTTCCCGCAACATGATGCCGCTCAAACTGCGACGCTTTCTCGACTTCGTGACACCCCGGCTCAGGGAATCCCTGTCCCGGTTTGCCAAACCGTCATGAATCAGGAACGAGACGTTTCGTCCTTCGTCAGATCGAGCAGCGTGTTCATGGCCCGTTTGAACGGGCCCGCATCCCCGCTCGCCGCCTGCAGGGTCAGCACGCCCTGAACCAGGGCCACCCAATCTTCCGCAAAGTGCCGCGCCCGCACAGGCGGCATGCCGCTGTCGCGCGCCAGCACTTCGATCGCGCCGATCCAGTGAGCAAACGCCTCGCGCAGATCCTGACGCGCCTCGGCGCCGATTTCCGAGCCCGCCAGTTGACCCAGAACACAGGGCGATCGCCCGCCCGAATACAGCTTGTCGAACGTGGCAACGATCCTGCGTACGCGCGCCTTCAGCGATCCTGAGCCTTGTGCCGCCGCCAGGATCTCGGCGTCGATCCACGCCGTCGCGCGCTCGAGCACGGCCTTCGCCATCTGCTCCTTCCCGTTCGGGAAATGATGATAGAGGCTCGATTTGCCCAGTCCCGTTGCTCGGGACAAGTCGGCAAGCGACGCGCCCTCGAAGCCCTGGTCACGGAAAACGTTGAACAGCCGGTCGACGATTTCGTCTTTCGAGACTGCGGCAGGAGGCATTCAATGCTCCGAAATGAGTACCGATCATTCGGTACGGTTCAAGGGTTTCGAGAATTATCCCATGAAAATCCACTTGACGATCACTGCCTTCTGTCTATACTGTACCGATCGTTCGGTTCAGTATCGCATAGTTCGGTGCGACCGCACGTTCTCCTTGTCACCCTGAGAGCTTTATCATGTCGACCTCTGCCAAGTTTCAAACCGTTTCCGTCACGGACCGCCGCAGCGGTTCGGCGCTCAAGATCTTCTATCGCGAGGCTGGGCAAGCCGATGCGCCGACCGTCTTGTTGCTGCATGGCTTCCCGACCTCGAGCCATCAGTATCGCGGCCTGATCGAACGGCTCGCCGACAAGTACCGCGTCATCGCGCCCGATCTGCCGGGCTTCGGTTTCTCGGATGCGCCCGAGGCAAAGTCGTTCGGCTATACCTTCGACCATCTCACCGAGGTAATCGAAAGCTTCACCGACGCTTTGAACCTGACGCGCTACGCGCTGTACGTATTCGATTACGGTGCGCCGGTCGGTTTCCGGCTGGCCGTGTCTCGACCCGAACGCGTCTCCGCGCTGATCTCGCAGAACGGCAATGCGTACGAGGAGGGGCTCAGCGATGGCTGGAACCCGATCCGGGCCTACTGGCAGGAGCCGAGCGACACGAATCGCAATGCGCTACGCGCACTCCTGAAAAGCGAGACGACGCAGTTCCAGTACACGCACGGCGAATCGGACGCGACGCGAATCGCGCCGGAAAGCTATACGCTCGACCAGCATTTCCTCGACCGGCCCGGCAACGACGAGATCCAGCTCGATCTGTTCGGCGATTACCAGTCGAACGTGGCCGCGTATCCGAGTTTCCACGAATATTTCCGCACGCACCGTCCGCCTACGCTGGCCGTATGGGGCAAAAACGATCCGTTCTTTCTGCCGGCCGGCGCAGAAGCGTATCGACGCGATCTCCCGGACGCGGAAGTCCATCTGATCGACGCGGGGCATTTCCCGCTCGAGACGCATCTCGACGAGGTCGCACCTATCGTGCGATCGTTCCTGGCTCGCACGCTGGATCGCGCCCAGGGCGCCGTACTGTTCGGACCGTTAGAAGCGTCATCAGTCCCGGCGGAGGCGAAGCCCCTGCTCGACAGCATGAGCGGCGTGTTCGGCTTCGTGCCGAATCTCGGATACGCGCTGGCAGCGGAGCCGGCCGTGCTCGAGGCGTATATCTCAGCACTACAAGCGCTGGGCAAGACCACGCTCAGCCCTGTCGCCCAACAGGTGGCAATGGCGGCGGTCAGCCGCGCAAACGCGGCTGATTATGGCGTCGCGGTTCATGCAACGCTGGCGGAGAAAGTCGGGGCGCCGGCCAACGTCGTGAAGGCGCTGCGTAACGGCGATGCACTCGAAGATCCGAAGCTGGAGGCTGTGCGATGTTTCGCCACCGCCATTGCCTCGAAGCGCACGCAGGTATCCGACAGCGACGTTCATGCGCTGCGTGCGGCGGGACTCGATCATCGGGCCGTGCTTGCGATCGCCCTGGCCGCGTCGGCCAAGACGCTCGTCAATACGATGGCACATCTGTCGCGGCCGGAGATCGATGCAGGCTTTCAACCGCACAAGGCATAGACAGAGGTCGAGCAGAGCGGCATGAATCAGCAGAAAGCCGCGAGTCCCGAGCACGTCCGTAAGGCGTGGCGTTCCCGGCGTGAAGCGGTTGCGTCGACGGCATCGAAATCGGCGAGCTCTGTCGGGATGCCGAAATCGCGCACACCGTAGTCCGCCTGCAACGCAGCGACGGCGCGCGCGATGCTGGCCTGATCGCGCGACAGCTGCGTCGTGTCATATCCACGTCGGCGCGCGTCCAACCCCGGCGCCAGCGCCGGTGACTACGGCAGCCTTCCTCATCGTTTCGCGGCCCGGCGTATCCGCATTGAGCTCTCCTGTCGATCACGGAACAATCATCAGGACGCTTGAGCAAAAACCGGGCCGCAGAATTACATCCAGCTTGCCAGCTCAGCGCCATGCAAGCAACACACGTTGCGCGAAAACGTGGGCGTTCCCACTCAATAGCGCCTCAAACATACGCTGGCAGGCGGCGGCCCACTGCCGGACACCGGCATCTATTTCTATTGTCTGAATGCCGGGCGTTTTTTTGCGGCGAAGAACCCTTCGAAGTATTCGCCGCGACCTGAAGGCCGGACGACTGGGCCGAGATGAATCCGGCGTTTGGCTATAACGGCCTGCAATTGCGCAAGGGTCAGCTGAGCGAGGGCAAAAACGCACGGATACAGATTGGCATCGACCCGGCCGATCGGTTCGCGCGCGAAATCGATCATATGTCGCTGAGCGTGGTGGAGGGACCGACGTCGCATACGCCCGGCGAGGAAGGGTTGCAGAACCAGCGGACCGTCGAGGCGCCTCGCCATCAATCCGAGGGAACGACACTTGCTGCGGATTCGTCGCTACCTATGCTCATACGACCACTGCGAAGGAGTCTCTCATGTCTCAAACCGTTGGCGATTTCATCATTGAAAGGCTCCATGCCTGGGGCGTGCGCCGTATTTACGGTTATCCGGGCGACGGTATCAACGGTGTTTTCGGCGCGTTGAGCCGCGCGCAAAGCGAGGCGCAGAAGAACAGCAAAAACGCCGAAAAAAACGGGCAGGCGATTGAGCCAATTGAATTCGTGCAGGTGCGTCATGAAGAAATGGCGGCATTCATGGCGTCGGCACACGCGAAGTTCACGGGCGAACTCGGCGTATGCATCGCCACTTCCGGACCCGGCGCGTCGCATCTGCTCACCGGCCTCTACGACGCGCGCATGGATCACATGCCGGTGTTGGCCCTCGCTGGACAGCAGGCGCGCGCCGGGCTCGGCGGCCATTATCAGCAGGAACTCGACCTCGTCTCCCTGTTCAAGGACGTCGCCGGCGCTTTCGTCGAGCAGGCCACCGTGCCCGCTCAGGTGCGTCATCTGGTCGACCGCGCAGTGCGCACGGCACTCGCCGAACACAAGGTCACCGCGATCATTCTGCCCAACGATCTCCAGGATCTTCCCTATGAAGCGCCGGGCCGCAAACACGGCACGCTGCATTCGGGCGTCGGCTACAACGCGCCTCGTCTCGTGCCCTACCCCGACGACCTTCAGAAAGCCGCCGACGTGCTGAACGCCGGCAAGAAAGTGGCCATTCTGGTCGGCGCGGGTGCCTTGCGGGCGACGGACGAAGTGCTCGCCATCGCCGACAAACTCGGTGCTGGCGTCGCCAAGGCGTTGCTCGGCAAAGCGGCGTTGCCAGACGATCTGCCTTGGGTGACGGGCTCCATCGGCCTGCTCGGCACCAAGCCGAGCTACGACATGATGACCGAATGCGACACGTTGCTGATGATCGGCTCGGGCTTTCCCTATTCGGAGTTTTTGCCCAAGGAGGGCGCCGCGCGCGGCGTACAGATCGACATCAAGGCCGACATGCTGAGCCTGCGATATCCGATGGAAGTCAATCTGGTCGGCGACAGCGGCGAAACCTTGCGCGCGCTGCTGCCGCTACTCGAAGAGAAGAAGGATCGCGCATGGCGCAAGCGGATCGAGGGCTGGACTGCGGACTGGTGGAAAACGCTGGAAAAACGCGCCCATGAGTCCGGCAAGGACGCGGTCAATCCGCAGCGTACCGTGTGGGAATTGTCCAAGCGCATTCCGGCCAACTCGATCGTGACGAGCGACTCGGGCTCGGTGGCTAACTGGTACGCGCGCGACCTGAAGGTGCAGCGCGGCATGATGTGCTCGTTGTCGGGCGGACTCGCGTCGATGGGCGCGGCGGTGCCCTATGCGATCGCCGCCAAGTTCGCGTATCCGGAGCGTCCCGTATTCGCGCTGGTGGGCGACGGCGCGATGCAGATGAACAATATGGCCGAACTGATCACTGTGTCGAAGTACTGGCAAAGCTGGAAAGATCCGCGCTGGATCTGCATGGTACTCAACAATCAGGATCTGAACCAGGTCACGTGGGAACAGCGTGCGATGGAAGGTGATCCGAAGTTCGAGGCATCGCAGGATATTCCATCCGTTCCGTATCACAAGTTCGCGGAAATGATCGGCCTGAAGGGCATTTATGTGGATGACGCGGAGCAGATGGCGCACGCGTGGGACGAGGCGCTGGCAGCAGACCGCCCCGTGGTGATCGAAGTGAAGGCCGACCCGAACATTGCACCGCTACCGCCGCACATCACGCTTTCCCAGGCCAAGGCGTTCGCGTCGACCTTGATGAAAGGCGATCCCAACGAAGGCAATGTGATCGTGGAAACGGCGAAACAGGTGCTTGGCGCAGTATTGCCGGGTCATCACGATAAATGAGCGCGTCTCCCGTGAACGGTCAGAGCCGAGGATGCCGGTAAGGAATCTCGTCGGCACCGCCGGCAAATCTCCGAGCCCGAAAACAGGCGTGCCGCATGAAGCCCGCGCGGCACGCCCTTCCGCATGCTGCCCGCACATACCGTCAAATGACGGTTGTTCGGCCTCCAGGCGAGCGCAGGCGCAGGTTGACAATTCCCCTGACGATCAAGGACTCATGGACCTGCGCCCGGCAATCTGGAATCGGGCACGCGTGATTTATTGACTATCGCAAGATCTTGGTTAAAAAGGGGATTTCAAGAATTCCTTACTCCCACTCGATTGTCGCCGGCGGCTTCCCCGAAATGTCATACACCACCCGGTTGATCCCGCGCACTTCATTGATGATCCGGTTCGACACATGCCCCAGCAACTCATGCGGCAGATGCGCCCAATGCG
>Ga0255336_100970_pt1 | contig 27933 bp, 22 predicted proteins | sample MeOH1_35cm_T3_17_FD_189102 | JGI IMG/M metagenome (GOLD analysis project Ga0255336, IMG submission 189102) | Sandy soil microbial communities from University of British Columbia, Vancouver, Canada - MeOH1_35cm_T3_179 | ecosystem: Engineered > Artificial ecosystem > Sand microcosm > Unclassified ...
GTACGCCAGCTTCAAAACCATGCGAACCGTGCTGTTCCTAATCGCCGGCAAGCTCGACTTCTCGACCTTCAACCCACATGCCTCGTAAGCCGCATTACCCACTCCACTTTTGAAATAGCCGAAAATAGCCTATTGGCTTCGACGGAAATCTGCCATTCTTCAGCATCAAAAAAAATTCGATGATTGCTTTAGCAAGCACCATTTGACTCAAAATGCCGACGACACTGCGTGAACGAGTGTCGACTCTGCGCTGGGTTTTCAATCTATCGCCGAACTACGAGGCGCTTTGACAAGTGTTATGAAGCAGACAACTAGAAAGTGAACCCGAAGGACATGGTCAAGGGACCCTCCATGACCACGGGGCCGGCTCGCCCCGACGCCTGATAGATATCCAGCCGCCGGCCCGTCACTGGCACATACGTCGCTCCGGCACACGGCGTGTCGGTATCCGAGCACCCCAACAAACCGGGCGCTTAACGCGTGATTGTGAGTTTGTGCTGCCTGTAACTTTGCACAGAGGCACCCAGATTTTTCAACAGGTATGGTTGGGCAGGTGCGCAGGCACGCTAGGTAGGAAATTCGAGCCGAATTGAACTTTAGCTACCAATACCTAACTCGCGTACGGTACTGTTTATCTGAAAAATCTGTTCTTACTTGAGCTTGATTCGGTCGACGTTCCATGGCGAAAACGCAAACCTAAGGTTACCAGTCACTCCGGGCTGCGCCGGGTTGTCGAAGGGAATCGAGATTTCGCCAGGATTACCGGCTGTAGCAACGGGTATTTGCTTGACCGTCCGTGGAATTGTCGAGTCCTCCGGACTGTCGTACTCGACCTCCCATCCTTGGCCATCCGCAGGCGGAGAAAGCCGGATTATGAACGTCTTTCGAAAGAGATAGCCGCCTTCAAAGTGCTGCTTCATCCAGAGGATACCGTCGAGTTCGTAGTCGGGTACCCGAATGCCCAACGTGACCGAATACGCTAAGGTTGGGTCGTTCTTGTCCATCTTGGCGAGATTCGAAAGAAAGACAGTGGAAAGATATAAGCTCTTGGCCCCTCCAGCAGCATCCCAGTCCTGCTGCGTTAAACAAGCGACCGAATCCTCTTCTGCAATTCTTCGGGACAAGTACCACGGCTTTCCCCGAGGGGATGCGAGCAATTCAAATTGGTAAAGCGCATTGATTTTCTTCGTTACTCCTGCATCGGTAACAACCTCAGGCGGCAATCTGAAACTCTCTATATCCGCCCAAATATTGACCCTAAAGTCCCCAAAGAGAAATCGAGTCAAGTTCTGATAGGATTCTTCGCCGTTGATTATTCCGAACTTCCCTGAATGCGAACGATAGGTAAAAGCTTTGGCGCAAGGCGTCTCGGATTTATCAACGGAATCTCTTCCAGTTAAAGTAGCATTCTCAATTCGCACAAGCCCATCACTACCATGGCCAACAAACGTGCGCGACGCACCCATTGCTACTTCATAGTCAGACCGGTTCGTTCCAACCATGCAGAACACCCGCTCTGGTGGCAAGGGTCCCGACGGAAGCCAATCGACTCTTTGCGTCTCCTCGAATTCGGCTTTCAGGTTCAAGTAATCCGCCATGATGCCGAGATTAAAATTGTTTGCGGCATCCGTCGATAACCACTTAGGGACGTTGATTCCCGCGACGTCAATACCGTTATGGGGCGTCGCGTAAGTGAAGAACTTGTCAACGTATTGGCGCATGTCAGCTTTACCTGGCGCTGGCGCGTTCTGCAAAAAGGCACGACACACCAATCCGCCCATTGAGTGAGCGACCAGATAGCAGCGGAAATCATCAGGCGTGTCCAAGCCACCTCTGTCAGGTAAGGCCATGACTTGCTTTTTGAGCTTTTCGATTAAATCTCTTAGCTGGTTGGCAGCATCGGGTATTTTTGGCGCTGCCTTTCCGCCCAGAAGCTCCGCAGCGCTGTCGTAATACCTCAATATGACAACACATCTTTCTGGAAAGCCGGTTATTTCGTTGGGTTGCCACTCAGCGTCGGAAAGTTCATAGCCGTCCGAGTAGGTAGTGCCGTACTTATAGTCTGTCGCTAATCGTACGACCGGGGATTCAAAGACAAACTTTCTTGGCGCTTGATTCTGCCCCGCCACAGCTCGGAATATGGTCGAGCCGACGTTGTACCCGCAGAATGGGTCTGCTGCTGTCTCGTCTATGTCACCCTCCGTCATCGCGTAGCCTCTTACGTAGACGACGGGGTAGAACGGATTGTTTTGATTCGCCATTTTCGACTCCGCAGCATTGTAGCTGTAAGTTTAGTTGCTGCCAACGACAAAGCACCATCACTAGAATTACGGCATAGCGTCCCCACACTGCGCTTTAGCGGGAATTGCGCATCGTTCTGATGGCTCGAGTATAGCGTCCTCGTTCGTTCAGAAATTAACTTAGGAAGACAGATTATACGTCGTAGCCGCCAAATCATGGTTGCCCCTCCTGACAATCCGATGCTGCAGGAGTGGGCCCGTCGGTGCGCACGCCTGTTCGAATCAAAAGCAAATGAAAGTAGTTGACAGATTTTCGACCTCACCCTGCTTGGGCCTTTCCGGTGGACTTTCGACTTACGGACCGATGGAACTCCCGCTAGCTTTGCCAACAGCCTTATCCGTAACGGCTTTAAGAGTGCGTAAATTGTGCATAGTTGGTCCACCGCTTCAAGTTTGCGGCGAGAGTCGGGGCCTATCGCCTCTTCGGCTGTGCGCGACCCAATATGGTCGATATAATTAAGCACTCCGAAAATCGTATCCGCGGTTTGCAAGCGAAATTCGTCACCGCCTACAAGGAGGGAGTCGGCCCAATCTTGTTCGGCGGAGGTGGCCAACGGCGCACAGATGCCCAGTGCTCGCCCCAGGTTATTGAGAAGTTACCAAAATTCACGGATATGATTGTGTGTAAATTCACAACTATGATTGTCGGTGGTCACCCACCAAGTAGTTCGTGACAATAAAGTTGAGAACTGCCGCCCTTGCGGTAGAAGGCTCGCGTCGATCTAAGTATCGCTGCGTCTTGCTTTAAAGTTGCGAACAGAGCGGGTTCGATCTGCCCCATCTGCTTGCCTGAAACAATAAAGTTGAGAACAGGATTGGTCGCATATTCCGCGGTTCGCACAATGAGAAGTTGATCTTCTGTCATTGTCTTCCTTGGTCAGCCGGCGCCTTTCTTTAGCGCACAACGGTAGCACAGACTGCAAGCGCTCAGCGCCGATATCGGACCTACGGCTTCGTTGGATCAGGCGTCAATGAACGAGTCGACGGGCCGCTGCATGCGGTAGTGGTAGAGCGGATGAAGTATTGGGTGCCAACGCAACGGTGGAGGCCGCGAATTTAAACACGAAAAGTCATTGATCCAACCTAAATGGGCATTGCGCTGCCTTGGAGTAAGCGGACCAAACGACGAAACTCGGGATCGCTGCCGTCGCTCTTCCAACGATTGACGAAAGCACATACAACCTGAAGGTTTCCCGCCTCGTAGTGTCCGTCGCTGTCGATGCGATCCAGGGAGGGCAACATTTCCCGATCGGTTTCCGCACCATCCAATTGCAAAGGAAGTGATGTAATGGCGCACAGGTTCTCCTGAGAAACCAGCAGCGCTTCGACGTACGCGAGGAACTCGCTCTCGCTGATAAAGCCGTTGTCTTTGTTCTTGACGGTGCGCATGACCGTCTGCCCGTTCGCCTGCGCGGCAGTGGACATGGCGGTCATTACCATCCGATAGGCCGCGCGCCAAGTTGCACCGTATACCGTCACCGGCGCCTTGCCTGACGTTGCTTCTTTGTCTTTCCACAGCGCTTGCGAATGCCACGGCGACAGATCCTCTCCTTCGATCAGGGCGTGCGCATAAGCTGCATTTTCCTCGGACAACTGCTGTAGCGTCCCCTCCGTGAACAGAAACTCACGAGCGCGCGGATGAAGCGCCGGCCAGACGAGGCGACCACCCTTCCTGTTTTTGTTTGACCAACTCTCGGCTGGCTTGTACGTAACATAGACTCGAGGGCCTGTCCGGCCAGGATCATGCGACGGTTCGATCGTCGTTTGCACCGGATCGTGCTTAGAGACGGTCCACCAAAGCTCATCTTTTTCGCGGTGGATCCAGACGTCGCCCGCCGTTTCAACGACGATCGTCCGGAGATTGAACCATCGCGAGGCGACTGACTTCGTGGGCGTGATGCCAGCGGCGGACTTTTTGTTCGCGATCGCGTGGGCAATGTATCCCTCCCGATCCCCTTTCTCCCAAAACGGCCGCAAGTCCTCGTCCTCAAACATTGCGATCGTTCGCCGATCCCGGCAGGCGGGCCAAAGGTAATTTTCCTGACCAAAATTAGCAATGAATGTCTTCAACGTGATAGTTCTCCTGCCTGTTTGAAATTGCGTACTTGGCCCGGGCAATTGAAAATCATCTAGCGGGCCTCCTGCCGCCGCCCTGACGGGCGACGGGGCTAAAGTGAGTTTGCCAAACCGCTTTAACCGGAAGGAGGCAATCATGAACTATAGCGGCATTGACCCGCATTCGAACAACAGCGTGGTGAGCGTGATCGACGAAACGGACCATGTGGTCGCCGAAAAGCGATCGCCGAACGACCTGGCAAAGATTCTGGCGTTCCTTGCCCCATGGCGAACCGAGCTGACAGGCGTCGTGGTCGAATCCACGTACAACTGGTACTGGCTGTCGACGGCCTGCTGGCTGCCGGCTTCGTGGTCCGTCTGGCCAACACCACGGCGATTAAAAAATACGAGGGGCTCAAGCACAGCGGTGATGAGACCGACGCGCGCTACCTGGCCCACCTGCTGCGCCTGGGCATCCTTCCTACCGGCACCATCCTGCCGGCGAAGCACCGTGAGGTGCGCGACCTGGCACGCAAGCGCATGCAACTGGTGCGCAGTCGCACCACCCACATCCTCGCCGTCGAGAACATAACGGCGCGTCAGTGCGGCACGCGAATCACCAGCAATCAGGTCAGGCAACTCGACGAGACCGCAGTCGACCAACTGCATCTCCCGGATGACGTGGCGCTCGCGGTCCGCGCGAACGTCGCGGTCATCACGACGCTCTCCGCACAGATCGCCATCGTGGAAAAGCGTCTTCAGGAAAAGGTCGCGACACACGCGGACTACGCCCTCCTGACCACGGTGCCCGGCATTGGCCAAACGCTTGCCACCGTGATCGTACTGGAAACCGGGACCATCGAACGTTTCGCCAGCGCTGGCAACTTCGCCTCCTACGCGCGGTGCGTGGACAGCCAGCGCATGAGCAACGGCAAGAAGAAGGGCGAAGGCAATACGAGGAACGGAAATCCATACCTGTGCTGGGCATTCATCGAAGCGGCCAACTTCGCGATGCACTTTAGCGCCGAAGCCAGGCGGTTCTACGAGCGCAAGAAAGCCAGGACCAATCCGGTAATCGCGCGCAAGGCACTGGCGCACAAGCTGGCGCGTGCGTGTTTCCACATGCTGAAGGAGCGAAAACCATTTGATGTGACCCGCTGTTTCGCATAAGAGTTACGACGGCGACCGGCAAGCCCTAATCGTCGACTGGCGAGAAGCCACCCAATTGAATGGGATGCCGTGCCGCCGTCCCCCGAAGTGCAGCAAAGCGGATCGCCTGCAACGCGAGCCAGTCCTGGATTGGTGCCGGAGGTTTGGCAACCACAAGTATTGTGCGAACCTGATGGCCGCGTTGCGGCACCAATGTTCTTCTGGGGTGGCAAAGCCACCAGGGCGAGAGGCAACCGATGTACGCCGATCGCTTGAGCCTGATGGGTGTCTGGCGCGATCCGTCGCAGCCATGAATCGAAGAAACGGGTGCGATCGGCTACTGCATTCGGTCAGTGGAATCGAAATCGGCCGCTTAGGCAGTCGAGGGTATTGTTTGCTCACTTGACACCGGGCCCGCTAATGGGTGTCGACGATGTAGGCTTGTACCTCGAATGGCAGAAGTTGGGCGGTCAGCGACCTCTGTAACGACTGACATCAAAGCCCAACACGGTCTTCCGTATTGCGGGTCTTCGACAACATCCCGAACCTCAAAGTTTCTCAGGGCTGCCGACTGACTCGTTTGGCGAAGGACCAATGGATCGCAGCCTTCAGGCAACGTTCAAACTCCGGTTTGCCCGCCACTGGAGCCCGTCGCGCCCGAACTCCGGCGATTCGAAGGTGGCGTTCCTCTTTGCGCGCCACGCGCCGACCAATCCCGGACGCCAGTATGAGGCACGTCCGTACGCCGCTCACCTATTGAATCGAAAATGTGCGGCAGCTTTATTTCGCGTAGCTCTGTGGCATACCGCTCATTCTTTAGTGCTTCAAATTGGAACTTCGGGACGGATCGTCTATACCGCTAACGTATCCGGTGAATTGCTTCGAACTTTCGTAATGCAATGTGTCCACTCGACATTCATTATGCTGCTAATGACAGATAAGGCAGCAGGAAAGAAAAGGCCTCGGTGATCGCGCCGCACAAGGAGGATCCATGAGTCGGTGGGGTGGATATGTCGGCCGGTTTGTCGACGGTTCGCAAAAGAATCTGGCAGTCGGTTTTATGACGGAGTATTGCCTTCCTGAGAACGAGGATCAGGCGCGCCTCGTCGATTTGAAGAGACCGGACGGGCTGATTGGCTGGCATACGGTCACCGGAAGCTCGGGAGGGCTGCGACTCTTCTGTTACTGGACGTCCAAGGACGCTTTCGAGCGCGGGCAGTCTACTTGGCAAACCGCGTTGGGCACAGCATGCACGTTGATCTATAAGGGGTTGGTTGGAAAGTTCGCGCCTGAAAAAGGGCATTTCATCAAGTGGACAACCGTTCTTCAAAACGTCGTGCTGGCGCTGGCAGGTATTCTTGCCGCCGTGACGACGATTAGAAATGCCTCGGATACCGTATTTGCGAGACCGCACATCACGCTCAAGGACGATCGCAAGCCGATCAACGTGCTGGAATCTGGGGATATTCAAACGAAACCGCTCCTGGTGAATCAGATTCAGACGACGAATACGGACGTTTCCGTAAGCGCCATACTGGTGGACACGGCGGCCGATGGAACGGCGTCAAAAAGCGGCAAGCAAACACTGATGCAAGTTTCCGAAGCAAAAATTCCAGAATTGACTGGAGGTGAAAAGAGGGATCTGACGATCGCAGGCAAGGCTCCGGCACCGGGCAAATACATCATGAAAATAACCGCCACGAGTAATGCAGGCGCGTGGCAACCTGCTCAAACCGTCGAGATTTCGGACGACGTGCGAATATGGCCGACGCATCCTCAGCCTCAACCGCTAGCGCTTTTAAGTTCAACGCCGACGGTCGCAAAATTCGACGCAGCGGTCGATATTGGGCCAGCGTCCGAATCCGGTGTGGAGTGCGCAATCGACATTGCCGGATTCACCGATGTCGACGTGGTGATCGCTCCAGTTTCCGCGATTCAAGTGACGCAGAAAGCCCCGCTGGTGAGTGGTACGCAAAACACCGGGATATATCATCGAGTATGGAGCTTTCCGGCGAAAACCCCAATGGAGACCGCGCGCTTCAAGCTCATGATGCACCGCAATGCGGAAACCGAGTGGAAAGAAGTGACGCGCTCGACTCAGCTTGCTTGCAACTACGCGAGCGCGGCGCCTCCCCAATCACAAGGATCAGCGAAATGAAATCGACTGCGCAAAGGGCCGCCGCGCTGTGGTTCGGCATTTCCATTTTCCAGTTCGCCGCAGCGGCGGACCAGGATGTCAAAGGAAAGGTAGTGGACGTGGGTTCTCAGGAAAGCAAGGGTATTGCCGGTGTGGAGGTCTTATTGAAGACCGCTTCGGGCGCGCAGGTCGGCACGACCGTCACTGACTTGAATGGTCAATATGTCATCAACCTCAAGTCTCAGCCGCGTTTGCCGCTGATCGCGGAGTTCAGGAAGATCAACTATGCCGAAAATCCGAAGATAGCGAATGTCAAGCGACTCGACTCCGCGCAACCTGATGTTGGATTGGTGAACTGCGACGGGGATGATTCGTACTATAAGACAGCCGCAACGTACATTGCCTCGGCGCCGACCAAGGAACTGCAAATCGATCGGCTCAATGCGGTTGCCGCATTGCCTGCGGCGAAAAACAAGATCGTAGCCGACAAGCTCGGTGCGTACGGTGATGCGAACTTGATGGGTCAACTCGCCAGCGCAACGGTGACCCAGACCATGCTCGAAAATTTCCGCAAGGGATTGAATGAAAAGAAGATCGGAAACGTCGTCGCGGGTACGAACCAGGACGGAAAAATCGAGTTGTTCGGTTCTGTATCTTCATCCTGGCAAATGAAACAACTGGAAGACGTCGCGGCGCATACCAAAGAAGCAGCAAATATCGACCGTGCCACGAAGATATTTGCTACGGACAAACTGAATGTCATGAAAGCCCAAGCGGGCGTCAGTCAATGAGCGGAAATCTGGTGAACCGCAGAATACGGATATTTTGATTTGGCGGTGGTCATGGCGGCTATTTTGGCGAATCTTTCAGCGGAAAATACAGATGAAAAATCAATACAATACAGATAGATAGCCGCTTTATGGCGAATCTCTTGGCGAATCCTTTGGCGTAGCGAGAAGCGTATCGAAGACGAGCTTAGCGAGAGCCAGCAAGGTTCGCTTCTCGACCGGTCCGTTGCGGACCGATGATCGGCGACCGACTCGCCCTTGGCCATTGCAGCCATCCGCAACCGTCGTGTCCGGGGTTCAGCGAAGGGCCGCTTACGAGCGAAACGTCGGACCGGAGTCGCTCCATCTGGGTCGTTGACAACAGAACCGTGGCAGTCCCCTTTGTCCGCGACAAGAAACGGATGAAGATAGTATTCGTGCTCCGAATATTGCTCTCGATTCCACGTGGACCGGAGCGATTTCTTCGCGCTACGCGCTACGCGTTCTGCGGCAACCATACAGTTGCTGAAACTAACGCGAAAAACTAATGCGAAAAAATTTCTGACATCCGTATCTTTCTGCTTATAGCGCCGTCGATCCCCGTTTCAAAATCCCACTTCCAAGTTCGTCTTCGGAACAGAGACTTGTGACGTTCGCCTTTACTGCGGCGAAGAAACAATCCTGAGGACATGATTATGCCTGGAGACAGTCGTCGTGATGTAGGTGCAGCCAACCCGCGTGCGCTCGCCGAGCTTCGGGCGGGACAGCAGATTGAATGGACGAGCGAAAACACGCCCAAGATGCTCGAGAAATTTCTGGACGTACCATACAAGCAGTTGTTCGATCCAAAATTCGGCTCACCAATCTACGCAGGCGTGCCCCTCGATTTCAGTCATAAACGCTGTCCGATTCAAGTCGATCCTCGCATTGATATCAAAGACCTCTTCGATCGGGTAACGAAGTCTGCCACGCTGGTCGAGAACGGACTCGTGAGCAGGAGCGTGCTGAATGAACCGACGACGAATGTCAGACTGTTCGCGGCCGGCAGGCCAATCCAGAGCAGACCCGTCGGGCAGTCGAACTCGCCGTCGCCGGCCGCGTTGCGGAAATGGGGCAAGCAACGCTTGTCGAGGCGGGCAAACCGCTCGGTACACTTAATCGCGAGTTTGTGATGCTCCTGCCAGCATGGCTGCGTCTGATTTTAAGCGATCTCAATTTCGCTCTGCCGGGCGAGTATTTCGTCCGTGCGCCCACCGCCACGGCGCCAGTACAGGGTGCTCTTAGCGACTGCTGGCTAATCGCGGCGCTCGCCTCCGTCGCATGGACGCGGCCCGAGTTGATTGCCGCACGCATCCGGCGAGAGAATGCGACCGGCGAGGTCGAGGGCCGCGATGACGAGGATTCCGGGCACACGGACTTCCGCTTCGACTTCACCGATGTGCTGACGATTCCGCTCGGATTCGTGACCTTGACCATTCCGTTCACATTTCCGATCTGGGTCGGCGAACAGGTTCCGCAATCCGCCGGGTCGTACATCTACGCGCGCTCATCCGTTGCGAACGAACTCTGGCCGGCCGTGATTGAAAAGGCGGTTGCTGTCTGGCGCAGCGGCGGCAATGCGAGTTTCCCGCGGAGCGACGACTACGCGCATCTGAACGGCGGCGACGCGGCTTGGGCATGCCATATCCTGACCGGCGCGAGTGCGTGGTACCACTGGGCGGACGCTGACGACACCTGGTCGTCAATCCAGTCGCGTTGCTCCGGCGCGCGCGCAACGAGCCCGCTGGTCGCATGGACCTGGGGCAGCAGCGACGACTCGCCCGATAAGGTTGACTACGCTGGTGCGAATCTCGTCGCGGACCATGCGTATTCGATCCTCGGCACTTGGGAAACCAACAAGCGCCAGTATGTCGTGCTACGCAATCCATGGGGGTACCACGAGGGTACGCTCAACGTTGCGAATGGGTCCTGGTCGACGCAGGAGGATTGGGGCACCGCGTCGCTAGTCCTGCCTGGCAGCGGTGTGTTCGCATTGGAGATTCATACTTTCCGGGAATACTTTATGGGCTTCGGTGGCGCGGGCTAGTCCATTGGGAGGGGTTCCGAGGGGAAGCGCACGCAGATCACGGCTATGATCAAGCGGACGACGATGTGGGCCGGCCGTACAGCATTGCATCGGCCCGTCACCAGGCTTTTAGTACTTTCGATCTCAGGTGTTCCAGGCAATGCCTGCGGTGCCCTGCTCACGGAAGACCGTTTAAAAAATTCCGGTTCTATCTCGTCTTGCCTGAGTGCGAAGGTGTCGTACTTTCTTGATTTCCTGAAATCTTGCTGAGGCTCGGCGCACTGGTTGAGCTAAGCCGGCGGCTCCACATGCTGTCGAATCGATACGTGCAAGCGCAACTGAAGATCATCGCGTTTTTGGCTTCTACCTGCCACATGGAAGTACGGATACTCGCGGGGCGACTCGGCGGTCGCGGTAGTGCCTGGGGCCACTGGCAGCGGTCATTTCAATCACAGTTGACGAACTTTGCAATGGAGACGGCAATGGCCACCGTGCAACTAAACGAGACAGCGACCGGCAGCACGTCGCGCGTCGATGGGAAGAGCAAACGGCAACAGTCGCGGCTGTCGGCCGATCTGGAGAAGTGCGAAAAGATGCTGGCTGATGCCGCGGATGCCAACGTCATTCTCGACGGCACCGATGTGACGATTATCAGGAGCGCGCGTTGCGTTCTGGACCAGGGCGCATGGGACTGCGAATGGGAGAGCGAGTTCCTTGCGGCGATGAGCCGCGTCGCCAGAACGATTTACTATCCGAGCACTCAGGTCTTCAAGGACCTGAAGAGCGCCGACGAATTGCTATCGCATGCGACTCTTGCGGGCCTTCAGCTATTGCCTGAGGATATCGCGGCACTCACGCAAGCTCGCCTTGCGCGAGCCGAAACTCGATGGAACGCGGAGGTCGAAGCGGCGTTCTATACGGCGCTGAACAGGATCTCCAAGGGTGTTCTCCCGGTTGTAGCGGCGACCGCAGGCTCGAATGCCCATCAAGGATCGCGCAGGGCGATCAGGATATATACGATCACGGCCATCTCCCTGACCATATTCGTGGTTGCGCTGTCGTGTTTGCTGTTCACAGTGAACCGGATCTCCGATGACGTTCTAAAGATCGTCGGCATCAACGATACGTCGGCAATGATCCTGCACAATCAGTTGATGAGTCACGAATCGAGCATCATAGAAACCCGCGAAAAGCAGGAACTCGAGCTTCGAAAGCTGCTCGGCTCCGCCTACCAGCAACGTAACCGATCGCAAGACGAAGAAGAATCCGTGATCGCGGCCAGGCAGCACGCGACGAGCCAACTCCGGGCCCTGAGCAACTCACAACCCGCATTGCAGATAAAGGAACTGCTCCAGGAGTTCGCCACGAACAATCGGCAGCTATACAACGATGTCACCCGCACCCAGGGAATCGGCGACTGGCTGTTTCTGCCCGTCACGAACCCATACACCAACCCGGATTGCGGTCATGCCGCTGCGCGCTCGGCGACAAACGTGGGCGACACGAAAGGCGATAACTCGCAGTTGGCTCTCGACTGGACATGCTCCAAGAGCAAGATCCGCGCGAATCTGGAGATCAAGGTGCCTATCATGGAAGCGGATCACGTGACGAACGAACGCAACGAAACACTCCGTTCTGAAGACGCCGTACAGGAGGGGTTCCAGAAGATCGCCGCCTATCAGGACATCCGCGCAATGGCCATGTATGGCCGCGAGATTGTTCTCTCCCTGGTCGGGGCAGTCACCGGCTTCGTATTGCCCGTGCTCTACGCCTGGCTTGGCGCGTGCGCGGCGATCCTCAGAAAGATAAGAATCGAGAGCGAAACGAGCACGTTTCATCCTGAGTACTCAACGGTTGCAAACAGGTCGCATGTCACATGCGCTGTTATCGTCGGCATTGCCATCGGCCTGTTCAGCGACCTCGTTCAGGGCGGAAAGAACATTTCCCCGCTAGCCGTGGCTTTCATCGCTGGATATGCTTCCGACAAGTTTTTCTTTTTCGTGGATCGGCTCGTCGATGTCATGTTTCCGAGCCGGGCACCAGACAAGGCTTCGGCAGCCAAAGCAGCGAATGAGCCGGGGCGAGGCGCCATGGAACGCGAGACAACAAGCTACGCAAGCTAGCCGCGTAGCACGCCCCCGTCGTTGTCGCGTTGTCCTGCGACGGGGGGATGCATTCTGTCGCGAGCGCTTGCCGCGCCGGGCATGGTTTCGACTCACCCGTCCTTCCCATAAGCGCTCCGATGTATTCGTCGTGCCGTTAAGGGGCCGCTGCCAGCCGCGACCTCGTGCGACGAGACCCGCCGCGTATCTACGACTTTCGATGTAGTCCGTCCAGCCGATTTTCCTTAGCCCTCCTTCAGTCTACTTTGGAACGTATCCGGAGCGATATCGCGTCGCTCGCTAAAGGCCACATGGCCCAACCGCGCGGCAGCACCTTCCGGTCATTCCATCGAAGTCAGGAGGCGTCATGACTCAGTCCGCACAGCTCGACTCAGCCGCAGCACCCGGCACGCGCGAGGGCGCAAGCGAAGCATCGTGCGACGCCTGCGCCACGACCGCCACCGCGATCCGCCCGTTCTCGCCTTCGCGCTCGCCCGTCCGCTCGGCGATCGCGCGTCTCGCGCTAGCGCGCCATCAGCGCCATCACGCCGCCGCATGCGCCTACCGGAGATCGCCATGGACGCATTGAGATATGCCGAGCCGGCCGGCCTCGCGGTCGACGCGCAGACGCTGCTCGATCTCTGGCGTCGCCGCGCGAGTCTCTCCGAAACCGAGATGGGCCGGATCTCCGTGCTGGTGCGGCACGCGCTTCGCGGCTATTACCCGTCCGAGCTGCGCTCGCTACCGGAGGACAAGGAAGAGCTGATCTCGCAGTTCATCTTCTCTCGGGTGCTGCGGCTCGACCCGGACCACGCCGTATCGCGTGCCTCTCCCGAAAGCGCGCCGTCGACCGCCTATGCGCTGTGCGCGTATTTCCGACGCTATCTGATCGACTGCCTGCGCAGCGCGAGCCATCAGCACAACGTGTCGATCGAGGTCGACGGCATGGCCGCCGAGCTTGACGCTCATACGCATTCGATCGACGACCCAATCGAATCGGTGCTCGCGGAGCATGGCCTGAACGAGGTCCGCGTGCGCCTCGCGGCCCGCGCGTTCGTCGACGCGCTTGACGATGCCGACCGCATCATTCTCGCAGGCAGCCTCGGATCACGTGGCGACCGCAAGGGCGGACTCAAGGGTGTCGCCGACGAATACCAGGTTTCGTCGTATCACTATCGCGCGCGCAAGCTCGGCGTGACGATGAGGAAAACAGCGACGTCCACCGACTTCACCGTCACGAAGATCGGCTGCTGGCTCACCGGCGTGCTTGGCATCGCGATCGTCATGGAAAATCGGGACGCGATTCTCGTCATGCTGAACCTGCTCGCGCTGGAGGCCAATGCGTGAGCCCTGCGTCACGGCGGCCGCCCGATGCGCCGGTTGCGTTCAATCGTCATCGTCTTGCGAAGGGATATGTCCGGCGCCGACGTTTCGTTCCGCCTGGCGGCGGGCATACTCATCCGGGTTGAAGGTCTTGAAGCGTATCGGCAGGCTCGCCTGAGCGGCCGGGTTCAGTCTCTTTGCGAGTTTTCGCACGGCGTGGCGAAGGTTCGAGCCAGGCGGCTGAACCGCCATTTGCCCGGGCCCCTTCCCCGTTTGCGGCAAAGGCATGCCCTTCGCAAGCAGGCGCACCACCTGCGGCGCCGCGGCGCTCGTGCCTTCGAACGGAATCGCGCTGCCGCTGCGTGTGCCGGCGGCGATGACGCCCGCGCGCACGACCGAGCGCTCCGACACAGCGCTCGCGTCGGGCCCCGTGCGCTGAGGCGCGCCGAACACGACATCGATTCCCGTCGCCGAGTATGGCGCCGTGGCTCCATCGCTTTTGCGCCACCCGGCGATCACCGCCGGGCCCCTGCCGGTCGCGATCGAATTGATGGTGTTCTCACGGCGAATCCAGCTCGGCGTTTTGCCGTCGTAGTCCTGCTCGGCCGTGAAGCGGTCGAAGCGCGGGTAAGCGTCGTCGTCGAAGCGCGACTGGCGGCCGCGCAACGGAAAGCCATCGGGCGTCTCGTTGCGCTGCACCCACGCATCGACGGTCAGCCGGGCGCTCGCGGTGTTCTTCAGCCAGATGATCCAGTTGCCGGACGGCGCGACCTTGCGCTCGCCATCGCGCGTGACGGTCGGTGCGAGTGCTACCAGGATCATGTTTGCTTCGCCTTTCGCGCCCCGTCCGCGATGCACCACCGTGCACAACGTGTCCTCGTCGCCCGTCAATTTCGCGACGTTGCCGAGGCTAATCCACGGACTCGCCTCGCCGCCCGGCGGTTCGATCTTCACCTGCACCTGCGGATCGCCTTGCTCCGGGTCAAGCCATATCTCCACGAAACTCGGCGTCACGCAGTCGGGCGGCACGCGCCACCGCATGCTGTCTTCTTTCCCCGAATCGATGAAACGCGTGCCGTGGCACCGCGCCAGATTGCTGTTGCCGGCCGGAATGACGATCGAGCAAGCCCTTGTATCGATCAGTTCATCCAATGCGCACTCAAGCATGGAGCTGCCGTCATGCGGCCCTGCGATATAGCCATAGCTCAGATTGACTAACGCATGGCAGTCCGATCCGGCGATGTCGTGCGCACGCGCCACAATGTAACGGATCGCGTCGAGCGCCTGCACTTCGAGCCACAGGCCGGAGGTATCGCGCATGGTTCGCCCGGGAAGCCTGAACTGCACGCCGATCATGGGCCGTGCGAACTCTGGCTCCGGCTGCTGCCGCGGCTTCGCGGGCCGCAGCGGATGTACGCCGCAGGCCAGGTCCATCACCGCGGTGCCGTGCGCCCAGCGGCGCGCGACGGCGGTGTAGTTCGCCTGCCGGTACACCGCATCTTCGTCGATGGTATCGCCGCGGCGCGCCGCATCCATCAGCGTATCGATGTCCGACTTCAGCAGTTCGCGGCCATAACCCAGGCCCGCCGTCGGGTTGGACGGATCGTCCTGATTCCAGAAGCATTCGACTCGCGTTTTCCTGCCCTCACGATCTTCATGAAAGTGCTGATGCGCGAACGCAATGCCGTCGTCGCACACGCCGATCACCACCGTGCCGAGGCCGCCGCGCGATGGCGCCGATGCCAGTGGCGCCGGGTCGGGCACGATCTGATCGGTACGTACCGGGCCGCCCGTGACGATCGGCAGGCCGAGGGTGAAGCGCTCGATCAAGCCGATCAGGTCGGTGTTCAGATGCGCGAAGAATTCACGCGTCACGTGTGCCGCGCAAAAGCGCGTTTGTTCCAGCCCCTTCGGCGGATGTCGATAAAGCGACGACATCCAGATCCACCCTTCCCAGTCGTTGCTCTCGATGAGGCCGCCCAGTTCCTGCGCCGTCTTGCCTCTCGCCAGTTCGATCGCGATCGGAAACCGCCCTTGCGGAACACCGCCCAGGTCCACCCATCCGGTCGCGCCTGCCCACACGAGATAGGGGTCGAGGCGCGGCACCGTCGCGACTTGCCCGACGGTATCCGGTGCGAGCCAGCCGCGCGTGGCATCCACGTCCCATTGCGAGCTCATGCGTGCGCTCCCTCAATTGATCCTGCCCGCCGCCAGACTCTTTCCGTTCCACTCGTTTTTCGCCTGATTCCACATCCACGCGAGAATCTTCGAGCCTTCGAGTGTCGTGAGAGGTGGATGGAGCACGATGTGCGGATAGCCAGGCACCGGTGTCCCGGTGGTCGGCGATGGTGCGTTTGGAAAGGCGAGCTCCGGCACGAGCGGTTCGTCGGCATCGAAATCGTGGTCGCCGATGAACTCATCCCCCTGGAAAGTGCGTGGCACGTAGTTGCCCCGCGCACCCTTTGCGACCTTGCAGCGATGCACGAAATACTCGGCGAGCGTCGTGCCGAGCAGATGGCCCGCTGCGCTGTCCACTGGAAAGTGCACGCCCGCGATCGTGCGATTGATCGCCACCCTGCGAGCCTGATAAAGGAACTGGTTCTTCAGCGTCATCGATTCCGTGGGATTGGATCCCGATATGACGGGAGCCTCCATGCGCACGTCGCGAAAGAACTCCCACATGACTCCGGCGATGATGTACGCCTGCGTCGAATGACCGCTTGGCAAGGTGCCGTGTCCGGGCGTGGCAATCATCGGCTGCACCTGCGGCGAGTAGTCGATCGCGCGCGTGCAGGCGAGCGCATGCTTGAAGCGCATTTCCACCGCGATGGCGAAGCGCACCACGGTGTCGAGCAGCTCGAGCGTCTTCGGCGTGCGGCTTGGGCTTAGATTGACGATGGTGCCCCAGAACGCGGTTTGCGGTCCCATCTGGATTAGCGTCTCGTTCGCGCGCTCCACGCGCAGGTCCGAATAGCGATCCATGAACGCGAGCTGCTTGACGAAGGTTTCCTCGCCGGGCCTGTACATCTCGGCGACCAGCTTCACCGGCTCGACGGTCGGCTTATCCTGGCCCGGCTGCATGCTGGCCCCGCAGTGCCAGAGCGATACGCCGGCGGCGCCTCCCGGCGATCGCGTGAAGGCGAGATCGGAAATCAGCTCGAAGTCGTACACGGCCGCGCGCACCCATCCATCCCAGCGCCACAGCTGCCCGTTGTCGTCGATGTGGCCGCCGGACGGCGCCTCGTTCTCTTCGGGCTGGATCGCCAGGCGCTTGTCCGTCCATGGCCCGACGATGCCATCGCGGTGAGAGATGAGCGACTCGGTCAGCAGTTCGCAATCGCCCAGCACGTCGCCTGGAGGGCCGCCACCCGCCCCTGCGCCACCCGCACCACCCGCACCGCCTGCTCCTCCCGCTCCTCCCGCTCCTCCCGCTCCACCCAGTGCACTCATGTTGTTCCCCTCGTTAGTTCTGGCTCAATGCGCATCGAAGCAAGCTGAACTGCGATATAGGCGAAATACGGCGCATCGACGTGTCCGAAAGTCGACCTGGCGACCGATCGTCACTAGGCCGGCAAGCCGGCGCGTCCCAATGCCTCCGACCAGATCCTGCCCGTCGCATACGCGGCGCTCGGCGAGCGCTCCAGGTATTTACACACCGTCAGGCCGGGCTCGATCGCGAGCACTTCGCGGACTGTCGCGCGGGCGGCATCCATCATCCCCAGCTCGGACTGTGCGATCGCGAGCGCGCGCAGGGTCGATGTGTTGCTGCGCCCCCCACGCAACGAGTGCTGTGCGAGTTCGATCGCGCGTTCGTATTGGCCCGCCGAGAGCGCCGCCGTCGCGCCGAGCGATTCGTAGAAGTTGCGCAGCGGATCGAGCGGCGACAACGCGAGTGCCCGTCCGGTGGACGCGACCGCCTGCTGGCCTTCGCCCTTGAACGCGTGCAGCGTGCCCTTCAGCAGCCACGCGAGCGAATCATTGGGATTGACGTGGAGCGCGCACTCATAGCGCTCCTCGCCGGCATCGAGCTGCTTGAGCAGATTTGTCTGCACAAAGCCCTCGACCGCTAGCGCCATCGACGACTGCGAGTCGGCGTCGAGCGCGCGTCTCGCACAGTCGAGCGCCCGCTGCGCCTCGCCTAGACGATCGCTGGTCCAGCCACGGTTGAAGCGCAGTACATGCCATTTCGCTAGCCAGGCATACGGCGTCGCCTGCCTGCGCGCGCGCTCGGCCAGCACTTCGAGCATCTGGCCCGCGCGCTCGAACTCTTCGCGCGCGCCACGATGCATCAACGCGATCGCGCTCAGAAGGAGCGTCGAGCTTTCCAGCGTAGGCAGTGCCTGCGAGCGCGCGTGTTCCAGCTCGTGCGAGACGATCGCCATACCGATCGTCTGGATGATCTGCTCGACCAATTCGCTCTCGCCAGCGACAATCGCCTCGATGCTGTCGCTGAGAGTTTGCGCCCATACGACGCAGTGCCGCCTGGTATCGGCGAGTTCGGCCGAGAGCACGAGTTTGCCGTCATGCGTGCTATAGCCTCCCGAGACCACGTACCGTGCGTCGAGCAGCGCGCTGACCTCTTCTCCGCTCGCGTGACGCTCGCGCAGCGCGCTCGTCGACAGGCGCGAAATCACCAGCAGTTGGGCCGAGCGAGACAGTGCGCCGATGATTTCATCGGCAAGGATTTCGCCCAGCACGTAGTGTTTCGGCTCGATGCAGCGTGCGGCGAACGGAATCACCGCGATCGACGGCCGCAACTGCGACGCGAACGCGGTGCGCGACGCGACCAGCGGGCGCGGGCCCGGGCCGCCGAGACGATAGGCATGCACCGGCTGCGACAGATGCCTCAGATGGCACTCGCCCAGGTCTTCCATGCTGGTGTCGAACCCGGCGCCGAGCCGGTCGAGCATGCGCTCCGACAGTACTATCTCGCCGGGCCCCGCGAGGTTGTACAGACGCGCCGCGAGATTCACGCCGCAGCCGTAGACATCGCGTTCATCGGTGAACAACTCGGTCTCGTGCAGGCTCATGCGCAACAGGAGCGGATCGCCGCATGCGCCGCTCGTCGCCGTGAGCCGGCAGGTCCGCTGGATCTCGAGTGCGCAGCGCGCCGCGGGCAGCGCCTGCTCGAAAACGATCATCAGCCCGTCGCCCTCGGTGCGTATGAGCCTGCCGCGATATTCCGGAACGATGCGCATCTCGATCGCCATGCGCAGGCCGCGCCAGCGGGCAGCCGTGCCCTCCTCGTCGGTCTCGGCGAGACGGCACGACTCGACCAGATCGGCGAACAGAATGGTGCGAACCACTCTGTGCAGGTCGTTGACTGCAGCAAGGCTTTCCGCGTTCATTTTCTTCAATACCCGGATCGATTCCGCCGGCTGTCCCGTCGGGCGTTACGCTGATGACTTCGAGAAGACTGCAACTGCAGGCGTTGCGAGAGATGCTGATGCGCCGGCTATTTCTGATAGTTCGATTATTTTCGCCGGCTGCGGGCGTTACCCCGCTGCATCCGATGCTTCGGTAACCGAAGCGAGCGAGGCGAGGGCCGCATCTCATAACGTACTCACTGATCGTGCGATTGGCAAGCAGCGTTTGCAGTGCGGGCGCGCGGACGGCGCTACGCTCGCCGCGCCTTGTCGGCTTCCATACGCCCCGCGAGCAGCTGAATCAGGTACATCGCGAATTCCGGCTCCTGATAGTAGAGGCGGATTGCGTCGGCGGCGGACACGATGCGCAGCTCGCAATCGGTCTGACAGATCACGGTCGAGGTGCGGCGGTGCTCCGGCGAAAAGAGCCCGATCTCGCCGAGAATCGCGCCCGCGCCCAGTTCGATCCCGAGATCACTCAGGCGCACGGTGCCCCGCGCGATGTAGAACAGCTCGCCGCTCGGATCGCCTTTGCGAAACAGAATTTCACCGGAGCGGAAATGCTGGCTCTCCATGTTGGCGAGCAGGCGCCCGACAGAGAGGTGCCCGTTGATCGCCTTGCTGAGCTGCTCGTCGCAAACCTTCTCCATGCGCGCTGCGACGACGCTCGCCTGGCCGCGGCTCGTCACGTTCAGCGCCTTGTAGATCGTCGTCAGATGCGTTTTCACCGTCGCCTCCGAGACGTCGAGCTGATGCGCGATCATCTTGTTGGAGCGGCCGCGCGCGAGAAGCGCGAGCACTTCGATCTGCCGCGGCGTCAGGTGCAGGTGTGGGTCCGGTATCGGCGTACCGGCCTGCGCGACGGCGTCGGCGGGCGTGGAAGGTTCGCTGAGGCTTGCCGCGAGCAGCGAGCGCGGCAGATAGATGCCGCCCGCGAGCGCGAGCTGCAGCGCACCGAAGAGCAGTTCGGACGAGGCGGACTTTTCAACGCAGCCCGAGACGCCCGCCGCGATGAGTTCGTCGACGTGCTGTCGCCTCGCCTCGCTCAACAGCACGACGACCGGCGTCGTGCGTGTATGGCGGCGCGCCGCTTCGAGCTCGTCGCTCGCCTGGCGCAGGCAATCGCCGTCCATCACGACGCAGTTGGGCTTGCGCTCGTCGGGCCAGTTGGCGGTCAGGCAGTTGCATGAACGCACTTCGGCTTCCTGCGCGAACTCACGGAGCAGGCGCTCGACCCCTTCCCGAAAGAGCCCCGCCGGTCCGGTGAGCAAAATATACATGCTGATCCTCTCGATCCCCGCCTGCACAAGATGCGCGTCGCATTGCCCGATGAACGGATGAAACGGCGCGCGGTCCACCGGCTCTCGCCATCCTATACCGGTGTCAAGCGCTTGACAGGGTTCGGGCGTCCGCAGGACTGCTCGATGCGTTCACGCCACGTCGAATCGTCCGATCATTCGCTAAACGAATTTCACCGGATTCGCGCGCGTGACGACAACGCAGAACACGGTGCGAAATCGCGTGACGTGGTACGGCTTTACGTTTGTGAGCGCGAACTTTGCTACCTATACTGATTCTGCACTCCAGGCTTCCCTCGCCAAAAATCGCCCTTGAAACGCCCGAGAATCGCTACCCGTCGGTGACGAGATGCATGTTCAACACGCGCTGCGTTTTCATGTCTGGCTCCGGGCGGCGACTCTGTGGCCCGCCTTCGCCGCCTTCGGTGTATTGCCGATGGCGCGCGCTGCCGACGACCTGCCGGACAAGACCATCGTGTATTGCTCCGAGGCGAGCCCCGCCGGCTTCGACGTGGCGCAGTACACGACGAGCGTCGAGGCCAGCGCGGCGGCCTACACGGCTTACAACCGGCTCGTCGAGTTCAGGCGCGACGGCCCGGGAGTCGAGCCGGGTCTTGCCGAAAGCTGGGAGATCTCGCCCGACGGGCGCCAGTACACGTTCCACCTGCGCCACGGCGTGAAGTTCCAGACCACCGCGTATTTCAAGCCGACGCGCGAATTCAACGCCGACGATGTCGTCTTTACCTACCAGCGCATGCTCGACCCGGAGCAGCCCTTTCGCAAGGCGTATCCCGTGCCGTTTCCGTATTTCCGCGATCTCGGGCTCGCGAAAAACATCACGCGGATCGAAGCCCTCGACCCGTACACCGTGCGCTTCACCCTTGCGAACGTCGATGCGCCGTTTCTACAGAAAGTGGCCATGCCGTTTGCATCGATTCTCTCGCGCGAATACGCCGACAATCTGCTCACGGGCGGCAACGCGCGCGACATCAATCAGTTTCCGGTCGGCACCGGACCGTTCGTGTTTCGCAGCTATACGAAGGATGCGGACATCCGCTTCGACGGCAATCCCGACTACTGGCAGCCGGGGATCGTGCAGGTGCGCAGGCTGATATTCGCGATCACGGTGGACCCGGCAGTGCGGCTGCAGAAGCTGCGCAGCGGTGAGTGCCAGGTGATGAGCTATCCGCGCCCCGCCGATATTGCCGCAATTCGCGCCGATCCCAGCCTCCAGATGCCGAGCCAGGTCGGCTTCAACCTGGGCTATCTCGCGTACAACACGACGAAAAAGCCGCTCGACACGCTCGCCGTGCGTCGCGCGCTCGACATGTCGATCAACAAGCGCGCGATCCTTGAATCGGTGTATCAGGGCGGCGGCCGGCTCGCGACCAATCCGATGCCGCCGACCCAGTGGGCCTACGACACCCGTCTGAAGGACGCGCCCTACAATCCAGCCGTGGCAAAGGCGATGCTTGCCGAGGCGGGTTACCCCGAGGGCTTTACGCTGGACCTGTGGGCCATGCCCGTGCAACGGCCCTACAACCCGAACGCACGGCTGATGGCCGAAATGATCCAGGCGGACTGGGCGAAGATCGGCGTCAAGGCGCGCATCGTCACCTTCGAGTGGGGAGAGTACATTCGCCGCGCGCGGGCGGGCGAGCACGATGCGCTGCTGATTGGCTGGACCGGCGACTACGGCGACCCCGACGACTGGCTCGGCGTGCTGCTCGGCTGTGATGCGGTCCAGGGCAGCAACTTCGCGAAGTGGTGCTACAAGCCCTTCGACGATCTCATCAAGCAAGCTCGTGCGACGACCGACGTCGCCGCGCGCACGGCCGAATACATAGAGGCACAGGAGATTTTCAAGGACCAGGTGCCCTTCACGCCGATCGCGCATTCGACCGTCTATCAGCCGCTGTCGCGCGACGTCGCCGGTTTCAGGATCGATCCGTTCGGTCCGACGCGGTTCTGGGGCGTCGGCCTGAAATAGACGGCCCGGTTTTCGCCCGCTTCAAACATCACTTTTCCCCGGTTTTCCTCGTGACGCCTCGTGGCGGAGCACGGCATCGGATATGTCCCGCCACGCTGCGCTTGCGCTTCAAAATGTCATCACGCTGGTCGTCTTTCTTATCGAACGGCGCGCTTATGGCGGCGTGCACCGCTCCGGTCGATCGCACCTATGCGCTCGGTTCGCGGCCTGTCCAACGTCAGTGACGGAGCATGAAATGAAAGTATCCGATGAGCGCTGCCTGCGCTCCCAAGTCGAAAAGTGGCTTGCACCGGGAGCCGAAGATACGGTGCGCGTGATCCTTTTCAGCCGAACGCGGCTAGAAAAGCGGCGCTATGTCTGCATCGAGGCGTCGCACCCCGCCGGCTCGCGCGCCCTCTTCTTCTTCCGGCACGAGCACGGCTGCTGGCGCGTCTTTCCGCCGCGACCGCTATATCCGAGCATGACCGCCGAGCAGATCAGCGCGTGAGTGGGCGGGCAAGGGACATAAACAAAGGGATTCAACGCGCAAGGATGTCGCGCGAGCCTGAGCATTTGTCGTGCCCACGTGCGCGCACCGGACGATGGCGGCGAGCCGGCGCGCCGTATCCTTCGGTACGCGGACGTGCTTCATGCCTCTGTCATTCCGGTCTCCGGCCAGCGCAGCGCGAATTGTTTTGCGTAGAAGTCGTCGCCCTCGCTCTCGCAGAGCACCTTCCAGATCTCGTTGAGCGTCGCATGCGGGTCGGAGTTCAGGAACGCCGTTCTGATGAGAATGCGGTTGCGCAGGGCGACTCCCGCGCTGCCGTTGGAAAGATGCGCCGACGCCTTGGCGATGCCATCGTCGAACGCCACCTGTTTGCCGCGAATTGTCTCCGCACTGTCGAGCGAATAGGCGCCTTCGGGGTATTTGGGCTTGCCCATGTCGAGCGCGCCATACATCAGACCGTAGCAGTAGGCCATGGTCGAGTACGCGCGCACCGACGCCTCGAGTGCCCGCCACACCTCGATCGCCATCGCAACCGGCATGGCCACCGCGTTGATCGGCTCGACGAAGGCCAGCACCGTTTCCGCATCGGCGACGATGGCCGCGGCTTCGAGCAGCGTCGAAATAAAATGCGCCCCTATTTCGAGGTCTTTTTCCGAAACGGAACTCTTCTCCATGACCAGCGGACTCGAGCTCAGCGGCTTCCCTGTGTCTGGATCGAGGGCAACCCCGTTGACGTCCGCCAGCGTGCGCGCTCCGTCGGGCGAAACATTGAGCACGCGATTGTCCGGATAGGTGGTCGTCGATGAGCCGTCGGGATAGTCGACCCGTGCGGTGCCGTCGGGAAAAAAACGGGTGGTCGTGGACCCGTCTTCGTTGTTGGTGGTCGTTGAAAGGTCGGTATCGCTGGTGGCGTAGTTCATCGCATCTCCTTCGAAAAGCATGGCCGGGACCACGTTCGGGGTCCCCTGGGAATTCGCGGGCGCCGACGCGCCGGGTGCGCATCGATGCCCGTTTTCGTACTGATCGGCGGCGCGTGTCGTCACGCCGCGTCCAGCGCTGGCAGCAGCGGCGGGATCTGGCATATCCAGGCCACGACCTGCATGCCGGGACGAGAGAACTTCTGGTTGTTCCAGCTTCCACCGGCGACACAGAATGGCCCGAGGCTGAGTGCGTTAGCCGCAAGCGCCTTCTGGTCTTCTTCGGTCCACGAGGCCTCGATGCTCAGATTGCGGATCACGACCATCCCGACCGTGATCAAGGTGATGAAACCGGACGGCACGTTGAGCGAGCCGCTCGCCACCTGTCCGCGCCGGTAGTCCGGTATCGCCCAGCCCGGCGGTACCGAGAGGAACACGTCATCCCACCACGGACGGTCGAAATTCACGAGACAGTAGTCGAAGTCGATGTGAAAGCCCGCGCTCTTCACGGGTTGCTCGGAAGTCGCCGCCTGAAGCGCCTCACGGTCGATGACCGCTGGCGGCAGGACCCTAAACTGAGGCTCGTTGGCGACCGCGACTTGCGACAGCGGCTCGACGGTTGCCACCGGCTGCATAAGTGCCCTGCTCTGGAAGCTCGCCAAGACACCGGAATTGACGAGCAGAGGTCGCGCGGCAGGTGGAGAGGCGGCCACGGTCGGGATTGCGAGCAACGACGCCCGCGTCAGGAACGCGCCGACCGCGGGCGCCTGGGTCTGACTGATAACGCGAATCGTGAATGTCGGATGCTGCGCTGCCGAGGCGGCGGGACCCGGCGCCGGGTTTCCTGATGGCTGATCGTCCGATTGCTGGTGATACGTCGCCCAGCAGTCGGCATTCGGCAGGAACCAGTTGGCGGGAGACATGCCGGTCGCATAGTAGACGTCGTGCGAGCCCGTCGCGTCGATGCTGTTGCCGGCGTCGGTCGCTCCGGAGACTTCCAGCATCTTGTTTCCGTCCAGCATGGCGAGCGCGTCGGCCTTGCGGGTCTCGAACGAATTCTTCTCCTGCTCCGTTCCCTGCGGGCAGATGCTGCCGCGCAGCGCGTCGGCATACCAGTTGGAAAGTTTGCTGCCGGTTCTGGTGAGATACCAGCCCTCCGCAAGCGCGTCGGACACCGGCAACTGATCCGCGAGCTGCGCGGCACGCTGATGCGAAAACAGCTGCTGCTGGTTGGGGTTGTCATTAAAGCCGAAATCAGCAGCGGCGAGCGGCGTGCCGCCCTTGTCAAAGAACATGGCGATACCGCCAGGCGCGTCACCGGTCGCGCCGCCGAGCTGCTTCTGCAGGAAATCGTGGAGCTCGGCGGCCAGTTGGTCGATGGTGATCATGCGGCCTCCTTCTTCACTGCGAGCGCAGGATCGTCGACAGGAGGACATGCCGGCAGCACCTCGCTGAGCCACGCGACAATCTGCGCACCCCGGATCGTCAACGCGCCTGCCTCGAAGTGGGCTTTGTAGTCGTTTGAGAAACTGTTGCCGGCCTCGTCCTGATACTGCCCGCCATACCCGCTTTCACTATGCGACGCGCCAGCGTCGAGACAAATTGGCCCGAATACCGGCACTTCGACCTTTCCGCTCACGGAGCTCGAATGCTGCTGGTTGCTGCCTTCGCTCTTCTGGAAGTAGTTGCTGAACGTCGCCCCGTCGCTGTTCCATTCCTGCGTATAGATCCTGACATTGCGGATCACGAGGAAGTGCGTCGGTATCATCGGCAGCAACGGGTCGTTCTTGAGCACTTGACCCGCGATGGATCCGTCGCTGATGCAATTGGCCTTCTCGCCCTTCAGATACCAGTTCTTGAGCTGGAATAGATCGGTGATCAGCCAGGGCCGCACGATCTCGCAAAGGCCATATTCAAGGTCGATCGAAAGGTTCTTGGCGTCATTGTGAAAATTGCCATACGTGGCCGAACTGCCGGAGGATTCGCTCTGATTGCTCGAATCCTGCTCGCTATAGGAGCCGTTGAAGCCGAAGCCCATGATGCTCGCGCCCACATCGCCGCTCGACGATTCCGAACTGCCCCGCCAGCTACCGGAATTGACCTGGTACTGGTTCGATGCGTAATGCGAGTTGTAGTCGCTTTGCGTGAGCGTTAGCTGGGTCCAGCCGATGTTGTCGATGTCGAATGCCGCCCAGTCGGACGGCAGCACATAAGAATACGGCTCCTTCGCGCCCGGGACGTTCGGAACCGGAATGCTCCAGGCATCCATCAGCTTGCGTGCGTCGGCAATCGCGCCCTGCTCGAGCGGAACGCCCAGCGATTCCACCGTCGCGAGCGCGGCCTCGACCTCGTTCGCACCTTGCGCCTTCCACTGATCGTAGGCCTGGCGTACGGCGGTGTCGTAGGGATCGAGCAACATCGGCGCCGAGTCCGCCTGCGCCGGGTCCGCAAGCAGGCGGTTGCTGTTCACGACGTAGTTGGCCTTGGCCACGGCGTAAGCCATCTGGTTTTTCTTGTAGGTGTTGTAGAGCGGCGTCGGCGTGTTGTCCGCCGACCAGAGCACCTTGGTGGCCGTGTCGATGCGCTGCTGGTCCGCCGCCGAACGGGGCGGCGCCGGCGGGGCTTCCATTGCGTCGAGTATCTCCTTGTATGCGAACGAGAGATGTCTTCCGCCGCCGCTGTAGGTCTCGAGCGTGCCGTTATCCGTCACAATGAGCATTGTATTGACGAGCTGCTCGGTGTTATATGCCGCCTGCATCGCACGCTTGACGTTCTGAGCCGCGGCTGCGGCCGCGGCAGCCGCAGCCGTTGCCGCAGTGGCCGCCGCCGCGGGATCAGTGCCGGGCGGGGGTTGTTGCGCGCCGGTTCCCTGCGTCGGCGATCCTCCGATCGGGCTCCATGCCCTGCCGAAGTCGGTCGCGGAGATCATCTGGCCGACACGCAACTGGGAGTACACGAATCCCACGGTCGCCTTGTCGTCGGTCCTCGTAGGACGGCTTTGCTTGATGTATGAAATTATTTCGGATAACAGATCGACGGCTAGTGCGCGAGGCTCATTGTCGGGCGTGCTCATGACAGGTCCTTTCAGGTTTAGCGATTGCGGGCTTGAAATTGGGACGAAGGTCCCCACGGCTGACGTTCGGTCAGCCTTCTGATCGGCGGCCGCGCGTCGCGCACGATTCCTCGTGCAGCAATGCGCAACCGCTCTGCATCGTCAGCTTCGGCGCTGCGTGCCGGTCTGCTGCGATCAGCCGGTGAAGACCGGCCCCTGTGCACCGGGAGAAAACGACGGAAACAGTTCGTTGGATGCGGCGCCGCCCATTGGCGCAGGCGCCTGCGGCGGCACGGTGCCAGGCTTCGTCGCTGGCCCGCGCAGTGCGATGGTGCTGTCCTGCCTGACCGGGATGTTCGACTGCGCCAGCAATTCTGTCTTTCTGGCGGACCCCGCGGACGTTCCAAAGTAGTAGCCGATGATGCTGATCCACGCGGTGCCAAGCGAACCTAGAATCACGTTGACGAGATCGCGGTTGGAGGCCGGCAGGGGGTACAGCGCCATCAGAACGAAGATGCCGAAGAAACCGATCGTTACCGCCACCGCAAGGGCCTTGGGCACCCAGTCTCGCGTGGCGATGCCCATGGCTCGCGCGTCCTTGCGGTCTTCCGCGTTCACGCGAGCCAGTTCGATCTCATGGGTCAACTGGGCTTGCGCCGCCGTCACCGCGAGTTGCTGAAGCTGAACCGCGTTCGCGCTCTCCGCCTGCCGCACCTTGTCGAGTGCGCTCGGATCCTGAAGCGCCGTCTCGATCGATTGAGGATCGTTCGGCGTTCCGAGTACGTGCGACAAGAGCGTGGCGGCAGCGGTCACCCCCAGTCCGACCGGCCCGCCGATGAGTCCGGCGAGAAGCGGCGCCGTGCCGCCTATCGTTGAAGCTACCTTGGTCCAGTCCATCAGATTGCTCCCAGTAAGAGATTGTTGG
>Ga0255336_100971_pt1 | contig 27927 bp, 18 predicted proteins | sample MeOH1_35cm_T3_17_FD_189102 | JGI IMG/M metagenome (GOLD analysis project Ga0255336, IMG submission 189102) | Sandy soil microbial communities from University of British Columbia, Vancouver, Canada - MeOH1_35cm_T3_179 | ecosystem: Engineered > Artificial ecosystem > Sand microcosm > Unclassified ...
CAGTCTGTTTGCTGACCAAGGCAAGCTGGACGAGGCGGAGCAGATGTACATGCGAGCACTGGCAGGGTATGAGAAAGCACTCGGCCGTGACCACACCTCGACTCTCGACACAGTCAACAATCTCAGCATTCTGTATCGTGCTCAAGGCAAGCTAGAAAATGTAGACAAAATGTTTGAGCAAGCAGAAAGAAAGCAAAACCAGTGCTCCTAAGACCTTAAACGAGTTCATGCTTATTTCAATCTTGATTGAAATCTGCTCTGGATCGTACGCTTGAGGCAGATACTAGAGATATTACCATTCTCATGCTTTCACATGCCTCACTTTTCAAATGGAGTTGTGTGTGAAGACCTGAGACGTACCTTGACGAATTTTCATCATGCAGGGCGTTTCACCACGTCGGGATGTGGATTGGGGCGCCTTCAGACCTGCTTCAGGAACTAATCCTAACTCTAAGTTAGAAGCTAGGGCCAGGCATAACTCCGCTCTCCGTTGTCTAGCTCGATAAAATGATATCACGACTTCAATAATAAGGACTCAATATTCTTGCGCTGAAAAGGTGATTCATCCTCAAGGGCTCTTCGTAAAAGAGGAGCTTGGTCTCTGCGTCGATGGGAAGTGTAATATAGACAGCCAGGAATGTAATTCTTTGTCCCTTGGGTCGACATGTGGTCGAAATGATGTGCGTAATGTTTTGGAGGGTTGATGAAGGAGTTGATGATGACGGTGGGCCTGAAAATACCACTGGTGCCACACGAAGGGCTTGGCAGCAATCCACACCACTTAGACTGAGTCTCCATCATAGAACTTCACAACTCGGAGGCCGATCGAGAGGCAGCTTGCCTTCCATGTCGTGCCATGTTGTTGATATCACTGACCAAACCGCTAGCCTTCCTTCCGAAACAACACAGCCCATTCTACATTAAAACCAAGATGAGACTTGTGCTCCAAAAGTGATTGAATTAGGGGTCAACTGGTCCACTGCATTTGAGGAAAGTGTGGTGTAGGAAAGCGGGATCATGGTATACCACGGGAAACCCTCAAAGGCTTGCTTGCAATGTAGAAAGAGAAAGCTCCGTGTAAGTGTCGAGTCGATTAGTACTCTTTTTGCTGCTGACGTTTGACAGTGTGATCTTCAGAGAGATTCCTGCGGTCAATGTGCGAGAGCTGGCCGTCCCTGCTCAGGGTACCGTGATCCCGACCAGCTGAGGATCCGGGACGAAAGCCAGACGGCGAAGCGACAAGTATTGATCCGACAGTTGAAGACGGTTCCGCCAACATTGGCGGTGACGATCGACGATAGGGCACGAAATGCCTTCTTTTTCCATTATGTGTCAGGCCCCTCACGGACGTACGACGTCCTTGAGCGTCTGTATGCCCATAGCACCCTGGATCACCACCTAACGGCCAGCGTGGACGCTGTTAGCCTGGCATTCTTCTGGTTCCAGTTTGACTGCGCTCAAGCCTTGCCCTGCGCGAGACAGAAGTATTCGCATGCGCTTCCACTGCTCAACGACGCATTAAAGTCGCCTCGATCGGCAAGAAGGGACTCGACTTTATTGGCAGTGCTTCTGCTGGACCTCTTTGAAAAGATCACGAACCCAAATCCTCGATCCGCCGACTCATGGATGAGTCACGTAAATGGTGCCCTCTCCTTGATCGCGCTGCGCAACGACAAACATTTCAGAACCTACATTGCCGTTCGGTTGTCTGTCCGGCTGAGCATCAGTCTCCTGATTAGCTGCGTGGCGGCGAATGCCCCGGTGCCGTCTGCCTTGGTCAGGCTCCGGTCTGAGCTCGAACCGTTCTTACAAAAGGATGATCCCAAATGGCAGTTCTCCGGCCTGGTGGTCAAATATGCCAGCCTACGAAGGGCCATGCAAGATGATCGCCTCTCCACCTCTGAGACTCTCACATGCGCGGCCACACTGGATCAAGAATTCCTGTCACTTGCAAATGGAATGCCTCTTGCGTGGCAATATCATACCACGTACGTAGATAAAATCTCGGACGTGGTATTTGAGCAGCATTTCCATACATATGCAAATCGTCATATCACTCTGACATGGAATGTTCTTCGCGTTATGAGAATACTACTCAATGACATGATCCGCACATGTTCTGTCAAGGAGGGAGCAGGATCTGGTCCTCTGAATCATGCTGCATCCGATACCATCGACGGCATAGCGAAAGATATTTGTGCGTCAGCGCCACAGTTCACCCTCCACCACTCCCCTGCCGCAACAGGGAGGTCCTTGGAAGCAACCAACAGATTACGATGCTACACTCTGATCTTCCCACTATACGTCGCTGGGTTGTATGCGAGTTCACCCTCCGGGATCAAGCCATGGATCGTGAAGCACCTACGGCTCATGTTCAGCAAGATCGGGATTCGAAACGCAGGTATCGTTGCCGACATCCTCGAACGGGGTGATGGAACCAATCCCTGGTCCGTGTATGCCATCCTGGGAAGTTACGCCTTTGCGGCGTAGGTTGCATGAGCCATGACAGCAACTGTATCGTTTGGAAACAATGGTCTCTCGTAAGGTCCGACAGAACTCTCATTCTTGCCGTGTTTCATTTCTACTGATTTTGAAGGAACAATCTATAGGAATGACGTTTGTCAAGGTATTCACCGGCACATCCACAGGCAACTGCAGTTGGTTCGCCCAAGGGGAATTGGTGTGGCTTTGGTATCCACAGAAGGCGAGATTCTCGAGACCATACATTTTCAGGACGCAATCGAATTCCTCATGAAGGGACAATTGGGACGGGGCATTTCAATGGTGCCACCGTTTTGTTGAAATACTTTGACTATATGTGGCTACATGTTGTTATGATTGAGGTCGTTGGTCAAATCAGACCTGCTCGATACCTGAAGATAGGCTCCCAGCTGTGACTGAGCCGTGATCCGACCCTCCGTCTTGCTCCATCCTTTCCCATCTTTACCGTAGAGGCAAATTTGAATGGTGTACAAGTTAGAGGATTCCTCCTTCAACTGTCCACCGTTACAATTTGAGGCTCTCGTTTGGAGAAATATATTGGTTAACCGGTCCAAAGTCTGCTCATTGGTCCGTTCATAGATCTGCACCTTTAGGAACTTGTCCTATTTTCTCCTTGATTTGAATCTATCGAGTCCTGCGTACGTCTCTTTTGGCACCACGACCTCGGTGGTTTCTCCCTGAACCATTCCCACAGGCTGGAAGTGCTTGACGGTCGCAGTGTACTGGCAGCAGACAACGAAACCCACGATTCCGGCGTCAATCGCGGGTTTCGCAGTGGCGTGACCTCGAAAGCCGATTTCTCCTTCATCAGCCAGACGCTGGAGTTGTTTGAGGATGGTGGCGTGCTACGTCTGACGCGGTAAATGGGGCTGCGATGCTTGCCGATCCAGAGCATCTGTTCGTGTTCGCGAAGGTAGCGCTCGGAGGAGAAGTTCTTGAGGACGTTGTCGCGGCCCAACATGCCGAGACGACGACGCTGTTCGGTTTTGTCGTACATTCGTCGAGTGATCTGCTGGACTTGTTCAGGAGTTGGATTGGGATATGCCAGGACCGGTGGCGACGTTCCAGGAGCGTCTTCGGCGTAGGCGCTCCACCTGCCGAGCAGGCCCAGGACGCTGATCTGAGCGCGGGCAAGTGACTCAGAGTCGTTCGGAGGGACAACCTCACTGAAACGGTCTCCGGTCAGGCTATCAGTGACGACACAAAAGGATGCTCCAACATCTGTGCAGACGACTGGAACTCCCGTTAGGGCGGCCTCGCCCATCGCCAACGGCAGACCTTCGGAAATTGATGAGTTCAAGAACAGCCAGGCGTCTTGAAGGACGACAGAGGGGTTGCCCAGACCCTTGAGGACGCAGTGTTCTCGGAGACCCTTGGAAGCGATAAGCTCTTGACATTCTGTAGAGAGTGATGCCGCTCTTTCCATATCTCCGTATATGTGAAGCCGGTAGTCAGTAAAACCCCATTTGTTGACAATGAGGTCAGTGGCCATGATCGCGTTCTTGATGTCTTTGACGTATTGGATATGAGACAACATGACCACTGTGGGCTTGTCTGTCTTGATCGTCTTGATCGGCTCGAACTTGTCCATGTTGCAGATTCCATTGACGACGGGATCGATCTTTCGAGCAAAGGAACGACGATGTTCCAGAGCGCCTTCGGCCGTTCCCAACTCGACCTCCCAGCCGGGATTGAAGTATGCGGCACAAGGGAGCACCACATCGGCATGATGCTCGAGGAGAACACAGCCCAAATGCCCAAGGGACATCAGAGAACTGTTGACAAACGGGCTGTCGAATGAGACGGCAGAAGACATGAAGGTCGTGAATTCTCGAAAGCTGATACAGTGGTCCCAGACGTGGAGGGTGCATCGACGCTTGACTTTGCACAAGATACCGTACGTGGCGCCGGTAAAGTGATGGGACGCTTGGAAGACATCGGGGATCTTTTCCGGGACGGGGATGGAGAAAATAAAGAGATAGCGATGCCACATGTTGAGGGCCTGGTCGAGTTGAAGGATTGTGGGTTTCTCGAAATCCCACCATTGTGACACTGTGAGCGTGTCTTTGATATCTTCGGTCAACCAGAGTTCTCGCCATCTCTGCTTGACGATGTCGCTGTTCCAGACGTCGTTCCAATTTCGGGAGGACTCAAAGTACGTATTCAGGTCTACCAAAGTCTTGGTCGCCTCTTCAATATGCTGGCGGGTCAAGTGGAGTGCTCGCGAGCATCGGACCAAGCTGGTGAGAATGGGGAGGAAATTCTTTTCAACGTCCGCAGGTCTCGTGTCGTAGGACCTTTGCACGATCGCCGAGTCGAGGCTAGTTTGCAGGATTCCATGAGTGGGGTTGAGGAAGTCTAGGCCCCATAGAGGTAGGACCGTCAGCGATTGCACATTTCTTTCGATCTGGAATCGTGGTACGCCATAGTCGTTGGCCATTTCCACGACAATGTGCCACTTGATGGTCTTGAGGTCATTGACCATATCTCTGCGGCAAGCAGATACACCACCGGGTTCGTTGGGCCATGTGGATGTGTCCATGGCAAGGATGTGGAGTTCGTCTTCGCTGTCCCGCAGTTGGGTGGAGAGAGTCCTCGTGTTGATTCTGGCGTCGCCGCCCTGTCCGAAGCTATAGAAGTCACTGATTTTGAATGCAATATGTACCCACGAGCTGATCCCCGGGTCCATATCGGTTCTCGCCATAATGGTATCGGCTTGTGCATCGAGGTAATTTTTGGCAGAGTCGAGTCGGCCGAGATCCCGGTTTCTCCAATAAGGGCTGAGAATGCCATCCGATCTCAATACTCTTTCTTCAAGCCATCTTGCCGTGATGGCGTCAAGTTCTCGACCCCCCTTCCACGATTTCCAGAGTTGAGTTCGGGCATGTGATGTTGGTATCGGGTAACGCCGAACATTGAGACCCAGCCGGCGTGACAGAAAGCTCGACTTGGCCGAGGAGAACGAAAGAAGAGGGTTATCACTCAGGAAACCGCATTTATTCGGTTTCTGCAGCACATGGAACCAGTCGTCTCGTATCATGGGAGGGGTTGCAACCGGCTTGCCGTTCACCGTAGTCGAAATCTCGGGATGGAATTTATGTTCATAAGACCATGATGCGTGATGGATATCGGAGCCCTGTATGAATGTCGCTTCGGTGACCTTGGTGAAAGGAATCCATTCGTCCAATCTCTCGGGATGATTTCGCGGTGGCATGCTCCATGACACCCTGATCGTGATGTGCGGGAAAACGTACTCTCCTCGGAGTAGCTCGTCTTCGAACTTGGCACTCTTCCGGTACCAGTACGTGAATTGAACAGGATTGACGCCTCTGAAAGTGGATCCGGTCGTGATATAACCTCTGCGATCATACTGGACGACCTGTCCGCTGAGATCTCCTCGGAGACATTGACGTTGGATGGGCAGCTTCAAACCTGACCGTTTCCTGGCCTGGGGATATTCGTATGTAAACAAGTTGACGAGAGCCTGACCTCGATACTCTTCTCTTTGACGGAGAACAAGCTTGTCGGTATAGGTGTTGACGGCCACCAGCTGTTTAGACTCCGGTGGTTCTTGGTCATGACGGCCGGTGTATTGTGAAAGTCGGGAGCTACCGTCCGGCTGAGCAGTCAAGAAGCAGGTCAAAGGGCCGCTGAGGCTTTCGATGACAATTTTGTGCTTCTCTATCACCGTCTTTGTGTGCTTCATGGTGTTATAAAGCCTCGTCACATTTTCACGACCGTGAAACAAAACCATGGGGAATATCAGCCCTTGCAATACTTTGCAAAATGACCAGACTCCATTGAGGAAGAAGGTCACCGGCCAGTGCAGAAACAAAGGTTTCCCATGCATCACATAGTCCAACTCCCGCTGGTACTCTCGATCTGCAGTCAGAGAGAGAACAAGAAACTTGATGCATGTCTGCACTTTCTGATGAAACCGGGAGAGACCATGCTTGAATGAGTCCAGTCTTGAACCTGGCTCAATGGCGCTCGACGAGGGGAGAGGGCCAAGGAGCTTTTCGTCGCTGGTATCGGGAAATTCTGGTTCGTCTTCGTCATAAGCACCGTTCGCCTCCAGGGCCTTGGCGAAATTGTTGATAGAGACTGAGAGAATGGCGCCAAGCTTACATCGAGCCATATATCCTTGGGGATCAAGGTCATCGCTTGCGCAGACCCTGGAGCGAATCCAGCGTTCTTCGTCCACAGAAAGGGAATGAGACTGTCCACAACATCGTTTGAGCAGGAAAGCTCTGATGGTCTGTGGCAGATTATCCCACTCCCTGTCACAGTCCAAGCCCAGGAGAAGATACCGAAGTAATGTCTGGTCCCGATTATTGATGACCCGAGCACGCTCAGCCGCGGAAGTTTCGAGCTGACGCTTGATGCCTTCTGGAACGGACAGTCCCCCGCTACCAGAATCATCCATAGCCAGTAGTTCGGCTAACATTGAATGATCATGCGAGAGACCAAGCTGGGTTTCAGAAGTAGCTTGGACGACAGCCTCGGCGATAATTTTGCAGTTCCGATGAATGTCTGAAGTCCACTCATCTCCTACCCGGCCAAGGATAATGAACGTGTGTAACTGATCCCCGCTTTTCCGGCTGATGGTCCTGATCTTCTGTTCTTGTTGGGGACAGTGCCGCGCGGAGACCAGCTCGATCACTGTTTTGCCGGTTGCCCAGAGCTCGGTAGTCTGTTGTAGCATTTGCTCTGCTGACGGAAAGGCGTCTTGCAGAATCTGCGGTTTCCGGGACTTGCTGTTGTGTAGGATGATGTGCATGACTCGAGCGCCTGGATGTTGTGATGGGTCCAGTGTGTAGCGTTGCTCGGCCGAAAGCGCGCAGATATATTCGAATGTCTTGGCCAGAGTCGCCTGTGAAATTTCGGGATAAGGTTCGAGAGCGCCGCACGAGTAAAACTCGGACCTGTCTTTGACATCAACTTCGTCGTCGCAACGGGTCTCATATGTGGATGCCGACCGAGAAAAGATCGGCCAACCTATCTTAGACAGCCACAGCGAGTGAAGGGCAGCAATCCATGTTCCAACAGCCAAGGAGATGACGCCACCGAAAGCAAAATATGGCAGACAAAGACGGAGAGCAATACCAGCTGGAAGACCAACAACTGTGGCCACGGCCAGACATTTGGCCGCGTCATTCCCGCAGTATATTTTGTTGTACTGATACCAGAGCAGGCCGGTATACGCACCGATATAGGCCAGGTACATCACCGTCGAACTTTGTGATGCTTCGAATACCCACATCAGGGCCGACGTGATGGCGGCACCCCAGAGATGCAAAAAGAAGAACTTGGCAAGACACTTCCAGTAAAGTGCTCGTCTCGCCCGACCGTCGTTGATGGTCGCTTGTCGGAGAAACTTCAGAGAAGGAATAGGCTGAACGGTATTTTGGTTTGCGGCCGTCCACAGAGGTTGTGATACGGCGTCCAGAGAGACTGCGCCAATCAGATAGTAGCACAACCCGAAGCCGACTGCGAGACGATATTCTGTGCTGCTTGCGGCAGAGAGACCCACCAGATCGCCGCCAGTCAACAGCGCGGTCCACTTGTCCATCAGAGCGACGACGAAGTAGAGGATAGCGGACCCAATGTCAGCGCCAGTGTGACGCCAATGAAGGAAGGCACTGTGGAGCTTGAGACCCTTCTGCATGTTGGTCAGATTCTCGAGGGCCGCTTTCAACGTAAGATTCCACGTCGCGCTATACGGCAATGGCATCCTCGTCCTCTTGAACTTGCAGTACCACGACATGAGAAATATGGTGGAAGAATACCCGGCAGCCAGCTTTGCAACGAGTGGATCCGCTTGAGAAGTCGTCCAGAAATGACGATTGCACTCCTTCAGAACAGCGGAATGGAGCTCCTGTCGTGGCTGCGGGTCCATTCCAATATCTTCCATGCTTTCTGTATGATCGGGAGTTGGCTTTTTCACCCGTGTCGCGATGTACCAATTGACGACTTCAGCATCCGTGACAAAGGGTATGTTCAGGTACCAGGTGGTCCATTGAGACATGATTTTCCGAGCTCCCAGTAGAAGTGAGATCAAAAAACAGGTCAAGACACAGGGGTAGACCGCTATATCATGTTGAACCCATAAGCTGACAATGGGCGAGATGAATAGGATCGGGATGCGAGACATGATCACGGTCCTTCCCTAAAAGTTTGATGTCTTGGTCAGTAAGTATATTTTGGGAGGCAGCCGAAACAAGGGGAGGAAGAGAAGGGGGATGAAGACTGCTGAGGTACTCACAGATTGGAATCTGGATCCTGGGACTTGATAGATAGAGAGTGCCGACAGCGTCAAAAGATAAGTGGTCAGCATGGCGAAATAGAAGAAAAAGACGAGTCCAGCCGTCACGCCTCTGAGAACGATGTTGGCGACCATCCCCGCTAAGCCGCCGACCAAGACGATTGCGATGCCGGCAACGAAACGAGTCAGCACAAACATGTTCATGGCTGGGAATGCGCTGGCATAAAGATAATAGCATCCCCCCGAGCTGATCCAGGAGCCGACCGCACCACATACGAGAAGGGCAAACATAAGAGCTGTCGTGGCCATTTTCTTCTCTGTTGAATTCATGAAAGTGGTGAGATAAAGGCCTCGTCCAATGGTCGTGAGCAACATGATATCGATGAGCGCGGGGACAGCAAAGATACCAAGGAAAGTGATTTGATAGTACGTCGGCAGCTTTTCTTGACCATCTTGCGGATCCAAGTCAACTTGCATGGCGGCGTATGCCGTCGGTAGCTCAGTGAAACCCTCTTCACGACGGGGTGGCTGATGCTTCATATAGTAAGCTCGGTATCGATCCGAGATGATCCTTCCCAGGCTCCTGGGTGTCATGTCAAAAAATGAATCACAGCGCGAACCCAGAGCAAAATTCTCTGCGAAGCAACCTGCTTGGTCTGTGGTGTGGTTCGGGTATGGATTGCGGTCCAGGACTTCCAAGTAAACTTCGTCCAGTGCCAGTTTGCGGAACGCGGAGAATACGGACAAAGCAAACATGTCCGCGCCGGCATCGATCTGATCTTTTTGCATCACGGCTTGAATGACGACACCGAGCTGGGAAAGAATCTCGGTTTGGCCACTCATGAGAACGCCGTGTAAGCGAGCATCAACTTCTTCAAACAGTGAGATAGCGGCCGAAGGATCAGGGCACCAGGCACCCCGTTCGCGAAGCCAATCAAGGCGAGACGTCACCAGACTCTCAGCTGAGATCTTGCCACCGAGATACGCAGTCGAGCTCAAAGCTCTCAGCTGGTTCAGCGTGGGAACGTCCATGAGCTGGTACTCGCAGCAGGCGCGGATCTTTGTCAAGAACAAAACATGGTCTTTGTGTCTCGATAGAATCAGACGCCGGAGGAACAAGATGGTCTCCGCCGGGGTAAGCTGTTCCACATCGCGCACGATGCGTGGCGGCAACTGCCAGGTCTCTGAGAGACCACCATTTTGCCTCGACATGGCAAGCTCGGCCATGAAACATTCAGTCCGGGTACACCCGCGGCTGGACAGGAATGTATGCAGGATTGTAGCTGCCCGGTCCTGCGTTTTGCCCGAGATATAGATATCCTGAACGTCTCGACTGGCGTCGACGTCGGAGACACCCCAAAACTGGACCTCCGAGCGAGTCTGAAACCCCGAGTGCAATCCCACATAGATCTGGAGACGGGCGTGGCCATCATCATCGCGGGTGGTGAGAAGGTCCAGTAACTCATTGGCCACCTGGGATACCGCAGAAGAGATTTCACTGGAGCTCTGTGCGTTGCACAGACCTCTTATTTTGTCAGCAACACGACGAAGCTCTTCCGCTTGGATGCATTGGAGCAGATTGAGGTCTTTGAGATGGCGTTGTGTCTGAAGAATATCTGCGACGTCTTTTGGCCCCACTTCAAGACCGAGGTGGAAGCAGCCCAGCCCCGTAAAGTTGTCTCCGCTAGCAGACACTGACAATGGATCCGTCTGCTCGTCGTGATGGGTTTGCGACAGCCAGTCGAGGCGGTCGACTATCTGGGCTCCACTCACGGCTTGTTCCTTGTTGTCAGGTGGTAACAGTCGCAGTCTGGCGGTCACGTCCGGAATAAAGGAGTGCAAGGAGTCGTACAAAGCATCATGGCCGCATGACGTCAGGGATATCTGTGCCAAGTGTGAATTCAAGGGATGGCCTGTATTTTCAGTGAAGAGCCTGACCTGGTTATTCGATCGCCATACATTGTGCGCCTTCATAATGTCGTCGCCCTTTAGCCACATCAGAGCTCCCAGTGGTTTATTCGCCACCGTTTGAGCGGGTGCCGCTTCGGCATCGGTCAATGCGGCTGTAGGTCCAATCCAGCATAGTGCACTGTTGTATCGGCACCAGTCAAAGCTACGTTGGACGACCGCATACTGGAGCTCCACTCCATCGTCGACCGTCTCCCACATCATGATCGGAGGGCCATGGCGCACTCGTTGCGCGGCCACAGCCCTCATGGCTGTTCGCATCTCGGTCATCTGGAAATAGTTCTGCCTATCACCATCAGGCCGGATGGTTCCATTGCGGCAGACGAGGCCCCTGATCATCTTCATATTGATTTCGCGACATTCACGCTCGGTCAGGTATGCAGGCGGAGACATTTCGAGCCAGAGGTCGAGGCCGAGGCCATTGATGTATTTGGCCATCTCGTTCAAGACCGCCGGCTGGAAATGCGTCTGGAAGCCAGCCAGAAGAACACCGGTGAAAGGGGATTGCAGGCTGTGCTGATTTTTAAAATATTTGCTCAGAGTCTGGGCGACGACGCCTAGCAATCGGATCACATCATCACTGTTTGAGCTGGAATCAGACTCGGTGAGCGTCCGCACATCCAGTCGGCCGAGGACGTGTGAGGAAGTCGGTTGACATGTTGACAGAGCGTCCAAAACCCGTTCCTGGAGAGGGTTGAGGACGAGGACATCCCATTGTGACAGCACACGTGCCTGACTGGGAGTCGTTGGATGAGCGAAACCGCCGAGAAATATGCCAAAGGTCTTGAGTTCTTCTGCGGAGGTCTTGTGCCGTGACAGAGGTTTGCTTTCTCTTCTCAGACGAGCGAGGTAACGTGCGACTGGAGCGGGCACGACCACCTGTTGATGTCTTCCCTACAGCAAGCACAAAGCATGGTGAGAATGATATCCGAGGCCATGGTTCTCCGAGAAGGTGAAAGGAACCTACACGCCAGTACTTGACGACCGTGCAGTATATCCGATACAGCACATATATGGACCCCAAGGCAATGGTGGCTAGCAGAAAACCTGCTAAAAGCTTCATGTCTGAGTGAGCTGATGGTCAAGGCAGAACGGATCGCAGGTCTGCACCTTTTCCCACCACGACGTGACCATCAATTTCCAGCCCACTGCCGACAGACCCAAATATGTCGGCGTCATACTGACAACGAAGGACAAAGGATAAAACGAGTGACTGAATACCTGCAGGAAACCAAAAGAGCCTCAATGAAAACCCCAAATATGTTCGAAGAGAGGATGTGTATGAAAACACTCCAATGATCTCCAGGTCAACTTTTGGTGGAGCAGGAAGAGCCTCAGGTCGGATCCAGAACCGTCTTTCAAAGACACCTTGTTCCTGGCCACCTTTTCAGGACATCCTACGCATGAGCGCGCAGCGCCACAAGTGTGCACCATTCCGAGTGAGGTCCATTGACACTGACTGGCTGCAGCTCCTGTCTTTCCACCAAGTCCCACAAATTGAGCTGACAGCTGAGGTATGCAGTTCAGAGCCGAGGATCCACTGCATAAAAATAACACAACGTTACCGTCGACTGAAGAGGCGAAATTGTTGGGCGCGAAATCGAGCCACTTGGGCCCACATCCGTATTTGCTCGAGTATGAAGCGAGCACACCACAGACGGTTACCGACGAAATTTTGAGAGCTTTCATCATGAGTTCATCCACACGACGATTGACGCCATTGTCCATAGTATTGCCGATAATACCTTGTTTGGTGATGCTTTCAACGGCTTTGGAAGCTGCGAAATGGATCAGAACTGTCATGTCTGACCGTTTCTCCCTTTACTTCTTCACTCAGACGGCTTCCACGTGGTTGTCTAAGCGGCCACGGTCTTCAAGCTCTTGGTGGACCCTTGGTCCCGGTCGTGAACCGCCGAGATCCACCAGGGACTGTCGCCTGATACGGCATGCCAGTCTCATTCTTGGCGTCAGCACCTTCGGCAGGAATCCGATTCTGTCATGCAACTAAGCAGATTTCTGCAGGGGTCAAAGCAAGTTTCTTTGAATACCACTGAACAGTCTGTTCTTGTCACATCCTGAGCGCAAATTATCAATCCTTATTTGGGAAGTCCGGGTCTCGGCCTTCAGCCTGATGTGGAGAACAACTGCATTCGCCGGCCCTCGATGGTTACCAATCCTTGATCGGGTCGGACCACTGGTCCGGAACGACCCACCAACACAGCTCGGAGGCGCAGGCCCATAATGCTGGATCGGTCTAGATTGGTGCTCTAATAGGTAGCTTCCGTGACAGGCATGCCTGCTTGGTGTGGCCATTCAACAGTCAGGAGAGAAGGTCGCATTGGGTTAGTACCTTCTGTACTCGTCAGCGGCCTCCACTTCAAGCGTCCTAATCAGGCCGAAAGATAAAAGCACTCAGCGCAGGCCTCTTTCCCCCTAATCCAGACATCTGAGATCATAATCAGTCGCGCCGAGTTCTGACGCTGAATATAGTCTTATCTGAGACGTTGAACGATACCTTTCAAAAAGACAAGCTTGTGTGCGCCGTTGAGTGACAGCTACGGCACGGGTGCCCGTGCGCACTCCACCCTCACTCGTGCTCACCCCACATTCTTGAGACCCTCCTCCGCTCGGCGCCATCTCAGAATGCAAAACGCTTCTTTGACAATCTGGCCAATGACATTCAAGTACGTGGCCATGCGGACCGAGGACAAAACTCGTAGCCACAATTTCCTGACCAGCCGACAAAAAGTCTATGTTGCGATAGACCCAGCCCACTAAATACCTGGCCTCGGCAGGACAACCCACTCCCTCACCCGAGCCGTTATTCCTGTGGCACGTCAAACCATACTATTACTCTCTTGGAAATCGTGGATACAGACCCAACTTCATTCCGAGGCAATTTTCGCTTGGGCTACCAGACCTTGTCCTCCAGTCTCTCAAAAGAAGGAAAAACACATCAGCCACCCGCAAACTCCTACGCTGCCAAGCATGGAGCCCAAGGCCAAAGTGCTCGTTCCATTATACATCTATCCACTCACTGACAAAACATGGCAACCTCTGTACGACGCGTACGCATTGCCCAGACCCTTCTCCTTCGGTGTCTTTGACCAAGATCGAGCGTTCTGACATTTTTCCGGGATATAGCATCACCTCTCATCCCGACGTTGACTTCTTGGTGATAGTGAACCCCAACAGTGGACCTGGAGGCTCGCCCTTACCCGGCCACGACTACGTCCGGGAAGTGCCGAAGCTGAATTCGTATGCCAACGTGGTTACAGTGGGCTACATCCGCATTGACTATTGCAAAAAGCCCCTGAGCGAGCTCTATGCGGAGATTGACACTTATGCCGGCTGGGTGACGGATCACGACAAGCCAGGTCTGGGGGTAAAAGGGATTTTCTTGGACGAGACCCCGAATCATTACTCGGCTGAGCGGGCTGAGTATCTGGATGCCGCGTGCCAATACATCAAAGCCACGCCGGCGATTTTGGGAGACAAATTGGTGAGCTATTTTCTGACCGTGCCTCGAAAGGCCATGGTGTTCCCTTTCTGACTCTCTGGGCCCAGCTGATCCATAACCCTGGAACTCCCCCTGATGCCGAACTAGCAAATCCTGGTCCCGACGTGATCATCACTTGCGAGGAACCTTATGATCGATACAAAGGCAAGGAAGTTCAGAAGCGCCTCAAAGAATACCATTATGATCAAGCCAGATCTGGCTATCTGATTTCCGCGGTGCCCGGAAATCAAGTTGCCCCATTTACGCACGAATTGCGCCATCGTGGAGCTTACCTGTTTGTTACCGACTTGGTCGATGACTTTTACGAGAGCTTTGGCCGCAGCTGGGAGGATTTTGTGGATGCGATGGAAACGTCATGAGAGTCGAGGCTGAATCGTCACCAATCACTCCATCTTTCTGTTCGGGTAGGATCAAGACCGGCCAGTCAATTACCTAGATAACCCCGAACTTAACGTTTTGGTACGCGAGCTGAGGCCGAGATGAATTCGGACATGCCGTCGCTGTATTCCAGCCTCACAATAATCCATGTCTCTCGTGTTATATTTTTAAACTCCAGTCGAACCACCATCTTTGCATGCGTGGGTCTTTGGTTACAGAGGTGCTAACCACTTACGTGTCACGCTAATGCAAGCCCTCGCTAAAGGAAAAGCTCCCTCCTGACCACGCACGTGTCTAAAGTCGATCCTCTAGCGGGCGATCGACAGGACCTCATGGTCGATGTGCAGTCATGTCGGCACGACATTGGTGAAATTGGCCCACTGGCTCCCGAAACTCTCATAGTAATCCTGGGTGTTTTCCGTGATGAACAGGAACTCTGCAGGCCCGCTCAACCGATTGACAAGCTGGTGCAGATTGCTCGGACTCATGATGGGGACGGAATGGATCATGATAGAGTACTCGGATCGACGCTTAGGAAGCGCGGCTATGCTCGCCCATTTGGTCTGGTAGGCCGAGTACGAATCTTCGAATACGACTGTGATATCGGTGTTTGTGTCGTTGTAGCGCGAATCAGGGATCGTGCCTGGGTTGTGGATCACCTGTCATGCAAGGACAGGTGGTCAGCCTCGTGTCGTATCAGCGCGGATAATGGCTCCCTTACCGTTCTATTTCCCTGCAGTCCATTGGCATCCTTGACAGCTTGATCGATGGTGCGCATGTACTCGACAGCAGCGGCAGAGTACTGAGAGGGTGCTTCGTCGAAAAAGACGCCGTGCATGACGAGGGAATTCGACTTCGAGGCCCATCCGGCATAGGTGGATACTTCCGCAGTGACATTGGTAATGTTTCTGGTGGCATATCCAGTTCGTACGTATCCGACTGTTTTCACATTCGGGTACCCATTGAGTTGCTCCACCTGAGGTGTATATTTGTCGTCTGGGTACGGCGATGAGCCTGGGCCACTGCTTGGATTCACAATGACGATGAATTCCAGTTGAGGGTGAGCTTCCACCCTGAGATGATGATGAGCGTCTTTTTCCTGGCCGTGAACATGCGCTATGAGGGGGGAAGGCTACACTTACGCGTCATACAATGGCCTCCATGTATTATTAGTTTGGGGATAGATGTACAGAGGTAGAATAATGGCGGATTTGTGGTGTCCTCTCTTGGGAAGGATGACGGCAAGTGGAACGACGATGGCAATAATGATCAAGATGATCACAACAGCGGAAATAGAGATGCACCAGCGCCGTTTGCGTGAAGAATTTGTGAGAGCCATTGTCAAGACGAAAGCATCAAAATGACAGTGCCGGTCTCAAATAATCAGCGCTCTCGATCCACCGCCTACGACCGATGGCGCCAACGTACCCGTGCTCTCCAAATTCTTGTTCTCAAACCCCTACAAGCAAAGATCCAATCAGATACTGGCGGTCCTCATACGAGGAGAGAGCGTTCCCATTCCATCTGCAGAAGTTGCCACATGTTGCAGACTATGCGCGGGCTCTTCACGACAGCGCCAACAGACTCCACTCGGTTGGAAAGAGCTGAGGCATGGACCTGATCTCAGTTACATTCGGAGAGACGTAGTCAAGCATCCAGAACATGTCCAATGACGATGCTGATCCAACGCCTCCTCAGGGGCAGTGGGGCAAAAGCTCTTCTCAACTTCACAGGGCCGGGTCATACAAGCTGAGCATGGAAGAGACCTGATGGTTATGCCGGATGGCAACGAAGCGGTAAGACTAAAGTTCGGTGGAGTGAAGGTGGGTCCCGGAAGTTTGCTGATCTTTGGCGCTAGAACAACTTCCCTGGTCCATGTCAATAGACCAATTTCGTCTATGCTCAAACCGTCTATTGATTCACCTGAAATAGCCCAGTACTCTAGGACACGGGCTACAAGTGCGTCCTCATTGCACATTGCTGCATTTTCCGGACGACCATATCGAGTTTTGACACAGAAAAGCTCCCATGAATTCCTCAGAAGAAAGCTCGCCCGTGTCTTCACCTGGCATCTCACGTCAATCGACTCCGGCCACCGAGGCGAACAAATTGTCCGATGATGAAATCTTCCAGACAGTGACCGAAGAACATGTACTCGTCACCGGCGGCCTCGGGTTTATTGGCAGCCATACAACGTTGGAACTCTTGAAAGCGGGGTACAATGTGATCATTGTAGACGACTTGAGCAACAGCTTTCGCGATGTATTCAGCCAAATCTTGACTATAGCAAATCGTCATTTCGACAGCTGTGGTGGCCGATGCCCCAAGGCTGAATTTCATAATCTGAATTATCGAGATGGGCTTGCCATGAGAGCTCTTCTCGAATCACACCGTCCAGCAAGGTTCTCGGGCGAGCAGAGGCGGTCGAACATCATCGGAGTCATCCACTTTGCATCCTTCAAAGCAGTTGAAGAGAGTATCAGACAGCCCTTGAAATACTACCAAAACAATATCAACGGCTTGGTCGATTTCATGACGATCTTGCAAGGATATGATATCAGAACTTTCATCTTCTCCTCGTCAGCCACAGTATACGGCACCTTGGCCGACGGTCGTCGACTCCTCCGGGAAGAGCACTGTGTTCATGAGGATGAAACGTACCAAGACACCGACGGCACCGAAAAACGTGCTCAACCGGGTTTCATCGGTATAACAAGTCCTTATGGTCGCACAAAATTCTTTGGTGAAGCCATTCTTTCTGACCTCGCAAAGTCAGATCCTTCTTGGAACATTGTCGCGCTTCGGTACTTCAATCCGATCGGTTGTGATGCCTCGGGGCTACTCGGCGAAGATCCGAAAAGGGTTCCATCGAACTTGTTACCTGTCGTGGTCAAAGTCCTGACCGGTCAATACCAAGAGCTGTCCGTGTATGGAAGGGACTGGAACACGCCAGATGGGTCCGCGGTTCGAGATTTCATCCATGTCACCGATCTCGCACGAGGCCATCTGGCGGCCTTGTCCGCTGCTCAAGCTGGACGGATCCGGGGAAGCTACCGCACCTTCAACATTGGGACGGGCACAGGAAATTCCGTGCTGGAGGTTGTGGCGGCCATGGAGTCTGCTTCAGAACGTCCCATTTCGACCAAGACGGTCGGTAGGAGAGCAGGGGATGTACAGTCATCTGTTGCTGCTGCCGACCGCGCGAGACTCGAGCTGGGCTGGGAGGCCAAAGAATCATTGACAGACGCATGTCGAGATGTCTGGAATTACCTGAAGCTCAGAGGAGTATAGACGCGTTCAGAAGGTCTTGGGTTGGATCATCTCAGGAATACTTTTGTAGACATAGATTGTCCCGTCTCATAATTCTCGGTTCCACAGTACATCATTGGCTCAGCCGCCTTGAATAGTCATTTGGTTTGCTAGACTAGGGGTCTGAATGGTGAGGTTTCCTGTCCGCTAAGGCGACGGCTGTATTTATAGGCAGGGTGACGGGATCAGGGGGAGGAGAATATAGATGCAATTGTAAAGCCAAACGAATCTCTAGAGAATCAGAACGGGATGTCAGGGCGAACCGCCTTATATATGCCGGACGAGCGCTGCTTCTTGGCCTCAGCCTTGTCCTCCTGACATGAATACTCTTCCTTTGAGGCTCTTTCGAATATGGCTGCATATGAGAGATCCTCCACTGTGTCTCTGGCATCATACCCTGCTCAGGATCCTGAAAGAACCCGTGCAGCCTCCAAGGAGCATGATGAGATTCTATGTTTCAGGTCAACTGGTTGCAAAGGGAACAGTGTTTCAGCCTGTTGTATCTCACTCCTCAATTATGTGTATATAAAAACCTCTAGATTCCATCAATACAAGGAGGACAATTGACTCCTGATTTACACAATCTGACAACCCGTTTAAGACGCGAGAGAACCTGTTCAGGACCCGGATAGCTGTTCAAGACCTGAAGAAGCCCTTTTTTTAAGACAGAGAGAGGCTATTCGAGAGCCTTTATAAGGTCTGGGAGAGCCTGTTTAAGATCTGAGTTGTAGGTCGATTATGGCAGGGCCAGCAAGGACCAAAAGCATTCTGTACACCCGTTTCAGGCTAAGCCTACTCAGGGACTAGCTCTGGGTCACATGAATGTCGCCAAGACTTATCTTTACTACCCCAGCGACATCATATTCCAAGTCGCTGAAGGTATTGGCCTCCGCGCTGTCCCAGGACCGTCTCATGATGAGGGCACATAACTTTATCAAGTGTTGTTCAACCATGTACTGAACGCTCTGACTGTGTTACGGTCAAGATGAGCCTGGACAGACGGACATGGCACAAGGGCGCCATTACCTGTTCCGCATTTTCTACAGCACATCCTTCACTGCGGTCTTCTTCATTCTGATCGCCCTCATATGTACGACGCCGGCAGATAATCTGTACCAGTCCTACAAGCGGAATCGCCTTCTCGATATCTTCCTCATCACCGGCGCGTACGTCATCACCGCGATCGTCGCCATACTCATCTACGCCTCCAGGCTATACACCAATCGCTCGGTTCTCAAGGATATCCCAAAGCCTTTTATGCCCATTGAGAAAGAAGATTTACCTGAAAAGCGCATACACAAGCTGATTAAGGAACGCTTGGAGAAGAGTGCGGTCATCGCCTACCAGGTCAGGCCGAGGAGCAAACGAATCGAGGATGAGGAGCCGAATGCCAGCGCCAGAATCCTGGCCCTTATCAATACAGCGTCCAGCGGCAATGCTAAACCTAGATGGGGCAGGATTGCACATCCGGGCTGGTCATCGCCTGCGTTGAAAGACCTGCCCAATCTGGAATACTCGACTGTGGTGGATGAATTGACCGATCTGATCGAGGCCAAAGCCGTCAGTCTGGCTCCTGTAGATCCACTGGCTCCGCCGGGGCCCGATGGCACACCCCTACCGGATCGGCGCGTGGTGGATGCACTGACTAGACCTGAAGCGATGGGCATGAGGCAGTACGTTACCTGGCTGAGCGAGCTCGGCGTCGTCCCCGACAACCCACAGAACGTCCCCTTTGTGGCCGCGTATGAACGAGCGAGATTTTCTCCGGAGCCTCTCACGGACGAAGACTTTCAAGCCCTGATGGGGATGTTTGCCGAGATCTTGCGAAGCATGTCCCCCGTGGACATCGAAATGCTCGGTTCGGCGATGACCGAGTCTGACACCACCGAGGACGATGAGCTTGGAGGTCCGGTGGAGTCTTCGGATACCTCGACAACATATTCTGGCTCGGGGAGCGTTCGTCACAGAAGCAGTCAAAGAGGCAACGCACCGCCGCCGCCGCCTCGTCGCATGCCAGTGGAGTCGACAGCCTCCGTTTCTGAAGACGAGAGCGACACATATTCGCTCCGTACGGCACCACCAGCACCACTGACCTCCACCTCTCGCCGGACACTGAGCTCGAGATTCGTCTCGGCAGCGTCCAGACCGTCGTTGAGGTCGGGTCGATCCAACGCCTCGTTGCGCTCGACCTGGTCATCGCGCTCGACGGGCAGCGTGATCCGGCTCGCGAGCGCGGGAGATGCGCATGACCTGCCATATACCATCCAGATACCAAGGATAGAGACGCCGTAACGATTCGGCGATTCATTGTTGAACAATTCATGACTCCACGCCGTGTCACTTCAGCAGAGCAACCGCAGGATCGTGTTGGAGAAGAGACGGACGCCTATGGCTACGATGCTGAAGGGACCAAACTTTGTGAGCGAGTCATAATCTAATGGATTCCAATGGGCTGTCCTACTTTGGGCTGGCCTACTTTGGGCCGGTGCTGTATGATTAATTCCTCGGCCTCGATAATAAAGGCATTTGATGGATGACCTGGACCACACCAGCGCCATGCAAACTGCACACAAAACGTGACGTGACAACTTGGTAAAGTTATTCCTCCCGTACCCGCCGGCCTTTGAAATTGGGAAAGGCCTCGATCAACTGGTCGGCCTCATCCGGCGTGACACTCTCCTCCAGCATGCTGGTAGCCATGGCGACGGTCTCGTCGGTGATCAGCCGATCAATGTAGAACCCCTCGCTGAAGGCCAGTCTCGTCAGGACGACGCGATGTTTGTGAATACCGCCGTTGACCGCGGATAATTTCTTCTGTAGGTCGAGATGGTCGCCTTGCAGTTGGAGAACATGGTAGAGCAAGCGCACACCACGATTGACCAGTTCCGCATGAAGGTGGTGACTGGGGGTGAGCATGTACATGGCATCCACCTCGTCATACAAGCTGCGGACGATTCGCGCGATGGCACTGGGGTGGTGGGCGATGAGCTGATTGCCGTGATGACCAGGGTCGTCGTGGGGGTGCGCCGAGGAGCTGATGGCAACTTTGGTCAGTAATTGCAAAGCCTCGAGACGAAAGCGGCACAGTTCGGTGGGTGTATGCGGTCTCAGACCTTCGTCGACCTTGGGTGTCTCCCACAGCAGATAACAGACGCGATCGACGATGTACGTCTCCATCCGCTGTTGCTGGTCCTCGGTGGCGCAAATGTTTCCGAATGTGCGGGGAAATATGCTGGTGGCAAGCAGACGCAGCATCAAGGTGAGGTCAGAAATGGGCTGCCAGGCATTCAGCATCATCAAGACGAAATCGGTGTCCATTAATCGCCAGAAGTGGTCGACGAGCTCGGGCTCATCCGAAACGATGTAAGCGATGCGAAGGAGAAGTTCCAGGCATGCGGTGCCGTCAACCTCGTGATTCAATGCCGACTGAGGAGTCTGGCGGAATTGGCCAAAGGTGGAATGATTGACCGGTGAGTACTCAAAGCGTTTGTGGCCATTGATCGTCCCAGCGGCCTGGAGGACGGGTAGCAACGCGGTGATGGTGCCTTTGTCGACCACCAACGGGTCGATACCGAGGATGTAGTGGACCACTTCAATCAACAAGCCGACTGGTCGGTAGTACTTTTCTTTCAGAGACCGGGACCAGAGGTTGACGAAGACGAGCAAAAGGTCGGGCGATAAACGCTTGCCGTCTAGTCGCGCCGAAGCTTCAAGAACAAGGGACGAGAAGTTCTTGGATGTGTCGGAGGGATAAGAGAACTTCATCAGCGTCTCAATCAGGCGGGTTTTGGTGTCCTTGACTTCGTAATCCATGATCTTCTGGATGAAGCGCAGACTTCGTTCGGCCTGCCAATCCGTCCTGACCACCGTCGGGACCACTTTCTCGGCTTTGGGCGCCTGCGGTCCGCCCGGCCGGTTTGGGCCAGGAAAGAGATCGTCTGGTTGTCTCAACACCAACGGTCGTACCGGGCTCTGAAGGTCGGCTTTCCGCTTTCGCTTACCGGCTGCGGTCGGCGTGGTCGGCTTGGAACGGCGTCCCGGTTTAACGGGGGAGACGGCCATAATCTCATCGTCATCGAAACCGTCTCTCATGGAATTGGCGATGCTTTTTTTGGGCGTCGAAGTGACCGGATTGAGCTTCTCTGAGGGGGGAATGTCTTTCAGGCGCTGCTGAAGGGCGTTCTGCTTCTCCACTTCTTCCTCAAGTTCATGCTTGAGAAACCGATTGTGGGAAGCGATCTGTTGATTTTTCTCTGCCAGTGCCTCCAAAGCCACTGTGTGTCTTTCGGCCTGCTCCTGCATGGATTTTTGCAGGGCGTTCAGCTGTCTCTCAAAGATCTTGGAGTCCTTGATTTTGTTTTCTCTGATGATCACAATTTCACCTTTCTGCATTGACACCGTCTCTTTCGCAGCACGCAACTCCTTCATCAGCTCCTCACGCTCTCTCATCAATTGCTCCACGCGAGCACCGAGGCTTTCTCCCTGAGAGTCTTGGAGGACACCCTGGGCCACCTTCTCGGGGATGCTGTGGCGCCTCGTAACGACATCATCTCCATGTTCAATTCCACGGTGAGGAGCATCGGCTTCGGGTCGTGGGTAACTTTTGTCGTTCTGATACGGCCGTTTCCGGTGCTGGTCGACCGACGCCGACGGCGGATGAGGTACACCGGCCATCTGCCCATACCGCCATTGTTCGCGCTGTGATGGTTCCCTCGGTTGTGGCGGCCGCGGTCTCAGGTTGGGGGTTCGGGCTTCTTCGACCGGTGTCACGACCCCTTCGTCGCCTATCCACTCGAAACTCTCGTCGTCATACTGAGGTTCGACTATTCGGCGCGGAAGACTCGACCTCTGCAAGTTCTTCGGTCCCGTATTTGGCTGAAGTTGAGGCGGCGGGCCTCCATAGGACGCAACATTCCCACTGACGACCTGCTGTGGAAAGGTCCGCAAGGCTGGACCAAGATTTCCGTCATGTTGTGTCGAAACAACGGCATTGTGCTCCAATTCCAGCAAAATCTCATCGGGGAGGGTATCGAAGTCATCATCATCGGCCAAAAATTCGTGATCGTGATCGTGACCGTGACCGTGGCCAGGATCGTGTCCGTCTTCGTTGTCTTCCATGCCACTCATCCTGGACCTCCATGGAGACCAGGCACATGCGCCTCTCGGTCAGACGGGGAAGCAATGAGGGTTAGCATGCTCTGCGCGGTCTTGGAACGCGTGAAATGCGTCAAGTGTCTAGGCCACGACCGCGGCCTGCAGCATGACGAAATTCCGGCCCAGTGCCCAGCCAGTTGATCATCAATGCATCGCAAAGGCAAACCACAGACGGCCACATACCTACAGAATATCTTCCCACGGGCACACGCCAATGTTGTATCCTGTACGGAGAGGACTGTAGTGGACGACGCCGGCGACAACCCTGGGACAGCTGAGACCGAAGAGGATTATTAACAGAACCCAACTTTCACGTGTCACGGCCGGTGGTTCCAGCACCGCAGGAAACCCAGGCAGGCCAACCTCGCCCTCGTGCGCCTTCTCATCTCCCTCTCATTGCGTGGCACACTCCACCGCCGGATCATGCCGAAACACAAGACAGTCAAGTTTCAACATCGGTCGTCGAATGGCAATGGCGCGGAGCATCGGCGTCGAAGCTCCTCCACCTCGACGAGCGAGAGTCTGTCAGACCCTCCGAGTCCTGCACGGGAGGTTGACAGCAAGAGAAATGGGTCCTTGATCAAAGGTGAAAAGGCGACGGCAGGACAGTCCGAGTATGAAAAGAAGAAGGCGACTTTCATCACCCGAACGATATGGACTCTGTTCATGATCGGAGGCTTCTTCGGAGCCATGTTCGCAGGCCATATCTACGTCCTGATGATTATCACCATCGTCCAGGTGGTGTCTTTCAAGGAAGTCATCGCCATTGCCCAAGTGCCGACCAAGGAAAAGAATCTCCCGTTGACGAGATCGCTCAACTGGTATTTTCTCGCCATTACCATGTACTTCTTGTACGGCGAGAGTGTCATCTATTATTTCAAACATATCCTGCTGGTGGACAAGGTGTTGTTGCCATTTGCCACGCATCATCGATTCATCAGCTTCATGATGTATATTATCGGTATGTCTCCCGTCGTGCGCGGGTCGGATTTTGGCTCCTAACCGTCCTCGTCTGACAGGCTTCGTCTTCTTCGTGGGTTCGCTCAAAAAGGGGCACTACCGATTCCAGTTTACCCAATTCGCGTGGACGCATATGGCCCTGTATCTGATCGTGGTGCAAGCACATTTCATGATGAACAACGTGTTTGAGGGGATGATCTGGTTCTTCCTTCCGGCCTCCTTGGTCATCACCAACGACATCTTTGCCTACCTCTGTGGCATCACCTTTGGCCGCACACAGCTCATCAAACTGTCGCCGAAAAAGACGGTCGAAGGCTTTGTGGGAGCTTGGATCTGCACGCTCATCTTTGGTTTTGGCCTCACCAACATCCTGATGCGCTACAAATACTTCATCTGTCCGGTCAACGACCTCGGCGCCAACATTTTCACCGGCCTGGAATGCACGCCCAACCCCGTCTTCACGGCCAAGCCTTACCAACTGTCCGAGTGGACGCACGTGCACCATACATTCTGGATCGCGCCGATGCAATTTCACATCTTGGTGTTCGCCACCTTTGCCTCGCTGATTGCCCCGTTCGGCGGCTTCTTCGCCTCGGGACTGAAGAGGACGTTCAAAATCAAGGACTTTGGCGACAGCATCCCGGGGCATGGAGGTATGACCGACCGCATGGACTGCCAGTTTATCATGGGCCTTTTTGCCTACATGTACTACCAGAGCTTCATTGCCGTCTACAAGACGACGGTCGGGAGCGTGATCGAGTCGGTCATCGTCGGCCTCACGCCGGAGGAGCAGATTGAAGTGGTGAAAGGCTTGGGCAAGTACTTGTACAACCAGGGCATTGTGTCGGACAAGGTAAGTCCATCCACGGCGACGCACTGATTGAGATGACCTGACCTGGAAAAGGTTCTGCAATGCCTCGCATCCGAGTTGCCGAAAAGATAGCCTGCATGATACACGCTCGCCGTCGGTTGTTGGTCCTTTACGATTTGCCAACGACGAGGACGCTGAGATTTCTCTTTTCAGATTTCTCATTACAACGAGCACAGCGGTGGAGTCAAGGCGTCACAAGGCCGAGATATGCATGGCTTTTCCTTTCTCTCATAAGCGAGGTATCCCACGTTGAAGGAAGGGCTCCCGACTTTGTTTGTCGTTGTGCTAGTCGACTTTTCCGGTGCCAGACCGCGGCCAGCTTCAACGCTTGTCGCCACGCCGGGACGATCAACCGACCCGGTGCGAGTCTGAACGTGTTTGTCCTCGCAACGCTCGGAGGTCCTTCGCGCCGCTGTTGCTCCATTTGATGGGCGCGGTGTAGTTCATAAAAATGGCCATGCCAGGATAGAGCTACCGCAATGATTCATTTCACCTCCTTCTCAACCGCCACCCGCCCCTCCACCACCTCGTGCCCTTCCTCGTCCTCTCCCCCCTCGGCCCTGGGATCGTCCTCGATCGCCCCGGCCGCCAGCGTCTCCGCGATGTCCTTGATAACCGCCACGACCACGCTGACCACTTTGCTGATTCTGCTGCTGCTGTTGCTGCTCTTTCACCAAGTCAATGATTTCTTCCGGCACCCGGAGATATTTGATCTACAGGGACATCAGCATGCTGGCATGAGAAGAAATGGTGAACCGGTCAACCGACGTTGTTTCCGCGGACATAGACTTCAGGCAACCTGAAAAATTTGTCGCCTTCCGGCGATGTCTGAACGACTTCTTTGAGCGTGAGATTCATCCAAGTGTCACAGTTCACCAGATGGCCATTCAGGGTTTCGCCATTCTTGAGTTCTACAAGCATGGGATGTCCCTGCGCGGCCGTCAGGAGACCTAAAGGCAACTGCACCCGTTAGGCTCGGTCCGGGTATCGAATTCGGATGGCCGCAGCAGTAGCAGCAACCGCCGCAGCACATACCATATTGCTTCCCACCTCGTCCGGTTCGTTGATCGAAAAGTCCTTTGCAGTGTGGTCGGCTTGATTGACCCCCGACCGCCAAGAGCGATAGCGGCGGTGCTGCTAGTGCCGTCTTGAACGACTGAGGTCGGCACTGTGGTCGTGTCCGTTGGGGGATTGCGCGTTCGCGGAAAGGAGGTGAACGACGTGTGTACGTCTGTTTAGCATTCGCCAAAGATTAGTCTCCTGGAACTGAAACAAGCATGTGTGCGTTGTTTGGGTCCGGAAAAAGTGGCTCCTCGGCCCCGATGAGCACCCGCCTGCAGCCCTTTCCGGGCCTGAGGTGGCGGTCTTGGCATCTTACATAAGGCTCGCGTGCCCACTCTGCTTCAGCCAGGGACGGCGTGACGCGGCCTTTTTGTTCCTGGTGGCCCAGGCAAAGCAAAAAGGTACTGCTGGACACGTCCCACCAGCCGCCCCCGCGGCATTCAAGGCTCCAGCCCAACCCACGGTTTCCTTCATCCCAACTTCATCTTCTGACCTCAGGCATTCCCTTCTCTCAGTCACGCGGGGGATTGGAGAGGGCGGACGTGTTTTTTTCTTCGAGCATGTTAGATGTACTATCATATCATTCCTTAGATCAGCTCCACCATGAAGTCCTTGGCCCAGGCTGCCACCTTTCTTTCCACCCTCTGCACTCTCTCTTCCGGCTTTCTGATCCCTCCAGCGACCCGACCTTCATCCGACGCTCCTACCAATGACCTGACCACTGTGGGTGGCACATTAGGTACATCTCAATGACATTTCTGTGGGCTCTCGCGGCCGGCTGATCTACTCTTGTCCCTCAGGGCCGGACCATGTTTCCATCCATTTCCGTTCTCCCTGCCAAGGGTGTTTTATTGGCACGGACGATGCCTTGGTCAGCCAACCCACCTTTCCTCGTGTCACGATCGTTGGCTGACTGGAGCAGGAACTCACCCTCGAGATTGACTCGGCAGACGGAGAATGCAGCAGCAGCCCACCACGGCTGAATGGCCTCCCCTTGGGCATCGCCGGACGGAGTGATGTGGCCAGAGGCCAAGTCACGTTCAAGTCCAAACCGTCCAATGGCCTCAGTGAGAAGGAAGTCCATGCCATGTGGGAGTCGACGTGCATCAAAGGCCAGGCATCTCTTCTCTCGGTGAAGTTTGATGGCATTGTCGGTCAGAGTGGGTGTAAAGAGGCCTCGGGATTCACGACTTCATTTCGCCAGAGCGGCCACCCCTCCATCTTGCGTCTCCAAGATAGGCCCATCTCGCAAATCAGCGCGGCCGATATCCAGGATGAATGGCTCCATCCCGAAGAGCAGCACAAGGTATTCGTTACGCCGCTCCCTCCAGAAAGGCGGCCGCGGCCCTCACCGGTCAACGTTGCTTTGCAACTCGAATCCCTGAAAATAGAGCAGCTGAAAGATCACATCGACGTGCTCCACGAGCAGTTACGAGAGACCGAAGCGAGAGTGATGTCGTTGCTGAAGGAAGAGTTCAAAGCATGCTCGACAATGAAGTGCCTCGTGCAAGTTGGCATGAGTAAAGCGCCTGCCATTACCGACCTGCTTCTCTCTCATTTTCGGCACCATCCTCACCGCAAACCAAAGTGTAAGAAAGATCCAGAGCACGCGACATGCTCTCCACAGGGTCAGGATGAGCCGACCGATGGTCTTCGAGCTCAGTCAGATGCATCCTGCCTGACGTCTGGTTGCGTGGTTGAACCCGACCACGTTTTTCCTGATGATACTGCCTCCCCATCTGCGTCTGGCCACGGAAATCACAGACTATCACTGCCACTCGTCGACAAGACTGACCACCCCGGCGATCACGGCGACCATGACGACCATCCTCCTCCTCCACCACCACCACCACCGCCACCACCACCACCACCACCTCCTCCTCCTCCTCCCCCTCATCCTCCTCATCCTCCTCATCCTCCCCATCCTCCCCTTCCTCC
>Ga0255336_100972_pt1 | contig 27917 bp, 23 predicted proteins | sample MeOH1_35cm_T3_17_FD_189102 | JGI IMG/M metagenome (GOLD analysis project Ga0255336, IMG submission 189102) | Sandy soil microbial communities from University of British Columbia, Vancouver, Canada - MeOH1_35cm_T3_179 | ecosystem: Engineered > Artificial ecosystem > Sand microcosm > Unclassified ...
ACGACGAACTCGCGCGCCGGCGCGCCGCATGGCAGGCGCCGGAAGCGCCCAAACGCGGCTACTACAAGCTCTACGTCGAACACGTGCTGCAAGCGGACCAGGGCGCCGATCTCGACTTCCTGGTGGGATCGAGCGGCGCGCCGGTGCCGCGCGATTCGCACTGATCGACGCGGCTGCGCGCGCGACGAGCCAACGGTTGTTTCCTGCGCTTTGCGAGAAGGCGTGCTGCCGATGCGGATCGACATCATCCGCATCGGCTTTTTTCTGTCCGTTCAACGTCAAGCAAGCACGCGCAAATAAAAACGGCTAGGCATAAGATGCCCAGCCGATTTTTAACTCACAGGTTCACCGCCGCCGGCTTTTTAAAGCCAGAGGATCGACGCATGAAAAACCCCATTACGGCCTTTTGCCGGAATGACGGCGTTCAGCTTATTGCTTGATGAATCGATCGTTTGCCCAAAGACCTTGCGTGTCGCTATTACCGGAATTCACGAATTCGACGTCGTGGCCCACCACGCGCACGACGCGGAAACTCGAATTTTCCGGTGTCGAAACACATTGATATCCGGAGAAGAATTCCTGCATCTTTTGCTGTTCACCGGCCTGCGCGTGCTGGTCGGCGGCGTCGAGTTTATCCTTCGACAGGCAGCCGTACGCATTGGCCTTGAACTGAATGGTCTGCTGCGGCTTGATCATGACGTCTTGCGCCTGAACAGTTGCGGCAGCCAATCCCGCAATGGCGAAAACAAGGGCGATTCGCGTTTTCATATTTTCCTCCGGGGCGGGTCGATACTCAGGTTAGCTATGTATTTAACTTTAACGTTGAACCCGCACCTTGCACTTTAGGAGAACGCGAGAGAACGACAAGCACATCTTGTGTGCGGTCGCAACAGCGGCGAATTGTCGCACCTGCCTTTTGACCGGCTTAATCGTTGAGCAGTGACTCAAATAGACCGGGTTTCAATGGATAAATAAGAGACGTGCATGGCGCGCCGCTTTAACCAGTAAAGCTTTGCGACGCGCATTAGCGTAAACGAGAGGCGTCACTTAAGCGAGTTACTACATTTATTCCGTGCGCTTGGTGCGTTGCACACAAAGTCATTCGACTGACTAAATAAGAAACACGAAATAACGGTGCAGTTGCAGAAGATAAAGAGTGCCAGGCATCAAACGGTGCGCCGATCGGCTGACCAATGAGAGCGCTGCGCACCATCGCAAGCTTAGCCGAGGCGCCGCTTGAGCTCGAAGAAGTCGTCCTGGAACATGCACATACGCAAGGCGTTGTGATAGCTGCCGTTGCCGAAGAATTCCTCGATCAGTTCGGCTTCGTGCCGGAAGCCGCACTTCTCGTAGATGTGGATCGCCGATGTATTCGACTTGTCGACGATCAGATAGACCTTGCGCAAGTTCAGCACCGAAAACGCATAGTCGGTTGCAAGTTCGGTGGCCAGAGTGGCATAGCCGCGCCCTTGCGCATGGGGCGCGATGATGATCTGAAACTCGCCACGCCGATGGATATAGTCGAGCTCGATCAACTCGACCACGCCGACGGTTTGCCCCTCGTTATCGATCGCCACGAAGCGCCGTTCGCGCAGGTCGTGCACGTGCTGGTCGTAGAGCTGCGTCAGTTCGGAAAACGTTTCGTACGGCTCTTCGAACCAGTAACGCATGATTTTGGCGTTGTTGTTCACTTCATGGACGAAGCGCAGATCGGTGCGTTCGAGCGGGCGCAACGTGAGTTCGCTGCTGCGTTCGGTAGTCATTGGATTCCCCTTGAGAGCTATTGGCCTGGCTGCGTCCGCGCCGTAGCGGGTCGAGTGCTTTTCAGTTAGTCAGAACCCGGTGCGGGGAGTTCTTGCAAACGCCTGCGCCCCTGCACAACTTTTTTGCGGCACGCAAGGTGGCGTGCGGGTTAGCCAACCCCGAGGCGTCGGATTGCCGCAGGCTCGGGATCGAGCGCCGCCGGAGCGATTGTGCGTGGCGCGGCACGGTGTGGGTACGCGCGGTGCTCTACAATGAAATCATGCTCTTGCGACCGGAGGCCACCGTGATCGAGCACTTGATATTGGGCGTCTTTCTGGTCGTTCCGCTCCTCATCGTTGCGTTTCTTTTCTCCGACGAATTGTGGCAAGAACACCGGCTTCTGCACGACATGCGACCCGCGCAGTTGAAGCCGCGCCGCATCGACTGGCGGCATCCGCTGCGGCGCTCGCGGCATCGGCTCTAGCGCACCGCGTGTGCTCGTCAATGCCCCCGTTGCGTGGTGAAGCGCGCGAATAATCACGGCCCGTACGCCGCGTGGAAACGCTTGCGGCTCACGAACGTGGCACTCAGTCTGCGCGCCAATGAGCCCGAATGCGCCTGGCAAGCGCCTCGAGCGTTTCCGCATCGGCGACATCGCGCGCATGCATGCGTAGCGGCTGACCTTCCCAGCGCGGAATCACGTGAAAATGCACATGCGGTACGGTTTGACCCGCGGCGGCGCCGTTGAACTGCCCGATGAACACGCCATCCGGACGCAACGCCGCGCGCACTGCAATGGCGAGCTTTTGCGTCATGCGTATGCACGCCACGGTCGAGGCATCCGACAGCTCGAAAATCTCCGCCACGGCTTCCTTCGGCACCACCAGCAGATGACCGTCGGCTTGCGGCATCAGGTCCATGAAGGCGAGGGCCGCACCGGTTTCGGCCACTTTGATGCAGGGTAATTCGCCACGCAGAATCCTCGCGAAGGGATTGCTGTCGTCGTAGTTCATCGCGTTCCTCTCATGGTGGAAGGTCATCTCGGCTGTTGCCGCGGTTGGCGATATTGTCCATCACCTGTGTTACACCACGCGCGCCGCGCGCTTGATCGCCTGCGGCGGCTGGCCGAACGCGCGCAGAAACGCGCGCCGCATCCGTTCGGTATCGACGAAGCCGGTTTCCGCCGCCACCGCCTCCATGGAATGCCGGCCCGCTTCCAGCATGGCGCGCGCGGCTTCGACGCGCAATGCCTCGATGGCTTTGGCCGGGGACTGGCGGGTTTCGTCGCGAAACGCGCGGCTGAACTGGCGCGGGCTGAGATGCGCGACGTCGGCGAGCTGTTCGACCGTCAACGGCTCACGCAAATGGCTTTTGGCGTACGAGAGCGCGTTCTGGATCCGGTCGGATTTGGGCTCCAGGTCCAGCATGGCCGAGAACTGCGACTGGCCGCCGGTGCGGCGGTGATAGACCACGAGCTTCTTGGCGATGGCGCGCGACACCTCGACGCCGAGATCGTTTTCAACGAGCGCGAGGCACAGATCGATGCATGCGGTCATGCCGGCCGACGTCCACACCGAGCCGTCGACGATAAAGATCCGGTCTTCGTCCACGCGAGCCTGCGGGAAGCGCTGTTGCAGATCACGCGCGTGAATCCAGTGGGTCGTGGCGTGGCGGCCGTCGAGAATTCCGGCCTCCGCCAGCACGAACGCGCCGGTGCAGATGCTGGCGGTGCGCCGCGAGGCGGCGAGCGCGTCGTTCAGGAACGCCAGCAACCCCGGCGACGACGGCGCGATCTGCATCGCACCGGTGACCACCACGGTGTCGTACGCCGGATCGCCGAACGGCCGGGTGGCGATCTCGACGCCGGCCGAGCTGCGCACCATGCCGCCATGCTCGGAAACGACCTCCACTTCGTACTCGGGCCGGCCGGCCTCCAGGTTCGCGAGTTCGAACACCGCGATCGCCACCATGTCGAGGATCTGGAAGCCGGGGAAAACCACCACGCCGACGTGTCTCATTGTGATGTCCTAAAACGAGGTAAATACGACATTTGAGACAGAAGGTTACGCGCCTACACTTGCCTCGTCAACCCCGCAATGCGACGCGAAACGGCGCCGCGGCGGAGGTTTCGGGTTTTCCCATTCATCGGACAGGGCTATGGCGCAACGCGTCGCGCCCGCAAGGAGAGATTCACATGGCAACGCAAGCAGGCAAAGGAACGGCATTGGTGACGGGCGCATCGTCGGGTATTGGCGCGGTGTATGCGGACCGCCTCGCACGGCGCGGTTACGACCTGATTCTCGTGGCGCGCGACGGCGAGCGGCTGAACGGTCTGGCCGAGCGCTTGGCGACCGATACCGGCCGCCGCGTCGACACCATCGCGGCGGACCTCACCGTCAAAGCCGACGTACGCCGCATCGAAGAACGGCTGCGCACGGACCGCGCGATCACGATGCTGGTCAATAACGCGGGCGTCGGCGCGACCGCCTCGCTGATCGACTCGGACGTGGACGCGCTCGAACAAATGATCGAGCTGAACGTGACGGCGCTCACGCGTCTGACGGCGGCCGTGGTGCCTGGCTTCGTGGAGCGGGGCAACGGCATCGTGATCAATATTTCGTCGATCGTGGCGTTGTCGCCGGAAACGTTGAACGGCACGTATAGTGGCACCAAGGCCTACGTGCTCAACCTCACGCAGTCGCTGCATCACGAAGTGGGCGGCAAGGGCGTGCAATTGCAAGCGGTGCTGCCGGGCGCGACCAGCACGGCATTCTGGGACCGTGCGGGTCTGCCGGTCGAGCATCTGCCGACGCAGATCGTGATGACCGCCGAAGACATGGTCGACGCCGCACTTGCCGGTCTCGATCAGGGCGAACTGGTGACGATCCCGTCGTTGCCGGACGCCGCCGACTGGGAGCGTTTCAACAGCGCGCGCCAGCATTTGCAGCCGAACCTGTCGCACAAACTGCCGGCCGCCCGTTATAAGCAGGTTCCGGCAACGGCGTAACGGCTGGAGAGAGTACTAAACGCGGAGAAGTGCAGGGTGGCTGAACGCAGTTCGCTCACGCCCTTAGCGCCAGTCAGTCGCCACGTCGTCGGGATCGACCAGCGTCAATCCCGACGACGGCAGCGGCAGCGCCGTCTTGTAACGCACCTGCTTGAGCGCAAAGCTCGAGCGGATATTGGAGATGCCCGGAATCTTCGTCAGATGATCGACGATGAAGCGTTCCAGCGTCTGCATATCCGGCATGACCACGCGCAGCAGATAGTCGGCGTCGCCGGTCATCAGATAGCACTCCATCACTTCGGGACGCTCCGAAATCGCCTGCTCGAAGCGCTGCAGCGCGTCTTCCACCTGCTTTTCCAGACTCACCTGAATGAACACGTTGATGCGCAGCCCGAGCGGCTCCGGATTCAGCAGCGTGACCTGCTGCTTGAACAGGCCCAGTTTTTCGAGCGCCCGCACGCGGTTGAAACACGGCGTGGCCGACAGATTCACCGAGCGCGCCAGATCCGCGTTGGTGATGCGCGCGTTCTGCTGCAACTGGCTCAGGATGCCGATGTCGATGCGGTCGAGCCGTCTGGGTGGCGTGGTCATAGTAGAAATATTCCGTGTCATGGGCGAATATCGGAATAAATAGCCTATCGCAGCGCACGAATGCAAGCAATTAAGTCGCTCATTTTGCGAGCACATGGTTACCATTGACTCACTCGATCCTGAGCCGAACGTGTCGATGCGGGAGTGGTGCCATGACGGATTTATCCAGCGGTAGCAAGCAGTTAGGGTTTCTGAACCCGCAACGTACCGACACCCCGGAGCAGGCGGATACCGATCCGCAGGAAACCGCCGAATGGCTGGAGGCGATCGACGGCGTGGTCGCCCATGCCGGCCGCGATCGCGCGCAGTTTCTGTTCGACAAGCTCGCGAGCCACGCGCTCTCGCTCGGCGTGGAATCGGCACGCACGAATGTGACGCCGTATCAGAACACCATCCCGTTCGAGCAACAGCCGCGCTATCCCGGCAATCTCGAACTCGAAGAACGGCTCGCCGCCGCGCTGCGCTGGAATGCGCTCGCGATGGTGGTGCGCGCGAACAAGGCGTATGGGGAGCTCGGCGGCCATATCGCGAGTTACGCGTCCGCGGCGGATCTGTTCGAGGTCGGGTTCAACCATTTCTTCCGCGCCACCGCGCCGGGCGGCGAGGAGGGCACGGCCGACCTCGTCTACTTCCAGCCGCATTCGTCGCCGGGTGTCTATGCGCGGGCGTATCTGGAAGGCTTTCTCTCCGAGCAGAACCTGCAGCACTACCGGCGCGAGATCGGCGGTCCTGGCTTGTGCTCGTATCCGCACCCGTGGCTGATGCCGGACTTCTGGCAGTTCCCGACGGGCTCGATGGGCATCGGCCCGATCAATGCGATTTATCAAGCGCGATTCATGCGCTATCTGGCCAATCGCGGCCTCGTGCAAACGGAAGGCCGCAAGGTGTGGGGCTTCTTCGGCGACGGCGAAATGGACGAGCCGGAGTCGACCGGCGCGCTCTCGCTCGCCGCGCGCGAAGGGCTCGACAACCTCGTGTTCGTGATCAACTGCAATCTGCAGCGCCTCGACGGTCCGGTGCGCAGCAACGGCCGCATCATCGATGAGCTGGAGGCGCACTTTATCGGCGCCGGTTGGAACGTCATCAAGGTGATCTGGGGTTCGGACTGGGACGCCCTGTTCGCGCGCGACCGCACCGGCGCCTTGCTGCGCGCGTTCGCCCATACGGTGGACGGCCAGTTCCAGACCTTCTCGGCGAACGACGGCGCTTACAACCGCGAACGCTTCTTCGGCCAGAACCCGGAGCTTGCCGCACTCGCCGCGCAACTGAGCGACGAGGACATCGACCGCCTGCGCCGTGGCGGCCACGACGTGCGCAAACTGCACGCGGCCTATGCGAAGGCGCTGGCGCACCAGGGCCAGCCGACGGTGATCCTCGCGAAAACGATGAAGGGCTTCGGCATGGGCGCCTCGGGCCAGGGCCGCATGACCACGCATCAACAGAAGAAGCTCGATTTCGACGACCTCAAGGCGTTTCGCGACCGCTTCCGCCTGCCGTTGACGGACGAGGACGTGGAACAGGTGAAGTTTTACAAACCAGCGGAAGACAGCCCGGAGATGCAATACCTGCATGCGCGCCGGGCTGCCTTGGGAGGCTATCTGCCCAGAAGGCGGCGAGTCGCATCGAAGGGGCTGATCGTCCCGCCGGTGTCCTCCTGGGGGCAATTCGCGCTGGAATCCAACGGCCGCGACATGTCCACGACCATGGCGCTGGTCCGCATGCTGACGGCGCTGCTCAAGGACCCGGAAGTCGGCCCGCGGGTCGTGCCGATCGTCGCCGACGAGGCCCGCACTTTCGGCATGGCGAACATGTTCCGCCAGGTCGGCATCTATTCGCCGCTCGGGCAGTTGTACGAGCCGGAAGACCTCGGCTCGATGCTGTACTACCGCGAGGACACCAAAGGCCAGATCCTCGAAGAGGGCATTTCGGAAGCGGGCGCGGTGTCGTCGTGGATCGCGGCGGCGACGTCGTACAGCGTGCACGATCTGCCGATGCTGCCGTTCTACATCTACTACTCGATGTTCGGTTTCCAGCGCATCGGCGATCTGATCTGGGCGGCGGCGGATCAGCGCGCGCGCGGTTTCCTGATCGGCGCGACCGCGGGCAAGACGACGCTCGGCGGCGAGGGCCTGCAGCATCAGGACGGCACCAGCCATCTGGCGGCATCGACGATTCCCAATTGCCGCGCGTACGACCCGGCGTTTGCCTACGAGGTTGCCGCGATCGTCGACGAGGGCATGCGCGAGATGGTCGAGCAGCAACGCGACGTGTTCTATTACGTCACCGTGATGAACGAGAACTACGCGCAGCCGTCGGTGCCGGGCGGCAACCTGGAGGCGCTGCGCGAAGGGATTCTCAGGGGCATTTATCAGCTCGCCGCGCAAGCGCAGGCGAGCACGCAAGCCAAGGTGCAATTGCTCGGCGCGGGCGCGATTCTCGGTGAAGTGATCGCGGCGCAGCAGATGCTGAGGGACGATTGGCAGATCGACGCCGCCGTGTGGAGCGTGACGAGTTTCACCGAGTTGCAGCGCGACGGCATGGCGGCGGAACGGCTCGCGCGGCTTGGCGAAGAGACCGGCACGCCGTATGTCACGCAGGCGCTCGAGGCGTCGCACGGCCCGATCATCGCCGCGACGGACTATGTTCGCGCCGTGCCGGAACTGATCCGCGCTTACGTGCCGCGCCGCTACGTGACGCTCGGCACCGACGGTTTCGGCCGCAGCGACACGCGTCAGGCGTTGCGGGCGTTTTTCGAAGTGGACCGCAAGGCGATCGTGATCGCCGCCCTCAAAGCACTGGCGGACGAAGGCGCGATCGAGGCCAGCGTGCTTGCCGAAGCGCGCCGTCAGTATCTCGGCGACGCGGCGCTCGGCGCGGCGTCCTGGCAATGCTAGGACAGCGCGCCCTGAACGGTCAGTCGCTCACCGCGACCTGGTTCTTGCCGTCCCGTTTCGCGCGATAGAGGCCGACGTCGGCGGCTTCGATCAGCTTCGTCACCGGCTCGGTGATCGACGGCACGAGCGTCGCCGCGCCGATGCTGATCGTCACCACGCCGGTCGCAGAGCCCGAATGCGCAATGGCCAGGTCCTCGATGGCAATGCGGATCTTTTCCGCAAGCAGACGCAAGCCGCCCGCCGAGGTGCCCGGCACCACCACCGCGAATTCCTCGCCGCCGAAGCGCGCCGCGAGATCGGGCGAGCGTCCGAGGCATGCTTCGACGGTTTGCGCGACCCGTTTGAGCACTTCGTCGCCGGCGACGTGTCCGTAGGTGTCGTTGTAGGCCTTGAAGTTATCCACATCGATCATCAGGAAGCCGAGGCCGGTCTTGTCGCGCGTGCCGCGCCGCCATTCGGCGGCCAGATATTGATCGAGGTAGCGCCGGTTCGACAGACCCGTCAGGCCGTCCGAATGCGTGAGGCGCTGCAGTTCCAGATTCGTCGCGAGCAATTGCTGCTGCGATTGACGGAGCGCCTGGTAGGCCTCGTCGCGTTGCAGCAGGTTCAGATACGAGCGCGAGTGATAGCGGATGCGCGCGATCAGCTCGATGCGATCCGGCAGTTTTACCAGATAGTCGTTGGCGCCGGCCGCGAAGGCCGCGCTCTTGACGAGCGGTTCTTCCTTGGTCGACAACACGATGATCGGAATGTCGCGGGTCGCCGGATTTTGCCGGTATTGGCGCACGAGGGTGAGACCGTCCGTGCCCGGCATCACCAGGTCCTGAAGGATCACCGTCGCACGCGTTTCCGCGGCGCAGCGCAGCGCACCTTCAGGCGACGCGCAGTAGTGGAAGTCGACGCTCGCTTCGTCCGCCAGCGCCTGGCGGACCGCCTCGGCGATGATCGCCTGGTCGTCGACCAGCAACACCATGATCGGACACTCGGCAGCGGGCGGATTGCCGAGGATGCGCGCGAGTGCGTCGTCGACCGCGAGATTGGCCGCATCCACCGCGTCCAGCGCCTGTGCGTCGCCTTCCGCGCGATCCCGCGCGGCGATGATCTGATGCGGTTCAGGAGTGTCCATGTCGTTCAGCCAGAAAGGATGTCATTGAATCGAAGCGGGTCATGGGTGGCGAATGCACGGCTAGCGCGCGTTGACCACGCTTGTGAGCGCGGCGGCAATGCGCGGCAACGGCAGGATGGCGGCGGCGGCCTCGAGCGCGGCGGCTGCTTTCGGCATGCCGTACACGGCGCTGGTGGCTTCGTCCTGCGCGATCGTGTGATAGCCCTTGGTGCGCATCGCCTTGAGTCCGATCGCGCCGTCGCGGCCCATGCCGGTCAGCAGCACGCCGACGGCGCGCGCCGGCCAGCGGGCCACCACGCTGTGAAAGAACACGTCGACGGAAGGGCGGTAAGGCGTCTCTTCCGGGACGCGCGTGTAGCCGAGTACGTTCGGCAGTTTCAGATGCAGATGATCGTCGGTGGCGGCGAGCAGCACGACGCCCGCTTGCGGCCGGTCGCCTTCGCAGGCGATTCGCACCGGCAGCGCCGATTGCTGGTTCAGCCAGTCCGCCATGCCGGCGGCGAATGCGGCGTCGACGTGCTGCACGATGACGACGGCCGCCGCAAAGTCCTTAGGCAGGCCGGCGAGCAGCGTGGCAAGCGCCGCCGGTCCGCCCGCCGACGCGCCGATCGCCACCAGCGGCGTGTCGCGGTTCGTCGCGCAGGCGGGCGTGGCCGCGGCGGCCGCGCCGGGTGCGTTGCGCTCCTTGACGAGCGCCGCGATACGGTCGATCTTCGCGATCAGTGTGGCGATGCTCTTGTGCGCGTCGGGACCGCTCAGCGACGGCGTATCGACGGCGTCGAGCGCGCCCGCGCCCATCGCTTCATAAACGCGCCATGCGTTCGCGCCCACGTCGACGGTGACGATCAGGATCGCGCAGGGCGCGCGCGCCATGATGCGCCGCGTGGCCTCGATGCCGTCGACATTCGGCATCACCAGATCCATCAGCACGATGTCGGGCCGCTGCGCGGTGCAGAAATCGACCGCCTGCTGGCCGTCCTGCGCGATCCACAGCACCTCGTAGTCACGGCGCGCCGCGAGCGCGCGACGCAGCGCCTCGACGGCAAGCGGCATGTCGTTGACGATTCCGATTTTCATCCGTTTTACCCGTGGGTTTAACCGTAAGCTTCGCCGATCAGATCACGCACCGCATCGAGCAGTGCTTCGTCATGAAAACTGCCTTTCGCCAGATAGTAGTCCGCGCCCGCATCCAGCCCGGCGCGGCGGTCCTCTTCACGATCCTTGTACGACACGATCATCACCGGCAGCGACTGCAACTGCGGATCGCGCTTGATGAGCGTGACGAGTTCGATGCCGTCCATGCGCGGCATGTCGATGTCGGTGATGACGAGGTCGAAGCGTTCGCCGCGTACCGCGTTCCAGCCGTCCATGCCGTCGACGGCGATCGTCACGTCGTAACCGCGCATGGCCAGCAGCTTGCGTTCGAGCTCGCGCACAGTGAGCGAATCGTCGACGACCAGCACGCGGCGCGTGGCGCGCTCAGCCGTATGCGCGACGCCGTGTTGCATGTGCCTGAGATCGCCGCCCGCCACGAGCCGTTCGACGGAACGCAGCCAGTCGTCGACATCGGCGATCAGCACCGGGTCGCCGTTCTCCATCAACGCGCCGGCGGTGATGTTCCTGATCTTGCCCAGGCGCGGATCGAGCGGCTGCACCACCAGCATCCGCTCGCCGAGAAAGCGGTCGACTACCACGCCGTAGGTTTGCGGGCCGTCGCCGATCACGATCATGCTGACGGCGTCGCTTTCATTCGCGGGCGGCGCGGTGTCGAGAATCTGATGCGCGGTGACGACGCCGATGCGCCGGCCGGAAAAGGCGATGTGCTGATGTCCTTCGAGCCATTCGATCTGCGCGCGGCTCACGTGCAGCGTGCGGTTCACGTGCGCGAGCGGCACCGCGTACGGCTCGCCCGCGACTTCGATCAGCAGACTGCGGATTACCGAGAGCGTCAGCGGCAATTGCAATTGCACGCGCGTGCCGAGACCGGCCTCATGCGTGATCCGCACCGTGCCGCGCACGCGTTTGACGACGTCGTGCACCGCGTCGAGTCCGACCCCGCGGCCGGACACGTCGGTCACCTGATCGCGTAACGAGAAGCCCGGCAGCAACAGGAATTCGAGCAGCTCGGCTTCGGACAGACGCGTGACCGTTTCCTCGCTCGCGAGCTTCTTGCGCACGATCGACGCACGCAAGGCGTCGAGATCGATGCCCGCGCCGTCGTCGGACACGGTGATCAGCAGCGCGCCGGCCGTATGCCGCGCGTCGAGCGTGAGCGTGCCTTCTTCCGGCTTGCCGCGTGCGAGACGCACGGCCGGTGCTTCGATGCCGTGGTCGAGCGCGTTGCGCAGCATGTGGCCGAGCGGCGCTTCGAGCAGATCGAGAATGTCGCGGTCCACCTGGGTGGATTCGCCGACCAGCTGCCAGCGCACCTTCTTGCCGAGCGATCGCGCGACGTCGCGCACCATCCGCGCGAGTCCGCCGGTGCCGTCGCCGAACGGGCGCATGCGGCATTGCAGGGCGGCGTCGTAGAGCTGTTGCGACAGATGCGTCGAGCGGCGGTCGAAGCTCTCCAGATCGGCGAGACGCTCGGCCAGCAGATGCTGCGATTCGGCGGTGAGGCGGCGCACTTCTTCGAGCGCGGCCTGGGCGCGCGGATCGAGTTTCAGATCGGCAAGCGTTTCGTGCAGCTGGTCCAGCGCGCGGGTGCTGTCGCGCTGCACGCGTTTGACGCGCAGCATCGATTGCGCGAAGGGTTTCAGCCAGCGCGATTCAACCAGCGATTCGCCGGACAACGACAGCAGGCGGTCGAGGTTGTCGGCGCGCACCCGCAACATGCGGCCGGATTCGGCCGCTACGTTGCTCGTGCCGCTCGCCCCGCTCGTGCTGTTCGATGCGGACGGCCTCGCGGGTGCGGGGCTTGGTGCGTGCTGTTGCGTGGCCTCGGCGCGCAGCGCATCGGCCAGCAGGTTGAAGGCCGCGTCCGGGTCCGGGCTCGCGTCTGCGCTTGCGCTGACAGAAGGCGGGGGCGGGGGCGGGGGCGGTTCGGCGGCGACGTCCGGCACGGGTTCGGACGCCATCGCGGCCGGCGGCGGCGCCTCCCGCCGCATTGCAGCGCCATGTGGCGTGACGTTGGCCATACGCGCCTGCAACGACGCCACGCATGCACCGACTGCGTCGCGCGCCGACTCGTCTTCGTCATTGCCGATGCGCGCGACGATATCCACGCCGCGCAGCAATTCGTCGATCCACGCCGGATCGAGCAACGCACGCCCTTCCTGCGCGGCGACGAAGCAATCCTCCATGGCGTGCGCGAGTTCGACGCCGACCTGCACGCCGACAATGCGCGCGGCCCCCTTCAACGAATGCGCGGCGCGCATGCAGGCTTCGAGCGCGGCGGCATCGCGCGGCGCGCGGTCGAGGGCGAGCAGGCCGTCGTTGAGCACGCGTGCCTGGGTCCGCGCTTCCTCGCGGAACAGATCGATCAGCGACGGGCGGCGTGGCTCGTCCGTCATCCGAGACTCCGGTTCAAGGTGTCGAAGAGCGTGTCGGCGTCGAGCAGGCCAACGCTCATGCCGCGCCATGGCGCGACGGCGCGCGTATGCGCGGCGGCCGCTCGCGAGAGCGTGGCGGGTGGCGCGCAAAAGCTGGCCACCTCGATCCGGTGCACGCCGTCGACCTGGTCGACGGGGAACACCGCGTGTTCTTCCGCGCGCGAAACCACCAGCAAACGCGGCAGATCGTGACGGGCGCGGTCGTCGCGCGCGGCGGCATCGGTTTCGAAACCGAGCAGGTGCGCGAGCGACAGGCACACCAGCAACTCGCCTCGCACGTTCACCACGCCGAGCACCGCGCGATGCTGCCGATGTGGCAACGTGTGAATCGGCCGCGTCTGCACGATGCGCTTGAAGATCGGCGTGGGCAGCGCCAGCCATTCGTCGCCGATACGAAAGACGAGGAACGATTCGCTCGCGCCTTGCACGTCATGCTGCGCTCGTGCCGGCGCGCGAACCTCATGCTGCGAGAGATCCACCTTGGGAATCGGCCGCTCCAGCAGTTTGGCCGCGGCCGTTTCGAATACCGGGCAATTCAGGCAGCGCACATGCTCGACCAGACGCTCGCACGACGAATCGCCGCGCACGCCGATGCGATTCCAGCAATCGTCGAAACTCACCGTATGCGCATCAGCCACGTTGCGCTCCCTGTGCGCGCGCGGCGCGTTGCATCAACAGGCGCGCGCCGTCGCGATCGCCTTCGAGTTCGAGCAAGGTCGCGAGATGCGCAAGCGCTTCCGCGTGCCGAGGATCGAGATACAGTGCCTTGCGATAGTGGCCGCGCGCGAGCTGCGCAGCGCCGTTGGCATCGGCCAGCACGCCGAGCAGGTAGAACGCGTCGGCGAGCGGGGCGTGATGTTCGAGATAGGCGTTGATTGCCGACTCGGCTTGCGCGAGGCGGCCGGCGTCGGCGAGCGCGCGCGCGGCCTGCAAGGTGTCGCGCGCCGCATCGGCCGTCGCGGGGCTTGGCGGCGACAGCGGGTGGTGCACCGGCGAGGCGGATATCGACATCTTGCGCATGCACGGCGCGACGCTGCCACGCGGCGCGAACGGCGTGGCGCCATTGGCCGGCGTGCGCGCAACCCGGACGGGCCACGCGGCTGGCTGCGTGGACGACATGGGCGGCCGCGCAAGGGCCGGCAACTGTGACGGCGCCATCGCGAGCGCCGCGGCGGCGGGAAGCGATGCAGTGTGCCAGCCGCTCGACGGCGTTTCGTCGAGCGCGGCGCGGTGAAATGCGAACGCCAACGGGATTCTGGCGGACTGCATGCCGTAGCGCATCAGCAGCCCGGTCTCCGCAGGCCCGACGAATAGCGTGCCGTTTTCGGCCAGCATGCTATTGAGCGCGTGCAAGGCTTTTTGCTGGGCGTCGCGGTCGAAGTAAATCAGCACGTTGCGGCAGAACACGAAGTCGTAGACGCCAAGCGCCGACGCGTCGAGTTGCATCAGATTGGCGCGCGAGAATCGCACCGCTTCCACGACGCGCGGCGCGAGACGCCAGCCGTCCCCGGTGCGCGTGAAGTGCGCGTCGCGAAACGCAAACGCATTGCCGCGAAACGAATTGCGTCCATAGACCGCGCGCTGCGCGACGGCGAGCGACCGGTCGCTGATATCCATCGCGTCGATGCGCCACTGCGCGGGGTCGATGCCGGCGTCGAGCAGCGTCATCGCGATCGTGTACGGTTCTTCGCCGGTCGAGCAAGGCAGGCTGAGGATGCGCAGCGGCAACGCGGTGCCACGCCCGACGAGGCGCTCATGCGCGAGCCGCGCGAGTGCCTTGAACGCGTCGGCGTCGCGGTAGAACCAGGTCTCCGGCACGACAACGGTTTCGATCAGCGCCTGCACCATCGCCGGCGAACTTTGCGTGGCGTCCCAATAGTCGGTGAGCGTGGCCTCGACGTGACCGTCCGCGTACCAGGCCGCGGCGCGTTGATCGACGGCACGCTCGATCGCGCTATGACCGAGCGACGCCGCGTCGAGCCCCATGGTCCGATGCAGCAGATCGGCAAAGCGCTGATAGAGCGGCGCGTTATCGTGATGCGCGTTCATGCGTGCACCTCGGGAAAGAGGAGCGCTTTCACCTCATCGGGCAGCAGGTGCTCGACGCGGATCCACTGCACGAGCCCGCCCGCTTCGCTCGCGACCGGGCCGAGATAACGCGCGTGCGGCATGTCGAGACCGGCACCCTGAAACGCCGCCGCGTCCAGGCGAATGGTGCGTGTCGCGCCTTCGAGCAGCAGCGCGAGCAGACGCGTGGTGCCGGCGTGCGGATAGCGCACCAGTACTACGCGTGTGGACATGAGTTGCGCGGCGGGACGGCCGAGCGCGAGCGCCGGCAGATCGATCAGCGGCAGCGGCGAGCCTTCGTGATCGAGCACGCCCGCGACCCACGCGGGCGCGCCGGGAATCGTTTTCGGCGGCGAGTGCGGCGTGAGCGGCATCAGACGCTCCACCTGCGTCGCGTCGATCACGTACCGTTCGCTATCGAGCGTGAAGAGGATGAAGAGCATCGGCGTAGGCGGGGCGATGGATGAGCGTGCGAGTGCCGGCTTCGAACTGCGCGGTGGCGCGTCAGGCCGTCACCTTGAAGCGCGACACGCCGGTGCGCAGACTGTTGGCGACGTGCGTCAGATCGTCGATCGCCTGGGTGGACTGGCGCAGCGACTCCGCGGTCTGTTGCGCGGCCTCCGAGAGTTGCGTCAGTGCCTGGGTGATCTGCTCGGCGCCGGTGGCCTGCGTCTGCATGCCTTCGTTCACCATCGAGAAGCGCGGCGCGAGTTGCTGCACCTGCTGGATGATCTCCGTGAGATGGCCGCCGACATTCTGCACGTCGAGCATGCCGCGCCGCACTTCTTCCGAGAACTTGTCCATGCCCATCACGCCCGCGGCCACGGCGGACTGGATCTCCTTGACCATCTGTTCGATGTCGTAGGTCGCCACGGCGGTCTGATCGGCAAGACGGCGGATCTCCGTCGCGACGACCGCGAAACCGCGACCATATTCGCCAGCTTTTTCCGCTTCGATCGCGGCGTTCAGCGAGAGCAGGTTGGTCTGGTCCGCGACCTTGGTGATGGTGGCGACGACCTGATTGATGTTGCTGGCTTTCTCGTTGAGGATGGCGAGCTTCGCGTTGACCGAGCCGGCCGCCTCCATCACGAGGCGCATGGTCTCTTCCATGCGCGCGAGCCCGGCGTGACCGGTGCCCGCGAGCACCGCCGACTGGCCGGCCACTTCCGAGACTTCGTTCATGGTGCGCAGCAGATCGCGCGAGGTCGCGAAGATTTCACGCGACGTGGCGCCGATCTCTGTCGTGGTGGCGGCGGTTTCGTTCGCGGTGGCTTGCTGTTCGCGCGAGGTCGCCGCGATTTCCGTCACCGAGGTGGTGACCTGAACCGCCGACTTCTGCGCCTGGCCGACCAGCGCGGTGAGTTCGTCGGTCATGCGGTTGAAGCCCGCTTCGAGCGCGCCGATTTCGTCGGCGCGATTCAGTTGCAGGCGTTGCGTCAGGTCGCCCGTGCGCATCACGTCGACGACTTGCAGCACTTTGGCCATCGGCATGGTGACGGCGCGCAGCAGCCAGTAACCGGCCAGCACCGCGGCAACGGCGGCGATCAGCAGCATGACGAGCAGCACGATGCGAGTCGTTTCGACCGAACTGCGGATGCTTTCAGCGGCCTGGTCGGCGTAACTCTTATTGTTCTCGACGAGCTTGCGCACGGAGAGCCGGCCGGTTTCCCAGACCGGCGTGAGTTGCATGTTGAAGAGACGCGCGGCGTTGTCTTTCGAAGCCGGCAAGTTGTCCAGCAGCGCTGCCTGGATCGGCACGTACTGCGCGTGTTGCTGGCGGAAATCGTTGAAGAGCTCGCGATCGACGTCGCGGAAAATCGTCACGCTATAGTCGCTGAGGAGCTTCTGGAGCGTTTGCTGGGTTTCCTGCAAACGTGCGGTGTCGCGCTTGACACTCTCGGGGTCGGCGTCGACATAGATGAGGCGCTGTGTGACGCTGTAGTTCTCGAACCATGCTGCGCGCATCGCGGTCGCATAGTAGAGGCCGGGCATCGAGTCCTGCTGCTGGCTCTTGGCATCGCGGTCGATGCCGCCGAGCTGCTGGAAGGTGACGATTGCCATTGCCAGCATCACGATCAGCACGATCCCGAAGCTGCACAGAATCCGTTGCCGGATGGTCCATTGTTTCACGCGAACGCCCCTTACTTTTGGCTTTGTCTCGACCTGGGTCGTCGACATGATCTGTCTTACGACCGACGGTCGGAAAGCTTTACAGTTCGTCAGATTCATCCGACGAGTTATGGGGTGAATTTTACATTGATCGGGCGAATGGCTGGCGAACGAAGGAACGGGGAGGGGGAGGGGGAGCCCGTTCGCGAAGCGCGCCGGCCGGCGCGTTACAGGGGTAATGTCCCGTTACCACTTGCAGCATCTATTTCCATGCGCGCCATCCACAATGGCTTGCATGCCTGAACGGCGGGGAGTCAAACATGAAAAAGATCGCAGTGGCGTTGGTGATGGTGGGAAGTTTGAGCGTAGCGGGGCAGGCGTCGGCGCACGGCAATGGCGGCGACGTGGTGGGTGCGCTGATCGGCGGCGCGGTGCTGGGAGCGGTGGTGAGCTCCGCGCTGAATCCGGCGCCGGTGGTGGCGTACCCGCAGCCCGTGTATGCGCAGCCGGCATATCAGCCCGCGCCGGTCTACGCGCAGGCGCCGCCGGGATACTGCTATGACCAATACCAACGCGCGTATGTGGCGTGCGGTGCGCCGCCGCCTGCGCAATACGGATATCCGCAGCCTCAACCGGGTTGGTAATCGCGCAGCGCGCACGTTGTGCGCGCCACAGACAAAAAGGCCGTCGCCTTACGCGACGGCCTTTTATTTCGTGCGCCGTTCAGTGCCTGTGATGCAGCCACTCGGCATAGTGCGTGTCGAGCCAGCGCTCGCCTTTTTGCGGCCTGGTCTTGCGATGGTAGTGCGACGCGGCCCAGATAGCCACGCCGACCAGCAGCATAACGGTAGGCCCCAGCAAATAAGCCAACAGTGATTCAGACATGGGAGCCTCCGTTTCGGGTTGCGAGCACCCTTCAGTTTAGGCGATCAAACGCGGGAAAAAAATGGACCGCATGATGTGATCGCGATGCGGGCATGGGCGGCGTTGAATCACTCACTTTTGAAACCTAGTGAGAAAACGAATTCTGCATTTTGACCAATGGCTTAGCGCAACCATTGATGATTCCGTGTACCAAAGAAGCGGTTTGACGTGACGAGCGGCGGAACGGGGCCGGGAAGGCCGCGCTGCCCTTTAAGGCGAGGCGATCAACGCTCCGCGGGTGCCGTTGATCTGCTCGTCGACGAAGTCTGCCCACCGTTGCATGACTCGACGCTGATCGGCCGCGCTTTCCGCAATCGCGCCGTGTTCGATCCGCGCGGGCGCTTCCAGCGCATTCGGGTCGGGTGCGTCCGCGTGCTCCATCTCGCGCAAGTGCGCCGCCGCGGTGCGTCGGAAGTCATGCAGGACGAAATGCTCGACGTCGAGGCCAAGCGCCTTGACCGCCTGGTTCAACGTGCTCTTCGCGATCGGCCGATCGTCGCCCCGGACGCTCGGGAATACGAAGTGTTGGCTGGCCTTGGCCTGGTGCAACTCGCGCAGCATGGAAACCGCCTGACGGGAGAGCGGCACGCGCTGATCGCGGTCTTTTTTCAGACGCGCGGCGGGGATCTTCCACAGCGCTTTGTCCAGATCGAACTCGGACCACGTCGATTCGACCAGGTCCGATTTGCGCACCATCGTCAGCACCAGCAGATGCAGCGCCAGTTTCAGGGGCCGGCGGATGCTCGACGCGTCGATCGAGCGGAACATGGCGCCGATTTCGTCGCCCGACAGCACGCGGCTGCGGGTCTCGAAGGTGGCGATGGAGCGCGCCGGAACGACCTCGGCCGGATTGCTGAGCGCGAGTTGCCGGGCGATCAGATACTCATAGAGGCGCTTGATCACATTACGCGTATGCAACGCCATCTTCGGCGACCCACGGCTTTTGATTCTGTCGCAGACCGCGACGATGTCGGCGGCGGTTACCGCTTTGATCGGCATGTGGCCGATGGCGGGCAGGACATCCTTATCCAGCGCCCGCCGCGTGGTACGCCGATATTCCGCCGATTTGCCCGCCATTTCCGTCGCGAGATACAGATCGGCGGCTTCGCGCAGCACGTCGGCTTTGCTTTCCGCACCGCGGTCGCGACGCGCCGTGGCGACCGGCGAAATGCCTTGCGCGACCATCTCCGCATATTTTTGCGCCTTGGCCCGCGCGACCCGCAGCGAGATCATCCGATAGTCGCCGATCGTGGCGAGCGGCTGGCGTTTGCCGTTCAGCGAATAGCGGAAGCGCCAGACCTTGGTGCCGGTCGTCATGACTTCGATGACGAGGCCGTTGCCGTCAGCGACGCAATACCGGGTGGCGCGCGGTTCGAGCGCGCGGATCTGGGCTTCGGTGAGGGGGACGGCTAGACGGGGCATGCTCGGATCGTTGAAACGCGGACAGCGGCGATTTTAAACCTCAGTTGGCTGTGTACCAAAAATTTCGCAGGTTTTGGGTCAACCAACGAGGGTTATACGACCACGATGGCGCGGCGGGAATCGCATGAAGCCCATAAATATAGGCTTTGTGGCGTAGCTCACGATCCGCGTTCACTTGCCGATACAGAACCTACTAAAAATCACTCCGAGCAGATCATCCGAACTGAATTCGCCCGTGATCGAATTCAACTGGTCTTGAGCGAGCCGCAGTTCTTCAGCGAACAGATCAAGCGCCTGCGAGTTCTGATCGGCATGCGCGGCGGCGGTTGCCAGATGCTCTTCGGCGGCGCGCAGTGCAATCAGATGCCGCTCGCGCGCCAGATACACGCTTTCCGCGCCCGCCTGCCAGCCGGCGATCCTCAACAACTCGTCGCGCAACAGCGCCACGCCGTCGCCTTGTTTCGCCGAAAGCCGCACTTCGCTCAGGTCGAGCTCTGCGTCGAGCACTTGTGTGGCGGGCGCGAGACCGGTCAGGTCCGTCTTGTTCAATACGCGCACCACCGGCACGCCGGCCGGAAAGCGTCCGGCTATCACCTCATCTTCGGCCGTCATGCCGGTGCGCGCATCGAGCAGATGCAGCACGACATCCGCGCGCTCGATCTCGCTCCACGTGCGCGCAATACCGATCTTTTCGACTTCGTCCTCGGTATCGCGCAGGCCGGCGGTATCGATCACGTGAAGCGGAATGCCTTCGATCTGAATCGTCTGCGCGACCTTGTCCCGCGTCGTGCCGGCGATCGGCGTGACGATGGCCAACTCCGCGCCCGCCAGCGCGTTGAGCAACGACGATTTGCCGACGTTCGGCTGCCCGGCCAGCACCACCGAAAGGCCTTCGCGCAACAACGCGCCTTGCCGCGCCTCGCTCAGCACGTGCGCCAGGCGCTCACGTATCCGTGCGAGCTTGCCGCGGGCGTCGGCGGCTTCGAGGAAGTCGATCTCCTCCTCGGGAAAGTCGAGTGTCGCTTCGACGAGCATGCGCAGCGTGATCACGTCTTCGACCAGCGCGTGAATGTCGCGCGAAAACGCGCCGTCGAGCGATCGGCCCGCCGAGCGCGCGGCGGCTTCGGTGCTGGCCTCGATCAGATCGGCGACCGCTTCGGCTTGCGCCAGATCGAGCTTGTCGTTGAGGAACGCCCGGCGCGTGAATTCGCCCGGTTCGGCCAGACGCAGACCGAACGCGCGGCCGGCGTCGATGCAACGTTGCAGCACGAGTTGCAATACCACCGGGCCGCCGTGGCCCTGCAGTTCGAGCACGTGTTCGCCGGTGTAGGAATGCGGCGCCGGAAAGTACAGCGCAATGCCACGGTCGAGCGCGCTGCCGTGGGCGTCGAGGAACGGAACGTAGCTGGCGTGACGGGCGGCGAGTGTCTGGCCGGTGAGCGCTTGCATCAGCGGCTGAGCCGCCGCCTCGCCCGCTCGTCCGAACGAAATCCGCACCACGCCGATACCTCCCCGGCCGGGCGCGGTGGCAATGGCGACGATCGGATCGGAATCGGTGGTGAGCATAGAAAACGTGGCAGGAAAAACAGAGAGGAGGGCAGGTTGCCGCCGGTCAACGCGGCGCGAGGCATTGTAACGCGGCAGTGTGTGAAGGCTGACCGGCGGCGCGGCGGGAGCCGCCGCTTTGCTGACTCGGCGCCGAATTTAGATTTATCTCACAAAAGCTAAATTCTGCCGCATTTTTTTGAGAATAACCGAGACTGCACGAGAGGGCTAAGCGCCGATCAGACTGTAAAAAAGAGAAAAAAGCGCGTATTTTTCAAAATCGCGGCGTATCACGGCTGGCGCCGGTCAAAGCTAAAAAGTAGATTAATTCCGTTAGTTGTTAGCCTGATTGGTTGAGAACCCATGACTCGGGCGCTTGCACAATCCGATGCATGACGACCAAACAACTGAAAGCCGCGTTTGCCGAACGATTGAGCCGCTCGATGAAGCGGCGCAATATTTCCAACGGGGCCGAGCTCTGTAGAAGATTCAATCTCCTTCACCCTGGCGCAGAGGTGACGGATCAAGCCATATACAAGTGGCTCGACGGAAAGACGATGCCGCGTCCAGACAACCTGCGGACCTTAGCCAAATTGCTGGAGGTGGATAAGCATTGGCTGGCGTACGGACTGTCGGAGGGTACGAAGGCAAAGCCGCTTGCGCCCGGCGAGAACTATCCGCTTTCGGCCGAGACGATCGAGTGGGTGCCGAAAATGGGCGCGCTGATATTGACAATAAACCTGGAGGACCGCGCAGGGTTCCAGGAGGTGACCGTCCGCGTTGCCAGCCAGAAGGGCGAAGAAAGTTAGCGGGCGGGCTGCTTGGTGCCCACCGGCCTCGTACTGCCGGGTCGTCTCTACCTAAGCTCGGGACGACTGCGCCGCCTGATGGGCTGCCTGATGGTCATTCTTGCCGGCGAGTCAGATTTATCTCATGCAAGCTAGGATTGCTACCGCAGGATTTGCGAAAAAATAGGGCATCGCGAGATCTTGGGTTCTGCGCTGGTCTATCGCACAACGAAAAACAACAAAAAATGACAACTCGGCAGGCGCTTTGTTCGGCGGCGCCTGCAAGCTAAATGTATCTCAAATAAGCTATAAGTAAGCTTGGCTGGTTGTCAACTGGTTGAACGTTGAATTGCACAATCCGGCCCATGCCGACCAACAAAGAAAAAGCCGCCTTCGCCAAACGGCTGAAGGACCTGCTAGAGCCGCTGAAAATTCGCGGCGGGACCAAGCTCGCCCAGCAATTCAACCTTCGCTACCGGGGCGAGCGGGAAGTGACGCCGCAGACCGCTCACAAGTGGTTATCCGGTACGACGATCCCAAAGCCCGATAAGTTGCGCACGTTGGCCGAATGGCTGAACGTCAAGGAGCATTGGCTTCACTATGGGCCGCCACCCGGCACGAACGCGAGGCCGCTGGCGCGCGGAGAGAAATATCCGCCCACGCCCGAGACGATCGAGCTCGCTTCGAAGATCCAGTCGCTGACGCCGAAAGACCGCTTTCTGGTCGAAGAGATGATCGTGCGCTTTTACGGTGAGGATGCGGAAGGAGAGTAACGACAGCATCGCCGATTCGGCGCGTTTGAGCCCGACCATAAAAAATGCCGCCCGGTTCGCACCGGGCGGCATTTTTTTCGCTGCTTCGTTGTCAGCCAGCGTTGGCTTGCATCAGCCTGCTAGCGGGCGTTGCCGCCCGTTTCAGCGGGGATATCAGGCCGCTTTGGTTTTCGCCTGGCCCATCATCCGCGTGATGTAGTACTGCTGGGCGATCGACAACACGTTGTTCACGACGTAGTAGAGCACCAGACCGGCCGGGAAGAAGAAGAACATGACCGAGAATGCGATCGGCATGAACATCATCATCTTGGCTTGAACCGGGTCCGGCGGCGTCGGGTTCAGCTTGGTCTGCAGGAACATCGAAACGGCCATCAGCACCGGCAGGATGAAGAACGGATCCTGTTGCGACAGATCGTGAATCCACAGAATCCACGGCGCGCCGCGCATTTCGACCGACGACAGCAGCACCCAGTACAGCGAGATGAACACCGGAATCTGGATCACGACCGGCAGACAGCCGCCGAACGGATTGACCTTCTCGGTCTTGTACAGCTCCATCAGCGCGGCGTTCATCTTCTGCGGATCGCCCTTGAAGCGTTCGCGCAGTGCTTGCATGCGCGGCGTGATCGCCTTCATGCGTGCCATCGACTTGTAGCTCGCAGCCGACAGCGGGAAGAACACCGCCTTGATCAGCAGCGTGAGCAGCACGATCGACCAGCCCCAGTTGCCGACATAGCTGTGGATCTTCTCGAGCAGCCAGAACAGCGGCTTCGCGATGATCGTCACCCAGCCGTAGTCCTTCACCAGTTCCAGACCCGGCGCGATGCCTTCGAGCATGCGCTCTTCTTCCGGGCCGGCGAACAGGCGCGCGGACACGTCGACGGTTTGGCCCGGGGCGATGGTCGCCACCGGTTCCTTCACGCCCACGCGATACAGCGCCGGATCGATTTTCTCGACGTAGATATCGCGCTTCGCGCCTTGCTGCGGAATCCAGGCCGACGCGAAGTAATGCTGGACCATCGCGATCCAGCCGTTGTCGGCCGAGGTCGCGTAATCCTGCTTGTTCTTGTCGATGTCGCCGAACGTCATCTTCTGGAAGTGATGCTGATCGGTGTAGACAGCCGGTCCGATAAACGTGTGCGAGAAGCGCGGCGTTTCCACCGGCTGATCGTCACGCACCAGTTCCATGTAGACCGACGGGCTCACCGGCGTCGTGCCGACGTTCTGGATCTTCGTGTCGATGCCGATCACGTAGCTGCCACGCGTGAACGTGTAGGTCTTGATGACCTTCACGCCACCCTTCACCGGCGACTCGAAGCTGAGCTGGAACGACTTTGCGTCGCCCGTCAGATCGTGTTGCTGGTTCGGCACCGGCGTGTAGATGTCGTTGTGATTCGGGAAATCGCCGCCGAGCAGGCCCGTGCGCGCCAGATACGTGTGGTTCGCGGTGCGGTCGAACAGCGTGATGACGAGATCCGGTTGCTTGCCGTCGCCTTGCTTGACGAGCGACAGCTTCGACAGCGTGCCGCCGCGGGTGTCGATCTCGCCGCTATAAACGTCGGTGGTGAACTTGATCAGCTGCGATTGCGTGGCCGCCGGCGCGTTGCCCGGCGCGGCTGCGTTCGTGGCCGGCAGATCGGCGGGCTGGGTTCCCGGCGTCGTGGTTCCCGGTGCGGCGCTACCGACGGTCTTGGTCGGCGTGGCGCTCGGGAAGAACATCGACGGGCGTCCGTGGTCGCGTTGCCAGTTGTCGAACAGCATGACCGCTGACATGAAGAAGATGACCCATAGGACGGTGCGTTTGATATCCATGCGTTGTCTCAGTGTCGATGGAACGGCGCGTCAGCGCTTTTCAGAAGTGGGAGGCGGGACGAGATCGATGCCGCCCGCGGAAAACGGGTGGCAGCGGCAAATACGCCTGGCGGCGAGATAAGTCCCGCGCGCGGCGCCATGATACTGGATTGCTTCGCGCGCGTAATCAGAGCAGGAAGGGTAAAAACGGCACCGGTTGCCGAGCATTGGGCTCACGGCAACCTTGTAGAAACGCAATAAAGCGATGAGTACCGTTTGCATGGCTGGTGCGGCCGGACGGCGCCGCGCAACGTGGAGTACCGGGCGACGCCCGCGAAGCGTGGCCGCCGGAGCGGCCTGAACTGCAAAGCGGGCGGTCACTTGAGCGTCATTCCGTCTTGGGCGCTTCCGCGGGCGGCGCCTCGCGACGGGTCACTTCGCGCGCGGCCTTGTCGAGCAGCGCCTCGATTTCACTGCGGCACAGCGCCCTCAACGGCGGCGACGAGGCGCTCGGCAAAGCTTTCTTGTCGAAGCGCGTGTGCAAACGCAGCAGCACATCCCAACCGCCGAATTCCGCGCGACGCAGCCGGAAGGCTTCACGCGCGATGCGACGTACCAGATTACGCGTGGCCGCGCGCGGCGCATACTTCTTGCCGATCACGAGGCCTAAGCGGGCTTCGTTGCCGGTGGGCCGGCCGTACACCACGAAGTGCGCGGTGCGGCGCCACGGGCGCAAACGAAAAACGGATGAAAATTCATCCGTTTTCAGCAGCCTTGCGGCTTTGGGGAAGGCGGCTTGCGCTCGCAACGGAACCGAGCCCTGTTGCTGCGCCTCAGCCGTTCCCGCATCACCGCGGGCTTCACTACCCGGCATAAGCGTCGCGTGCAACGCCTGCCTTAGATGGCGAGGCGCTTGCGGCCCTTCGCGCGACGTGCGTTGATGACCTTGCGGCCACCTGCGGTCTTCATGCGAACGCGAAAGCCGTGGGTGCGCTTGCGACGGGTAACGGAAGGTTGGTAAGTACGTTTCATGTTGCTCTCACTTGATCGAAAAATAACCGCGCGATCATCGCTGAAAGCGCAATGGCCGGAGGTTTGCTGAATTGGTTTTCGCGGAACCCGCTATTTAAACCGGTTTTTCGTTGACCGTCAATAGTTTAGCCTAGTTCGGCCTGGCCCCATGAGGAGCAAGCCTCGTGATCCGTCCCTGTGGATAACTCCCTTGCGGGTCCGTTTTGGCGTTAGAATCTCGCCTTACTTCCCAAAAATCCTGCACGCCGCTCCGGCTCGCTTGCCCCGCAAACCCTTGTGGCACAAGCGCCTGGAGCCATTGCGCCTGGTTAGTCTGGCTGCTCAGGGCCTTGTTGCGCGCGCGCGACAGGGGCAGCGGCAACCGCCGTGCACACCATAACGACAGCAACTCGATGAACGATTTCTGGCAACACTGTTCCGCATTGCTGGAGCGTGAGCTTACGCCCCAGCAGTACGTGACGTGGATCAAACCGTTGGCCCCGGTCGCCTTCGACGCCGCTGCGAACACGCTTAGCATCGCCGCGCCGAACCGTTTCAAGCTCGACTGGGTCAAGAGCCAGTTCTCCGGCCGCATCGCCGATATGGCCCGCGATTTCTGGCACGCCCCGGTCGACGTCCAATTCGTGCTCGACCCGAAAGCCGGCATGCGCGCGCCCGTGGCAGCCCAGCCGGCACCGGCGCGTCCGGCTTCTGCGCCTGCCTCGATGGGCGGTAGCGCCGGCAATGGCGCTGCCGTGGACGCGGCCGTCGGCGCCGTGCAAGCGGCGCAGGCCGCGCGCACCGGCGGTACGAACGGCGCGAACAACGCGATGGCCAACCTCAACGCGAATGCACGCGCCGCAGCCGAGCAAAACGCGAACGCGCGCGCCGCGGCAGAAGATTCCGCCGACCTCGATCTGCCCAGCCTCGACGCGAACGAAGCCGCCGCCGCCCGCCGCACGTGGCGTCCGGGTCAAAGCGCCGGCTCGAACGGCAACGGCGAGACCGACTCGATGTACGAGCGCTCCAAGCTAAACCCGGTTCTGACTTTCGACAACTTCGTGACGGGTAAGGCCAACCAGTTGGCGCGAGCCGCGGCGATTCAGGTCGCGGACAACCCCGGTATTTCGTACAACCCGCTGTTTCTGTATGGTGGCGTCGGTTTGGGCAAGACCCACCTGATCCACGCGATCGGCAACCAGCTCCTGATGGACAAGGCCGGCGCGCGGATTCGCTACATCCATGCGGAGCAGTACGTGTCCGACGTCGTGAAGGCCTACCAACGCAAGGCGTTCGACGATTTCAAGCGCTACTACCACTCGCTCGACCTGCTGCTGATCGACGATATTCAATTTTTCTCAGGCAAGTCGCGCACACAAGAGGAATTCTTCTACGCGTTCGAGGCGCTGGTCGCCAACAAGGCGCAGGTGATCATCACCAGCGACACGTATCCGAAGGAAATTTCGGGTATTGACGACCGTCTGATCTCGCGCTTCGACTCCGGCCTGACCGTGGCGATCGAGCCGCCCGAGCTGGAAATGCGCGTCGCGATTCTGATGCGCAAGGCGCAATCCGAGTTCGTGAGCCTGAATGAGGACGTCGCGTTCTTCGTCGCGAAACACTTGCGTTCGAACGTGCGTGAGCTCGAAGGCGCGCTGCGCAAGATCCTCGCGTATTCGAAGTTCCATGGCCGCGAAATCACGATCGAAGTGACGAAAGAAGCGCTGAAAGACCTGCTGACGGTGCAGAACCGGCAGATTTCGGTGGAAAACATTCAGAAGACCACGGCTGACTTCTACAGCATCAAGGTCGCGGACATGTATTCGAAGAAGCGTCCCGCGAACATCGCGCGGCCGCGGCAGATCGCCATGTATCTGGCGAAGGAGCTGACCCAGAAGAGCTTGCCGGAAATCGGCGAGCTGTTCGGCGGACGCGACCACACCACCGTGTTGCACGCGGTGCGCAAAATTGCCGACGAACGCAGCAAGGACGCCCAACTGAACCACGAACTGCACGTGCTGGAGCAGACGCTGAAAGGCTGAGCGGGCTGTCTGGAAAAATCGACCTGTTTATTTCCGAAGTCGCCCCCATTTTAGTGAGGCGCTTCCGTTTTCAGGCACAATACAGGTTTAACCGCCCGGCGGCCGCGGGCGGATTTCACGCCGTGACAGGCGCTGCGTGGCGCCGGCGGGGAGCCACGGCTGCGCGCGGGAACGCTGTCCTGGCAAGGCGCGCAGGCCGTTATATCAACGAAGGAACTCTATGCAACTGGTCAAGACCGAACGCGATAACCTCCTCAGGCCGCTGCAAACCGTGAGCGGCATCGTCGAACGCCGCCATACGTTGCCGATCCTCGCCAATTTGCTGATTACCAAGAACGGCCCGGACGTGTCGTTCCTGTCGACCGACCTCGAATTGCAGATCACCACGCGTGCGGATTTCGGCGTGGGCGGCGATTCGGTGGCGACCACGGTGGCAGCGAGAAAGCTCCTCGACATTCTGCGCGCCATGCCCGACGGGCAGGTCACGCTCACGCTGAACGACAAGCGTCTGACCGTGCAATCCGGCAAGAGCC
>Ga0255336_100973_pt1 | contig 27825 bp, 35 predicted proteins | sample MeOH1_35cm_T3_17_FD_189102 | JGI IMG/M metagenome (GOLD analysis project Ga0255336, IMG submission 189102) | Sandy soil microbial communities from University of British Columbia, Vancouver, Canada - MeOH1_35cm_T3_179 | ecosystem: Engineered > Artificial ecosystem > Sand microcosm > Unclassified ...
ATTCGTCGAGGCAAGGGCGGCAAGAGTCGACTGATCCCATTGCACCCCACGGCTGCGGCGGCACTGAATGCCTATCTCGAGTCCCGCTTGATACTTCCCACCGCCGATGATCATTTGTTCCTGTCTGCGGGGATGCGAGCCATCAGCCGGAGCATGGCGAACTACACCTTTCGCCGTTTGGCGTTCCACGCTGGAATCATGCAAACGGGAACCCGTCCTTGCCGAATTCATGATCTTCGACACACGTTCGCTACTCGATCTTTGGAGAAGTGTCCAACGCGGCGTGAAGACGTTGCTGCTCATTTCGTTGCGCTGGCGACGTACCTCGGGCATGTAGATATCACGCATACCTTATTGGTACCTCGAGGCCACTCCAGAATTGATGACAGACATTGCCGCGTCTGCGGAAGCTCTGGTTGGCAAGGAGGTTGCATGACACTCATCGCGCCTCTCATCACCGCCTTTCTCCGAGAGCACATGCCGATCGAGCGCGGCTACAGTCCCAACACCTGCGAAACGTATGCTCACGCGTTCCGCCTCCTGTTTGAATTTGCGTCAGGCCGTCTCAGGAAGAGGCCATCTCAACTGTGTATAGAGCACATCACCGCAGATCTGGTGCTCGACTTCCTTGGACACATTGAGAAGGCTCGTTCAAACTCCCCTGTTACCCGTAATTCGCGCCTTGCGGCAATCAAAGCATTCATGCGGTACGTCGAATTCCGCACACCGTCTTCTCTTGAGCAGGCGCACCAGATCCGTGCGATTCCAACAAAGCGACATGATCAGGCCCTGGTTCAACACCTCAACATGAAACAGATGCGGGCGATCCTCGACGCTCCAAATCTGGCAACTCGCTTAGGCGTCCGAGACAGAGCGATGCTGCATCTCTGCTTCGCTTGCGGTCTTCGAGTATCTGAGTTGGTGGAGTTGCCTCTCGATGGTCTGTCTCTACGGCATCCGCCGAGCATCCGAGTGTGCGGAAAGGGCAGGAGGGAGCGTTGCCTCCCGCTATGGAAGGATACTGCCAAGGATCTGCGAGCGTGGCTAGCTGTTCGTGGTCCGGTCCGCAATTCGGAGCTATTTGTTAACGCTGCGGGCGATCCCATGACGAGAGCTGGCTTCGAATACGTCCTGGAAAAGCACGTTCGTGTCGCAGCGGAGAAACTTCCCAACCTGAAGGGGCGTTCTGTATCCCCTCATCAACTCAGGCACAGTTGCGCTGTAATCATGCTTCAAGCCACTCGTGACGTTCGAAAGGTCGCGCTTTGGCTAGGCCACAGCGACATGCGCACAACGGAAGTCTATCTTCGTGTTGATCCGTCTGAGAAGCTCGAGGCTATGGAGGCGGTTCTTCCACGAAGCCTGCGTCGAGGGCGCTTCAAAGCCCCTGACACTTTGATCGCATCTCTCTTGGGACGACCGTAGCGCACACTTTGCACCATAGGATTATGCGGAGCGAGATAGCGTCGGAACTGTGCTCTTACGCGGTTTTTGCGTCGATGCTCCGCATAATTCCGCCCTCCACATAATGAGCTTTATGCGGTGCACCGCATAACGCTCACTTTAATCTGGCAGGGTTCTATGAGGAGTGGTTCACCAATGAGGTGGACCGTCGTCGTTTCTCGAACATCTGCTTCGCTGGCCAAGTCACGGTCAGCCTGGGTTCACCTTCTGCGATGTCGAGTGTGCGATGCAACAGCACCCTCGAGCGCGAGGTTACCTCGAGTTTCAGAGCCAACGCGCTGCAGAAGAGATTCGGGTGGCTGAACTGCAAGTCCTCGCACGTCTGGAACAGAAATACCGGGGAGTAGGGGCAAGGACTACCTCGCCTGCAGTAAGGGCTGAGGTATGCCCAGCAACAACGACGTCGGTCGAGCCAAAGCCTCTCGCTGCCAACCTCCCAATCCAAGCCAGCCTCTTCTGATCCACTCCTGGCCCTCACGCGAAGCGCGGAGCTGGGGACATTCTCCGATTCTCCATCTGTAGCCGGGCCTTTCCTGCTCGTCACAGGAAAGGAGACGTGATGTGTGCTTTGCGCCTTCACCGCCACAACAATTGTCCGCGCAGTCCTGTAGTCGGAGCCGAAGATACTCCCGGCGAGGACTTCATCGTGATGAAGCTTTCCTAGCCACTCCTATAAAACGCCTTTTCGAGCTGCACGGGGGATCCCTGTGCAGCTTTTCTCGTTGTGCCCACATTTCCCGGAGGTTTGCATGGAACCCATCGCGGTCACCATCGAGTCTATCCGTCCCCATCTTTTCCCCGGCGACGCCGAGATCGACCCAGCCGATGCGCGCACCCAGAAAGCGCGGGGTATAGCAGCCCTTGCCCGGTCGTTCGGGGTAGGCTCTGTCCCCCCGTTTCGCGTGCATCGAGCTTCTACCGTACCGCCGGAAGCTTTGCTCGGGTACTTCGCGCGCCCGTGCCCGATGCGCCCGCGACACGGATTTGTCGATTCTCGCGTCATCCACAATCTTGACGAAAGCACTGAGCTTATCGACGAGACGGTGAAAGCCGATCCCGAGGCCGAGATCGTCACCATGCCCAAGATTGAAGCTGCACACAGCGGAGTCTGGACCCCAGGAATGCTCGTGGTCGGCCGAGGGCATGACGGTGCGACTGCCGGCACCTCAGCATGGACTCTGCCTGCGTTGGGACAGGTTGTCTCCAAGAAACTCGAGTCCGATGCCGGAGTCAACGAAGCGCCGTACGTGGAGTTGCTCTGGAAAGCAGAGGAAGAAAAGCCTCACCAACTGGTGCAATTACGTGATGGTCCCAAACTGCACTGCGAGCAGGACTATGTGCCACAGAAGAGGATCGTCACCCGCATTCTTGTGGCTGAGGGAGATCTCCTGGCCTGGGAGGACATGATGCGCTCGGCTGAGATCGGCACCGTTGTGTTTCACCCCAACGGTTCAATGGCCTCTCACTACGCGATCCATGCCATCCTCAATCACGTGCCGGTTCTGATCAGCCGTGAGCCTGTACTCGGAGAGGTTCTCGAACCGACATCGAGCGAAGCTCCCCGATCCCCTAACCTCGATGCTCTTCGCGCAGGCTATACCCTCGCAGGTCAGCTCCGAATAACCTATGTGACTGCGGCACACATCATGCTCGCTGGATGCCACCATATCTCGGTGTGGTCCGGACGTCACGATACGATGCTTGGACTAGCAATGGGCATGGCCTATCGATTGACTGTGATCGCCGCTCTGGCGGAGATGCGTCACGCTCCTGACACCGGGAAGAGAAAACCGGGCCGCGACAGTATCTATGACGGTTTTTGGGAAACGACACATACCGAAGCGGCACACCGCGATTTCGAGCGGGCGCTCGAAGCCTTTCATGGGCAAACATGGTGCCGGAACTACGGCGGGGCTAAGTGGTTCTTCTTCGCGCGCTGGGCCGCTCTGATGCAGAACGCTCTGCTTGAGAGAGACGCATCTCTGGCGCTGCAGGCGTTGAACCAACTCGTCCATTGTGCTCACAATACGGGCTGGGCGTTCAACAAATTCCTGTGTTCCGAAGCTCTCACGATTACAGCCGATAACCCTGTCTTCTCGCTCGTACGTTGCGCCCCTCAGCTCTACGAGGCGAATGGACGATTGGCAAAAGACTCGGATCAACTGTCGGACATGTTCGGCGCCGAACGACTGCTGATCTCCATTCCGTCAGGAGAACCGAACTACGAGGTCACAGAGCCACCGCGCGACGATGAGCGAAGGCATTACATGGAGGAAAGGAGGAGTGAGCATGCGCCAGCAATACGGAGACGCGTTCCAGGGATACGACTACGATCTCGAGGAATGGATAGATCCTCCGCACGACGAGACATCCCGTTCTTCTAACGAGAGTAAAGCCCCAGTGTCCAGCAACTCGTCCACGGTTTCCGGCCTTGAGGGATGGACGCTTCCTCTGTGCCCACATCCGCCACAGTGCGTCCTGAAAGGTCAGAGCGGCTGGTCGGTGTGGGCGGGCGCGGAGAGCAACTGCCTACGGCGCATGGGTACATTTCAACTCCTGCTGAATCTCACCGGGACCTCGGTGCTGTCCCGCCATATAGTCCCGGTTGTGGAACTGCAACGCTGGGAGGAGCCTGCCGCTCTTCCAGAGATCGTTCTTGACTGGCCGGATATGGGAGTGGTCACACTCCCTCGGCAATTCTGGGAGGAGTTAGTCGCCCATCTCACGAAGACACAACGAAAGATGCTGGTTTTCTGTGTCGGCGGACACGGAAGAACCGGAACCGCTCTGGCATGCCTGATGGTGGTCTGCGGATGGACAAGCGAAGACGCCATCGCGTGGATCCGCGCGAACTACTGTCGAAGTGCCATCGAAACCCGGGAACAGGAACGATACATTCTCGAGATCGAACGGCATTCTCCGATCACCAGGAACCAGGAAAGAGAGCTATAGTGCGTGTATCGAACGCTCTCGCCAAGAGAGCAAGGAGGATGTTACATGAACACTGTCTCAAATAGAGAACTCCTGCTGGTGGCCCTAATGGCTCTACCGTTCATTGCGCTTGGGGCCTTGGCAACGTCACAACTTCCGGCTTACTTCCAGGCTTCTCAGCAACTCGGCATGCGTGCCTTTGCCATTAGGCAATGGTACGGGGTTTCCGTCTTGCTGAGCTTGTATTCCTGCACTGCATTGCTCGCTACCTCTATCGTTGGTGTTGCTCTGACTACATGGGTCAAGCGCAACTGGATCGGGCAATAACACTCTCTCATCGTTGATTCAAAGGATGCAGACTTTCAACATGCGGCAACCCTTCGGGGTTGCCGCATCTGCTTTGCGGTTTGCGAAGATTCACCTCACGCAGCACGAAAGGAAAAGCATAACTATGTCCACTCTTGTCGTTTCGCCCGTCCGTCGCGAGTTTGTTTACAACGGCACATCGATCCCAGACCCGGACTCGAAGATGAGCCCGGAGCAGGTGCGCGATACTCTCGTCGCCGTATATCCGGAGATCGCCACGGCTACACTCTCTGGCCCGGAGCCGAAAGAAGATGCTGTGCGGTACACCTTCAGCCGTGCCATCGGAAGCAAGGGTTAGACACAGGCGCTCGATGAAAAGGTCTATGCGAAAGAAAGCACGGCTAGAGACCACTACGGCTCTCGACGAGCTCCGGGCGTTGGAGCGAAAGCCACCCAAGCGCGCAAACCTCTTGATAGCGAGGCATCTCCAATGCGAGGAATCTCTCAAGCTGTCTTACGCCGTCGTACAAGCGGCCCAAAACTCGTATCGCGGATCGAGCCCTCTGCTTCGAGTGCCGAGCGAACTCCTTCCACCGCTGGCATGACGCTGGGAGCTGGATCCTGCGACGTACTCCCATCCCTGCAGTCGGTCCGTTCCACCTTTCAAATTGAAACCAACGGAGAGTTGCTCTACCGCCTCTGTATCGCCCTGGTGGAACGGAAGCTGGTCGACGAGGAGCTATGGCTTGCGTCCGGGAAGATCCCCATCGTCTTCGCACGTAATGCTATCCAGAAGGCGATTGAGCAGATGTGCGGAGCGGCCTTCGAAGACAACCTGCAATATGGCTTCGAGATCTGCGACGAGCCGGATTCTGGTTACGGGAGACACAGCAATGTCATCCCGAACAGTCTCCTAGGGATGTTCGAGTTGCAGACCGCCGGGTTCGTAATCCTCGGCCAAGCCATGAAGGCATTGGACGAACAGGAGCAGTTTCTCGGTGCGGCCTTTTACCTCGTACTCACCGACGCCCTGCGCAACTGGATGAGAGTCTATGACCACCGTGCCGCAGAGTGGTACAACGAACAACTCGGCGACATGATGACCGACGACGATCCGGAGAATCGAGAGAACTACGAGTTCCCGGACGTCGAAAAGGCAATCCCTGCCGGCGTGACCGAAGTCGATGCATGGCCACTCCATGCCGCTCGCCGACTGCTCCGGAGGCATCTTCATGGACCATTTGCCGAATGGATCGAACGGCTCTTCTCTATCGTGCATCTCTCCCGGCTGCATAAGGACACCGTGTCGGTCGAGGAGAACTATGACTCTCCTTCCGTACCAAGCTTGTTGCTCGTCTTCCGGGAGCACGACGCGATTCAAGCCTGCTGGGACGAAGAGGCTGCGCACTACTACGAGAGCAGCTTCGAGCCCACTTGCGCTGTACGGTTTCGACCCGATAACGCCAGGGAGTTCGACACCGCACTGCGCACCGCATTTCTCTTTCTCAAATTCAATATGGAAGTTGCTCTGCTGGTAAACCTGCTGAACGACTACGAGGAGAAACATGCAAGTCGGCATCAACATCGGACAGAACCGGCACTTCGAGCTGCGTGAAGCGCTTCTGATCTATCATTCCAGCGGCCACCGCAGCTGGAATGTCGGCGGCTCGTTTGTTACACACCATATGGTCGACGGCGGCAAAGGCAAGCGTCCTGAGCTTGGTCCGGCTAAACCCCTAACCGCGAGCTTTCTCCAGTCCATGGTCAAGTCTCTGGGAGGTCATGTCCCGGTCGAATTCTTGCCCGACAACATCCTCGCCCGCACGGACCGCACGCTGGCCTGGTGGACTCCCGCACAGACGCGTCCCATGTTCTTTGTGGATGATGAGGGTCCCCTTGCCGGGGTCAGCGGCCGGACCTTTCCGCAACCTCCGCTTGTTTGGTGCACGCGTGACGGGGCCTTGTGGATCAGGGCTCTCCGAGAAAACTGCCGTCCAACGGCCGAGACCAGGCTGGCCTTCGCACCGTACTGGAACCTCTCAGAGAGCGGAGACGTCTGTCTTGGCTCCATGAGAGCCCCCGGGGTATCTACTGTCGGGTCGATCCAGCAGTGGGAGCGGAGCTTCTACGAGAGCGAGTTCACTCACGGCAATGTCGGCCGAGTCACGCGACATGCTGAAGGATTCGAGGGTCTTTGGAGAGACCTTGCCGGCAAAGAGGAGTTCCCGCTGGACCTGCTGATCGAGCTACCTGAAACCATCGCGGAGTTCATTCAACCGGGGAAAGAACGCTATGCCTTCTGAACACATCCTGTGTGATTCGCTTCGCGGTCGCCACCACGCTACCAAGGTTCTCGTCATCGGTGCCGGAGGCAATGGAAGTGCGACTTTCCTTCAGCTTCCCTACCTCCACCAGGCCCTCCGCGTATGGGGTCATGCCGGGCTTCATGTCGAGTTGGCCGATGGCGACCTTGTCTCCGAGACCAACTGTGTGCGTCAGCCGTTTGCCGCCTCCGACGTCGGCGTAAACAAAGCGACCGTGCTCGTCAATCGCGTCAACCTCTTCTGGGGGCTGGATTGGCACGCGTCGCCTCACCACTTCCGGAATACGTCATTGAAGGACTACAACGGATCTCCTGACGTGGTGATCAGTTGTGTCGATACCCGCGCGGCCAGGGCGACGATTGCGGACGTGTTGACCACATCAAGAAATGGCGTCGCCTACTGGCTCGATCTCGGCAATAACGCAGCCAGCGGCCAATACATTCTGGGTCAGCCTCTCAATGACCGTAACCGGCGCAAACGGTCACGTCTCCGCACGGTGGTGGAACTGTACCCAGAGATCGCTTCATCCTGGTTTGGTGAAGACGCTCTTCCGAGTTGCAGCGCCGTCGAAGCAATCCAACGGCAGGAACCATATATCAATCAGGTCCTCGCAACGAGCGCGCTCTCGATGATGGCGCGGCTCTTCCGTTATGGGAAGATCGGCCATCACGGAGCTTTTTATAACGCAGAGTCTGGACGCATGCACTCTATGCCTGTCGATCCAGAGCTCTGGAAGAGCACACAGCGGCGCTCTCGAGGATTCTTAAAGAAATCCCAGTTGCAGACAGCGTAAGGTGATCTCTACAGGCGGTCACCATGAAGATGAAGCTCGATAAGGTTCGCGCGATGGAAGCCAAAGCGATTGTTGCGCGGGCCTTTCGTAACGGTCCTATCGAAGACCTGCATGCCGGCAAAGTTTGTCCGGTGTGCAGCGTCGATCCAGACTATTCACGCATCTCCGATGCGGAGATGAAACTCCTCATGAAGAACGCCGTCACCCAGGTCTATAAGCTCCTCTGGATGCGTGACCATGATGTCGACGCCTACGCCGAGGCGCTGGCACACGGTCACCGTTTTTCGCGGCACTGGGACGATCCCGACGTTTAGCGTTTCATAGTCCTCTCACATTCCCACACAGGAAGGTAGCACCATGTTCAAGGAACTGGCGCCGCTGCTTCGGCAGCGGCCTATCGTTTTGCTGCTCAATCCGCTCGAAGGCGATAGCCTTCGCATCCTCGTCATACCCAAGAAGCTGAATGACACCGAAGACGCGGCACTGGCCACGCCTGTCAGCGTGACGGGTACGCCGGAAGAACTTGATGAGCAGTTGCCAAGCACGCTCACGCAATTCGTCGGTGCACATCTCGAACTGAAAAGCACGCTCGAGATTGCGAAGGAAGCGATGGCCGCTGCCGCCAAGGCCGCAAAGTCGAAGAACACGTCCAAACCGGGCAGTGCGACTACATCGACCACAAAGGCGGTGGAGAAGCGACCCGGGAATGCTCCGGCGAAGCCCGCCGAGGAGAAGAAACCCGCTCCCGCGATGACGGCCAATCTCTTCAACTTCGATGATGCTCCGACTCCCGCTGAAACTCGGAAACATGAGGCAAGGGAAAACGTCCCTTCCGCGACCGTCGACACGGACGAAGAGAACGCGATCCTCGCTGAAGTCGATGAGGGTGAGACGGAGGGCCCCGAGCTGGACGACGCTGCGTAATCGTATCGCTGAGCGGTCTTAGCAAATCACCTCTTTCATCTCGCAGGGCCCGGCAAATGCCGGGCCTTCTTTCTCTCGGCAGGTGCACTATGTTCCATGAATCATCACACCGTCTAAACGGTTGCCCCAAGTGTCCGGTAGTCGCAGATGGAGGCATCCCGAAGGACGAGTGGTATCAGTTCCTTACACTGCGGTTCAACATCAGGATCGCGCGTCAGTTGGTGCGACCGGAGATGCTGCATCGGGTCGATCCAGCAGCAATGATCAAATGGCTGGAAGCAACTCAGGTCTGGACGGAGCATCTTGACCATCTGCCACGCGATCTCGGTCCGGGCATCATGGTCACCTTGCCCAGTCATTGCGGGAGGCTCGTCATTGACGGAAACCATCGGGCGGCGCGTGCATTGCGGGACGGCCAGGAGTTCTTCGCCTACCTCCTCCCGGAGAAGCAAACACTCAAGCTTCTTCGCAACAGTATGAGCACGCGCGAAGCAGCTTTCTATTGGAGACGCCTCAAGAATTCCTGACGCTCTCCAAAGCCATCGACCTAAGGCTCGCTCTCGATAGAGTTCTAAAGGGATGGAGCGCCAAGTGCTCCGCACGTAGCGGTCAAGTGGCCGCTGCCGGAGCTCCAATGACCGCGCCTAGAACAGGGACCACAACGAGCGTCATCACTACTGGCTTGGTGTGATCCGTATGGCGGGCTCGCGCAGAGCAATATCCGCCGTACCCTCCCGCAACTTTCTTCACATCGGTGCGTGGACACACAGAGATCGAAGTCCTTCCCATTCTTTAACCATCCTTGCTGCATGGAGAAGTCCGTGACAGCACAGTACACGACAGGCATCCGGAGTTATCAGGAGGCAGGCAGCCATGCGGCAAGAGTTGCTCATCGACTACATCACCGACGGCATCATGGAGTTTCTCAACCGTCAACCGGTGCGTATTCCATCCGACGCAGCCAATGAAGTCGCGCAGTTGGTTTTCCTACGCGAATACATCGTGCTTAACTTCGCTTTTGACCAGGATCTATCGCTCTCTCGGCCGTTCGATGCCTACGAGGTCAATCCAGTACTCGAAACCAATGGTGCGGAATGCGAAGCCTTTTCGAGCCTTGCCGATGCTTGCGAGGCGCTGGCTAGGGCCGAGTATGCGGGCAGTCCGGCTCGCATACTCTGGACGCTCTACGGCCACATAAGCCGTCAGGGAGTGCAAGTCATCGAGGATTGCGAGAGCGAAGAGGAGGCTTTCGCCTTGCTCTACAAAATGACGGGCATCCGAGGCGTCAGCGGCACCACGCATTATCCGGCGCTTTTCTAAATACAAAGCCGCGAATCGCGCACAGGCGTAGCGATTCCAGCTCGCCTGCAGTCGCTACGACGCAGCCAATCCATGCAAAACATTTCTGACGACATTTCCTGAGGAGGCTGACTATGCGTCTGGCATCGCGCACCGCGGCGAGCACCTCGGAACTCGATATCAATCGGTTTGTCCTCGAACACGGACGCATGCCGTTTCTGAGCGACCCGGTCCCACCATGGCACTATCGCGGATGGCTGCTTTTTCAAGTCCAGATGGCCGATCACCATCCCGAGGCTACGGGCCGCTGGAACCATTACATGCGGACGCTGGAGGCTGGCCATCTGCTGAGCGAACCGATCCCTCAGGTGCACTTTGCAGAATCTCCAGCGGCCGGAGTGAAGATGCTGGAGAAGTGTGTTGACCTCCTGGCATATCGAGAATCCCATTGGTCGGCCTTCGAAGTCTTTGTCCAATGGCTCGCCTGGGGACTGGCCGTCTCGAGAGACAAACCCGCGATGGAGGAAGCGAGTTCCGAAGCGCTTTACCGCGTCTTCAACTTTGAACCGTTACTGCTTCATCCCCATGACTATCTGGGACACCTGCTCTCCGAGCGGAGAGGAAAGGGATGGAACCGCACGCCTACTTTCCGACCCCTCACGCGGTGTGCGAGTTGATGGCACAGATCACGTTTGGTGGTGGTGGAGACGGCGCGAACGATTCCAAGAGTGGGAAAGATCCCCGTCTCCGCCTCATCTGTGAGCCCGCGGCCGGGACAGGACGAATGCTTCTGCACGCGAGTAACTTCTCTTATCGTCTTTACGGCATGGATATCGATCCACTCGCCGTAACGATCTGTCTCTGCAATGGCGCGTTCTACGCTCCGTGGCTTGCGTTTCCATTTTCCGATCAAGTTCTTGAAAACGCCGCGGAGACAGCAGAAGAGCGCACTTCCAAGGCAGCGTAGTGTCGAACGGCCCCTCCCACGCGGCGGACCAAATCACTCGTGCCCGCCAATCCGCCAACCTACTTCATCCAGAAAGGAAGAACAATCATGCTTCCACAGATGTCTCGCCGAGTCTTCATGGGACTGAAACCTTTGATCGGCAACGCTATTTGGGGTGGCGTCGCGTGGGCCTCGGTTCACCTTCACCTTTACGATTTCCTCGCAGCGATCTTCGTTTTCAAAATACTCAATGAACTCACCATCATCGAACTGCAGCAGTAGTCACTCGATGAAATACGTCTCGCAAGTGTGAGGGTGTCTACGGCGGCAACTCGTAAGGGGCCAATCTGCTGACTGGGCTGTGTATTGGTTCGGACCACGATGAGGACGGAACGCCGATCCCAAGCGGATCTTGCAAGCGCCGCTTAATCTCGAGCGAAGGTATTCGATCACAAGACTGTTCTATGACGCCCTGCGGCCCAACAGCTTCAGGGCTTTTCTTTGCAGGAGGATGTTATGGGTTGGCTCTACATGAGTTCCATGAAGGGACACAAGACTCCGAAACAGTACCTCGACCACCAGTTAACCTATGAGGGAGAGTCCTTCACCTGTAAGGTCCTCGACTCCGCGGTCGTGAATATGAAACGGTATTATGCCGCAGTCGAAAAGGTCGAGAAGGCGACTGGAGAGCGATCCGTCATTTGTGTCGTTTGTCTCGTCAACTTCAATCCACGCGACAAAGAGGGCATGATCTTCGGGTACAAGGACATGGACGAGACCATGGGGCCGTGTGCATCGGATTGTCCCGCTCGCATCCTCGACCTGTTGACGCCGACCGACTCAAAGTATGCGACGGAGTGGCGAGCAAGGTGCAAGCGCCGCCTCACAAAGCTCCTTCCAAAGCCTGGCCAAACGATCGTCTTAGAGGCACCGATGAAATTCAGCGATAACACCTCCCAATCGCGGTTCAAGGTGATTGAGCGAACGGTGCGTGGACGAAAGAAGCGACTGTTCATGGGTGAGGGCGGCGGTTATTACCGACTCGGAAATCTGAGAGACGTGGAGTTCACCGTTGAGTCCTCTTCAGCACCTGCGCCGTTACCGGCCGTCTTCGAGACACTCCCCTTGTTTTGACCGAGCGTAACCGACAGGCGGACGCTTCGATGCGCGGCTGCACATCGCCCACGATTCTTCCCCCACATCATTGAAAGGAATCACTTCTATGGCTTCATCGAAAACAACTGCCAATGATGACGCTCAGCGACTGGAGTTCAGCGTCGATCGCGACGCGATGCTCGCAGAGATAACAGCGGCCGCGCGGGCCAGCGACACCAAGAGCACGCAACCAATCCTCACCCACCTTCTGCTCGATGCAAGTGTGGCTGGGACCGTTACGATCACCAGCACCGATCTCAACCGGTCGATTCGGACAGAGTGCCCTGCACAGGTCGCGATCTCAGGAACTGTGGCCATCCCTGCCCAGAAGTTCCTGAGCTATTTGAAGCTTCTTCCTTCTGGCCCAGTTCATCTCAAGGGACTCGCCAACGACCACGTTCAAATCCATGCGGGAAAATCCAGGACCCGCATGGCAAGTCGTGCGGCCTCTGGGTTTCCCGCCGTCTCCACACCTTCTGCCAACTCTGTACAGTTGAGTAGCCGCGTGTTGCGAACTCTGATACGCCAAAGCATCTTTGCCGTCGCTACCGCCGACGATCGCTATCTCCTCAAGGCCGCACTGCTGCTGCTGCGTCCAGACCGAGCAGGGATGGTCGCGACCGACGGCCATCGCTTGTCATTCGTCGTGGTGCCCCATGACGGGATCTCGGTCCAGGGTGTACAGAGATTTCTCCTACCTCGAGAGTGCCTCACTGACCTCCTCTCTCTGCTGTCCGCTACCAAAGAGGAAGCTGTGTCCTTCAGCGAGGACGATGCCACACTCTACTTCCAGATCGGACCGAGACTGTTGAGCGTGCGGAAGCTTGCCGGTCGGTTTCCAGACTACGAGGCCATCCTGCCGAAAGGCATGCCCAACCCCTTGGTGTTTCGTTCCGCCGAGCTGATGACCTCCATTCAACGCGTCCTGGAGTTTTCAGACGAGCGCTCCAACGGAGTGAAGTTCCATCTGGCGAACAACACACTCCGGATCAGCTCGTCGGCACCGGACCGTGGAGAGTCGGAAGAGACATTGCCCGTGAGTTATAGCGCCGAGCCCATCACCATCGGATTCAACGGCAACTACCTTGTTGAGTTTCTACGAACGATGGGAGATAAGGGGTCCATGCGCCTCTCGCTGAGGGACTCGACCTCGGCTGGTGTGCTCATTCCCGAGAATATGAGCGCGGAGTTCCAGCAGCAGTATGTCGTCATGCCGATGCGGGTCTGAGACCATGCATAGGTATGGCGCGTACGACGGGATGGGCAAGCGTTGTGTCAATGACCATGTAGCCCTTGTGCTGCAAGGTCATTCGAGTGAACTCACATACCAGCAGTCCGAGAGGAAGAACCTATGCCGGAAAGCAATTCTCATCCAACCATTCGCTACGACCAAAAGTCCTCTCAGCCAAGAACAAGCGATGCGGAATCAGAAAGCATCCACGTCCTGCTCGACTTCAATATCGATCTGACGCTGCTGCGAAAGCAGAAGCGTGCCCTGATCGGAGTCTACGAGGGGACGACGGTCACCTATGAGCAGGAAGAAACCGCGGAAGGAATCCTCAATCTCATTGACTTCATTCAAGATTCAATTGTTAAGCAGGGGCTCGCAACAGAAGAGAAGGTCTTCCCGCAGTTGCCTCAATTGTTCGAAGAGTAACCAAACCGACGCATTCAAAAGAATCGATTCGGAGCCATATCCACTTGCGATAACTCTTCGGGCAGGAAGGCGCAGCAACTACCGAGTCAACGCCGCGATGCAATCCTTGCCGCAACATGGAAGATCGCTTGAGCAACAGCATCTGGCTTTTCGAGATGGATCATATGCCCGCTGTCTTTCACCTGGATCAGGGTTCCAGCAGAGGAAAGAGCCGCGAGCTCTTCTTGTTGTTTATGCCAAACGGGATCGGGCCTCTCCGAACGCTCCAAAACAACCAGTGGAAGATCCTTGAGCGGATGGGCCTGAGTTAGCCGTTGAGACCTCAGTGCGGTGAACTCTTCTCGCCATGACTCGGCTGTTGCGAGACTATCCGGAAGCCAGCCCATTTCGTGCACCATCTTCGTGAAAGCCCATAAACGGATTCCGCGCTCCTTTTGTGGCAGCCGATCGAAAGGAGGAGTTGAGCTGCCGCCCGGCTTTAGCGGTGGCAGCGACCTCTTGTACTCGCCGTATGCCCCGGGCAGGTCTACCCGCGAGATCAGACTGATCGCTCTTCGTTCACCATGCAGCACCAGTGTGATCCCCTCATCGTGAGTTGCATCGACGAAGACAAGGCCTGCGACCTGCTCGGGAAAACGCCGTTGATACGCACGTGCAAAGACGCAGCCCAAAGATTGGCAGACGAAGATGGCCGGTGTTTCTATTTGGCCTCTGCGTATCAGAAGATGAAGGTCATCGACTGTCTGGGCGATATCTTCGTCGACAGGACCATGGTCGCTCCAGGCATATCCGGCTCTGTCATACACGCAGATCCTGTAACGCGGAGCTACGATTCGTTGCACGAGCGTCCATTCCACGGCGAAACTACCAGCTCCGGGTTGAACGAGTACTGTGGGTGAACCGCTCCCGATGCAATCTAAATGTAATCGTCGTTCACCGATGTCGATCATCTGCCCTGTCGGCACTGGTGGGGATTGCGCTGGCAGGACCACACCGTTCACCACAAGCAACAAGAACGCTGCCCAGAGCAAATAACACGCTGACGCATCCTTCTCAACCACGAGAGGATGGTTCTCAATCGAGCCGACACTCTGCCCCGAGAATCGGCGGGACACCGTTGACTTCGAAGTACAGTGATTCATCATGGCGTAGTTCCATCATAGGAAACGATACACTCCGCTCGCGGATGTAATCACGGTTTTCCCGTGGGAGCTGCTGGTGGTTACTTCCATCAGAGATAGGAACTATGATGCGAATTTGGTCGATCCATCTTGGGCTCCTAAGGACACACATCACCCAATCGCCTGGGGCAATTTGAGTGCGTCCGACCTTAACTGATTGATGTTGCTTCGTCCCAGCCTGCTCATGGACAACTCGGTCCCATCTTTCATCAGGACTGTGCCGCGCTTGGGTCCATCGCGCCGAATCTCCGCGACGAAGTTGAGATTCACGATGAACGAGCGATGGATTCTCAGAAACATGGAAGGGTCCAGATTGCCGCATAGTTTTGTGATGGACTGTCGGATTAGCTTTGTCTGGGTGCCAACGTGCAGGCCGCTGTAATAGTCGCAAGCCTCGATCCAGGAAATTGACTCCACACTCACCAGAGTGTCCTTTGCTCCATCCCGAACCAAGAGTCGTTTCGCATAGTCTGTTTGCTGACTCCCTCTTGCTCTCAGCGTATCAACCACAGCGGAGAACTGAGGTTGAGTGAGGAAGGCCTGATGCGCTGCGATTCTGTATCGCACCCTCTCAAGCGCTCGTCTGAGCCGTTCCGGCTTGACTGGCTTGGTGACATAGTCGACTGCCTGAAGATCGAACGCTTCTACAGCGTGTTCCTCATAGGCTGTGACGAAGACCGTAGCAGGCAGTTGCAGGAAGCCAACTTCTTCCATGACTTCCAAACCGCTCATGCCGGGCATCTGGATGTCCAGCAGAAGCAGATCAATTTCATGCGATTCCAGAAATGCGATGACCTCAGCCCCATCCCTGCATTCTGCAACTACCTCCACTTCAGGCAGTTCATTGAGGAGCAGACGCAAGCGTTCGCGCGCAAGTGGTTCGTCATCGACCAGCACAGTGCGGAGGATCATGCTGCTGTGACCTCGTAAGGGATCTCGATCGTGACTTCATAACCGCCAGCAAGTGAAGGCCCGGCAGTGAAGCGATGCACTCCGGGATAGAAATGAGCGAGCCGCTCCCGTGTGCTGCCTAAACCAATACCGTGTCCGGCTGTGGCGGATGGTGTCCCATCGCCACTGTCTCGTACCGTCATACACAGCCGGTCGCCGACCTTCAGGATGCTGGCCTCAATGGTTCCACCCTCCCGCATCGGTGCAATGCCATGGTTCACTGCGTTCTCAATGATGGGTTGCAGCAAAAAGACCGGTACAAGCCCAGCCAATGCTTCTTCGGAGGCATCGATGCGCACCTGAAGTCTGTCGGAGAAGCGCGCCTTCTGGATTGCGAGATATCCGTCCACCACCTGTAGCTCTTCGTGGAAGGGAATCTTGTCCGGGTTCCGTTTCTGAAGAGAACGGCGGAGTAGTGACTCGAGGTGCGACAGCATCTCGGAGGCTTCGGTATTGCGCTTTAGGTCGACGAGGCTCGTGATCGTGTTGAGTGTGTTGAAAAGGAAGTGCGGTTCCATCTGCGATTGCAGCGCCCGAAGCTGGGCGGCGGCCAGCTGTCGTTCTAGGTCAACGGACTTCAACGCTTCTCGCTGCGAACGTGAACGCGCGAGCGTCGAAGCCACCACGCCACAGCTCCCCACATAGAGCAGGAGCTCCATGCCGAGTCGATTTGGTCTCAGAAGCGATGTCGCTCCTCCTGGCAGCGAACGTTCGAGATGAACGGCCTGTTCGAGCGGCGAAAGTGCGCCCAACAGCAGAAGGTGTACGGTACCAAGAGCCAGCGCAATCAATGCGTGGGCGAAAACGGCTTTGAACGACAATTTAAAGATGCCGTATTCCGGTGCTCCGAAGCTCCATAGAACAGAGACAACGACGCCCCACCACAGCCAGTAAAGTCCTCCGTACAGCAACGAAGGAAGATGGGCAATGGAACGGCATTCAATCGCGATGCCCAGTGACAACAGTATCGCCACAGCAAAGATAAGCGCATAGGGATACAAATAATTCGCGAAGAACTTTTCCCCGATGAGACGTCGACGCGACGATAAGTTGGGTTGCAAATCAACGTCCATATGTCCTCCTCTACAGCCAGATCGGACACCGCTAGTTGGTGTTGCCATCGTAACTCCTCTCTGGTGTCAGAACGCAAAACGCGCTCCAAATTCAATGCGTCGCGCCGGTTGGGCAATGGTGGGCTTGCCTAACGTGTCCGAAAGAACCTGGTTCACCACCGTCACATTTGTGTGGTTTAGAAGATTCGCCGCACGGGCATTGAAGGTGACGGTGCGCAGGTGCTCTTTGTCTCGCGGATTCAAGGTAAAGACCCGGTTCAGATTCAATGCCAGATCGAAGGTCGGCGGCATCGTTCCGGCGTTTCGTGCGACGTTGCCGTTGACCGCGTTGGCGGTAAGCCGTCCATAGGATGTTTGATACACATTGCTGCTGGATGGGGAGGCGTAGGCAGGCCGGTCGTTGAACACGCCATCGCCGTTGTTGTCGCTACCTGTGATGATGTTGAACGCGCCACCTGTACTGGCATTGAACTGAACGGCAGCTTCCACTTTTGCGGGCAGCGTAATATTCCCGATCAGCGAGCCTGCGTCGGCATGTGCCCAGTCCGCGCGGCTGGACTCCCCTGCATAGGTATATGCGGACTGTGGACTCTGGACACCGTCCCCTCCGTCAGATTTGAAGTGAGCGTGCCGGAAGTATGTCGACAACCCAAAGCGCTTATAGCTGTGTTGATTGACGTTGATCGAGATCAGGTTGCCATTCAGGTGGCCGGCGTTCTGGTATTGCATGATATTTTCATTCGCTGGTCCCGGACGCGGCGCCTGGATCGCTGCCGTGGGATCGGTGAGTGTGTTGTTACTGCTTGCAACCATGGGCGCATTGATATTTCGCAACACGAGGCGGTTCCAGTCTTCACCTAAGTAGTAATTGGCACGCACTTGCCATTTATGAGGGAGGAAGTGCTCTGCGTTCACATAAAGGTTGAAGGTGGACTGCTGCACCATGGAAGGCGAGAACCCTTCTATCGTGCTCGTTGCGACGGCATTTGGTGTAGCAGAAAGCGGATCTGTGAAGCTGGGAGAGTACACGTTGTGTTGCGTCTGCCGCACACCATTCAGGCGAAACCCATCACTGATGTCGCGGACGTCTGGTGGCCCGCTGAACAGGCCCGCATGGACATGCACGAGCCAAGTGGATTTCTTATCGATTGCCCAGTCCACGCCAAAGCGCGGGTTAAAGTTGGCGAAAGAGTCAGGAGACGTCTGCCCCTGATATCGCAATCCTCCTGCAATGGTGAAGCGATTGGACACCTTCCATGTTTCTTCGAAGTAGAGTCCGTAAATCCATTGCTGGAAAGCTACCAGCGGATTTCCTGTCACGACTTCATAGGTCGTCGGCGTGCCTCCAGGCAATCCGGCCAGAGAGCGTCGATACTGCTCCAGGCCTGTGATGCTTGTGGTTGCACCTGTAGGTTTTCCGTTTGGGTCCAGCGCTGGTGCACTCCCTCCGCCGAAGATGAACGTCCCGTTGAACGTGTTTGGGTTGTAGTCGTGGAGGAAACGGCCAATCGACTGGACACCAAACTTCATCGTATGGCGGCCATGCGTCCAAATGGCATCATTATCGACTTCAAGATCGCGCTCGCGATTATTGCGATGCTGCGTCAGTGCTCCGCCTCCAGTAAAGAAGCCGGCAACCTGCAACGAAGTAGCTGTGCTGTTCGGTTCATATTCCGTCCGCTTCCAGGTGTACCCTATGCGAGTCTCGTGCAAGAGGTTTGGAGTGGCGATGAATGTGTTCGCGAGGCGCAGGTCATATTGGCTGATGGTGTAGGTATAGCCGGCTTCTGACAGCACAAGTCCACCGACGCCCATATTCTGTGTGGAATTTACATTCGCCGTATAGGAGAGAAATCCCGAATCCTTCGGATTGAGTTGCCATCCGCTTCTGGCGGAAGCAATCCATAGTCGCTGCGGCGCCTGGACGGTCTGTTGGAATGGAACGGCGTTCCCATTGCTCCCGAGTGTTTTGGCATTGACTACGTTGAACTCGTTGATGTCCCGCTTCTCAAGTGCCAGCGAGATGTCGGATCTGTTCTTGAGTAATTTGTTCGATAGCTCGAATCCATAACGCATGCGACTGGCGGGTGTTGGTGTCGTGGCGAAGGGATTAGTTGCATTAACTGCACCCGGACTTCCCGTCAGAAAGAGCGCTCCATGCAGCGATGAGCTACCCGGTTTTGTTGTGATCTCAATGGTTCCGCCACCATAGGGCGGCCACTGATATTCCGCAGAAAAGAAATCAGGATTGATGCGAATCGATGCGATCGAACTCTTCGGTGGTAAAGCGCTGCCGTTCTGAAAACCGTCCACCATAAGGCGTGCCGCAGTGGGGTCGCCACCGTACATTGCGGCAAGTGTCTGGAGCTGCCTCAGAAGATCGTCAGGGTCATCCGGCAGTTGCTGAATCTGCTGCGTGCTGAGAGAGACTGTGTCGCTCGCGGAAGACTCGGAGCTGCTATTTGCATCCACTTGCACCTCAGTCTGCACTTCGGCAAGGGTGAGCGTGAGATTGAGTTGGACAGGTGTGCCATCCCGAAGAGTCAAGCCCTTTGTCAGTGTCGCGAAGTTCTGGGCCTCCGCTTTGAGTTGTGCCTGGGTGGCAGTAGCACACGGGAAGACATAATGCCCCATGGCATTCGAGAACGTGGTGTTTGATACCGCCCAGGTGATGCGTGCCCCGGGAATGGCCGCTCCCGTTGGGTCGATCACATCTCCTTCAAGCCTCGCCCCGCGAGGGCAGTTTGTCTGAGCGTGAAGGTGGTGCAAAGCAAGACCGAAGATGGTCAGCACGCGAAGAACTCTTGAACATGGCTTGATAGAAGCGCCCATGTTTGGAATTTGCCGGAAGTCAACGTCCAGTTCCATCTTTAAGCTGTGAAAGGGCCAGGAACTGCAGCGAAGTTTCTCGGGGAAGCTGACACGGCAGTGCTGTCACACAGAAAGCATGTGCACCGTTGGACTGTCTCGATGCCATTCGCAGAACAGACGCGCCCGGTTGTCTTCTTAACGAAGAAGAGGTGAGGCTCAATCGCCTCACCTCTGGTCTCGCTTCAACCTAGCTACTCAGATTTGGCGGATGCCTTCTGAGCAGCCCATCGTTTCTTTTGCGCATCCGCAATTCTCTTCCTTGCTTCAGGAGACATCGTCCGCTTCTTCGAGGCAGCAGCCTTCCTTGCGGGAGCGACCTTCTTCACCGCCGTGGCCTTCTTCAAGCTTGCTGTCTTCTCGACTGCAACGGCCTTCTTCGCGGTGCTACCAGGCTTTCTGCCAGGTTTGCCTTTGATCGGGATGATCCCACCACTCTTCGCTTGCCCCTCTTTGAGGAGAGCATCGCGGTGTGCGACGAGGCGTGTCTGCGTCTTCTGCGTCTCAGTGATGGTCTTTCCGAGTGCCGCGATCTCTTTGTTCAACTCCGCCACTGCTGCGGAAATACTCATGTTTCCTCCATGAATGGAACTAGAGAAAGCCTATCACTCTTCTACGAGCCTCTATGGAACTTTGCCCCTGTTGCAGTGAGCCTGCCTATCTTGAGGTAATCGAAGTCTTTCTGAAAACTCGCGAGTTGAGCCTTGATGCCTGTTGCGAGTGGAATCTTGCCGGCTGGATTGACTCCATACATAACTTCAGTCGTCGAGAGCGTGTCGCCTGGATGCTACGTGAAACGGGACTTGTTGTTCACGACATTCTTGCCGGGGTAGATACACTTCGCTGGACTCTGCATTACGATCTGGAGCTATGTGATATCGCCTTCCCCGCCGCGAAGGAGTTCATCCGATCGCATCATCGGCATTGTAATCCGCCACCGGGATGGAAGTTTGGCCAAGCGCTCTTCAATGGGACCGAGATGGTTGGGGTGATGACCGCAGGGCGCCCCGGCTCACGTCACCTTGATGCCCAGGGCTGCATCGAGGTGACAAGGGTTTGCGTGAAAGACATGGAGCCGCACGGTCTGGTTTCCAACGCATGCTCGATCCTTTACGGATACGCTTGCCGCAAGGCGTTCGAACAAGGGTATGAGCGAGTTGTCACATATACCAAGAAGGGCGAATCGGGCACATCTCTGCGCGCGGCGGGCTTTGTACCTGTAGCCGTCTCTAAGGGGGGCGAATGGAGCCGCCCTAGACGTCCCCGACAGCCAGGTAGAAACGTCGTTCCCAAGATCAGATGGGAACGATGGAAAGGCCAAACCCTTCCCATGCAAACCAGCCTTCGATTCGACGTGGGAGAGGTTCTCGTCGCCGCAGCGTGATTCGCGTCCACTGCTTCCTCCTGCGTATTCCCTGACACCCCGTGTGCTTCTTCAAAGGAGGACTAGCGAGATGGTTGAACCCTCTCTGTTTGATATCTCCGATTATCGCCAGCCTCTCCCGGAACGGGTTCTCGTATTTGCCTCTGGCTGCAATCGAGTAAGCGAGATTGAGGGCTTCGCGTACCTCGGGATACCGATTGGTGTCTCGGTCGCTCAGTTGGACCAGGACGCGCTCGATCTACTCATTGCACTGAAGCTCCCGATCATGGCCGACAGCGGAGCCTTTAGTGAAATGCCCTCGGCAAAGGCGAGGGGGACTACCTCTGTGATTAGCCCTGTGGAATGGGAGCGCCGCCTTGCAATTTATCTCAGGATGGCTTCCGCACTTCAGGACAAGGCTCTCCTCGTTGTGCCCGATAAGGTCGGCGATCAGGATGAGACCTTGGGGCGCATCTCGAAGTATCGCCCATGGCTTGCAAGAATCGCCGCGACTGGCGCGAAGCTCCTTCTCCCGCTCCAGGTCGGCGCGATGACCCATATTGACTTCTACCAAACTGCACAGAAGGTGGCCGGCGTCTCGCTCCTACCGGCCATGCCCATGCGCAAGGCTGCAACGTCCGCAGAGTGTCTGATGGAGTTCGTCACAGAGACGACGCCCAGCCATCTCCATCTGCTGGGAATGGGCATCGACACCTCTCGTGCGGAAGCTTTGATCCGTACCGTGCAACATTACAGCCCCAGTACCTTCCTCACACTGGACTCAAACCGCCTGCGCGCAGTCGTGGGGAGAGACCGTCCGTTGACGCGAGCCGAGTATGAATTCAGGTCAGCTGAGATTGAAGACGTGTTCGGAGACGTCATTTCGTCGGTTCTCATCGCGAACCGAGAAGTGCTCGATTACACAGACATCATTGCCTTTCCTTCCGTGTGGGTCGACGCAGAACGGCTGGTGGCAATTGCAGATGACGTGCACCTCTGTGAGCAGGATCGATCATTGTTTCTATCGTCACCGGATCAGTTTCTTCAAACTTCGTGCGAGGAGAGTGGAGAGCTTACTTGGGTAGAGCATCCCGTCATGGAGCAGGCCCTCGATCGTGAGTGGCGCCTTCATGTGGAGCGGTGGTGTCGCAAAGGTGTCAGGCGCGCAGCCATCTCCTCCATCTTCCGGACCTCTCGGCTTAGGGGCCAGACTTCCGCACTCTCGCCCTAAAGGATATCTATGCAGACAATCTTGTCATATGGAATGGGCGTTGAGTCTTCAGCGATTATGCGGAATATGAACTTCAACCATGACGACGATAAGACGCCTGCCCGTGCGGACGGCGTGAAACGGCAACAACCAACACGAGGAGGCTCATGCAGGACGAACGAGGTAGCACTATTACAAGACTAAAAGAATGGATGACGCAAAACCAGACGGCTCTGAAGGGCGCTGGCGTCGCCATCCTCGAAGCAAGCTATAGCGGCAGCGGCGATGAGGGCAATTTTGATGGAGTCGAAGCTCTTAGCGGGGACGAATTGCCTAGAGACTATGAGGTGCCGACGGAGATCGAAACGCTGCTCGAGGCGCTTGCCGATGACTTGGCTACTCCCGGTTATCAGAACAACGACGGAGGAGGAGGACAGGTGCGACTCATCGTGGACACCGGCATGATCACGCATGAATCGTACTACTACTCCGTCGAGCGCAATGCTGACGAGTACCGGGAGTTTTGATGGCCCACCCAATAGAGCATGCGAAGTCAAGTGCAAGGCTTTTCGGGGGAATTCCCGAAGACTATGCTGTCATTCACGATTGGTTCGATGAGTCGAAAAGTTACGTCGCGGACTTTCGTCATCGTGCGCTACGACACCACGCAGAAGGAATCTTCTTAGCCCAACGCATCTTCGGCCAGACGCTGCTGAACAGCGAGAACAAGCCGATTCCTATCCGCTACATCGGCGAACAGCACGTGAAAGAAGACCTGGGGCGAATTCCTTCCTTTCAAGACTGGATCGCCGAAGTTCCCATTCGCCCCTGGATGTATGGGCAGAGGCTTTCCAAATCCACCTCTCTGTAAAAGCCTTTCTGGCAAGACCAAACTCCCCAATCTCCCTCTCTTCAGCGGTTGTCTCCAAACAACGAAAGGGTCCCCCATGCTCACGATCCTCTCCTACGGGATGGGCGTGGAGTCCTCCGCCATATTGGCCAAGTGGCTCTTGATCCCATCGTCTCGTCCGTGCCCACTCGAAGATCTCATCGTCATCACCGCACAAACCGGAGACGAATATAAGGACACGCAACGCGACGTCGAGGCTCATATCCTCCCTCTCCTGCGCAAGCATCGGATTCGTTATGTGCAGGTGGCCCGAGCCGGCCACCTCGAGAGTGACGGGATCACCGTTCTCTCCGATACGCGGGAGCCCGAGGCCTTGTGGATACAAGGCTCCTACAAGCTGTCGGACGAACTTCGATCCGCAGGTACTGTTCCCCAATATGGCGGAGTCAGCCACGCCTGCAGTCTCAAATTCAAGGCTTGGGTGATAGAGACATGGATCTCGCTGAATCTCACTCAGCCCGTATGCCATGCCTTCGGATACAACGCGGACGAAGAAAAGCGGGTGGCGAAGAGTGACGCGGCAACTCTTAAGAGAGTCGCGTTCGGGTTCAACGCCGATGAACAGAAACGCATCGTTCGAGCCAGCACGTATGACTCTGCATCCCGGCAGAGCTTCTACCCGCTGCTCGAATGGGGATGGTCCCGTCAGGACTGCACCGACTATCTCGAGCAATGTTTTGGTGTGACTTGGCGTAAGAGTGCATGCGTCGCCTGCCCCTTCAACGCGTTGAAGGAGGATGGGGTGCAACGGCAACGGGAACATCCAGATCAAGTGGCGGATGCGATGATGCTGGAACACCTCAGTCTGTCGCTGAACCCGCGCGGCACTCTCTACCGCAATCAATCTCTCATTCAGATCACGAGTCAAAGTGGGAACATCGCCGCAATGGAATCGTTCCATCGAATGCTTCGAGATGCGGAGTGGGCAGTCTATCGGGTCCGCCGCATCTACCAGGCGGCGAAGGACGCTTCCGGGAGGCCGAAGCCTGATACGAAAGGTGTTGCCTATCGGGCGGTCGAGCCGATCACGGAAAAATCACCGCAATCTACTGCACACGAACGACTGATGTTGCTGTCCGCTCCAACGCATGAAGTGGTCGAAGCTCGAGGGATCACGTACCTCTATGCGCGAAGGTGCGGTCCGACCTATCCGACAAGAGAGGAGTTCCTTGTCGCGCTCCCAGCCTTCGTTGCCACCAAGGCCCGCTATGGACTTGAGTGGTTTGAAGAGAAATGGGAGGCATCCCAGGGCTGCCTGTTTCCTCTCGATCAAGCCGCCTAAAGCACGTCCTATTCCGGAGGCCAACTATGCCAATTCCCAAACCAGAGATCGCCGTTGCCAGTGTCATCCTTGAGCAACTCGGAGGCAGGCGCTTTCTTGCTATGACAGGTGCGAAGCACCTGTTGGCGCATCCTTCCGCGCTGAGCTTCCGGCTGCCGTCGAATTTCGCCAAGAGAGGGATCAACTACATTCGAATCGAACTGAATGGGATGGACCTCTATGACGTTACCTGTTCACGTGTCCGTGGAATGGAGACGATCCACGAAGAGAAGCTGGTGGATGTCGATTGCGAGCAACTACACGCCGTCTTTACGGACGTGACGGGTCTAGCGACTTCGCTGTGAGATTTGGCTTCGTCAGGGAGACGGACAATACCATCGCCGTACAGTCCGAGGGTTGACGATTCCGATCTCAGTAGTGTTTCACCGTGAGGCTGGTCCCGCCTTTGAAGATGATCTTGTCTCCCGCCACCGCTGCGAGGATGCGCAGAGCTTCGGTGACGTAGTAGTCCTTCTCGATCACACCGGGGCGCAGACCGCGCGCACGGAAGTGCTCCGCCGCCTGGAGAATGGCCTGGCCAAAGTCTGGATGTTCAAAGAGCCTCATGCTAGTGCGGTTCCTTTGCCAACCATTTGCGAGCCGTGGGAAGCGCCGCAAACTTTCCGAAGTTGAACCGGGACAAGGGATTCAGAGTCGAGCGCAGCTTCTCCAGTTTAGAAGAGGGAGCATGAAGCGCTTCCGCGAAGGCACCGAGGAGGGCTCGAACCCGTGGTGGTTCTGTGTCGGCGATCGCTATGAGTTTTTCGAGACGCTTCTCTGCGGATAAGAGACGCAGCATACGGGTTGTCGTGTCGTCCGGCGAGAGCTCGCTCTCCTTCCCGCCATTTCGGAGAAGGTCCAGAATCGCCCCTTCAGTCTCAGAGAGAGATTTCCAGGCTTCTGGACGACGAGCGTGGACGCGAGTCTCCGAGCCGATCAGCTTCCTGGGTAGACTCAGCGAACTGGTCGCGACCTCGCCCCGCTTGGGGGTCTGAGTGCTGAAACCAAGCAGGTTGGCGGCAGACGATCCGGACGGAAAAATACTCTTGGATCGCTGCGCGAGCTGGCGGATTGCAGTGGGACTGGGCCGACTGGGGCCGAACGCAGTCTGCCGCGAGCGATAGTAGACGCCCTTACTAAGCCGTTCGAGCGTTCCTTTCCGTTTGAGGCGCGAAAATGCCTGGGCGACAGCCGGGAATAGCTGGTCACGAAAGTCTTCCATGCGCCACAGGCGCTCCCCTCCCTTTTCGATCCGCGAACGGACCAAAGAGGAAGTCTTCGGACTGGAAGAGGTATTGTGCATCCTCTTCACCCTGAAGCATCTCCTGTCATTTCGTCAAGTTTATTTGCAATAAAACTTGACACATCTAACACCTAACCCACCAAAACAATAGAGGATACGCATGAAGCCATCCATGCTTGTAGAAGCACTCCACGTGCTGATCGACCAACGTGTGCCTGTCCATATCTGGGGCGCATGCGGGGTCGGCAAATCCCAGATCGTGGCTCAGGTCGCACGAGATCTCGGCTGGGAGTTTCGCGATATCCGTGCCGTTCAGCTTGATCCAGTCGACCTGCGAGGCCTGCCCCGCATCACGGCGGACTGGACCGAATGGGTTCCGCCCAAGTTTCTGCCCACGACCGGAAAAGGGATACTCCTTCTCGATGAACTCACTTCCGCACCCCAACTGACGCAGGCGGGCTGCTATCAGCTCGTTCTCGACCGCAAGCTTGGAGAGTACGTGTTGCCGGAAGGATGGGTGGTCATCGCGGCCGGCAATCCCGCCTCCGAGCGCGGGGTGCACTTCTCTATGCCGCGGCCGCTGCGGAATCGATTCGTTCACCTTGAGCTGGAGCCTGATTTGACGGACTGGTGCCGTTGGGCCATCCGTAGCGGCGTCCGTAATGAGATCATCGCCTTCCTGAGGTTTCGGCCCGAGCTCCTTCACGACGCCGACGCTACTTCCGATCAGAACGCCTGGCCAACCCCGCGTGCGTGGGAGATGGCGTCAAGAGTCCTGGGCGGTTTGAGTCAGCAGGCATCGAGTCCAGCCCTCGAGAAGATCATGCTCGATGGCGCCGTAGGTACGGGTGCAGCAGCAGAACTTGTTGGTTTCCTGCAGCTCTTCCGACAACTCCCGTCGATTGACGAGATCCTCCTCAATCCGGATAGTGCGCCCGTGCCGGCCGATCCCTCGTCGCAGATCGCCATAGCGACTGCCCTCGGGCGCGCTATCAGCGACCAGTCGATCAGCAAGGGAAAGCGATATCTCGACCGTATGGAGACGGAGATGAGAGTCCTGGCCATGCGCGACGCGGCGGCGCGAGACCGCGCCATCACTTCCACGCCTGAATTCACCGAGTTCGGGCTCCAACACGCGGAGGTCATCTGATGATTACTCATAAAGCCATGCTTGCAGCCGTTCATATCAGTGTGTGGACGGCCACCAAACACGACCGCAAGGTCAGCCGCGAGGTCGCCGACCAGAATGGCGCCCGCGAGCGTGCCGGTCGCTACAACAAGCAACTCCTCATGGGAGCCGGCAAGCTGGAGAGTCTGCGTTCCCTTTCCGGGCAGATCCGCCAGCACTTCTACAAGGTCACGCTGCCGTGGTCGGACGAGGGGCTTCGTCTCCTTCCCAGCCACTTTCTCTTCGAGCTCAAAGCCAAGATGCGTGAGTACGATCGGGAGTTCCATGAGGGCGTTGAGTCCTTCCTCACCGTTTACCCTGAGTACATTCGCGAGGCCCGGTCCGAGCTTGGTGGCCTATTTCGGGAAGAAGATTACCCCTCGGCCGAGAAGCTACGCGACAAGTTCAGCGTCAAGCTGGACATCCTGCCGTTTCCCGCAGGGCAGGACTTCCGCGTGGAGATGTCCACGGAGGAGCAGGCGCGCATGGCTCGTGAGATCGACGCCAGTGCAAAGGAGAAGCTGGCCAAGGGTACGGAAGAACTCTGGAAGCGCCTTCGTCAGGTCGTGGGCCACATGGTCGAGCGGCTCAACGAACCGGAGTCTCGTTTTCATACGACTCTGGTCTCGAACATTGAGGAGCTTGTGTCGGTCCTGCCAGCATTGAACGTAACTCAGGACCCCGATCTGGACCGCTTCGCTTCGCAAATCCGTGATCGGCTCTGTGTGCACTCCGCGA
>Ga0255336_100974_pt1 | contig 27695 bp, 25 predicted proteins | sample MeOH1_35cm_T3_17_FD_189102 | JGI IMG/M metagenome (GOLD analysis project Ga0255336, IMG submission 189102) | Sandy soil microbial communities from University of British Columbia, Vancouver, Canada - MeOH1_35cm_T3_179 | ecosystem: Engineered > Artificial ecosystem > Sand microcosm > Unclassified ...
AGTATCTGGAAACTCTTAACGAGCAACCAGTAGTGGTGTTGGGTACGCCAAAGATGTACAGGTTTGACGGATGTTCTTTCGTCGCCTAGAATCTTGAAGCTCTCCATTTCAATGGAGAGTAGTTCACCTGTTGCAATACATACTGCTCAGTAAGTGCACCTTTGAATTCTTTGAAAAGTTCGTTGCCATCCAAAAGCGTGCTTTGATCGTACCATACAGGAAAGCAAGCCCACATCAAGCAGGAACAGCTTAAACGCTTTTAAATCTCCATATGCCTTTAGGGGATGTTCGGCGAATTCACGCGTTGCACCTTATGGACAAGGCCGCAGTCAGTCAGCCAGAGCATTGCCAGCTCGTATTCCTTCGCCCTTGTGCCTTCCTTGATAAGTCCATATATGAATTTCTTATTCTCTTTGGTGATCTGGGCAGGGATACTGTTCCAGAGCATTCTGATCCTCGGCACGACCTCGTTGGGCGCGTGCTTGGAAAAGTCCTGCTCATAAGCCGCAAGGATACGCTGCTGTATCTCCCGCACTTCGTTGAAGTCTTTATTCTCAGCAAAATTAAGTATAACTTCCGGCATCCCGCCAACATAGTAATAATATTTGAGCATATCAATATACATCTGCTTGAAGGTGGTCACCATGTCAAAGTCGCCATTTTGCAGCAACTTCACATACTGCTCGTTTCCCATTGATTTTATAACAAAAAATACAATGATTTTTTGTTATAAAACAACATTTTTTACGTCGAAAAATGTTGTTCTGCTCTCCTTCATCATATGTTATCTAATCAGGTCTTGGAATAGATCTACAGCCCACATTTCTCAACGATTTTTTGCTCTACCAGCGGCGCATAATAAGGTTTTTTTGTATATTGTAAACCAAACTAATCGTTTCTAGTTGACATTAATTTATGTTTTTCCTATAATACAAACAAAAACTAGAAATGAGATGGATTTATGCGCGATTACATAACAAAGCTGGGAGAAAAAGTTCTAAATGGGAAGGACATTAGTTTTGAGGAGGCCCTAGCCTTAGAAAACGTCCAAGGGACAGACATCTATTTTTTATTGGCTTACGCATCAAAGATTAGAGAAAATTTCAACGGAAGCAAAGTCGACCTTTGCTCTATTGTCAGTGCCCGAACAGGGGGGTGTAAGGAAAACTGCGCATTTTGTGCCCAGTCTGCTCACTATCATACCGGGGTAAAAACCGAGCTAAACTTAAATGAAGAAGATATTGTAGCAAAGGCAAAGGCTATGGAGTTATCTGGGGCTCACCATTTTGATATTGTTACTAGTGGTAAAGGCTATACATTAACTGATCCTGAATTCCAACAGATCTTAAAAATTTTCCACCGTTTACGTAAGGAGATAGAGATTGAATTATGTGCCTGCCTGGGAGTAATCGGAGAAAAAGAAGCCCAAGCTCTAAAACACGCCGGTGTTAGTAGGTACAACCATAACTTGGAGTCAGCAGAGAGCTTTTTCCCTAATATTGTAACAACTCATAGCTACGAAGAACGGGTACAGACTATAAAAGCGGTGAAACGGGTAGGAATGGAGGTATGTTGCGGTGGAATCATAGGAATAGGTGAAACATTCTCCCAAAGGCTAGAATTAGCATACGCTCTGCAAGAATTAGAGGTGGATTCTGTTCCTATAAATATTCTAAATCCTATTCCAGGCACACCTCTTGAAGGGGCTAAACCCTTGGCCCCTTTAGAAATCATAAAAAACCTTGCCATATTCCGTCTCATCTTGCCGAAACCTAACATCCGTTTCGCCGGTGGAAGGGAAACCAATTTGGGAAACCTACAAGTTTTAGGTTTATTAGCCGGACTTAATGGTATGTTAATTGGCAATTATCTTACTACTCCAGGTCAGTCTATAGAAACTGACTTCGCTATGCTTAATTCTTTGGAACTAAGTTATTAGTCAAGCTGTCAACGTCACGTTCTGGGCATTCACGTAGCGTCCCAACCCCATCCATCTTTTCACTGTGTCATAATCGAATTTCATTTTCCGCACCCCATAAAGTGATTCCTAATCTATTGAGTTATTCTGTTAAAACGGTGGCCTGAGACAATGCTCATGGTCACCTATATTATTCGCATAACCGAAATCATTAGCTTAGTACGCACCTTTTCCTGTTAAAACCACAAAAAGCGTCTTCCATAAAATCTGCACGTCCAGCCAGAAACTCCAGCGTTGGACATACTCTAAATCATAAGCCATCGTTTCCCCCAAAGTCAGCTCGCTACGCCCATTGATCTGGGCAAGCCCCGTTACACCCGGTAAAACTTCTAAACGCTGATATTGCTCAACTGTATAATGTTTGGCGATCTCCGGGACCTCCGGACGAGGACCCACTAAGCTCATATTTCCGATCAAGATATTCACCAGTTGAGGCAGTTCATCCAAGCTCGTCTTACGCAAAAAACGTCCGCTCCGCGTTATCCGAGGATCATCTTTATCCTGAAAAACAAAGTCTTCGAGGTTTTCCACTTTCGCTAGCTTAGCCTTCATAAACTCATCCGCATTCGTTACCATCGTCCGGAACTTATAAATCGTATAAGGCTTTCCGTGTAAACCGATGCGCTTTTGCTTAAAAATAATCGGGCCCAAAGAATCGAAATGAATCCACAGGGCGATCACGAGCCAGAGTGGCGAAACCAAAATCAAGAGAATTAGGGAAACCCCAAAATCCAACACACGTTTCGCCCCAAGCTGCCAGCGAGGATATGTCATCCTCCCTTGATTCGCTTCTTTTATCCCTTTTTCAGCGGCCGAGTTCCGAACCATCGTCTCACTTCCTTATCATAGTATATGTATAAATATTATTCTATGTGCTTCGTTTGGTCAACGAGCGCCACGGAGTAAGCGTATTGCAGCTCATCTGCGACCCAGACCTTCTTTCTTCGAAGCCAGAAGCTGGGTGTAGACGTTCTCCATCTGCGACACATTTTCCTGCCAATCATAGTTTTTCAAAACAAAGGCGCGTCCTGCTTGGCCGAAGTGCTGCCGTTCCTCGGGATTGTGCAGCAACCGCTCCATTGCCGCCGTAAGGGCTGCGACATCCTCCGCCGGAACGAGAAGCCCTGTCTCCTGATCAAGCACCACTTCCGGCAATCCCCCGATGCGACTTGCAATAACAGGCAAGCCACAGGCTGCCCCTTCCACCGCGGTCACCCCAAAACTCTCCTGCCGGGAAGGAATCACCACAATATCAAGAGCGCGGTAAAAATCTGCCACTTGATCGTTCCTAAGGGGCCCAACCCAGTCGATTTCTTCTTCGATCTGAAGCTCGGAGGCAAGACTCCTTAAGTTCTCCTTTTCCGGTCCATCTCCGGCCAGTCGCAAGCGGACTTTTCCCGGATGGCGCTTGGAAACCTCAGCAAACGCGCGGAGCAGGAGATCTAAACCATAAATAGCATAAAGATATTTTGCTACCCCGTACGTGACTGGTTCCTCAGTTACCCCCTTAGAAGGTTCTGACGCAGACTCCCTTCGCGGTGCAAATCGCTCAACATCCACGCCAAAGGGAATAATCTGTAAGGGTTTAGCCGCAGGGATATAGTACGTCATTTCCTGAGCCATGATGTGACTCGTCGAGCAGAGAATATCCGCTTGGCCGAGAATCCAGCTTAACAACCTGCGGTGTAGAACGGAGGTTTTCGGGAAAGAAAAGATATCACTTCCCCAGGCTGAAATTACGAAGGGATGCAGTCCAGACAGGGCACCGAGTAAGCCAAAACTCGTTGCATAATGGGCATGGACCAAGTCCGGTTGCCATGTTTCTAAGTATTTTTTCACCCACCTTAACCGGAGAATCGCATCTGCCTTCCCGCCGAAAAGCTTCGGAATCACCACGACCTCCACCCCTGGAATTTCGCCGGGTAGGAAACTGAAGACTTTAATTTCCCAGCCGCGACGCGCCAAATCAGTCGCCCACTTTTGCGTATGCGAGCTTGCTGCATTGGCTAAAAGCGCCAGCTTAGTCATCCCAGTCATCCCCCCAGTGTTTCCATTGTAAAGCAAGGCTTAACCCCCATAAGCCCCAAAGGAGAGGATCCTCAAAGAAGCGGCCTTCCCCTTGAGAGCTCAGCCAAATCACCCAAATGCCTGCCGTAATGGCCAGTGCAAAGCCTCGCATCCGGCCGACCACCCGCAAGTTCATCATCGTGACGAAGACTAAAAACAGAAGCATCGCCACGAGTCCTAAAATTCCCATCTCCGCCAGCACTGTCACGAACGTTGTGTGCGAACGCGTCACCGCATCACTCCAGGGGACAAGATAGAGATAAGGATGTTCTAGCGCCCATTGGAAATTTCCGAGGCCCACACCGGTTAACGGATGTTCAATAAACATGGCCCATCCCCCTTGGAGGAGATGCTGCCGCTGACCCAGAGCACTGATACCGGCGCCCAAGGTCAGAAGCCGAGTTCTGAGCATCGGTATCGCCATTAAGACGAGAACCAGTACTCCGCCGCCCCCGAGAATTCCCCAGCGCTTGCGCGGATGACTAAGGATCGCCATTCCTAAAACGCCGACGAAAAGAATGAGCCAGCCTGTGCGTGAAAAGGTTACCCCTAAGGCCCCAATCTGAAGCAGAAGCGCGAGTACTCGCAGCGGATGGGCACTCCATTCTTTTTTGGCCATCAGCATTAGACTTCCTAAAATAGAAACATCGAGGTAACGCGCGAAAATATTGGGATCAATAAATGTTGAATTGACCCGTCGCACGCCCTCGATATTAATTCCGCCACCCCAAATCCAGCGTCCGGTGAGATATTGAATGAGCCCAAAGATTGCCGTTAACGTTGCCACAGCAAAGAAAACGCTCCCAACGCGCTGAAACGTTTTATGATCCACGGCACCTAAGGCGATACTCACCCCAACTGCCAGGAGCAAAACCAGCCGGGCGATTTCCCCAAGAGTGGTCCGCGGTTGCATACTCCCAACGTAAGATAGGCCAGCCGCCGCAAGAAGAGGCAGAGCTGACCAGATCAGTGGACCCTGGAAAAGCCGCTGGATGTTTTTCCAGATCCCGCTTTGGATAAAATAGAGAGCTCCCCAAGCGACTAAGATAACTAGCGCAATCCGAGCGAACGTTATGGTCGTCGGTGTTTCCGGGGCACTTTGATACGGTGGGAAAAGGACTTTACTGATTTCCCACGGCAGCATTGCAAAAAAGAAGGGAATAATCCATTGCCCCCATTTTTTCAAGCTCAACACGGTTTCATCCGCTCCCCTCATTTCAACGTTTCACTCTTATTTCAACGTTCACTCTTATTTCGCCAAATCCTTTAACCAATTCTTAATAATGCTGTCCCAATCATAATTCTTTTCGACATAGTGACGTCCATTGACGCCGAGGCTTTTTCCCCCATCCGGCATTTGCGCAAGTTTCCGAATAGCCTCTGCCATGGCTTGCGAGTTTTCCGGCTCAACGGTGAGTCCTGCACCGGCTTCCTTGATCAAATCCACAGATTCCCCTGCACCGCTGTAGATAATCGGAACAGCGCAACCCATCGCGGGGAACATCTTCGAAGGACGTGCTCCTTCAAAAAGCTTTAATTTTTTCAAGGGGACAATACTGCCTCCGGCTAAGGAGAAATACCGAGGCATATCGGTTACCGGTTGGAAGCCCAGGAACTGGACATTCGTTAGCTTCAGCTCTTTGGCCATCTGCTCAAGCAGCGGCTTCTCGGCCCCATCCCCTAAGAACAAGAAATGGAATTGTTCTTCTTCACGCAAAAGGTTCGCGGCTTCAAGCACCGTCTCGAGTCCTTGGGCATAACCCATGGTCCCACCGTAAACGAGCACAAATTTATCCTTTAACCCGAGCTTGGCCTGCATTTCCTCATCCGGGGGAAGCGGCTGGAATAAGTCAAGATTCACGCCGTTCGGGAGAAACGCGATCTTTCGTTCCGGAATTCCCCGTTTAAGCCAAGTGTCTCGAATCCCCAAGGTCACCGCTGAGAGCTTCCAGGACCGATTGTAAAGCCAGGTTTCTAACCCTTCCGTTAAGCGAATCAGGGTTTTGTTCGTAACCAGTCCTAAGGCCACCGCCGATTCCGGCCAGAGATCGGAGACGTTAAACACGAGCTTGGCCCCTTTCAGCCATTTCCCTAAAACCGCCGTCATCCCTAGGAAAAGCGGGGGTGATTCCACAAAAATTACGTCACAAGAACCCGCCTTGAGAATCCCCCAAAACGAGGAAAAAGTAAAGGAGAAATAGTTCAGGAGACGTTTCCAAAAGCGCCCGCGCTGAACGGGATAAACCCAGGTGCGGTACACCGGGATTCCATCCACTTCGTCCTCCATAAACTTGCAGCCCTGATACTCAGGAGGGATTACGCCTTGGGGGTGATTCGGAAAAGCCGTGACCACCACAACATCATGGCCTTGCCGTTGAAGCCCTTTGGCCGCCTCTTTAAGCCGGACTTGGGCCGCCCCAGTTTCCGGGGGGAAATATTGGGTTAGCATTAAAAAGCGCATGACGTCATGATTCCTTTCCTTTACTCTCTGAGTTACACTCAAGGATTAAGTTTTATTTTACTTTTTCTAAATAGGAAACGAACTGTTCAGCAGAATGTCCGTCGCCAAAAATCGGAGGGTGCTCAAGCGGCGGCGTAAACGTTTCAACGGCCTCTAAAATCCGCTCTCCTACAGCCCCGGTCAACACGTTCCAGCCCACCTTTACCGTTTCCACCCACTCTGTTTCGTCCCGCATCGTAATACACGGGACTCCTGCAAAGTAGGCTTCCTTCTGGACCCCGCCTGAATCGGTAACGAGTTTCCAGGCGTTTACTTCTAAGGCGATCATATCAAGATAACCGACCGGTTCGATCACGTGGAAATTTCCTGTGAGGAGTTCGCTTAACCCCTGTTCCCCGATAATTTTCCGAGTCCGCGGATGAAGGGGTAAAACAACAGGTTTCTGAACCTTCGCTAACGCCTTAAGAATCTCCTGAAGGCGTGACGGATCATCCGTATTCTCAGCCCGGTGAATCGTGCAGAGAATATAATCCTGCGTTTTGAGTCCTAACGTTTCGAGAATTTTGGACTTCTGATGGGCCAGTTCTTGATTAAAGCGAAACGCATCATACATGACGTCGCCCACTTGATATACGCCCTGGGTGATCCCTTCTTGGAGCAGATTGCGTACCGCGGTATCCGTTGGACAAAAGAGCCACTCCGAAATATGATCGGTCAGGACGCGGTTAATTTCCTCCGGCATCCGGCGGTTAAAACTGCGCAGGCCTGCTTCAATGTGAATCACCGGAATATGAAGCTTCGCCGCGGCTAATGCTCCCGCCAAGGTCGAGTTAGTATCTCCATACACCAGTAAGGCATCCGGGTTTTCGCTCAGCAGTACTTCCTCGACCTTTTCCAGAATCGCTCCGGTTTGAGCGCCATGATGTCCGGAACCGATCCCTAAATTATAGTCTGGCTTCGGGATATGCAGCTCTTCGAAAAACACGTCTGACATATTCGCATCATAATGTTGACCGGTATGAATCAAAATTTCCTCATGGTTTTGGCGCAATACCCGTGAAACCGGGGCTGCTTTAATAAATTGAGGTCTCGCCCCAACGACAGTTGCAATTTTCATGACTCCCTGCGTCCTTTCCCCTGTTTTGAGTTCGCTATTCGGGTAAGCGCAAGCAAAGCGGCCCAAAGCATCCAGAGCATCGGCTCTTCGTAAAGCCGACCTTCTCCCTGTGCACTCACCAGAATCGCCACCACCCCGGCGACCAAACTGGCGTTAATAAAGCGCAACCGGCCCAGGTGAACATTCCGGGAGATATCCCAGCCGCGTTGCAGCGTTTTGGCAAAAAGGAAGTAAAAAACGCTAAACCCGATAAATCCGGTTTCCGCCAGGATTGTTAAGGCAGCCGTATGGGATAACGAAACATAGAACGTCGAGTAAGGATTAAAGTAAGAATAGAGGGTCGTAAATGCCGCCCCGAAAGACCCCACCCCGACGCCTAATAATGGATGATCGCGAACCATAGCCACACTCACTCGCCATAAGTATTCCCGGGTCTCACCCGACGCGGAAAGAAGACCTTTGCTTAAACTCTCGAGGCGGTACATGATCACCGGATTGGCCAAAGCCGCAATAATAATGGCAACCCCCATCAGCAGCATCGCTGAGATGGTAATTTTGCGTTTGGGAATGAGAATAACAAAGCAAATCGCCGCTACTCCCAACGCTAAGAGTCCTCCCCGCGAGCCGGTTATGCCAAGCCCTGCCCCTTGTAAAAGGATCGCCAGTAACGGCAAGAGGCGTTTACGCCAGCTATCTTGCCGTTCGAGTTCATTGATCGCAAACAGGAAGGTGACGACTAAAAACCGCGCAAGAATATTCGGATCGGCAAACGTCGCATTCGCCCGACGATTAATCACCACTGCTGCCGTTGCGTTAAAGAAGAACTTACCGGTTAAATATTCCCCGATCGCGATCATCCCGAGCACACTGCCGGTGATGATCAGCACCGTCTGAAGCCGGGTCAGATCGCGTTCATCTTGGAGATAGGGTAACACTAAATATAAGGTTAGCATCATCGAAATAAGCCGAAGGGTTTCTCCTAAGGAATGCTTGATATCAACAGAAAAGGCGGTCGAAAGAAGATAAACACCAAGTAATACTAGCGGGAGCCAAAGAAGCGCATCCGTTTTAAGCGACTTCCAGCGGTAACTTTGCAAGGTCACGTTTTTCTGGTGAAGATCATAAAGCCACCGTAAACCTAAGGTTACTTGAGCTAGTCGAAAAAAGTCGAGGACAGACACATTAAACCCTGCAGCCCGTGTCGATAGACTAAATACCGGAATGAATTCCTTGGAGACTTCCAAAGGAATCGCTACTACTAAAACAGCCGGTAACCACTGGGGGCGTTTCAAGCCAACCCAGACCAAAAACCATAAAAATCCCAGGGTTAAAAGGGTTGCAGGATAAAACATGGCATACCCAATCATCGCCAACCATAACACTGTGACGATTCCCTCGAGTACCCAAAATGTTTTATTATCCTTTTTTTCTTCCTGCCATTTTTCCTGCATATCTTCCTTCATCTTAGTCTTTCCCCCCCTTACCCCTGTGAAAGCGCTCAAGGACGATCTTATGGGTGAACTGAAGCATCTGTTGTGCATCCTCTCGAGTCAAGATTAAAACATCGGCTAGCTTGTGACCGCTCTCCCGCTGATAAAAGTAGAAGTTCAAGCCAAACAGGGAAATATAGTCAAGACTTGAGGCGATGGCAGCCCCGACAATACCCCAAAGCGGAATCAGCGTAAAATCTAAAACAAGGGTAATCACGACACTGATGGCCGTCGAAATACTCGTATAATGCGGTTTTCCGCGGGACATTAAATCGCCGGATAAAATAGTGGAACCCCCTAAGGCCACAATCCCGGGTAAAAGGAAAAAGAGCGACTTTAACGACCCCAGATATGCCCGTCCGAAAAAGAGGAGAATTAACGGATAAGCGATTAAAGCCATCCCCAATGCGGCCATGAGCGTGAGAAAAACCGTTAAGCGCGTCACCTTGGGGGTCATCTCAAAGGTTAATTTGTCTTTCCCCGAGGCAAGCTTCGGAATGAGCGCGGTATTGACCGCGATTCCCACATACCCAACCATCTCCCCCAGTGCAACCGCTGTGGTGTAGAGTCCGACCTGGGCCATCGGTAAAAATCCGGTGATAATGAAAACATCGAGTCGATTGTTAATCACGGTCATCACATTGGCAACATACGATTTCAGCCCATAGCCGAGCGTTTTCTTGAGATACCCGACATCCAGAGCAAATAGCTTCTTCCCCGCAATCCGTATCATATCCGGAAGCATATAAACGGCCGTCAAAATATTTCCGGCCACCCATATCAACAACGCTGAGGTTACACTTAGGGTATGCGTAAGCGCGGCAGCCCCCATGCCCAGCGCGAGGACAGCATATTGAATTAAAAGCGCCAGATTATATTTGCCAATTCGATCAGATCCCCAAAGCACACTAAACCAGTACAGATCTAAAAGCGCAAAGGGAATGACGAGCATAATCAAATAGAGTTGTCCCGGGGTAACTGCTTTCAGATACCCATTTTTTAAGAACAGATAACTGACCCCGACCCCTAAGGACATCAGACCCCCGAGAAGTACGGCGAGTCCCGTTGAATTTCTTACCGCCCTTTCCCCATCTTCAGGATCGCGGGCGATATAGTACGTATTGGCGTAATTTAAGCCAAGACTGCTTAAGGGAACGAGAACCGTCGGGATCTGCACCAGAAAAGCATAGAGTCCTTTTCCCACCGGCCCGAGAATTCGGGAAATTAAAATCTGACTGACCATCGAAAGAACAACTCGTCCGACAGTCCCCAGTAGCGTCAGGACACTATTTCGTATAAAACTCATGGTGTATTATCCTCATTTTTAGGATCCACCGTTAAGAGGCTCGGATCAACCGCCTGACTGGTGACCTTAATTTGATTCGGGAAAATTGAAGAATACTGAATCTCCAAAACATTCCCGACCTTGACTTGATCCTTTTGCTCTTTGGTTAAGTAAAAGGTCCACGTATATTTAGCATTAGGCCCGGGGGCAACGGTGATATAGTAAGGGTATTTAGCAAAATCGAAATCCCGTTCGAGTTCCAAAGTGTGAATCTTTGTCGTTAACCAAAGATCCACAATATACCCTTTTGCCGTTTTGACATCGTTTTTCACCAGTTGTACCTGGCTCTCTCCCGGTGAACGGTAAGTGACCTGCACGCTATTTAACGTTTTTAACGTAGCGAGTTGCTCAGCGCTGACAATAAAACGCTGAACTTTATCATCCTTGAGCGAATGGACAACACAATAAAATTGGTCGTTATTCTCTGGAGAAATTCGTTCTAAGGAAATGATCTCCCCATCAATCGTCTGATCCACCGGGTAAATCTCGGTCAGAGCTGAGGCATAGTTACTCGTCCCCACCCATTCGACGTCTTGGCCCGGAGCCGGGGTTTCCTGAGCGGTGACAAAACTAACGAGGTTTGCTTTTCCTTGAGCCCCCTGAACGGTATAGACGGTTCCTGTGAAAAAATACCGTTGGACATCAAGGAGTTTTCCTTTTTGCACCGTGAGTTCCCCTTGTTTAAAACGCGTCGCGCCCGCCTGGGCCGACTTTATTTCATTTTCACTGTAAGGACCCTTAATCTGACCATATGCCCAGAAAATGCTCCCCAAAAGAAGGGCAAAAATCGCCATCACGACCCAGTTTCCGGGCCGCATAATCCCCTTGGAATTGCCCTTAGGTTCGCCTAAATTAGTGCCCTCGCCTTGATGTATATCCTCCCTATCCACGGTAAACCCCTTTAATGACCTTCACGATTTCCTCTTGTTGTTCACGGGTTAATTCTGGATAGCACGGCAGTGCCATCGCTTGACTGCACGCTTTTTCGGCCACTGGGAAATCGCCTTCTTTGTACCCAAGTTCGCGGAAAGCGCGTTGCAAGTGCAGAGGAACCGGATAATAAATAGCACTGGCAATCCCCTGTTCTTTTAGGGCTGCCATGAGTTCCTCACGTTTGTCCGTGCGCAGGACATAAAGATGATAAACGGGTGTGCCTGCCGGATCGATACCCGGTAAGGTCAGCGGAAGACCTGCTAACAGCTCATTATAGATCTTAGCCTTTTCCCTACGCGCTGCATTCCACTCATCAATATGTTGGAACTTGATGCGCAAAATAGCGGCTTGCATTTCATCCATCCGGCTGTTATAGCCGATTTCCTCATGATAATATTTTGTTTGGCAACCATGAAAACGGAGCATCCGTAAATGCGCGGCTAGATGATCGTCATTCGTGACGATCATGCCCGCATCTCCATATGCTCCTAAGTTTTTGGTTGGGAAAAAGCTAAACGTTCCCGCATCGCCGATCGAAGCGGCCTTACGGCCTCGGTAATTCGCCCCAATCGCTTGGGCTGCATCTTCAAGGACTTTTAAGTCATGGCGAGCTGCAATCTCCATTACGCGCTCAACATCAACCATTTGGCCAAAGATATGCACCGGAATAATGGCTTTCGTGCGTGGTGTGATCTTCGCTTCCAGTTGATTCAAGTCGATGTTTAAGGTAACCGGGTCAATATCGACGAAAACCGGAGTTGCTCCTAAAGCAGCAACCGTCTCAGCGGAGGCAAAGAAAGTAAAGGGAGTAGTAATCACTTCATCTCCCGGTCCAACGCCAAACCCTCTTAAGGAAAGCAACAAAGCATCTGTGCCATTCCCCACAGCTACAGCTTCATTAACGCCGCAGTAAGCGGCCATTTCTTCTTCAAACGCTTTCATTTCCGGTCCAAGGATAAATTTGCTGGAATCTAAAACCCGCTGAATCGCTTGGTCAATCTCTTCTTTAATTGTTAAGTACTGAGCCTTAAGGTCTAAAAGCGGTATACTCATCTTCATGATCTCCTTCACGCTTTATTCAGACAAACAGGCAAACATAGGGACGGTTCTTTTGTTTGCTTTTTGTTTACTTTTAAGATTGAGCATGTCTCACTAGTTTGTTCTTATTATAGCCCTTCATCGTGGTTTCTACAAAATTCTCAGGTCAGACAGTTGCTTTGGAAATGTGGGGACGGTTCTTTTGTTTGCTTTTGAGATTGAGAATAGCTCTGGGGGGGTGGATTTTGTTTACTCGGTTCACTCCGGGCGCTTCGCAGACCAAACTAACGCTCAAGCAGTCCGCTCCGACGGGACACTGGCAAAGTCGCCATCCCTGGCTCCCTGCCAGTTTGGAGACGTCGTGTCTCCAAACCGTCTCCGCTGCCTGCTTTTCGCGAAGTTTGGTAGCTGCTTGCTTTAGTCGTTCTCTCCCGTAAATCAAAATCCACGTCCATGCTTTTTTCCTCTATTTGCATGCATCTGCGGCCGGTGGTACAAAATGTACCACGCCGCCTCTCGGGTCATGCGAGTAGAGCATGCCAGAGACCCGTGAAGCGACCGAGTGAGTTGCGAATACAGATGCGGAGGCCTTCAAGCGAGCCGCTAGCAAACTCGGCGAAAACTGGCTTGCATTAGCGGGGCGGACACATGGAAGTGTCCGGGCGCCAACAGAGGCAGGAGCCGATTCTGGCGCCGAACCCCGCCTGCTTTCATTCAACAGTTTGAGCCGTTAGTTTGCTCGGCGAGCGCCCGGCCGAGGCAGCTGTAATCGCAACTCGCCCCAGATTCACACCCTAGATTCTCCGTTCTTACGGAAGCAGTTCCTCATCCGGCACTTGCCGGACATCACGAGCAGGAAAACCAATCATGACTCGTTTTTCGGTCGTATCCTTCGTAACTAACGCCCCTGCTGCTACAAAAGTCTCCGGAGCTATCTCAACCCCCGGCAAGAGAATCGATGCTCCACCAACCCTAGCGCCTCGGCCGATATGTGCTCCCTTAATATATTTAAAGCGTTTCTCCGTGCGACCCATGAAGTTATCATTCGTGGTCGTTACCATCGGAGCAATAAAGACGTGATCCTCAATTTCCATATACGCGGTAATATACGAGCCCGTCTGAATCTTCGTGAACTCGCCAATTCGGGTATCATTCTCAACCGCTACACCGCTGCCAATCACAACATTCTGGCCAATCGTACACCTTTCTCGGACAAGCGCTCCATCCCCAATGAAAACCTGATCTCCATAACTTGTCCCGGAATAAAGCACTACCGAGCATCCAGCCGTATAGCCCTTCCCGATTCGAAGCGCTGGCAAATCTGCATGCGCTTTGACCGTACTCGTCGCTGCTGCTTTCGGAAGACGTCCGATCGAAGAGTTACTTCCGATAAATCCGTCCTCTCCTAAATCCACTTGCGGGTAAATCGTGGTATGATCTCCAACCTTCGTCCGGGCACCTACTTTGGCCCAAGCCCCAACGCTTACATGACTCCCGATCTGGCATTCGTCTCCTAAGACGACGCCATGATCTACGGTAACATGATGACCCAACACTGTTCCAGTACCGATCGTCGCTCCGTCTGAGAGAATACATCCCGCTCCCAGAACAACATTTTCACCTAAAGTCACGCCTTCACCGATGACGCAGAACGGTCCGAGTATCACGCTATCGGGAATAGTCGCCTCAGCGGAGATGAAAAGTCTATTTATGTTTTTAGTCACCATTATTATTACCTCGTTTCTAGCGAGCTTAATTTCTTACTTATGTAGGTTTAAAGAGTTTCTAAGCATGTCTCTGGGGGGTGGATTTTGTTTACTCCGTTCACTCCGGGCGCTTCGCAGACCAAACTAACGCTCAAGCCGTCCGCTCCGACGGGACACTGGCAAAGTCGCCAGCCCTGGCTCCCTGCCAGTTTGGAGACGTCGTGTCTCCAACCCGTCTCCGCTGCCTGCTTTTCGCGAAGTTTGGTAGCTGCTTGCTTTAGTCGTTCTCTCCCGTAAATCAAAATCCACGTCCATGCTTTCTTCCTCTATTTGCATGCATCTGCGGCCGGTGGTACAAAATGTACCACGCCGCCTCTCGGGTCATGCGCGTAGAGCATGCCAGAGACCCGTGAAGCGACCGAGTGAGTTGCGAGTACAGATGCGGAGGCCTTCAAGCGAGCCGCTAGCAAACTCGGCGAAAACTGGCTTGCATTAGCGGGGCGGACACATGGAAGTGTCCGGGCGCCAACAGAGGCAGGAGCCGATTCTGGCGCCGAACCCCGCCTGCTTTCATTCAACAGTTTGAGCCGTTAGTTTGCTCGGCGAGCGCCCGGCCGAGGCAGCTGTAATCGCAACTCGCCCCAGACACTTTCATTCAAAAGATTCTAGAAAAACAAACAGAAGAACCGTCCCCATGTCTGCTTAATCTTCGACAAGCGGGAACATCACGGGCTCCTTCGTCTTTTGACACTTATAAATCGCGAGAATGATCTCCAACGCCTTACGGCCCTCTTCGCCCGGAATTGCCGGCGTCCGATTCTCCCGAACGGCTTGAATCATGTCGCTAATGACTTCGCGATGCCCATAGCCATAGACCGTCGGCGGATCACTCTCTTGGCTGGCAAAGATCTGCTGCTTTTCCTCTTCGCTATCTGCGAACTCCCATGTTTCGATCCGGTTAACCGCGATCCCGCCAATGATGACCGAACCCGTTTCCCCGAAGACATTTAACGTCTCTTCAATATTTTTAGGATAGATCGTCGAGGCTGCCTCGATCAGGCCAATCGCGCCGTTCTTAAATTTAATTACAGCTCCTCCGACATCTTCCATCTCGATTTTACGCATCGCTGTTGTGGTATACCCGAAGACAGATTCCACTGGACCAAACGTCCATTGAAGTAAGTCAATATTGTGGATGGATTGATTCATCAGCACTCCGCCATCTTGGAGCTTCGTTCCCCGCCAGGGCGCTTGAGCATAATAGTTATCATCCCGATTCCAACGCACGGTAGCTTGGCCATGGGTCAGTTTCCCAAAACGCCCCTCGTCTAAGGCTTCACGCATCAGTTTCACAGACTTGTTAAAACGGTTTTGATGAATTACAGCCAGTTTTACCCCGGCATCCTTACAGGTTTTAATGAGTTCATCGGCGCTTTTTAAAGTCATTGCCATTGGTTTTTCAACCATGACATTTTTGCCGACTTTCGCAGCCGCAATCCCTATCGGAGCATGTAAATCCGAAGGGGTCGCGATCGTCACGACTTCGATATCTTCAGCAGCGAACATCTCTTCATAGGAGGTATACGGTTTAGCCCCGTATTTATCAGCAAACGCTTGCGCCTTTTCGGGAACAATATCGCAAACCGCAACGAGTTCAGCCTCAGGTAGAGCAACAATCGATTCGGCATGTTTTTGGGCGATCCGCCCACAACCAATAATGGCAAAACGCATTTTCTTGTTCATAATTCTCTTCTCCCTTAAAAAAATATGTAGTCAAGGTTTTTACAGCACTCATGATTGTGGAAAGGGGAATCTCCCGATTCCCCTCATGAACTTATTTTGTTGAATGTTCTTTTGATTTTCTCACGATCAGATCTTAACGATCTTCTCGCGGTTATTTTGGACGTCTTTCGTCGCATTCCGCGTATCAACCACGACTTGAGCTTTTTCTACGACACGGTCATAATCGACCGAACTATGCGCTGTCAAAATGAGGACGCAATCCGCTGCGGCCAGGGCTTGATCCGTAAGCTCGACGCTATCCATATGCACCGTGCTACCCCCATGAGGCTCGATCACGGGGATAAAGGCGTCATGGTACGTGATATTCGCGCCGTCTTTGCGGAGAAGTTCCATAACTTTAAGAGCAGGGGATTCACGAACATCATCGATGTCATTTTTATAAGCAACCCCAAGGACCAGAATTTTTGCATCCTTCATGCTTTTATTTTCAGCGTTCAAGGCACGATTTACTTTATCAATAACATGATAGGAAGCTTCAATATTGATCTCTCCTGCGAGTTCAATAAAGCGGGTATGGAAGTCATACTCGCGTGCTTTCCACGTGAGATAGAACGGGTCAATCGGAATGCAGTGTCCACCAACCCCGGGTCCTGGCCAGAAAGTTTGGATTCCGAAGGGTTTCGTTCCAGCCGCTTCGACGACTTCCCAAATATCTAGTCCCATGCGGTCACAAAGGAGCATGAGCTCATTGACTAAGGCAATATTAACAGCCCGATAGGTGTTTTCGAACACTTTCGTAATCTCAGCTGCTGCTGGCGAAGAGACGGGTACGACATTGATAATCGTTTGAGCGTAAAACGTATAAGCAATTTCCAAACAGATTGGAGTCACACCACCGCAGACTTTTGAGGTATTTTTAGTCGTAAAACGTTTATTTCCGGGATCGACACGTTCTGGAGAAAAGGCGAGGAAGAAGTCCTTCCCGACTTTCAGTCCGCTCTTTTCCAGGAGGGGCAAAATGACCTCCTGGGTAGTACCCGGATAGGTTGTGCTTTCGAGCGTCACAAGTTGTCCCGGACGGATGCGTTGGGCAATATCGTTGGTCGCTGATTCAATATAAGAAATATCTGGGTCACGCGTAACGGTGAGTGGGGTCGGAACGCAAATCACGATCACGTCACATTCCGGAAGACGTTCAAATTCCGTGGTTGCCGTGAGCATACCCTTTTGTACCAGCTCCTGGAATTCCGCATCTTTGACATCCCCGATATAGTTATCTCCAGCATTAACCCGGCCGACACGCTGCGCATTTATATCAAAACCGATGACTTTAAACCCAACTTTTCCTTTTTCAACAGCTAAAGGCAAGCCGACATAACCAAGGCCGATGACCCCTACAGTCGCGGTATGATTGACGATTTTTTCTTTTAGTGCTTTAGCGAGCACATCTTCATCTGTGATCACTTCTTTGAGTTGTAACATTATAATATTTCCCCCTTATTGGTTCGCTACTGCTTTGGCAGTTTGCTTTCGAAATGTAGGAATGACAGTTTGCAAAAGCTGGACGACCTCATCCTTAGATAGGTAGGAGCCCCGCTCACGGATAGTATGGATAATCTCTTCGAGTTTCTCGGGCTCAATTTTGTTAGGCTTAGCTACGAAAATACGTTTATGCTTCGTTGCCGATGTCCCTTCCTCGGCCGTAAGTAACTCTTCATAGAGCTTCTCGCCTGGCCGCATGCCCGTGAAGACAATAGGAATATCGACATCAGGTTCAAACCCGGACAAACGAATGAGGTCACGAGCTAAATCGACAATTTTAACAGGTTTACCCATATCGAGGATAAAAATTTCTCCGCCTTGAGCCATCGCCCCGGCCTGAATGACCAGTTGCGAGGCCTCCGGTATCGTCATAAAGAAGCGAACCATGTCCGGGTGTGTGACTGTAACCGGGCCACCCTTGGCAATTTGCTTTTTGAAGGTTGGAATAACACTTCCTCGGCTTCCCAAGACATTGCCAAACCGAACGGCCACGAATTTCGTTTTGGAACGCTTATCCATGTTCTGGATCAGCATTTCCGTGACGCGTTTCGTGGCGCCCATCACACTGGTTGGATTCACTGCTTTATCTGTGGAAATGATAACAAAGGTTTTAACGCCAACTTCATCGGCAACCTCAGCTAGATTATACGAGCCTACAATATTGTTTTTTAAGGCTTCTTCTGGATTGCGTTCCATCAAGGGAACGTGTTTATGGGCAGCGGCATGGAAAACAACGCCGGGTCGATAGCGCTCAAACAGCAGTTTGATTTTCTCCCGATCCTTGATATCCACGATTTCGGTTGCCAAATCAATTCCTGGATGGTCGGTCCGGAGCTCTTGTTCAATGTCAAAAACACTGTTTTCGCCATGTCCGAGGATCACCAGTTTTCCTGGATTAAAGCGGGTGATTTGACGACAGATCTCGGAACCGATTGAACCTCCGCCCCCGGTAACAAAAACAGTTTCTCCGGCCAAATACCCGGCCACCTCTTCAAGATCTACGTTCACTTGTTCGCGTCCGAGCAAGTCTTCGACTTGAACTTCACGAATCTCTTTCGTATCGACCTTACCACTTAAGAGATCGTACACACCCGGCAGGATTTTCAGATCAACGCCGGTATTTTCCGTAATTTGGACGATCTCGCGAATAATCTCACCAGAAGCTGAGGGCATCGCGATGATGACTTCATCAATACTATGGTTTTTGACAACGCGGGGAATATCCTTATGCGTCCCCAAGACAGGAATCCCCATGAGCTGAAGCCTCTGTTTTTTCGGATCATCATCAATAAAACCGATGGGTCGCCCTTCGTGATAATTCCGGTTTTTCAGTTCCCGTACCGCCACAACGCCGGCATCTCCTGCGCCGACTATAAGAACCTGCTTTTGGGAACCCGGAACATGCGGTGTAAACACATTTTCCTGCAAAATCCGCCAGGCAAAGCGCGAGGCCCCCACTAGAAAGAGGGTAGTAAGCCAGAGCAACGCTGCTACCGAATGCGGAAAGCGCATCGGCGCCAGGAAATAGACTGCCGTTATCGTGCCTGCCGTTCCAATTGTTACGGCATAAACAATCACGAGCAGTTCGCCGATACTGGCGTACTGCCAGAGCCTTTTGTAAAGTCCAAAAACATAGAAAACCACCAAATAAATAAGCGTGGCGGCCCAAGCCGAATGGTAATAGGTCCAGAAATATTCTGAGGGTATGTTTCCTTCAAAAAAACGAATATAGAAACTTAAAAAAACAGCAAGATTCACGAGCACTGCATCAATGGCCATTAACGCTAGGGTTCTTTTACGCCACAACATGAATTTTAGTCCCTTCCTCAATTTAAGGGAATGGTTTAAATCCCTTTAAAATCCCTTTAATAAATAAATCAACGGTTTACAGTTTACTATAGTTTATACCGTTTTACAACAGGACATGTACATCCCTTAGCAGGCCTATTCACTGACCAGCTAAGGCTTTCAGTTCATTTACGAGTTCCTGAGAGATGGCGCCTGATCCGCCCATTAAGTAGAGTTGAAGCGACGAATTAACATTTACAGGGGTTGGCGAGGTTAGTGTTTGGAGTTGTCCTTTGATCCAATTTTTAAGGATGGGATATTCCTCAAGCGGGGTCTTCGGAACAAGCACAATTGTCGAAGCTTGATGTGCGGCTAAAGCAGCACCCGCAAGAGCATCTGGGAAATCCTCGCCAGTGGCAAAACTCAGCTTTTGAATATCTCCTTTAAATTCTTGAGCGACGGCAGCCATTGTATCATAACGCGTTGCTCCCGCCAGACGTCGGATTTGGGAGGACTGAAGGTTTAATTTTTCTTGGATCTCCTGTGCAACTTGCAAAGAGATACTTCCTTCTCCTCCGATGAGGTAAACCTTGGCAGGGTGTAAACGTTGGAGCGTTTCTAGGGTTTCTGGCGGTAGTCCTTGCGCTGAAGTCAAAAGAATAGGCATTTTTTTTGCTCCAGCAATTGAGGCAATGCTTAACGCATCGGGGAAATTCTCTCCGGTAGCTATGGCTACCTCGGGTACATTCTGAAGTGTTGTGCTTTGAGGAATCGACGCCAAGGAGATTGTCCCCTTCAAGGTGATCGTCGAAAGAGAATCTACCGCTGTCGCCAGTGCTAGACTTGAAGCTGTCCCATAGCGATTTTCTCCACTAATTCGAATAAGGTTTCCTTCACTCCAGCCTTTCTCTTGGAGAGTTGTGGTGATTTCGGCCCCTAACGCACCTACCCCACCCAGAAGATAAATGTTCTGAGGATGTAAGGTATTCAGAACCTGAAGGACCCTGGAATCGAGTTCTTGGGGAGAGGTTAACAAAACAGGGGCGTTTAGACGAGCCGCTAAAGGTACTCCAGCTAAAGCGTCGGGAAAATCATCCGCTCGCGCTAGGATAACTGAAGTTGAACCTTGGGGCCACCCTTTTTGTGCTTGTTGAATGGCTGTATCGACCCGATCGGTCCCTTGTAAGCGCGTCCATTCGGGAACGATTGGAACTGGAACTGCCCCTTTGTTTAAGTCAGCTAGGTGGTACGGCAACGGGGTCGTCCATTGCATGGAGCTTAGCGGAACTCCCTGTGGTGGTAAGGAACTCACCGGAATTCGGGTTATATTCACCGCCTGAATATAACGTGATAACCAGGCAGGTGGATTCGCAATCGTGTTTAACAGCCGCTCCTGATAAATTGGGAGCGTAGTTCCCGTACTCACTTGTGTCGTCGAGGGACTTCCCGTCGTCGCAGGACTGGTCGTCGTGCCTGATGGGGAAGTTGGATTCACTGGAGACAGCTGCGCTTCATTGGGATTATTTTTTCCTGACCAAATATTGTAGGCCCAAAGCGCAAAGTACCAATTCTCTAATTTATTGCGATCCCCATCGCCTATTTTGGGAACAAACGCCCATTTTTCATTGAGGAGATCAGCCCCCCGCCGAATATTATAATCAATATCTGTTTTCAATTTTTCGATGGTCGCAGGGCTCTCATAATTAGTTGAAATTTGCATGATACCAATTGCCCCTGTTCCGCTGAGCAGCGGTTGCCCCTGACTGTCAAATTGACGCCAGGTGCTTTCCTGATAGGCAATTGCTTTTAAGAAGCTACTGGGAATTCCTTTTTCTCTGGCCACTGTTTCGAGCTTCTGGTTAATAATCTCCAAGGATGGATTAACCTGAGGTATAAAATCTGTTGGATTAGTATTTTGAACCGGCGCATTCGTGGTTGGCGTACTTGTTGCCGCTAAAAGGAGACTTGGTTCACCCAAGGTTTGGACGAGGAGAAAGGTACTTAATAGGACACTCATTCCCACTTTTGTTTTTTTCACCCATGACCCTCCCTGATTGGTGTTCATTCATCCTATTTCAACATCTTCCTTGAAGTTTCCTGCTCTCCATAAAAAATAGGTCTTTTCGCCTAATTCATGGTGGAAAGACCTATTTGCTAAAGTAGCTTGGTAGCAAAAAGGAGTGTATTTGTACACTCCCTCAATTTACTGTATTTAATAAGTTTTATTCGGGTTAATTGGTTTGATTATGAGATAACCAGACTTGGTCTTTTCTATATTATAGTTATCTCGCATGTCAACTACTTTTGCTTTTGAGTATCTTTTCTTGATACTTTCATCTAAGAAAGGGTTGGCTAAGTGTTCAAGAGAAAAATCCTGATTACATTTATTATAAAATTTTCTCATGTTACCCACCTCCTTAGACTCATTATACTATATATTATTACCTAGAACTAGCATTCGTTAATCATGGCTCGAATTTTTGTGTATGCTTCTCCCATAGTATTACTTGTCGTGAACCAATTAGTGACACGCCTTATATTCCCAGAAGATTTTGATAATTTCTCTCCCTCAGTTTTCAATACCCCATTATCTTCAATAAGTTTTAAAGTTCTTATACTTCTTTCTGTATCCTCAATCCACTTTTGTATTCCGTGTTCTGCCTCATAAGACCAGTTAAGGTTTTCATTAACAGCAGCTAAGTCATTCATCATATGAACGATCGTCTTATAACGTTGGTCAGGATCTACTTTTAGAGCATTTTTAACTACTTTCTTAATGAATTAGGAATATGAGGTAAGAATTTATAGCGGTCCGGGAATATACCTCTTACAACTTCATCACGTGTAACACCACCATTTTGAAGCTTATCATCAAAATCGCTATTTCCGTTACACATTCTGTACAAAGTTAAACCTGCTTGGAACACATCATATTGTGAAGTAAAGACACTAGCCTGAAACCACTCTGGTGTTAAGTGAGTGGGATAAGCTAGTGGAACCTCTGCGAACCCATACTTATCTGTAAGTTGAGCTAACCCAAAATCAGTTAAAAGCGCCTTCCCTGCATCGTTTATTATTATGTTGCTTGGCTTAACATCAAAATGTATTAGTCCTTTTGAATGTATATAATTTAAAGCACTTAAAAAATCCAACCCATAGTGGATTATCTCAGGGACTGAAAGGAACTTATTGTTAATAAGTGCATTTAATGACCCATTTTTGTAATATGGCATAGCAAGATATAAGTTATCATCGTCCTGACTTGCATATTTAATTTCCATAACATTCGGATGTCTAGAGGCATATAGCAATCTTGCTTCAGCAAAGTATGTGGTATCAGGCGATATACTTAGTTTATTTACTTCCTTAATAACGATATTTGCATCTAGCTGAATATCCTGAGCTATATAAGTTCTGGAATTTAATCCTTCATTACCAATTTCCTTCAATAAGTCGAAAGCAATTTCTGTAACTCTTGTATCCATTCTGTTCATGACCCCCTATAACTCTAAAGCCGCAAGTGCTGTTAAGATACTTTCTCGTTTTTCCAAGTGGGACTTTGGTATATCAGGAATACCTACGAAGTCGTTTCTACCCTCAAAATAGTCAGTGATATTATCAATTGTTTTACCCAAATATCTTGCTATTGTAGTTTTTTTACTTAAAGAATACTTTTCAACTGGACTGTCGGCAAAAAGCTCTTGAATTACTCCTTCTAAGTAAATTCTAAAAGTACTAACTGTTTGAGCCGTTCCTTCAGTAATCCTAATACCTGCATTTGTTACATTAAAACGCATTATTATCGATAATAGGTTTGTTCTTAAATAAGAAAGTTTATAGGGTTCATCCATTGCTCCAGGTATATTGATTTTATCGATAAGTAATAATTCAAATTGGTCATCAGGTAAGCTTTTCACAACAGTAAAGTGGACTGCTTTGGGTCCGACCCTTATTCCCATACCTATAGACATTTAATCTACCTCTTCACCTTAAATTCAATTAATCCTTAATTAGTATATCAGATTTACCGTTAATGGGATATAAAAGTTCTTGCATAACCACTTCAAATGCTAGTTCAGGCTTCAAATTTAGCAGGAAGCTCAATCCTTATGCTACACACAATATTCGTGTATACTGGGAACTCTACCATATATCTTCTAAGCCAGTATTTCTATGTTCATAAAGACTAAAAACAGCCTACAGCAGAAGCGGCTCGAAATCGAATCAAAGCCTAAACACTAAACAAAGAGACAAGCCTATTATTAAAGGCCTGTCTCTTTGTCTGGGTTGATATTTTCTCTTCGAATAGTGTTTACGTCAGAGGAGTTTCTCCCGAAATCATCCAGTGACCATTTGCAAGAATCAAGTTTACGCGAATATGAACAAGATGTTCTGTCTTTTCTCCCTGTGTCATCTGCTCTCCCAAGTTATAGTCCTGGGCCACATAACGATAGGTGGCTTCGAGCGTAGCTGAGGTAGAAGTTGCAGACTCAAGTTTAAGTTGATCAAAGCGGATATCACTGATTTCCAAGCCAACGCCTTGGATGATGAAGCTTTCTGCCTGACGTGCATGTTTTTCATAAAGATCCCCGACGTAAGCTTTGGCTAACTGAGCACGGAATTTGACCATATCTGTAGACTGCCAAGCTCCGAAAAAATAGCCTATATTTTGTTTGTAGTCATTGCTAATTTTTTGACTAAGCTCACTGGGTATCTTGGGCGACTGATCTGAGCTTAAAGCCCCTGCATTTACAGTGCTGTCGATCCCATTTTCGCCTGAAGCTGTGGGGGGAAAGAGAGGATTCGCATTCAAATCTGGGCTGGGATCTGCTTGAGCAGCCGGCTCGACTGTGCTGCTAACCGTTTGTGTTGCACTACCAACTCCAAACTTTGTTAAAAGTGAATTCCCCGCTGCAGGTGATGTTGTAGCCGCATAGCCGATAATCCCGATCAGCATTCCGAGGCCTAGAGCTACAGAACTCACGAGCCAATTGATTTTACGCATAAAATAAAAAATCTCCTTTACCAGTTTATTACTATCTTTCCCGGTAAAAGAGATTTTAGACACAAGCATTTACCTTTTATGAATTTTTTTCGGAATTTTATTTGCTAAGCTTAGGGAATTGAAGATAGGAGTAGAAAAGAAGGAGTAAAGCCTGTCCCTTCGGGCAGGCCTTACTCCTGATGCCCAATCGCGATGAGCTCATTGTTTATTACTTATTCAATTGTTTAAGTGCACTTGTTTTGCTTGAATCCTTGAATATGTTCCGTTTCTCCTTACTGGAGAGCCCTTCACAAGGGCTTTACTCGTGAACCTGTTTTCCGGTACAGGTCGTAAACCGCTTTATCCAGTTTTTTAGGAACTCATATCCTGATTTTTTATACAACGGCTTCCCTTCATCACTCCGGCTTCAAATTCTCACGTTGTGAATGCTTAAGCATGATCCTTTTAAGTATTATTGCTGTTTCTTAGGCTGGATACCCTTCCTACGGACACTGGACACGCTTTGAATTCGTTACCGTTTGGTGGTAAAGGGAGTAGCCCCATATACCTTCGCATTCGTATCGTTACGAATGATATGAGCATCTAGGTCATGAATCTCTTGGTGGAATTGTTCAATACGCACCTTGTCTTTCGCATCAAAAGCATCAATTCCACGGTTGAACATGACATCCAGGTAGCTGCTTAAAGCAGCAGCATTTTTCGCTCCGGCCTCTTTCTTAATTTGATTATCCCACAGGGATTTATGAAAAACGATGTACTTCTTGATATCCGACTCGTTCATCTGAGGACCGGCATTTGGCCCATACAGATATCCATCAACATATTGATGGATGTTCCAAGCTGCGCCGAATACGATATTCAGCGCGTTTTGACTGAGACCACTCTCCCCAAAATAATCTTTTACGGATGGAGCAAGCGCGATATCCTTCGTATCAGGTTCTTTATACTTTTTGGGTCCTGAGACATCTCCCTGCGGAGTAACATTGATGCCCGGCGGATTCGTGACCGTACTCGCTGGGCTAGCTCCTGCCGTACTAGGCTTCGCTGTGCTATTACCATTGGGGCCATTGGCGCCATTTGCGGTCGCAGTGGCACCGTCCACAGGAGGTGTCTGCACGACGATTGGATTTTGTTCGCCTGAAACTGTCCTATTCATAAAGACTTTCCAGGCGCTCGGTCCATAAATTCCGCCGACAACGACAGCACCGGCCAGTACGAGAGTTCCTGTCAAAGTGAGTATCTTTCTTTTGTCAAACTCCATGATCTCCCTCCTTTTCTTAAAATTTTGTTCTATATTTCCTTCCTATACTACCAATTTTTAGGAATAAAAGTTGTCGCTTTTGCTGAATCTTTTAAATCATTTTCCGCCCTAAGCCTGTCCAAACTGTCACAGGACGCCTCAGAGTACCCCATCTTCGCGAAAATCAAACAGCATCCTTGAAATAAAGAAGGAGAAAAATTTGTTTTCCTTAAGCGAAAACAAACTTTTCTCCTGGTTCGATGTAAATCCGGTTAGCAAAAAGGACGGTTCTGCCGTCTCTTCTAGCATTGAGAAGGTCTCTGGGGGTGGATTTTGTTTACTCCGTTCACTCCGGGCGCTTCACAGACCAAACTAACGCTCAAGCCGTCCGCTCCGACGAGACACTGGCAAAGTCGCCATCCTGGCTCCCTGCCAGTTTGGAGACGTCGTGTCTCCAACCCGTCTCCGCTGCCTGCTTTTCGCGAAGTTTGGTAGCTGCCGAGTGAGTTGCGAGTACAGATGCGGAGGCCTTCAAGCGAGCCGCTAGCAAACTCGGCGAAAACTGGCTTGCATTAGCGGGGCGGACACATGGAAGTGTCCGGGCGCCAACAGAGGCAGGAGCCGATTCTGGCGCCGAACCCCGCCTGCTTTCATCCACCAGTTTGAGCCGTTAGTTTGCTCGGTGAGCGCCCGGCCGGAGCAGTTGTAATCGCAACTCGCCCCAAACACATGCACCAAAAGGACCTTTCAGTTCTATTTGCACAAACCTTTACTGATTTGAGGCGACTAAATTCCTGAGATACGCCATCAAATCTTCAGACAGATCTTCTCGGCGTAGTGCATATTCGATCGTTGCTTGAACAAACCCGAGCTTATCGCCAACATCATAACGACGGCCTTCGAAATTATAAGCGAGGATTTCCTGAACCTTTAAAAGTTCTCGAAGTCCGTCCGTGAGTTGGATTTCTCCTCCTTTACCCGGTTCAAGTTTCTCTAAAATATCAAAGATTTCAGGATTTAAAATATAGCGCCCCATAATTGCTAACCGGGAAGCTGGCGCTTCCTCAGGCTGAGGCTTTTCGACAAGGTCGGAGGCACTATAAAGTCGATCTGCAATTTGCGTTCCGTCCACAATCCCATATTTTGAGGTATCCTCGAGTGAGACTTGCTGAACACCTACGATGCTTGCTCCATAGTGTTCATAATGGTCCATCATTTGACGAAGACAGGGGACATCCGAATGAATCACATCATCCCCGAGGAGAACGGCAAACGGCTCATCTCCGATAAATTTCCGGGCGCAATAGATGGCATGACCCAGACCCAAAGCTTCTTTTTGCCGGACATAATAGATATCCGCAAGGCGTGCAATATCTTGAACCATGTCGAGGAGTTCTTCTTTGTCCCCTTTTTTCAGGAAGGTTTCCAATTCGATTGATCGGTCAAAATGGTCTTCGATGGCCCGCTTATTCCGACCGGTGACAATGATGATATCTTCGATCCCGGAATTAACAGCCTCTTCAACGATGAACTGAATCGTTGGTTTATCTACAATCGGCAGCATTTCTTTTGGTTGGGCTTTGGTCGCCGGTAAAAAGCGAGTTCCTAATCCCGCAGCCGGAATAATAGCTTTTCGGATTCTCCGCATCTATGTTCTCTCCTCACTTTTCACTGTGTTTATTTTTTTAGGAAATGGATATTCTAAGATTGAATGATCGATCTTTAAAATTCGTAGCTTTCATTATACCATATTATCCCTGCACAATTCTATGTATGGAGAACTTCTATGTACGTCAATATTTTTTCTCTATCTCATCATCGTTGGCTACGCTTTCTGATCTATGGATTTCTCGGCTTAACGCTAGAGGTTATCTATACCGGCCTTGCCTCCCTGCTTAAAGGGGATTTGAGTATGCACGGCTTCACGTTCCTAATAATGTTCCCGATCTATGGTTTGGCTGTTTTTCTCGAACCCATTCATCATAAAATTAGGTCCCAGCCGTGGTGGCTCCGGGGCCTAATATACTTAGTGCTTATTTGGGGAGTGGAATATTTAAGCGGCTGGCTTCTTAGTGATATTCTGGGTTCCTGCCCCTGGACTTACCAAGATCCTCTGAATATCAATGGCCGGATTACGCTCAGGATGGCTCCTGAGTGGTTTCTCGCTGGGCTCGGATTTGAGATTATTCATGACCACCTTGTCGTCTAGAACTTATCAAGGAACGTAAAGAAAACCCGGCTT
>Ga0255336_100975_pt1 | contig 27681 bp, 22 predicted proteins | sample MeOH1_35cm_T3_17_FD_189102 | JGI IMG/M metagenome (GOLD analysis project Ga0255336, IMG submission 189102) | Sandy soil microbial communities from University of British Columbia, Vancouver, Canada - MeOH1_35cm_T3_179 | ecosystem: Engineered > Artificial ecosystem > Sand microcosm > Unclassified ...
AAGGTGCAATGGGATCGTGGCCGAATGATCAACAACCAGATGACTAATTACATCATCGCTACCTCGGAGGACATCCCACCTATTCGCGTTTATTTTGAGGAGATTCCGGCTGCCCACGGAGTATATGGTGCGAAAGGCATTGGTGAATTACCTATGGATGGTCCAGCTCCCGCTATTCTCAACGCAGTTACGCATGCAACGGGAGAAGAATTTTGTTCCATTCCGCTGTTGGCTGAGGATATCTGTCTACGAATGAAGCGTCGCCAGCTCGTCGTCGAAGAAAGCATTACCGTATGAGTCGTCAGACCATCTCGTTGCGCGTCAATGGAGCTTCTACCCAGGTTGAAGCATATCCCATGGAAAGATTGCTCGACGTGCTGCGAAACCATCTTGTCCTCACAGGGACAAAAGAGGGGTGCGGTGAAGGCGAGTGTGGCGCGTGCAGCGTTCTCGTCAATGGAGAGTTGGTCAATAGTTGCCTCATCCCTATCGCTCAGATGGAAGGCGCAGATATCCTCACTATTGAAGGCGTTGCACAGGACGAAAAACTTCATCCGGTGCAAAAGTCTTTTCTGGAATGCGGAGGAGCGCAGTGTGGTATGTGTACGCCGGGTATGGTTGTAGCTGCAGTATATCTGCTTAGAAACAACCCTTGTCCCAGTCTTAAGGAGATTCGCGAAGGGCTCAATGGCAACCTTTGTCGGTGCACCGGCTATATGCGCATCTTTGAGGCGGTCGAGAGAGCAGCGGCGACTCAGGAGCCTGCATGAGAGCACATCCGGCAGAATACGAGATGGTTTCGCCGCCGAGCCTCCAAGCTGCTTTGCACTTGCTGGCCACCGAACCCGATCAGTGGACTCCTATTGCCGGTGGAACCGAAATAATGGTTCAGTTTAGCGCAGGTCGTCTCAACACCCATCGGCTGATCAATTTGTGGAATATTCCCGAACTACGACAGATTACAGAAACTGATGAGAAGCTTACGATCGGAGGAGGATGTACCTTCGCGGATCTGCGCGCCCAAGCTGCGGTTGGTAGAAACTTCCCATTGCTATCGCAAGCAGCTTCTTGGCTTGGCGGGATTGCTAATCAAAACCGCGCCACAGTGGCAGGCAACATCGTTAATGCCTCGCCCGCTGCGGACTCCCCACCTGCATTGCTCGCTTATGAAGCGGAGTTGGAATTGATATCATCGACCGGCACGCGACTTATCGCGTACCCTGCTTTCCATGTTGGCTACAAAAAAACAGTACTTGCTACGGGCGAACTGGTTTTATCTATCCACTTAGCGAAACGCTTTGACAGATGGTTCAGTTACACGCGCAAAACAGGAGCACGCAACGCCCAGGCGATCTCAAAAATCTGTATTGCTGCCCTTGGTAGACTTCGAGCTGGCTTCATCGAAGCCGTGCATATTGGAATGGGTGCAGTCGCTCCCACGCCGCTTCGTTTGAGTCAAACAGAACGTCTCTTGACTGGACAACCAATCACCAACGAACTCATCGCTTCTGCGCGCCGTGTAATCGTCAATGAGATAAAACCGATCGACGACATACGTTCCTCAGTCGAATATCGTCAGCAGGTCGCCGCCAACCTGCTCGAAGATTTTTTGCGTCGCTTTGCCGCTTCGGAGAGGACGCTATGATGGTGGTCAACGTAGTGCTCTCAACATGGAACCAGCTTCCGGAAGAGAATGCCGTGTTGGAAATCCTTCCGTGCAATGGTTCCACGCGGTGGGCTCAGCAACTTGCTGCAGCGCGACCTTTTGCCGACAGGCAAACTCTTTTTGATCGATCCAATACAGTCTGGTTGAATCTCGATCCGGCAGACTGGGAAGAAGCGTTTTGCAGTCATCCTCGTATTGGGGAGCATAAAATACCTGCGACACAGCAAGCTGCGACATGGTCAAAGCAGGAGCAGGCTGGAGTCAACTTTTTCGATACCAATCTTCTTACCAAGCTAGAACAGGCCAATCGTCTCTATGAGCAACGGTTTGGACGTATCTTTCTTGTCTGTGCCACAGGAAAATCAGCTGCAGAAATATTGGCAATACTGGAGCACAGGCTTGGGAATGATCCCCAGACCGAACTGCGCGAGGCCGTAGAGCAGCAACGCCAGATCACCCAACTTCGTTTACGAAAGTGGCTTCAAGAATGAGCGGAATCTCAACCCATATCCTGGATTTGACCCGAGGTCGTCCAGCGGCCGATATTGTCGTTGTGTTGCAGCGTCTGGAAAAAAGCAGTTGGTGTGACATCTCTACGCACCGAACGGATCAGGATGGAAGAATCCTGAAATTGCTTCCCGAAGAAGTACCACTGCAGAATGGTGTTTTTCGCCTACGCTTTGAAACGCGAGCATATTTTGACTCGTTGGAGATCAAGAGTTTTTATCCATTCATCGAAATTACTATTCAAGTCTGGAATGTGACGGAACGCTATCATGTGCCTCTGCTGCTCACACCATATAGTTATTCCACTTACCGAGGAAGCTAGCGAGCGATGATTGTTTTGGGGGAAAACCGTTACGGCAAGTCGCGTGTTCGACTCATGAAGGTGGAGCGGAACGGCGAGTTCCATGAGGTGTATGAGTGGGATGTTGCAGTCTGGCTTAAAGGGGATTTTTCGTCCTGCTTCGAGAATGGTGATAACAGCAGCATCCTGCCAACCGACACGATGAAAAACACTGTGTATTCACTGGCGCGTAAGTCAACGTCCACTGCTATTGAAGATTTTGCCAAAGAAGTAGTGTCCTACTTCATCGCCAACAATCCCCAAGTCGATGAAGCCGGAGTTCACATTAAAGCTAATTCCTGGAAGCACATCGGAGATCATCCCACGGCCTTTGTACGATCCGGACCCGCAGTTGAGATAGCAACGGTTACATATTCACGGAAAGCTTCGATTTCTATCACATCCGGTTTTGAAAACCTGTCTATTCTTAAGACTACGAACTCCGAGTTTGCAGGGTACATTAAGGGCCATCTCACCACGCTAAAGGAAACGAGCGACCGATTGCTCGGAACTCAAGCTGAGGCAGAATGGAAATATGCTGCGTCGCAAGTTGATCTTGTCGGGTCGCGTCGAAAGATCATGGAAGCTTTGTTGAATACCTTCGCTGCTCATCACAGTTTGTCCGTTCAGCAGACGCTTTTTGCCATGGGGAAGGCAGCACTAGAGGCTGCTCCGGAGATCTCAGAGATACGGTTGTCTATGCCTAACAAGCATTGCAACCTGGTCGATCTTTCTGCTTTTGGACAGGATAATCCCAATTACATCTTTGTCCCCACTGACGAGCCGCATGGCTCGATTGAAGCTTGTGTGCGGAGATCAAATTGAAAACCTCCTCCGCCAACGAATGCGTCCGATTCGATCTCGCTCAAGACGCAGCAGCAAGGCTTATTGAACGCTGCCTCACGCTTGCACGTATTACCGAGACACCCGGTGAGACTCTTCGCGCCTTTCTTTCGTCGCCGATGGAAGAGGTACATAGACGGGTGCGCGCATGGATGGAGGCCGCAAGCATGTCTGTCAGCATCGATCGTGTGGGTAATCTGCGAGGCGTCTATTCCTCCAGCGTAGAAGATACTACTCCGCGTCTGCTTATTGCCTCTCATCTCGATACTGTTCCCAATGCTGGTGCCTATGACGGCATCCTCGGCGTACTTATGGGCCTCGCACTCGTCGAAGCGAGTGGTGGCGCGAGATTCCCCTTTACTATCGAAGTCATCGGCTTTTCAGATGAAGAGGGAACGCGTTTCGGTGTCCCCTTTTTAGGCAGTCGTGCTCTTGTGCATAAGCTAGATACTGATCTTCTTGAAATCGTTGACAAGGCGGGTATCTCGATCTCAGAATCACTGCGGCAATATGTCAATACGCATCCCCAGGCTGTACCTGCTGAACTCTCGCCGGAGACGATTGGCTATCTTGAATTTCATATTGAGCAGGGGCCGTCGCTTGAAAGTGCAGATCTTCCACTCGGTGTAGTTGAAGCAATCGCAGGACAAAGCCGCTGCAGTATTACCTTTCACGGTTGCGCCCGTCATGCCGGAACAACGCCCATGTCTATGCGACGAGATGCGCTTGCGGGCGCTGCAGAGTGGATGACACATGTCGAAACCGTTGCGACACAATTTGAGCACCTTGTCGCTACAGTGGGTCAGGTCTCCGTCGAACCTGGCGCAGCGAATGTAATTCCGGCAGTAGTACGGTGCAGTCTCGACGTTCGTCACTCCGATGATGCCATACGCGAAGCAGCTGTTCGTGCCATCCTGGGGGAAGCTAAAACCGTCGCCAGGAAACGTGGATTGTCGGTTGAGGCTAATCATTACTACAAGCAACCAGCTGTCCGTCTCAACAGCAAGTTGACCGAAATCGTCGAAAAAGCTGCGCAGCAAGCAGGCTATTCTATTCCACGTATGATCAGCGGAGCCGGGCATGATGCCATGGTTATGGCTCCGCACCTACCCACAGCCATGGTTTTTCTGAGAAATCCAGGCGGTATTAGCCATCATCCTGATGAAACTGTTTCTCAAGAAGATGTAACCGCAGCCATTCGTGTGGGACTATGCTTTCTTAGCAATTTTTCTTTGTTTCTGCAGAAGAAGGAGCATAGTGCGCGTGCATAACTTTGGACATACGCGGAGTGTACGGCGACCGAGCCACCTCATTCATACACCGGATACCTTTATCCGCACTCAGATTCCCGGAACTTCGAAAGCCAATGTTGTCGTTCACGTATCGCCTGCGCTCGGCGCGAGCTTCACTCAATACTCCGTAGAGTTCGAATCTGGTGGAGTTCTCGGAATTGCCATGGGGCAGCGTTTTTTATATGTGCTCGAAGGTAGCGTTATCTTGGAAGCGGAATCTCGCACAGTCACCTTGGCAAAGGACGATTATGCATATATCCCGCAGGGCCTTGAACATCGTTTCGCTGCTTTGCAAAATGCTCGGGCCGCTGTTGTTGAGCAAAAGTATAGACCGGTTACGATTGCCGATCCTCCCACAATGCTTATTGGACATGAGCCCATCGTCGACGCGCAGCCGTTGATGGGCGATGAAGATCTCCGAGTTCGCTCCTTGTTGCCCGATACGATGTCCTTCGACTTCGCCGTAAATACTATGACCTATAGGCCCGGGGCGGGACTAGGTTTGGTTGAAGTCCACGTTATGGAGCATGGGCTTCTTATGCTCGAAGGTGGTGGCATCTATCGTCTCGACGATCAGTGGTACCCGGTTACAGCCGGAGACTTTATCTGGATGGCTCCGTATTGTCCGCAATGGTTTGCAGCAATTGGAAAAAGTCCAGCGAAGTATCTCATCTACAAAGACTGGAACCGCCACCCGCTCGATCATCGCGCGAGAGACTGATATGACGCAAATCGAAATCAATTCTGATCGTATTGCTGAGGAGATTGAAATTCTCGCCGGAATCTCAGAAGTGGAGCCCCCCGCCGTTACTCGCGTTGTCTTTAGTGAGCAGGATATTCGAGCTCGCACATGGCTGAAGAAACGTTATGAAGAAGTGGATCTTTCTATTCGTGAAGACGCTGTAGGCAATACTTTTGCGCGCTGGCAAGGTTCGCGTTCCGATTTGCCTGCAGTTGCTACTGGTTCGCACATCGATGCGATCCCGAACGCTGGGAAATACGACGGAGTAGTCGGTGTGCTGGGCGGACTTGAAGCGATCCGTGCTTTAAAACGAAACGGCTTCCAACCCATTCGTTCGATTGAGTTGATTCAATTCACCTCTGAGGAACCTACACGGTTCGGCATTGGATGTCTTGGTAGTCGCATGTTATCTGGAGCGCTGACTGCATCCGCCGACGAATTATTGCGAGATAAAGCGGGCGATACACTGCGAATAATCCGTACACGCGCAGGCTTCGCAGGGGAATCGGAATCAGTACGACTCTCCGAAGGGTTCTATTCTTCTTTTGTCGAACTGCACATTGAGCAGGGACCAATCCTCGAACTTGAGCAGCTTTCTATTGGCATCGTTACCAACATCGCCGCACCAGCGAGTTTTTTCGTTAGCGTGGAGGGCCAGGGAGGTCATGCTGGAGGTGTACTCATGGCTGAACGTCACGATGCTCTCTGCGCCGCCGCCGAGCTTATTCTTACGGCTGAGCGACTAGCACGGGAATCGGGAGCGATCGATACCGTGGCCACAGTAGGCATCTGCGAAGTGCATCCTGGAGCCATCAACAGTATTCCAAGTAGCGTAAAACTTGGGGTGGATCTTCGGGACGTCGATGGTGATCGTCGCGACCGCGTGCTTCAGGCATTTCTCAATGCCGCTAAGGAGATATCGCAGCGGCGGCAGATAAAGCTTCAGACCGAGATGCTCAATGCAGATCGCCCGGCCGTATCCTCTCCGCACATTCTCGACGTGATTGCCTCAGCTTGCAAGGAGGACAATTTCTCCTTTCGGCAGATTATGGCACGCGCATATCATGATTCGCTGTTCATGTCCCGTATCGCTCCGATGGCCATGATTTTCATCCCATGCCGAGATGGTGTTAGTCACCGTCCAGACGAGTACGCCTCGATCGAAGACATCACAAGGGGAGTTAGGGTTCTTGCGAAGTCGCTCGCTACACTTTCTTTAGATGTTTCCAGTGATACCGTCTCAACTTGAGGAGCTGCTATGGTCAATCCGGGAAACGTTCTTCGCAATCTAGATGAATTGCGGACTCTTACATCTGATAGGCAAGGTGCGCAAAGAGTGGCATGGACGCCTATGTGGCAAAAGGCGCGTACTTGGTTCGAAAGCAAACTTACAGATGTCCCCGTCGAGCGGCACTATGACGCGGCTGGTAATCACTGGATCACGTTACGAGGCCAGTCGGAAAAGATCCTTGTAATCGGTGGGCATCTCGATTCGGTCCCGAATGGTGGCTGGCTTGATGGTTGCTTAGGCGTACTAGCCGGTCTCGAAATCCTTACTGCACTAGCTAAGGAATACGATGGAAATCCGCCGGTCACTGTGCGTATCGTCGACTGGGCAGATGAGGAGGGCGCGCGTTTCGGGCGCAGTCTCTTCGGTTCCTCCGCATTTTCCGGACACCATACCATCGAAGCCGATCGTCTCCGAACTGATCGTGAGGGCATTACGCTTCAAGAAGCGCTGCATGGATGCGGTGTTGATGTGGGACGTATCGGCGAAGCCTATATAGGGCAAGAGAATATTGCTGCATACCTCGAACTGCACATCGAACAGGGACCAATTCTTGAAAGAGCAGGCAAACCCCTTGGTGTAGTCCAGGGGACAAAAGGAGTTGAGCGTTGGAGTATTACGTTTCATGGACAGGAGGCGCACTCCGGATCCACTCCTATGGAGGTTCGCAGAGATGCATTGGCAGCAGCTGCAAAGCTCGCGCTTGAGATTCGTCCGATCGCGAGGAAACATCCTCAATCAGTAGCAACCATGGGCAGTGTAAAAACGTTTCCTGGAATTGTAACCGCAATAGTTGGGCACTGTGAGACTACGCTCGATATACGCGATCTTGATCCTGGTGTACTTGCTGACATGCTACGTGAGGCGCGCGAGGCTAGTGAGCGATTTGCCCATGAAGAGAGTTGTACTGTCGAGTGGTCAAAGATATGGTCGATTGAACCTATCCCTTTCCATCCCCAGTTGATCGAATTATGCGAAGAGGCCATTCTTGAGACGGTTGGTACCTCTGTCCAGCTTCCCTCCGGACCATTGCACGATGCAGCGGAGGTCGCGCGTGCGGGAATCCCGACAGTTATGATGTTTGTTCAGTCGCTTAATGGGTTGAGTCATAATCCTGCCGAAGATACAAGGCGCGAACATATTGAACAATCTATCCAGGCAATGTATCGCCTTGCAACGAGAACGGTTCGATGGATACAGAACCAATAAATGAGTGACTGGAACACAAAAATATATCGCTGGCTGTGGAAATGTAGCATAATCGTAGCTCCTGAAAAGTTGGAAGTGGGATAGCGGATAGTAGGTTTCTGGTTCCGCATCGACGTTTTATTTTTAGCCGCCCAGGCGAAAGGAGATGCAAACGTTGAAACGAACGACCTTTCACGAGCAGGCGCCAGGTTCTCCAGAGATCTCTGCGCGTTTTCCTGACTTGCATCCGCCGTTCGATCAAATTGTTGCCGTAACGGAAGCGAACCGCTGCCTCTATTGTTTTGATGCTCCTTGTACGGTGGCTTGTCCTACGCACATAGATGTGCCCCGTTTCATTAAGAAAATTACGACTGGCAACCTGGAAGGTTCAGCCAGGACTATTCTGGATGCAAATATCCTGGGTGCAAGCTGTTCTCGCGCGTGTCCTGTCGATGTGCTCTGCGAAGGAGCCTGTGTCATGCAGCGTTACAACAAACAACCCATTGCCATCGCTCGTCTGCAACGATTCGCAATGGATGCGCTCTATGCAAGCGGCGCACCTCTCCCTTTCACCCCTGCTCCTGACACAGGTAAATCAGTCGCGCTCATAGGAGCGGGGCCTGCCTCGTTGGCCTGCGCCGCGGAGCTTCGTCGACGCGGCATTCGCGCAACCTTGTACGATGCTCGCCCACTACCTGGTGGACTAAATACCTATGGCATCGCAGAATACAAACTGCAACTGGCGGAGAGCTTGCGAGAGATAGACATGCTGGCTCAACTAGGAGTGGAGTTCTTTTGCAATGTTAGGATCGACTCCGAAAAGCTGGCTGAACTGGAAGTCTCTCACGATGCGATCTTTCTGGGAATTGGTCTTGGCGCGATTCATCAACTCGGAATCGAAGGCGAAGAGATGTCTGGCGTAATTAATGCACTCGACTATATTGCGGGCTATAAAAGTGGAGGAATTACCTCGGCGCCTCAGCGAGTTGCAGTTATCGGGGCAGGGAACACTGCTGTAGATGCTGCAGTTGCCGCTGTACGTCTTGGTGCGGACGAGGTTCACATGGTCTATCGTCGCGGACCTGAACAGATGTCGGCGTTTGCATTCGAGTATGAGCACGCGAAAAAAGAAGGGGTAAAGTTTCTATGGCATGTAAATCCCATCGGCCTGAAGGGAGACGGAAAAGCTGAGTACCTTGTGCTCGCAAAGCTCGAAGTTGCGTCCGATGGATCACTTGTGCTGGAGCAGGGCGAAGGTTTTCAACTATCGGTTGATCTTGTTGTGCTCGCTATTGGGCAATCGACTCACCCTATGTTCGAAAATGGCGACAGGAAGATAAAGACCGAACGAGGCCGAATTGTGATTGACCGTATCTCCGGGCAGACCTCAAACCCTAAATATTTTGCCGGAGGAGACTGTACGAACGGAGGCCGGGAAGTTGTCGATGCCGTGGCTGACGGCAAGCGTGCCGGCATCGGTATCGCTGCCTGGCTGGAGGGAAAAGATGCCTACACTTGAAACCACCTTCGCCGGGATCCGGTGTATCAATCCGTTCTGGCTTGCATCGGCTCCGCCGACTAACTGTGGCGAACAGATCATGCGCGCATTCGATGCAGGCTGGGGAGGCGCCGTCTGGAAAACGATTGGTGAACCTATCACAAATGTGAGCTCGCGTTATTCGTCCATCGATTGGAATGGCCAACGAATGATGGGGTTGAACAACATCGAACTTATCAGTGACCGGCCTATCGAAACAAATCTGCGTGAGCTAGCAGAGGTAAAGCGACGTTATCCCCAGCATGCCGTCATCGCCTCGCTTATGGTCGAGTCGAAGCGTGATGCCTGGCACGCGATCGTGCAGCAAGCTGAAGAAGCGGGCGCTGATGGCTTGGAACTCAACTTCGGCTGTCCGCACGGCATGAGTGAACGCGGTATGGGATCCGCCGTAGGGCAAGTGCCGGAATATTGTCGACAGATCACTGACTGGGTAAAAGAGAAAGCACGTACGCCCGTCATCGTAAAGCTTACGCCGAACATCAGCGACATCAGAATGCCTGCGCGCGCGGCAAAGAATGCAGGTGCAGATGCGCTTTCAGCCATCAACACGATCAACTCAATTACTGGTATTGATCTTGATACTCTTGAGCCTCGTCCCATCGTTGATGGAAAAAGTTCTCACGGAGGTTACTGCGGTCCTGCGGTAAAGCCTATCGCGTTGAACATGGTGCAGCAGGTCATGTCCGATCCACAAGCTTCCTTGCCCATGTCAGCTATCGGTGGCATAGGCACATGGCGTGATGCGGCGGAGTTCATCCTGCTTGGTGCTGGTACGGTGCAGGTATGCACTGCGGTTATGCACTATGGCTATCGCATCGTTGAAGACATGGGGGACGGGTTATTAGCTTGGATGCGTAATAAAGGCTACGAAAGCCTCGATGATTTCCGCAGTCTTTCGTTACCTAAAGTGTGCGACTGGAAGCACCTAAATCTTAACTACAAAATCGTCGCTCGCATTCATGAGGAAAAATGCATCGGTTGCCAGCTCTGCTACACCGCATGTTGGGATGGCGCTCATCAATGCATTCATCTCGATCGCGCGCTGGCTGAACCGAATACCTCTCTCACCCCAGGCATGATTGAAGCTGAGAGCCGCAACCGAATTACTGTCACACCTATTCCAAAGCTCGACTCCGGTGGCCTTGGAGAGCTTGGTCCATATGGCACGTCATTATCGCGTATTCCTCGAGTAGACGAGCATGAATGTGTCGGTTGTAATCTGTGCTCGCTTGTCTGTCCCGTGCCAGAATGCATCACTATGGAGCGCGTGGAGAACAAGTTGCCGCCAGAGACATGGGACGATCGAAGCAAGGCTCATCTGGTCAACGATAGCTTTGTAACTGCGAAGTGAAATGAAGAATTTGATCTAAGGCTACTTGATAGTGAAATAGAGAGGACGAGGCAAAATAGCGGTGGCTTCCCCAACTCCTGTAAACACTATCGTCGATGGAATCGATCAGCAGTACACCAACGATTTTGAGATAGACCCTCGCCTCTATAACAAAGATCTCGCGCCGACTTCAGCTGCACACCGCACCTGGACTACTTATAACTACATCGCACTTTGGTTTTCCATGTCGATGGAAGTGACGACCTACATGCTTGCCTCTTCGCTCATTGCAGGAGGTATGAATTGGAAGCAGGCCGTTCTCACCATCCTGCTCGGTAACCTCATTGTGCTCATTCCTATGCTGCTCAATGCGCACGCTGGCACTAAATACGGTATTCCCTTTCCAGTATTCGTGCGTGCTCCATTCGGTCCCGTGGGAGCTAATATCCCAGCCATTCTGCGTGCCATTGTGGCATGCGGGTGGTTCGGAATCCAGTCGTGGCTTGGCGGCGAAGCTATCTATACGATACTCTGCGTGCTGTGGCCGCAGACATCTCATATGCCTTGGGTATTGTGGTCATGCTTCCTCGGCTTTTGGCTACTGAATATGGTCGTCGTCTGGCGTGGTGTGGAATCCATTCGGTTCCTTCAAAGTTTTTCGGCGCCATTCATGCTCATCATGTCGTTGCTTCTCTTGTTCTGGATGTTGCATAAAGCAGGTGGCTTTGGTCCGATGCTCGCGGCGCCCAGCAGATTCACTACCACTGGCAGTTTCTTACACTTTTTCATACCGTCGCTTACTGCTATGGTCGGCTATTGGGCAACTCTCTCTCTCAATATTCCTGACTTCACGCGTTATGCAAAGAATCAAGAATCGCAGATCGTAGGTCAGGCCTTCGGCCTTCCTGTTGCCATGACCTTCTATTCTTTTATCGGCATTGCTGTCACATCGGCATCTACAGTGATTTTTGGTGAACCGATCTGGAGTCCAATCGCATTGCTGGGTCGCTTGCATCAGCCTTTTGCGGCTTTCCTCGGTCTTATCACGTTGTTGATTGCTACACTCAACGTCAATATAGCCGCCAATGTTGTTTCTCCGTCGAACGATATTTCAAACCTTGCACCGCGCTTAATCAGCTTTCGTACCGGAGGGCTCATCACTGGCTTTCTCGGTCTTGCCATGATGCCATGGAAGCTCATGTCGACCTTCGGTAACTACATCTTTGGATGGCTCGTTGGTTACTCAGGATTGCTCGGTCCGGTAGCTGGCATCATGGTGGCAGATTACTTCTTGATACGTTGCACCAAGCTTGATGTCTATTCTCTTTATCATCGCGGCGGAATGTATGAATATCGCAAGGGCGTCAATCCAGCCGCAATCATTGCTCTCGTTATTGCCGTTGTGGTCGCATTGGCGGGGCGCTTCATTTCCCCGATCGCTTTCTTATATAGCTATGCATGGTTCGTCGGATTCTTCCTGTCCGGCGGTCTTTATTACGTACTGATGAGAAATCGCAAAGTCCTGATCTAAGTGCGCGACGGAAATGGCCGATATCTGTTGCATGTCGCTAGTCACGTGCCCAGCTAATTAGTAATGCGCCATGCGAGCAGATTGCTATGAACCGCACTCGAACTCATGTTCTGCGTGCCGAGCAGTAACTCGAAATGCGGAATCCTGCCATCTGGATGTTGTATGCGTGTCAGAAAGGGTAACAGCTCCGAATCGTCGGAGACGAAATCCCATGCCGCTTCAGTGCCCGCCATCGAAGTGCCTTCGATAAGTAGTGCATTTCCGTTACCGGAAAGATTTGGTGTGAACGCGACAACCCCATAGACGCGGCGTTGTGGATCATCGAGTCTGGAGTCCCAGTGGCTAGGTTCGCCAGCTAGGGGAGCTTTATTAATCACCGCGAATACCTTCGCCTTGTAGTTGTTCTGCAGTAGGAAGTTCATATTGCGTTCGAGCAACTCGACCCATGGGTTTGCCTCGAACGCACCAACCAGAATAACGTTTCCGCTCTTCAGATCGTTCGGTCTCAAATCTCGTGCGTAACGGACTTGCAGGCTACTGTGTAAGGATTGAGCGATCTGCGCCAGTCTCACGGCAGCCTCAAGATCTACGATAGAGGTATAGCGGCGATTGGTGATTTCGACGCGCAACGATTTCATCTCTGGCGACGGCGGACTAGTAGACAAATTGGTATTCGCGCTTCTGTAATCGCCAAGCAGATATTCGTTGAGGGTTATGTTTTTTTGATCGAAGATGTGAGAGAGTACAAGTCCCGAATCGGCTGGTACTTCCAAAGTCGCCTGTTGCGGCGCGAAGATCTGACTCCAGAGCGGATGTGTCGTGACAGTGGTCGGAGCTTCAGTCGTCTTCGAATGATTTCTGATCAATACTGCTGAAAGTACACCGGCCATTACTGCGCAAAGCATCCACGGAATAATTTGAATTATGGAGGGTCGGCGTGACGATATTATCTGCTGGACAGTGCCAGAAAGTATGCTAGCAGCCGCGGGTGCCGTGGAAGACTCAGCGGTAATTGCTTCTGTGGTCTGTCGAGGGGCGAACACGGGAATATAACCACCCTTCGGAATAACGACGCGAATCGGTTCCTCGGCACCCTCCTGTTCAAAATAAAGTTCGAGTCGCTGCCGCAAACGACTAGCCTGGGTGCGAACGATGCCATCGATGGAAGAATCGTAATCTGGTGACCGTCCGAAGACCGCTTGCCCGATCTTCTGCTCGTTCAGTTCAGTTTCACGCCCCTTAAAGGTCATGTCGCAAACGTACGTGAGCAGGGAAGACAGACGTTCGCTGCGCGCGAAGATGGGTGACTTGATGATGCGGGTTACTAACTCGCGATAAGCGGTTTCCGACCAATCTGTCGCCGAAGACGTTCGAGCAGACAGAGGAGAGTCTACGGAGCGTTCTCGCTTCGCCGTTAGCATCAGGTTTCTATGAGTGTACGTGGGTTTTGTGAATATGCCATGAACCATTCACGCTGCATTCACTGTATCGAGATACATAGCTGGCCGACAAATTGCTCATTCCAAATAAATTCGCTCGTGTATCAGCCACGTCTCGGTGAATTCGTTTCTGTGATCGAATCAGCGCTGCTATTCCTCTCCCTAACGGCCTCCCGATGCTAACAAGATGAGCTCGCATGGGACTTTCATGTTTGAACGATTACTTATGGAGCGAAAGCGATGAAGTCGAACGTAAAAAAAAGGACGATCTGGAATCTTCCTGGTTGGCTCACTTCTGCCCACCTGGTCTTGCTGTTAATGCTCGTCACATGGAACGATGCATATGCGCAGTTTGACTCCGGTGCGGTGCTGGGCAATATCAAGGATCCTTCTGGGGCAATGATCAACGGCGCATCGGTTGAGTTGATGAATGTTGCGAAAGGCGTAAAGAGCGTCCGCCAAACTGATTCGAGCGGTGCCTATGAGTTTGACAGTGTACAGCCGGGCGAATACGTCGTGTCGGTAACGGCGTCAGGATTCCAAAGCTCAAAGACCGATGTCTTTCGGGTCAACGTAGGGGCGCGTCAGCGCGTTGACCTTGCACTTGGCGTCGGTCAGGTTGGCGAAACTGTTACCGTCTCTGGTGCTGCGGCAGAACTGGAGACAGACACCAGTGACCGTGGCCAAACCATTCAGGGTACGGAGGCGGTCACGCTTCCTCTCAATGGCCGCTCCTACGCAGACCTGGCACAGCTGGTTCCCGGCGTCCGCAGATCCTTGATTGCCACGGTTGCCTCAAATCCGCCGCGCGACGCTTCATACAATGTGAACGGCCTTACATCCATGGACAACAATTTCATCCTGGATGGTATCGACAACAATGCATATCAGGAAGCCAATCAGGGATATTCCAATCAGGCAGTGATTCCGTCACCTGATTCTCTGCAGGAGTTCAAGGTGCAGACGGACAATTACTCGGCGGAATATGGTCGAGCTGGTGGCGCTATCGTCAATGCAACCACACGAAGCGGTACCAATTCGTTTCACGGCGGAGCTTATGAATACTTTCGGAATACTGTTCTGAATGCCTTCGGCCCGTTTTATGGAACCGGCGTGAAGCCGACGTTGGTACAAAATCAGTTCGGTGGTACCTTTGGCGGTCCAGTGCTCAAAGACAGGCTCTTCTTTTTCGTGGACTACGAAGGCTTGCGCTCCATATCGCACTCCCTTACCACTGCGACTCTGCCAACCGCGGCAGAGTTGAACGGACTCTTCACCACAGACGGTACGGCGAACGGTACACCTATTCCAATCAAGAACCCTTATACCGGTGTTGTATATAGCAACGGACAGGTCCCCCTGAATGATCCCAACATCAACCCCATTGCGCTCACGGCTTTCAAGCTGCTGCCGACACCAAACATCCCCGGAGCCAGTCTTACCGCGGCTAACTATCAATATCTTCCCGCAGCGCCAACGGTGGATGACAAGGGCGATGGCCGTGTTGACTTCGTGCGGAATGATCGGCAGACCGGCTTCTTCCGTTATAGCCAGAGAGCGGTTACCTATTTCCAGCCACCTCCGTTTCCTGGTGCGGCGGGCGGCAACAGTAATGGAACCTTGTACGCCAGAACGCGGCAGATCGCTGCTGGATATAACTGGGCACTAACCCCGAGCTCGATTTTAGAAATGCGTTTCGGCGAAACATGGACCGAGAGCGGCAAGTCCCCCATCTTTCTCGGCGCGCCAAATCTGCTGGCAGGTATTCCCAACGTTCCCCAGGATCCTGCATACACGGGCGGCCTGAATGCCCAGTCAGTCTCGGGCTTTACTCAGTTCGGTTCGCAAGGGACGAATCCGCAGTTCAATAATCCCACTCAGGCAAATCCGAAGGTTAACTACACCTGGGTCAAAGGTCGGCATAGTTTGAAGATTGGCTATGAGTTCGGATGGCTTTCGCAGGCGATCTCAGACTTCCATCCGAAATTCGGCCAGGACACCTACGCAGGTTCTTTCAGTTCAGCCGGAAGCGCCACGACAGCTCAGGCAGCGAACCTCGCGGACTTTATCTTTGGCGCTCGCAGTAACTACCAGTTGAATGCTCCCAACGAGGTTAATTACCTGCGCCACTGGCACATGGGTTACATCCAAGACGACTGGAAGGCTCTCCCTTCGCTGACGCTGAACCTTGGTCTTCGCTATGAGTTCATGACGCCGAATTATGAGCAAGACAACAAATACTACAACTTTGATCCTGTGAACAACCAGTTGCTCGCAGCCGGCAGTGGAACCGATGTCAACAGCACTGCTCCTGGCCACGTCTACAATATCCACTATGTTGGTGGGAACTCACTCGCGGATCGTGCTCTCGTCGATCCGGACTACACGAACTTTGGCCCGCGCGTAGGATTTGCCTACCAGGCACGGCCAAAGACCGTCGTTCGTGGTGGCTATGGAATCAGCTACGCGTATCTGTTCCGGTTTGGTGGTGAGGGACTCCTTGCCTACAACGGCCCTAACAACTACTCGGCAACGCTGCCCGTAAATCAGACACCGGGCCAGGGTCTCTGCACGTCATTGACGCAAGATCCAACTACCTGCTTCCGCAGAACACAGGATGGCTACCAGACTAACTTTGCTGGACCAGCAAACTTCTCCACGACCAAAGCACAAACACGCTATACGCCGAAAAACTTCAAACCGGCCTACGTGCAGGCTTTCCATCTGTCCGTGCAGCAGGAGTTGCCATTCGACTCTACCCTTGAAATGTCGTATGTCGGGAACCATACAGTCCATATCCCTGCCCTTGAAGACTTCAATCAGGCTCGCACCTGTCTCCCTAGCGAAGTTCCTGCTTCAACCCCCGGTCAGTGCAACACTTCACTGCTCAACCGGAGGCCGATCGCAAACTTCACCGATATCCTCACGGAAAGCAATGCAGGATCGTTGATCTACCATTCGCTTCAGGTAAAACTACAGCGACCCTTCCGCAATGGGATCTTCCTCATAAATTCATTTACGTGGTCGCATGGCATTGATCTGTCTTCGGCTGATCTGGAGACGCAGAACGGTGACAGCGCTTTGATCAACAAGGCAAATCCGGCAGGAGATCGCGGCCCATCGGGTTACAATCAGCCGCTGAACAACACCACGTCCGTAATCGTTGATCTGCCCTTTGGGAAGGGACGCCGTTTCGGTTCATCTGCGCCCGGCTGGCAGCAACAATTGATAGGAGGCTGGCAGTTGACCGGCATCAACGTTGTGACGAGTGGAGTTCCTATCAATCTGACGTATACGCCGAGCAGCAATCAGGTCGTATCCACCACCAGTGCCGCTTATGCTATTCGTCCGAATTTGACGAGTTCACCGTCGGCCGTATACGGCCACAAGCTCGTCAAGACTGCCAGCTCGCTAAATGGCTACTTGATCGCCGGATCGGGCACTACACCTCCGCCTGGGGTCTCGATTCCCACAGGGACTCAACTCTTCGGAAACGCCGGTCGCAATAATCTGCGCGGTCCTGCATTCGGTCAGTTCGACCTGTCAGCGCATAAGAAGTTCGCGCTACCGAACGAGCGGTACAATATAGAATTTCGCATCGAGGCATTCAACGTCTTCAACGCGACCAACTACATCAGTCCCTCATCCAACGTAGGTTCCGTCAACAGCACATCGGGGGCTCCAACCTACAGCAGCAGCTTCGGCAGCTTCACGGGGAGCACCAGCGTCTACCCATCTCGTCAAGTCCAGCTCGCACTACGTCTCGCGTTCTGACGAAATAAAGACACGAAGAAGGCTGGAGGACCATCTGCCAGCCTTCAACCATCTTGACATCAGCCACTTCACCTACGCAGAAAGGAATCCCGCTTTGGCTTTTCTTGACCGTCGCCAGTTTCTCCTCCAGTCATCCACTCTGGCGGCCGTATCGTTCATGCCTTCAACACTCTTGTCGCAGACATTTTCATCAAATCCTGAGTCAAAAATTCCTAACAGGGATACGACCCTCAAATTCAATCCGGATGGTACACCTCGTCCCTTCGCCGGTAACACAGTCATCTGCCACCTACCCGTTCAGTGTGCGATGCGCGATGTTATGTCCGAGCTCCATGATGCATTGACACAAACGAGCTACCACCACAAACTCGGACTCACATCCACGGACAGCTATCACATGACCATCTTTCCCGGAGCAAATGATCAGAACCGTACTGCGTATGGATGGCCTTCTCATGTTCCAGCTGATGCTCCGATTGAGGTCTGCAGCCATATGATCGGTGAACGAATAGCGAAGGCGCGTTTCTCCTGCCAATTGCCTCTGCGTGTGCGTGTCGATCAGGTAAACACGATCAATTTCTCGACGGCCTGCAGCTTACGAATGATCGCAGCCAACACTGACGAAGAAAAGAAGCTCAGGTTTCTTAGAGACCAGCTCGCAGAAGTTTTTGGTTTTCAATTAAAGGATCATGCAGACTACCAGTTCCACATCACCATGTCGTACCAGATGGCTCCACTCACTCCTCAGGAGAAAGACGCCTATCGGCAATTGCTCAGGGCGTATATCAAGCTTATAGCTGATGCTGCACCCGTCCTGGAACTTGGAATTCCCGAATACTGTACATTCCCGGATATGTTTCGCTTTGAGCCCCAAAAGCTGCTAGTTTGCTCATGAAATTCGGCGAGGAACCCCCTCGCAATTTTCGAGACTGGTATCTAACAGAGCATTGAAAATTGTGGACATTGTATTACCAGCAAGATGAGGCAGATGCAGGTGGGTCTTTGGTACTCCTTCTAAAACAGCGAAGCTATCGTCATTTTCATGTAGTACGACTGAGCAGTGTATTTAAGAGAACGACGAAGCGGATAGGTGGATCGGGGATGAACCGCAGAAGTTTTCTGGCGTCGGTGGGTAGTTTTGTCGCCTATGAGACGATGCGGCATAATTATCTGGAAGCACAAGGAGTGCCTACTTTCAAATTCGATCCGTTCAGCGTTGGCGTGGCCTTAGGGGACCCAGCTCCCGATGGAGTGGTTTATGGACTAGGCTAACCTTCAATACTTCCGTTGGAGTGAACGATATTCCCCCTGTCGCTATTCCCGTGAACTGGGAGGTTGCTACAGATGAATCCATGCGGCATATCGTCCTGAATATGTTGCCCGAACACGAAAGCTCACGCCGAGGTCTTGGCGCTTATGCATCTATTAAATCCAAGTTACCGTACGTATCCCCGTCCAACATGTGCCCGGGCGAGGTTCGGTAGGGCACATGTTGGACGGAGATGATTGGTCTTTGTAAAGCTCGGATTTTTTGAAATGTTTAGCCAAGGCCGCGTTCCACCATGACGACCAGTCGCTCTCCCAACGCCAGCACCATCTCATGCGGCATTTTATGCAGTGGCCCTTCAAGCGCCAGAAGTGCCAGTCCGTGAACTGTTGACCATGCGAGATACTCTGCATCTTGGCGAGCTTTCTTGCTGAGCAAGCCGCTCTCGTGCATGCGGTCCAGGGCTAGGGAAAGCAGCTGAAACGCATTTAGTCCCATAGAAGCTGTATTCGCCGGATCAGGGGAATCAACTGGCGGGGGGATCGAAAAAGCCGTGCGGAACATTCCCGGCTCTCTCATTGCGAACCCTAGATACCCCATGCCCACCGCACGCAAACTCTTTCGTGCAAACGCTTGCGGATCGCGTCCTGAACGACACTTCTTCATCTCCTCTTCGATCGCTCCTGCTACCCGAGACAGACATGCTGACCGGACCGCATCGAGTAGCTCCGCCTGGCCGGCAAAGTGCCTGTAAGCCGCGTTCGGAGAGACACCTGCCCGGCGGGTTGCCTCACGGACAATAATGGCGTCAGGTCCTCCTGCTCGAGCCATTTCGAGACCAGCGGCTACAAGCGCGTTGCGAAGATCGCCATGGCGAAAGGTCTTGCGTTTCTGAATGGAGAAGGTCTTTTTCATTGTCTGTTCAAAGAAGAGTGTATCCCGGAACCTGCCGCTTGTGGACAGCATCCACTTTTCGGTGATAGTTTATGTGGACGGTGTTTACTTGGTAGCAATACATCGCTAAATGGAAGGTGCAAAATGGCAGACGGATTCATCTGGTACGAACTTGTCACCAATGACATGGACAAGGCAGTCAACTTCTACAAGAAGGTAGTCGGGTGGGACGTCAGGGACGCTGGTATGCCTGGTTTCACCTATATGATCTTCGGTAAAGATGGTAAAGATGTCGGCGGCATGATGACGTGGGCGGGCGCCGGTGCGCCTGATCTTCCTACTCAATGGATGGGGCACATCCACACTGCAAAGCTCGACGAAGAACTGAAGGCCGTAACAGCTGATGGTGGAACTATTGTGAAGCCTGCTCAGGACATCCCCGGAGTCGGACGTTTCGCCGTAGTCCTGGACCCGCAAAAGGTGAAGTATCTGCTCTTCGAGCCCGGCAAACAAGAGGCTCGGCCGCGTCTGGATCAGATGGCAGTGGGCAACGTGGGCTGGCATGAGTTGCTCACCGATGACGCAGCAAAAGCCTTCGATTATTACTCCAAACACTATGGCTGGCAGAAAGACTATGCGCATGACATGGGCGCTGCGGGCATCTACCAGACCTTCCGCACTGACCAGCCCCTCTATACCGGAGGAATGATGAATCGTAAGGGCTTCGGGATTCCTGAAGGCATTCCTCCGCACTGGCAGTTTTATTTCACTGTCGACGACATCGAAATCGCGCAGAAACGTGTGATCGATGCGAACGGCAAAGTCGTGATGCCCCCAATGGATGTACCTGGAGGCTCACGCATCCTGCAGGCCCAGGATGATCAGGGTGGCCACTTTGCTCTGATGCAGGGACCAAAATCATAACTGCTCTTCGACTTTATATCCGGTGAGGCCGTCCTTCGCGCGCAGGAAAATGACTGCCGAGCTTCGTCGCGAACGTTGAAAATTGAGAGGAGAGAACGAGATGTCCGAGAAGATGGTTACCTGCTTGTGGTTCGACCACGGCAAAGCCCGCGAGGCAGCCGAATTTTATGCCGCTACCTTCCCCGACAGCCATGTCGGGAAGATTAGCGCCTCCCCCATAGACACACCGTCCGGTCCTGAAGGCCAGGAACTCATCGTTGAGTTCACCGTCTGCGGTCGCAAGTTCGTGGGCCTCAATGGCGGTCCGAAGTTTGTACCCAACGAAACGGTCAGCTTTATTATCCTCACCGAGGATCAGATGGAGACCGACCGCTTGTGGAACGCCATCGTCAGCAATGGAGGCCAGGAAAGCATGTGCGGTTGGTGCAAAGACCGATGGGGTTTTTCATGGCAGATCACTCCACGCGCTCTGCTGGCGGCGACGACGGACCCGGATCGAGCTGCCGCTAAGCGCGCGATGAGTGCGATGATGACGATGCGAAAGATTGACATCGCCGCAATCGAGGCCGCACGCGCAAAACAGTAACGACCATCATCCCAAAGACAGAGAACGTTACGATGAAAGATCTCTTCGACCCTATTCTGGCAGATGACACAAAGCAGCGAATCATGCGTCTCCATCCTGAGAGTGAACGGGAATGGGGCAATGTGACCGTTGCCCAGACACTGGCTCACTGTACGTCTGGCATACGGATGGCGACGGGTGTCATCACCCCCAAGCGCGCATCCTTTCCCGCCAACGTCATCGGCCTGGTTTATCAAGCCACTTGTTTTCGGCGACGACAAGCCCATGCGCCGCAATTCGCCGTCCTCGCCGGAACTCTTCCCGGCGCACCCCACACAGTGCGACTTGGAGCTCGAACGCGCCCATCTCATCAAAGCCATCGATAACTTTGTCAATAAGGGTGCAGCTTGCTGCTCGTAGTACCCACATCCTTTCTTTGGTCCGCTCAAACCGCAGCAGTGGGCCATTCTCATGTACAAACACGTTGATCATCACCTACGGCAGTTCAACGTCTGACGGCGTGATCCAGCCCCCGGCGAAGACAGGGGATTGGATCACGCCTCCGAGGAGACGAAGTCCAAGAGCAGTCCCTTAGTCAGGGTTTCTTCGAGTTTCTCCCGGAATCGCTGTGCCCCGTCCCGGAGACGGGCCGAAGCGTTCTTGCGGATGCGCTCTCTGTTGACGCACCCCTCGACCCACTTGGGGCAGCTGCACCTGCGGTAAAGGCAGTCACGTTTGTATCAGTAATCCATCTGGGCCCCGCTTCAGCTGTGGAGTGTTGCCAGGATGATGGATAGTTCAAAATTTTCAGTAGGCTTTCCGATTCCCGCTACCGTCTGGTCACAAAAATCATCCCGATCTTCGATACGGATTTCTAAGTGGTTGAAATTTAATCCATTTAAGTAATGGTGGAGGCGGCGGGAGTCGAACGGATGATCGGTAGCAACATACTTGACGCAGCGAGGGAAGAAGCCAGAGTCTATGGCGTCCTCAGAAGTTGTTGGCCGTGTCATTCCGCGATAACAGGTCCGCATCCATTGTCGAAAAAGAACGAACTCTCAGGAAAACTTGCTGATCGTGCGATCCTTACGCTTGATATCTTTGCGGATGAAGTCTGTTGCCTGTGGTCCTGTCGTTATTCCGTTTGGACGGAAACGTAATTACGTTTCCGATAAGTAGCAAAGGCAACATTCAGTTGATCGTAGCTATCGAGGTAGATGCGGCGTGACGATTGTTGTATGCAAAACCCTCCAGTGCCCGTTTCTTTCGTGCTCATTACGATGGTCTCTTGGCGTTACAAGCTGCGCGAGTACGTGGATTCGATGCCGTGCTGACCTCCATGATTTGCACATCTGCTTATCGAGCTTCAGCTAAACATAAGCCATTGTTAATCGACGAATGACTTTGCATTTACTCCAGCACACGGCTTAGAAACTATCGTCACGTCATCAGGATTAAGGTCGAGTTGAATCTCCAAGACTGTGAAAAGGCGGTTTTGGAGTCATTCGCAGACCTGTGTCCAGGACTCTGGAGAACATATGGTTCGTCGTTCGGTGCTTGCAGCTTTTTCCATTATCGTCCTGGCCAGCCAGTGCTTCGCACAGTCGAACAAGGCCAGGAACATCATCATCTTCATGGGCGACGGTACAGGCGTTTCCAGTCTCAATGCCGCCAGCATCTATGGCTATAACAAGCCGCAGTCTCTCTATATTCAGAGCTTCCCCGGAGTCGCACTCGCTGACACCTCCACTGCAACGCAGTGGGTCACTGATGGCGGAGCCGGCGCGACGGCCATCGCAACCGGCATCAAGACCAACAACGGCGTACTTTCAGAATCTTCTTCCGCAATCAAGGATCAGCAGGACAGGAAGATTCTCAAGACACTCTTCGAGTACGCGCGGGAGCACGGGCTCTCGACTGGCGCGGTATCCAACGACGATCGCCAAGGTGTAACCAATGCACTGACCGCAGCCTTCTTCGCCCACAACAACGACCGCAGCAAGTCGGGCGAGATCTTCGAGGAGATGATTATGCCGCGCAATGGCGGGGCCGGACTGGATGTTGCATACAGCGGCGGACGCAAGGACGTCCTTAAGCAGGTCACCGCGACGGGCAGAGATGGCGCAGCCGATTTGAAGAGTCACGGCTACGTGTTCGTCGATTCGCTCGATGCGCTTCAGTCCATCGATGCAAATCAGACGAAGGTCGTGATGCTAAGTGACGACACCGATATGCCAATTAAGCCAACTGTCGACGATGCGATCGCCCGCCTCTCGAAGAATCCTAAGGGCTTTGTGCTTGTCGTCTTCTCTGACTGCCACACCGGCAAGACATCCAGTTCGGTCCGTCGCATTGTCGAGATGGACAACATCGTACGTGAGGTCGCGGACACGCACAAGTCAGACACGCTGATCCTGTGGACCGCGGACCACAGCTATGACCTGCACATCAAGGGTGAGGGTCTAACTGAAACGCTGAAGAAGAACGAAGGCAAAAAGATCACCTCAGCGGTTTCCCTGGAAGATGAGCATACCACCGAGGAGGTTCCTGTCATGGCGATTGGGCCCGGCTCCGAACGGGTCCATGGATTCATCTCGAACACCGATGTTTTTCACATCCTGATGGCTGCACCTGGCTGGCAGGAGACAACAACTTATACCGCAGGAGGCGCCCAGTGAAACTACTTTCGAAGCTTGCGGCCTTTGTTCTAATGATGGGCTGTCTGCAAGGCGTCCGGGCTCAGAACTATGAGACTACGCTGACCGGAACAATCTCCGACACTACAGGCGCAAAGGTCGCTGATGCGGTCGTGATGATCACCAACTCGGGCACCAATGCCGTACGTACGACCAGGACTACAGGCGCTGGAACGTACTATGTCAGCAACCTGCCTATCGGCAACTACAAACTCGTAGCCTCGGCCCCAAACTTCATCACCAGGCAGATCACAGACATTGAGCTGGTAGTGGGCCAGACACGAACTATCGACATCAAGCTCGACATTACTTCCGTCGTGCAGGAGATCGAGGTAAAAGATACGGCCCCAGCTTTGGCGACGACGACGGCGGAGATCGGAGTTGTTATCCAAAATCAGCAGATCAAGGACCTTCCGCTGAATGGCCGCAGCGTTGCCAGTCTGTTGGCTCTGGTTCCGGGCGCAATCGATAGTGGTGGCGGAACGTTGAGCACAATTCGGTTTGCAGGCCGAGGCACGGACGATACAAACTTTCGCCTGGATGGGGTAGACGCTACCGGCATCCGTGCGCAGAATCCAAACGCTACGCTTCGCTTGGTGACTTCCACCGAATCGATTTCGGAGTTGAAGGTTGCAACTCTTCTCTACGGTACGGATACCGGAGGAACGGCTGGAGGTCAAATAGAACTTGTATCCAAATCCGGCACAAATCAGTTTCACGGTGGGGTCTTCGATTTCTTCCGCAATAACTGGTTCGATGCCCAAGGCCCCTTCGATGCGAAAACGCCGCCGCTAAAGCTGAATGACTTCGGTGCAAGTCTCGGAGGGCCCGTCGTCAAGAACAAGACGTTTTTCTTCGCCACCTATGAAGGGCTTCGCCAAACAGTTGCGGCCAACCTGGTAGCTGTTGTGCCAACGAACAGTTACCGTGCGGCAGTCATTGCAACTTCTCCCGCTCTAACGCCGTTTATAAATGCCTTTCCCATAGGGAATGGTGCGGTTCTTGACGCAAACCGCATCAACTACTCCTCCCCGACGTCGACGACGCAAACGGAAGACTCCTACCTGTTCCGAGTTCAACACATCTTCAACGATAAGAACAACATCTTCGTCCGTTACAACATTGACCATGCCAATATCACTGGTCCCAGTGGAGCGCTGAGAGACCTGTCGATTACCAACACAAGCCCGATGAACGCAACCATTCAATACGTTCATGTATTTACTCCAACCCTTTTGAACGAGGTGGCCATCGGATTCAATCGTCAGTGGTCGGTGGCCAGTACGGCAGGCTATCTCACGGCAACGCAGAATATCAACTACGCACTGTCTGTGAGCGGATTCACTGCCCTTTCAAACAACAAGGTCAGCGAATCGGCGCCAAGCACCTATTCCTTGCTGGACAGCCTGACGAAGACGTTTGGCCGGCACACCATCAAGACAGGTATCGAGCTCAAGGAATTGCAGTTCAATTACTCGCAAGCAGGCACGCACCAGCTCCAGTACAACGGAGTCACTCAGTTTCAAATGAACAAACTAGATAGCGTTAGCGTCGTTGCGGATGTTCCCGTACATGGGCTGCATAAGCTGGAGACCTTCGCCTACGTTCAGGACACATTCAAGATGCACCCAAACCTGACACTTACCTATGGATTTCGGTATGCGTTTCTCAACGTCCTGCACGAAGTCCAAGGACGCAGCCGTGCCTGGGATGACGTGACATGCGGGGGCAACTGCCCGGTGGGCGGCCAGTTCACCATTCCGGTGTATACCGATTTCGAGCCGCGGTTCAGCTTTGGATGGGAGCCCTCTTTCCTGCACGGCACAACGTCTCTGCGAGGAGGCTTTGGGCTTTACCACGGTGAAGGGCAGATCGGCGATTTGAATGCTCCAAGCGACAACTACACTACGCTCTTCGGTCTTACCCCTGCGGCATTCGTCGGTCTTTCCTGGCCAGTGGACACCTTCGTCACGCAGGCAGCAACGAACCCTTCAGCAGTACAGCCACGCGGCCTCGCGCGCAAGCGGCAGGATCCGCGCGTGACACAGTATGGACTCCAGATACAGACCGCGCTGCCTTATCGCTTCATCTTGGACACCGGTTATATCGGGAGTTGGGGTGACCATCAATTCACCCGGACGTACAAGAACGATTGCATATATGGCACAACCATACGACCCTATCCTGCCTTCGGACAGGTGGACTATAAGGACGCAATTAGCACAACAAACTTTAATGCTTGGCAGACCTCTTTGCAGCGGCAGTTCCGTAACAACCTTGGTCTGCAATTCAACTACATGTGGTCTCACGCGATCAATGACGGTACGACAGGCGGCGGTGAAAGCGACTACCCCAACAACGATCACTGCATCGGCTGTGAGTATGCCAGCGGCGATCAAGACGCGCGCCACACTATTTCGACGGACGTAATTTATGCACTTCCATTCGGCCACGGGCAGAGTTTTGTAAACCGCGGTCTAGCAAGCATTTTGTTGGGCGGGGTTTCATTGAACTCCATCTATACCTTCCGCTCTGGACTACCGATAAACGTTGTTCTGGATCGGCCTACATCGGAGATTCTCGACGGCAACAATACAGACCACAGCGCCGGTCAACCCAACCTGCGTCCCGACCTGGTTCCGGGCGTGAGCTTGACGCCTCCCGAGGGAAGATCCAACAAGCCCGGCGGACGTTGGATCAATCCTGCCGCCTTTGCTGTCCCGGCGCACTTCGCCTGGGGAAATGCTCCGCGCAATCTCCTGCGTGGGCCCGCGCTATGGCAGGCAGACCTTGGAACTGCAAAGCGTTTTCCGGTCTTCAAAGACCGGGTCTCTGCACAGTTTCGTGCCGAGATCTTCAATATCTTCAACCGCTCTCAATATGCAAATCCTGTAAGCAACTTCACCACCATCGGCAACGCTCAGCTCGATTTGAGAATGCAAACTGATCCAATCAAGATTGCCGCGGACAACTCTGCAATCGCAGCAGCAGCCGCAACCTTCTCCCAAACCTCCGCAGTCGTCAATACGGGAGCTACTGGCGGTGGCACGCCGCGCAGAATCCAGTTTGGCCTTCGCTTTGAATACTAGGTCCTCTCTTTCACATTGGCACGACAACGATATTAAAGAGCTCTCTATGAAGCACATCATTTCACTCGCCGCACTTGTTTTTGCCCGCCAACGGCCGTGCAAACAACCATCCCTCACAAACTCTCATGTAACGTTCGCACTAACATTTTTTGGCTCCCCCAGAGAGAGGACTAAAAACCGTGCCCTTCGAATTCAGTAAACTGTGGTTCGAACCACGCCGGTCTTCACTTCGTCACTGGATGTTTCAGGTACACAAGTGGGCCGGCGTTGGCGTCGGTCTTTATCTGGCAATGATGGGTCTTACCGGGAGTATGTCTGTCTTTCTTCCGGAACTGCGAAACACTCTGGTATCCCCTATCCATGTCGCCCTTGGCCAGCAGGGCATGAGCTTGCAGGCCTTGCAGACCAGCATCGAAACAAATCATCCTGCCTTTCATCTTCGCGCCGTCTATCCTGGACAGTCTGCGACGTGGGCCGATACGTTTGAGGAGCAGGCGGAAGACAAGACGATCCGCGAAATTGTCATCAATCCCTACACGGCTCAGGTACTGGCCGATCGCAGGCGAGGCACGACCCTTTATGACAGGGCGCGCGATCTTCATGCCAATCTGCTGAGTGGCAAAACCGGCAAGGCGATCAATGGCTTCGGAGGAATCCTGCTGTTGCTCACTGGGCTTACAGGGCTCGTGATCTGGTGGTCGGGCAGACGTCATCTCAAGGCAAACACGTTTCGGGTCGCAACACATAA
>Ga0255336_100976_pt1 | contig 27631 bp, 41 predicted proteins | sample MeOH1_35cm_T3_17_FD_189102 | JGI IMG/M metagenome (GOLD analysis project Ga0255336, IMG submission 189102) | Sandy soil microbial communities from University of British Columbia, Vancouver, Canada - MeOH1_35cm_T3_179 | ecosystem: Engineered > Artificial ecosystem > Sand microcosm > Unclassified ...
GCGCTCGGGGCGCAAAGACGGAAACCCTGTGACTTTGGTGTGTGCTCAGGTTGGTCCAATTTGGTACTCCTCACGGATGGTGAAGGATGAATATGTCCGCACTATTCGTGGCGAATCTACACGCTTTGGTGATGACGACGGTGAAGCGCCGAAGAAATCACCCAAGACTAAACCAAAGGCTTCACCTAAGCACCCCTTTGGTGACGGCTCTTCTACTGCTTCTCCTTCTTCACCTACGGGTATTAAAACCACCCAGCCAGAGGAAGAATCCTCTAACCCCTTTGATACGCCTTAGGGAGAGAACATGGATTTCGCTGACGTTGAATTTGCCGCCGCCGTTTCCGAACCCCTCCCAACTGGCTCGGGCAGTTTTGGCGCTGAACTCGAACTTCGCCAGTACCAGGCTGAAGCGATTCAGGCCCTTCGCCTTGGCTTGGGTGAGGGCTACCTTCGCCAGATGCTCTACGGCCCGACAGGTTGCGGGAAAACGGCTCTGTCCGTTGGCTTGGTCAAGGGCGCGCGGCTCAAGGGCAAGCGCGTTGCATTCCTCGCGAACCGGATTCAGTTGGTCGAGCAGGCCTCGCGCACGTTCCGCAAGTACGGCATCGACCACGGCATTATCCAAGGCCAGAACAGCCGCCGCGAGTACGAAAACGTTCTCGTTTGCTCGATCCAGACCGTCGCCAAGCGTGGCATTCCCGACGTCGATTTCATCATCATCGATGAAGCGCACGGCGTCGCGGGTTCGAAGGAATATCGCGGCATCATCGAAACATTCGCCGGGAAGCCTGTCATCGGCCTGTCAGCATCACCGTTTGCCAAGGGCCTGGGGAAGCATTACGACGCGCTGGGCGGCCCGCTGTTCGAGCGCATGGTGGTTGCGTCAAGCATCCGCGAATTGATTGAAGAAGGATTTCTGGTCGATTGCGACATTTATGCGCCGTCCGAGCCGGATATGACGGGCTACAAGCTGGCGCGCAACAAGTTCGATGAACTCGATTACTCGGACATGAGCGCCGGCGAGGCGGCGGATAAGCCGGAACTGATCGGCGATATCGTCACGCATTGGATGAAGCTGGCGAAAGGTACACCGACCGTCGTGTTCGCATCGAACATCGCCCACAGCAAACACATCGTTGAGCAGTTCCTAGCCGCTGGCGTGAGCGCCGAGCATATCGACTGCTATGACGACACTGACAGCCGCCGCGAGGCCCTGAAGCGGTTCGAGAACGGTCAGACGACGATCATCAGCAATGCATCGCTGCTTGCCGAGGGATGGGATGCGCCCTTCTGCCAAACCCTGATTCTGGCTCGCCCGACGAAAAGCCTGATCCGTTACGTGCAGATGGCGGGCCGCGTGCTGCGCCCGTCAGAAGGCAAGACCCGCGCGCTGATTCTCGACCATTCGGGCACTGTGAAGCATCTTGGTTTTCCGACTGATGATCTTCCGCTTGAGCTTGACGACGGCAAGCCGAAAAAACAATCGACGTCGAAGAAGAAAGAGGAAAAGTTGCCGACCGCCTGCGCGAAATGCTCGTTCATGAAGGTTTCGCACAAATGCCCGCAATGCGGCTTCGCGCCGGAAAAGCAAAACACGGTTCATGCGGCAGATGGCGAACTGGTCAAGCAGGAGCGCGGCGCGAAGAAAGCCAAGGCGACGCAAGCCGAGAAGCAGCAGTTCTATTCCGAACTGCTTGGCTATCAGGCGATGAAAGGATGGTCTGATGGGCGCGTGGCGCACTGCTTCCGTGAAAAGTTTTCGGTCTGGCCGAACGCCATGCAGAAGCTTGCTTGTGAGCCGTCCGTTGAGACTAAGAAGTACATCCAGTCCCGCAACATAGCTTACGCGAAGGGGATGAAGCATGCGGCGTGAACCGATTGCGGATTTGTGCGTGGGACGCTGGCGCGGCATTTTGACGTCACTTGGCATCGATGATCGATTCCTCTCGCCGAAGCATGGTCCGTGCCCTATTTGCAACTCCGGTACTGACCGCTGGCGTTGGGACGACAAAGACGGTCGCGGTTCGTGGTTTTGCAGCAAAGACGGTGCCGGGGATGGATTTTCCCTGTTGATGAAGATCAACGGCTGGTCATTCGCGCAAGCGGCCAAGGAAGTTGAGCGCGTCGTCGGTCTCGCTCCGGTTACTCCGAACCGCCGCGAATTCACGGACGAGCAAAAGCAACACGCGCTTCGCCGGGTCTACACGGAATCTCGACCGGTTGTGCAGGGCGATGCGGTATGGACGTATCTAAACCATCGCACCGGCATCACGGAAATGCCGGCCGCGATCCGATTTCATCCGGGCCTGCGTTATGACGCCTCGCGGTCATTCCCGGCAATGCTGGGGCTGGTGACGATGCCCGATGGCAAGGCATCAACGATGCACCGCACATGGCTGGACGGAAACGGCGGAAAGGCACCGGTCGAGGAGCCGAAGAAAGTAATGGCGGGCTCAATCAAGACGGGCGCCATTCGCCTATCGCCTGTCGCCGAATGCCTTGGTATCGCCGAAGGGATTGAAACCGCTCTTAGAGCGTATGTGAGATTTGAAGTCCCGACATGGGCTGCAATTTCGGCTGGCGGCATGCGTGACTGGATTGCACCGGAAGGCGTGAAGCACGTAATCATTTTTGGCGACAACGATGCGAATTTTACCGGCCAGAGTGCGGCATTCGATCTTGCTCACCGTCTCTCAATGGGCGGGATCACGACGGAGGTGTTTATTCCGCAGCAAGTCGGAACAGATTGGGCCGATGAATGATTCGCGACCCAACGAGATTGCGAGAAGTGGTCGAAGAAATAGCCGTGTGGACATTGCAGGCGCGGCGCGAATACATCGCCAGCATACAGACGGCATTCGGCGAACAGGCAGCGGAACAGATCAGACAGGGATTGGGGGAGTTATGGAAAACGAGGAGGAAACGATGAATATGGCGGGTAGTAGTGCTAATGGCGTGGCGTTCACCATACCAGGCGTTGCGGTCGCAAAGGGTCGAGCCCGCTTCTCGCGTCAAGGCGGATTCGTACGAACGCACACGCCCGAGAAGACCGTGAAGTACGAAAACCTCGTCAAGCTGATGGCGTCCGAGGCAATGGCTGGAATCGACCTTTTCACGCGTCCGCTGGCCCTATCGATCGACATCTACATGCCGATCCCGTCAAGCTGGTCGAAGAAACGCCAGGAGCTTGCGGTTTGCGGCCTGATCGGTGCCACCAAAAAGCCCGACGTTTCGAATGTGCTCAAGGCAATCGAAGACGGGATGAATGGCGTGGTCTATCAGGATGACAAGCTGATCGTGTCGGGGAAGTTTTCGAAGCAATACGGGCTGATCCCACGCGTCGAGGTCCGCATTCAGGAATTTCAGGACAAGGAGGCAGCATAAATGCCGGCCAATCGCAAAACTCGTCGTCCGTACAGCCCAACGCGCTCCGCCACCCGTATCGCTACATGGGCAGACCGGAAGATTGCAGAGCGCCCTATCAACGCCGACGCCCAGCGTGATATCGGAATTGCTGCGCACATCGCCTTTGAGCGGCTGCGCACTGGCGGCGACAAGGATTCGCTCTATATCCTGGCTACTGCATTCGACGTCGCCCATGAACTGGCCGTAAAAGGCTGCGGCGCAGAGTACGTCAAGGAAATCGAGTCCGGTATGGCCGCACTGGTCGCCGCAAAGAAGCGCGCCAATCTGACCGGCAACTGGTCGCTTGAGCCTGACGAATCGGAGCGGGCCGCGACGACGCTGGCGGTTCATGGCGCGCAACTCGAGATTGCCGGGCGAGGCGTGATCGTGAAAACGCTGAATGACGTGATGGCGCGCGTATCGACCGGATCGCGCGAGACAGAGTTTGAATCTTTGATGATGGAGGCCGCGTAATGCTTTCACGTTCCAAACAAACAGAGCGGCTTGCCTCGATGATTGAAGCGATGCGCGAGAAAGGCCCGATGTCAGTCTCTGAATTGGTAAGCGTGACCGGATGGAGTCACGAAACCATTCGCTCACAAATCCGCAAATCGAAAGACACGTTTCAGCAGATCAGCGACCGTGAGTTGACGCCTGAAGGTTCCGTCGCAGCGATGTTTTATCTAACGAACGAAGCTCTCGGCATGAGTGAGGAAGAACTGGACCGAAAGGAAGATGATCGGTATCGGGATATGAAATGGTGGCCCAAGGCCGACCAGATCGTCACCTCAGCAATGAACGCAATGGTAAAAACTGGAGAACAAACATGGCATCCGTGAACAAGGTCATTCTCATCGGCAACCTCGGAAAAGACCCCGAGGTGCGCTATCTGCCCAGCGGTGATGCGGTAGCGAATATCAGCCTGGCGACAACCGACAAGTACAATGACAAGGCCTCTGGAGAAATGAAAGAGGCGACTGAATGGCACCGAGTGGCGTTCTTCGGCCGACTGGCTGAAATCGTCAATGAGTATCTGAAGAAGGGTGCGTCGGTCTATATCGAGGGTCGCATTCGCACGCGCAAATATCAAGCTCAGGACGGCACGGATCGGTACTCCACAGAAATCATTGCCGACCAGATGAAGATGCTCGGTGAACGTACTGAGGGTGGCGAGCGTCAACAGAGCCGACGTCAGACGCCAGCGGATGGCCGGGCGGCAGGGCAATCCGCACAACGGGCGCCTGCCGGTGGCGGATTTGATCAGATGGACGACGATATTCCTTTCTGACGAGGTTCGATATGACGTCATTGGAAGTGGCTCGCGCTACAGGGCTGAAATATTATGAAACCGGCAAACCGTGCAAGCACGGCCACATTTCTCCGCGCTTTGTCGGCAACAACAACTGCGTCGAATGCCACCGCATGATCAAACGAAAATCAGCGCCGCCGCAATCTGGTGAGACGTTTGGTGTGCGCCTAACGAAGTTGCGTAAGCGGCTCAAACTGTCTCAGGCCGAGTTGGCGGAACGTGCGCGCGTCAGCGCCCGAAGCATACTGAACTATGAGAAAGACGCAAAGTTGCCGCACTACTGGCAATTGATCGAGTTGGCGAAACAACTGAACACGTCGCTCGATTATCTGTGTTGTCGAACGCAACGTCGTAGGGACTTCTTATGACCGACTATCAACCCTGCTCCACACCTCCTGATCGCCCCGGACTTTTCGAGGTTCAAAGAATGGATGCCAAGGGAGAGCCGTTTGACGCGCCCGAAATGATGCGCTTCGACGGAATCGACTGGATCAATCGGTTCGGGCTGCCGGTTTTGCCTATGGATGTTTGGAGGGATGTGCGATGAACAAATGGATCGATAAGTGTCATTTCGGCGACTGCCGGGACATGATGGCCCAGATGCCAGATGGAATAGCCGATGCGGTCATCTGTGATCCGCCATATGGCGATACATCGCTTAAGTGGGATCTCCGTTGTGACGGCTGGATCGAGCATGCGGCACGCGTCCTGAAACCGTCATCATCCTTCTGGGTATTTGGAAGCATGCGATTTATCGCGTATCTATTCAGAGATATGGAATCTGCAGGGTTCAAATATGCGCAGGATATCGTATGGGAGAAGCAGAACGGCTCCGGGTTTCAGAACGATCGCTTTCGACGGGTGCATGAGCATGCGGTCCAGTTCTATCGCGGGACATGGGCGAGTGTATATAAAGACCCGCAATTCACAAACGACGCTCGAGCCAAAGTTGTCCGGCGTAAGACTCGTCCGACGCATACTGGTCATATCGATTCTGGAAGCTACGTATCAGATGAAGGTGGCCCGCGACTCATGCGAAGCGTAATCGATGTCTCGAATGAGCATGGCAATGCATTACATCCGACACAGAAGCCGCTCGGCATTCTCGCGCCACTAATCGCCTACTCGGTTCCGCCTGGCGGCGTCGTACTGGATCCGTTCCTCGGTAGTGGCTCGACGGCAATCGGTGCGCGCAAGCTCGGACGCCACTGGATTGGATGTGAAAACGACCCGGCCAGCATGGCGATGCAGGACGAACGGTTTAGTCAATCGGATTTGCTAACGGAGGCAGCATGAGCACCGAACCCACCCAGCTAGTCGCGGGCATGACGCACCGCGAAATGATCGAAATCATGCAATCGAGTGGCGTGTTCTGTTCCGTAGACAAGTTCGCCCGCATCTTGCAAGACGCACAACGCCGCGCCATTGCGCATACGCAGGTTACTGAGGAAGTGAAGGGAGAGGCGGAGTGAAGAAAATCTATATCAGCGGCCCCATGACCGGAAAGCCCGATCTAAACTTTCCGGCTTTTAACGAAGCGGCCGCCGCACTGCGCGCACTCGGATGGGTGGTCGTAAATCCGGTCGATGTGAACCCTGATCCAGGCGTCGATTGGTTGACATGCATCGTCGCTGATCTGGAGGCCATGCGCGGCTGTACCGCGATTGCGCTACTTCCCGGACATGAGGCATCGGATGGCGCAGCTATGGAAAAGATCGCGGCCAAGCGCCTGGGTATGTCATTCCACAACATCGAAGACCTTCTTCAATCGGAGCCCGCATGACATTCCAATCCACCATCGCATCCGAAATGCTAGTACGCATCGGGATGCTTCAGCGCCAGATCGTGGAAAGCTCGGCCAAAGGCTTTGGCAACGGCGAGACTATCCGCGCTATTGGCGAACTTGGTCATCTTGTGGAATCGCTTGAGGAAGAGGCGGTTCGGGAACATCTGTCGGCGCGGGAGGCTGCGTGAGCGATCCGAAAAAGTCAAATCCTAAAGATGCAATCGGCGCGCGCAAGGCACCCATGAGCACGGTTCCTGCCGCAGTACTCGCTGAACTGGGCGTCGCGATGCTGGAAGGGGCGTGCAAGCATGGGAAGTATAACTATCGGGCAGTTGGCGTTCGTGCATCGATCTATTACGACGCCACATTTCGCCATCTCATGGCTTGGTGGGAAGGGGAAAGTATCGATCCTGATTCGGGGTTGTCACACATCACCAAGGCTATCGCTTCCCTTGTCGTGCTTCGAGACGCCATGATTCAAGGAAAAATGACCGACGATCGCGCACCCTCATCCACCGAGTTCTACGCTGCACTGAACACGATTGCGGCAGCAATCATTGACCGCTACGCCGACAAGAAGCCGCGCCATTACAGCATCGCCGACAGCAACGGCATGACCGAGCACGCCGCACGTGAGGACGATGCACGGTTGGTTGCTATATGCAATGCGGGGGCGGTATGAGCGACACCCAGCGTGCAGCAGAGAAGTTCGATTTGTTGCTGCTTGAGGCAATAGAAAAGGGCCAAGAAGGGGATTACGCGCTGTGCGCCGCTATCGTCGAGGCTTTTCGAGTGCATAAGGGAGATGATAAGGCACAAGCTGTGAGGCGTGTTTTATGGTCGATGATTCAGGAGCCGAAGCATGAGTGACGGCAAACAAACTTTCAGATTGGTCCACGCAACCTCCCGCCAACTCGCAAGCCGGGCTGTTATCAACGCACCTGACGGATTCGTGTGTGAGGTGAAACCTGCTACGCGCTCCATTCTTCAGAATGCGCGTCTCTGGGCAATGCTGACCGACATATCCCGTCAGGTCGAGTGGCACGGCCTGAAGCTCGCGCCGGAAGACTGGAAGCACATTTTCAGCGCGGGACTCAAAAAGCAACGTGCGGTTCCTGGGCTCGACGGTGGCTTTGTAGTGCTGGGTCAATCGACAAGCAAGATGACGAAGGCGGAAATGTCGGAGCTGCAGGAGTTGATGAGCGCCTTTGGTGCCGAACGTGATGTGCAGTGGAGCGAGCCTGCCGAACAGGGTTATGAACAACTGGCGCGGGAGTTTGCATAATGGCCGCCAAACTAATCGGCTTCCCGAAAACCCTCACCTATCGCAATAAGAAAATCCGCGATTCAGCCCGCGACGAGGAATGCCTAGTCCGCCTTCCGGGTGCCTGCACTTGTGACCCGGCCACGACTATATGGAGCCACTATCGCGGCAGTGCAGGCGGGAAAGGCGGCGCATTGAAGGCTGATGACCTTGCCGGTGCATATGCGTGTACTGCTTGCGATGCTGTTTATGATGGTCAACGAAAACCGCCAGCAGGCATGACATACACAGAGGTGGTTATGGCTTGGTTCGAAGGCCATATCCGTTCAATTGTACGACTGCACGAGAAAGGACTTATTTGATGAACCTCTTCAAGAAACTCTTTGGCCGCAAGAAGCCGGAACCGGCGACGGCTGCGGCAGTGTCGGCTATCCGGGCGCGGGTTTATTCGTCGTCAGCAGTTCGCAGCGCGCCCGAGCCGTCGAGCGACCTTCTGAATCCGCTCAATCCGTTGAGCCCGCTTAGTCCCTTCAATCCGCTGAACGCGCCGACATACAGCGCAGCGAGCGAGACGCCGAGTCATCACGCCTGCTCCGACACGTCGCACCATACCAGCCATGATTATTCGTCGCCTAGTTACGACAGCGGCTCAAGCTCCTGCGATTACAGCAGTAGCAGCGACAGCAGCTCAAGCAGTTTCGATAGTGGTTCTAGTAGCAGCGGTTCTGACTGGTGAGACGAAATAATGATCAACCTGAGCATATTTCTCGTTGGCTTCATCCTCGGCCTATTCTCCATCCTGATCCTTGCCGCTATCTACCTGCTACACCGCCCTCGCTATGTCGCACCCACCAAGTACCGGAGAGAGTGGAGGGATAAGGCGGAACGCGACCTTCTGGAAGAGATGTTTGATGAGCTAAACCAGAAGAAGTCGGTTGAGCCGATTTACATGTATGGCGTTACTGGAGAGGAAAGATGAAGGTGATTGTATGTGGAGGCCGGGATTACAACAATGCCGAGATGCTGAATCTAGTGCTAGATGAGATCCACGCCAAGACTCCAATTACGACGATGATTCAAGGTGGCGCAAAGGGTGCCGACGACTTGGCTTTTCGTTGGGCCTGCCGTACCAAAGGTGTGTCAATTACGACTCATCATGCGGAGTGGGATAAGCACGGTCGGGCAGCAGGACCGATCCGTAATGCGCACATGCTACAGGACGGACCTGACTTGGTTGTTGCTTTTCCAGGCGGTCGCGGAACGGCGAACATGGTCAAACAATCAAGGGCGGCCGCCGTGCCAGTAATCGAACTCGAAGAATAACCAAAAACTCCCGATTGACAACTCCAAACATTTGTAGTTGTGCTTATTTGTTGTTAGAATAGCGCTAGATGTTGTATCTGTTTCCGTGGTTCCAACTACATCGTGTGCGGGGTTCTGTATGACTCAAGATCAGAGTGAAGAAATCGAGCACTTGCTACGAACATGGTTTGACTGGCAGGTACGGCAGTCGCACAGAGAGATTCTGGCGCACTACTACCGCCCGGAAGACATGACGTGCAAAAGGTATCAGACGCCCTCCTGCGCCCAGGAGGATGACGAGGACGCATATGCGTGGGCTGATGACCGGCAATCGGAGCAGGTGCAGCTTTGCGTCGATCAACTGCCGTCCGATCAGCGCGCCGCGATTTCCACATCCTTGCGTAATAAGAATTCTGGCGCGCAAGTCTGGAGATCGAGCCGCGTTGACGATCAGCACGCGGTGTATCAGTCGGCAAAAGAGGGACTACTACCGCTTCTTCGGGCGCGGCATCTTGTGAAAATTATGGAGGCGGCGTGAAGAATCCCTTTGTTCACCGGTACGCGCGCAATACGATGGGTACTGATTGGGTGTGCGGCGACATTCACGGGATGTTCCGCCTGTTGCAAACCGTACTGGACGGGCTGGGATTTGATCCGTCCAAAGATCGCCTGTTCAGCGTGGGCGACTTGGTTGATCGCGGGCCGGATTCGGAGTTGGCGCTTGAGTGGATCGCCAAGCCATGGTTTCACGCCGTGCAGGGCAATCACGAAGACTTGGCAATCCGGTACGTCAATCCCGGCTATCGTGATGCTGCGCACTACGCCATGAACGGCGGTGCCTGGTTAATCGGCAAGACAATGCCAGAGCAACAGGAATACGCGATTGAACTAGCCGCTCTTCCCTATGCCATTGAAGTTGAAACGGCCGATGGTTTGATTGGTATCGTTCACGCCGATATCAGTGGCGGTTCGTGGGGCGGCATGGTGCAGCGCTTCGCCGGGGTAACGAGCAACAACAAACTGAAGGCAATCACGGACGATGTTCTATGGTGCCGGGACCGGATTCAGTCCGAGGACAGATCGGGTGTTCCTGACATACGCGCCGTAATCGTCGGCCACACGCCGCTCAAGCATCCCGCCATATTGGGAAACGTCTACCACATTGACACGGGCGCCGTTTTCCGTGACGGCTATTTCACGCTTCTCAATCTGGCTACGCTTGAGGCGGTTCCGCCGATGCCTGAAAAACTCAACTGGGCGGCTTGAAAATATTTTGCACAACCACTTGCATTCCATAAAATCATGTGCTCTAATTCTTGCAAGCCAAACTCGTCCAGAGAAAACGTAAGCCACCCCTAACCGGGTGGCTTTTTGCGTTTACCGCCATGCCTTCCATAACCTTCCAGTCGCGCACATACGGGCTCGACCCCATGAGGGCATTGGAGCAGAAGCAGAATGCGGAATTCCGCCAGAAGAAACGCATCATCGAAGGCGACGACTGCAAGAACTGGAGCCCGGCGCGGAAAGCGGCTGAGGAGTTGTTCGATATTCCTGCTGGGCGGAAGCCGTAATGGGACTGATAGCAGCCGATGACATGACAGACCGCGAACAGGCGCGTTTGTATGAGTTCACGAAGGACGTGACGACCCTGGCGTTCCATACCGGGTACATCACAAACCGATGGAGCCCGAACGACGCTGCGCTGAACCGGTTGCGCGGATATTACGAGGCCGGATTGACGGCTGACGAAGCGGCGATGGGGCTGTTTGCCACGCATCACTAGAGAACGCCATGAAAGCGACTCCGAAATCATGCTCCTGTCGCGGATGCCGACAAGCAAAAAGCAGCAAGGGCGGCAATTTCATGATGAAGCACGCCGAGCGTGCGTTCCGTCATGCTTCCAATGCCGCCGCAAAGGTCGGAAACGACATGATGGAGGCCGCCAGTCGGTCTGGGCGCATAGGTTGATCCTCGCTTCCCGCGCCAGCTGCGGTCGGCGCAGCAGTGTGAGACGGGCGCGGGAAGCACCTTGCAGTATGGCGATTCATGGTCCGGCAGATAGTCGGCAAGAGTCGCCATTCTGGAGGGCGCGGCATGCCGACCGTTACAGACCTCGGACCTGAAATCCGGCGTCGGTCGCTCTCCCCTATTTCGTATCCGACCGGATACGCCGACAGCCAAGCCGGCTGATAAACCGGCGATTCGATACCGAGCGGGAACGAATGTCGCTATCCAGCTAAACCGGATGCGAAAACCGGCGGAAATGTCGTCGGACAGCTTAAGTCGATTAAGCACGCTAATCGCCTCAGTGGGTGAGGCGCTTCACTATCGCGGCCATGTGAATTAATGTGGCCGTGTTCCAGGTGAGAATCCTGGGCCTTCATGCGGGCCTATTCGCGCGGACTGGCGTCGCTTCCGGCCGCGCAATCAACAGCGACAATTCCTCCTTTGTGTGTACAGCACAGGAAGGAATTGAATAGGCCCACGTGAAGGCGAAACAAGCATCGCGCGCGTCGATTGACGGCCACTGCGCCATGCGGATGCGAGAAAGTAGTCTTCAACCCAATCCTCCACGGCGACTCCCCTTCGTCGTTTTCCGCACCGAAAGGCTGCGGGCTTTTATTCCGGTGCCCAGATGGCTCGCAAACCGAAAGCGACTCCTGGGTACTTCGAGATTCCCGTTTTCCCGATCCCGATCTTTGGCGGGAAAATGCTCCTGTGCGTGACGCGCGAGGAATGGGCAAGCGTCGCCTACCAGTACGACAGCGACCCTGACACAGACGGCTGCAAGGGCCTGTCTATTCAGTACCGAACGCCGGAAGAGGGAAGAATTTATTGCATCGGCGTGTTCGACGGCGCGATTGATACGTTCGTGCATGAGTTGGCGCACGCCGTGTTTCATATCCTCGGCGACGTCGGCATTCCGGTAGAAGACGGTGCCGCGAATGAGGCATTTGCCTACATCCAAGGCCACTTGATGAAGGAAGCATTTCCCTCATTTCTCGCGGCAATCGCCGAATAGCGCCACTTTTCTGGCGCAATTAACAATTTGTGGCGCGCAAATGTGGCGCGATAAGGGGCCTTCTGTGGACGACAAGCTTCGCCAGTGGGCCACGCCGCGAGATATCGAGTTCATCGAGGCCATTGAGAAGCACGGTAGCGGCTCAGCGGCGGCCCGAGAACTGGGCCTTAACAAGAGCGTCGTCAATAAGGCGATGCAGGCGTTGGAGAGGCGGGCGGCGAAGGCTGGCTACTCACCTAACCACGATATGACGCGGGCGGTGCCCGATGGCTATCTCGTCAGAGGCGTCAGCACCTATTACAACAAGGATGGCGCGCCGGCCGGGCAATGGGTGAAGTCTGCTATCGATGCCGAGCGTCAGGAAGAGATTTTTCGCGAGGCTTGCGCGGCGATGGCAGAGACGCTGCCGCGCGTGCATGCTGCACCGAAGCCAGAGAAGACGGTCGATGCGCTGTGCAATCTGATCGTTTTCACTGATTACCACCTCGGCCAGCTTTCATGGGGCCGCGAGACCGGCGCCGACTGGGATCTGAAAATCGCGGAGAGCCTGTTGCTCGCCAGCTTCGTGCATATGGTTGAGGCAGCACCCAAAGCCAGATCATGCGTGCTGACGCTTCAAGGTGACCTGCTCCATACAGACGGGCTTTTGCCGCTTACGCCGGCACACAAGAACGTCCTGGATGCCGACGGCCGGTTCTCCAAGATCGTTGCTGCGGCGATCCGCGTCATTCGCCGCCTCGCGGACCACGCACTGATCAAGCACGAAAGCGTCCATCTGGTGATCTGCGAGGGAAATCACGACGAAGCAAGCTCAGTATGGCTTCGCCAGATGTTCGCAGCACTGTATGAGAATGAGCCCCGTCTGACAGTGAATGACTCGGAACTCCCGTTCTACGTTCACCAGCATGGCGAGGTAATGCTCGCCTTTCACCACGGCCACAAGGTCACGAACGAACAGTTGCCGATGCTATTCGCAGCTCAATTCCCCAAGGTATGGGGCAACACCGTGAAGCGATATGCCCATTGCGGCCACCGCCACCATGTTGACGAGAAAGAATACGCCGGCATGACCGTCACGCAGCACCCGACGCTTGCCGCTCGGGATGCGCATTCGGCCCGCGGCGGCTGGATCTCGGAGCGTGCCGCGGCTTTGGTCACGTATCACGAACGGTACGGCCAAGTCGCACGGACGATTGTGTGTCCGGAGATGTTCGAAGCAGCGTAAAATGTTGTTTGTGTGGCTAGGTTGATCCCCGAAAAGCAGGTTTGACCGCCTGCCTGCCACACCTTCCAAACGGTCGCCTCTAGTCAAGGCATGCAATGAACATCCTCTCCTATTCCGAGGCAAAAGCGCTCGGATTGAAGCAGTACTTCACAGGGAAGCCGTGCAAGCACGGACACAGTGCCCCGCGCTGGGTTTCCAGTCAGAACTGCATTACATGCGCTGCAAATCGCGTCTCCAAGTCCCGAAAGGATGACCCTGAGAAATGGAGGGTCTACGGACGCGAGGCTTATGCGGCTGATCCGGTGCGGTTTCGCGCTAAGTCCATGCGGACTTACTACAGGAATCCGAAGACACCGGAACAAAAGGCCGCGCGACGCGAATATCACGCGCAGCACTACCTGAAGAATGCAGGAAAGTATCTTGAATGGGCTCGCGCCTTTCGCGCTAGAGACCCACAAAGGTATCTTGCTAGTAAGCGGGCATATGCTAGGGCGCACCCCGAACTGACGCGCAGCATCAAGGCTGGTTGGAAGAAACGGAATCTGGCGAAGGTAAATGCCGATACCGCATACCGGCGCGCTGTAAAGCACAGAGCAACGCCCACATGGGCTGATCTAGACGGGATTGCGCAGTTCTATGCCGAGGCTGTGCGCCTTACGCGAGACACTGGCATTGAGCATCACGTCGACCATATCGTGCCGCTCCGGTCTCGACTGGTTTGCGGACTGCACAACCAGTTCAATCTGCAAGTGCTGCCCGGGCGTGACAACCAATCGAAATCGAATCGCTACTGGCCCGACATGCCTGAAACCGAACAACTGGCGCTCGCAGCATGATGGATACGCAGAAGAAGCACACCCAGTTCGAATATGTCGAGTTGCGGGACTTCGCAATGATCGGCGGCCGGTTCTATGAGCGCAACCAATCGGAATTGATGGGTGCCTGACGCCCTCCGGCCACAAAACCAGCGCGAACGGATGAAACGGTAGCACTTGGGGCACAAATAACTATGGCGCAAGAAAAGAAGGCCGCGCCGGACTGGGAAAGGATCGAAGCCGACTACCGGGCCGGCTTGCTGTCGGTTCGGGAGATTGCGGCAGCGCATGGCATCTCACATACGGCAATCCAGAAGCGCGCGAACAAAGAGCCAAAATGGGAGCGCGATCTAGCCAAACGCATACAGGCTAAGGCTGACGCCTTGGTTGCCAAGCGCGAGGTTGCCAGCCAAGTTGCCACGGAAACCAAGGCGGCAACCGATTCGGCGATTGTCGAGGCGAATGCTTTAGTCATTGCCAATATCAGGCTCGCTCATCGCACCGATATTTCGCGCGCCAGGTCACTCGCCATGAACCTGCTTGGCGAATTGGAGATCGAGACTGACAACGTTGACCTGTTCGAACAACTCGGCGACCTCCTTCGATCGGACGACGACAAAGGGCAAGACAAACGCAATGAGGTCTACCGTAAGGTAATCTCCGGCGCCGCTCGCGTTGACAGTATGAAGAAGCTCGCTGAGACGCTGAAGACGCTAATCGGGCTTGAGCGTGAGGCTTACGGCGTGGCCGAAGATCCTCCGCCCCCTCCAGCGCCGCCGGTGCAAAACACGACGGTGGTAATCGAAGATGCAGTCGCAGCCGCCCGCAGAAAGCTCAGTACAGAGTACTGAGGCCGAAATTGAAAGGCTCGTCATCAAACAGGATTGCGAAGACGATCACCTGTTTTTTAGCCGGTATTTCTTCAAACATCGGCAGAGTATCAAGTTCCGCGTCAATTGGCACCATGTGCTGATAGCCGATACGGTCGAGAAGGTCATTTCTGGCGAACTGAAGAACGTTGTCATTAATGTTCCGCCCGGCTCATCAAAGACGGAGCTGGTCGCGATCAACCTGATTGCACGTGGGCTGGCAAAGAACCCGCGCGCCCGCTTCCTGCATATCTCGTATTCGGACGATCTCGCGCTCCTGAATTCGGAAACGGCGCGGGAAATTGTCAGATCGAGTGAATATCAGGCGCTATGGCCGATGAAGATCGCGGACGACGCGGATTCCAAGAAGCGTTGGAATGTTGTCGTTGACGGCAAGAAAGCCGGAGGCGTCTACGCCGTATCGCTGGGCGGTCAGATCACTGGCTTTCGTGCCGGTCATATGGCCGAAGGCTGGCAAGGCGCCATCATCATCGATGATCCGCTGAAGGTCGAGGACGCATATAGCAAGACCAATCGCGACAAGGCTAACCGCAAGATCATCTCGACGGTAAAGAGCCGGCGAGCGAATCCGGATACGCCGATTGTCCTGATCATGCAGCGCCTGGCCGAGGAAGATCCTACCGGCTTCATCAAGGCTGGCAAGGTTCCCGGCGATTGGACGTTCATCGAGATTCCTGCGCTCACCACTGATGAGTATGTCGCGAATCTGCCCGATCATATCCAACCGCTGGTGGACAGTTCGGAACGCGACGAGGACGGTCGATTCAGTTATTGGCCGTATAAGGAGCCGCTGCAGGATCTGCTGGCGTCCGAGAAAGCCGATCGCTACGTCTTCAGCGGCCAGTATATGCAGCGCCCCTCTCCACTTGGGGGCGGCATTATCCGTGGCTCCGCATTCCGTCGTTATGGCGTGGTTCCTCAATTACGCTACCGGAAAATATACGCCGACACGGCGCAGAAGACTGCCGAACGCAACGATTACAGCGTTATGCAGTGCTGGGGGTATGGACTGGACGGCAACGCGTACCTGCTTGACCAGATACGCGGGAAGTGGGAGGCGCCAATGCTCCGCCAGCAGGCAATGGACTTCTGGAACAAGCATTACGCGTTGAACGGCAACCAGTACCTTGGCCCACTCCGTCAGATGAAGGTTGAGGATAAGGCCAGCGGGACCGGCTTGATTCAAGACATTCGCGCATCTGGCGGCATTCCAATCGAAGGCATAGAACGGAATCGCGACAAGCTCTCGCGCGTGATGGACGTAGTTAGCTACATAGATTCGGGTTACGTCCACATCCCGGAAAACGCACCTTGGGCAAGCGACTTCATTGGTGAGTGCGAGGCGTTCACTGCTGATGACACACACGCACACGACGACCAGATAGACCCGATGTGCGACGCCATCAACGATATGTTGGCTGGCGCGAAAGACCTATCCGTATGGGCCAAGCTGGCCGGTTAAAAACACCTACGGCCACCGTGCCGCAAGCAAGGAAATTCTTCCAGCATGGCAAAGTCACGTCGAAACATGAAGGTAGGCGTGACGAAACCGGTCGTCCGCACGAACGATTCGTTCTCCAATTTTGCCAGCAACGTCGGCTGGGGCACGAATAACCAGTCATCAGCATCGCAATACACGCTCACGTATCAGAGCCGCAACCGGGTTAATCTGGAAGCGGCTTATCGCGGTTCGTGGATCGTGAGGCAGGCTGTCGATGCGTTGCCTGAGGACATGACCCGAGCCGGCGTTGAGTTTTCGGGGCTTGAGCCAGATGACACCTCGACGCTCGAACAAGACATGATGCGTCTGGCGATTTGGGACGCGCTTTGCGATACGGGTAAGTGGGCGAATCTGTATGGCGGCTGCCTGGCCGTCATGCTCATAGAAGGGCAGGATTTCACAACGCCATTGCGCCCTGAGACGATCGCTCAAGGTCAGTTCAAGGGGCTACTCGTTCTTGACCGGTGGATGGTCTCGCCGCCAGTCGGTGAGGTGGTGACGGACTTCGGTCCAGACATGGGCAAGCCGGTCTACTACAACGTTATTGCGGACTATGCCGCGATTCCGAAGGCGAAGATTCACTACACACGCGTGATCCGCCTGGACGGCATGGATTTGCCGTTCTACCAGCGCGTCAGTGAAAATGGCTGGGGCCTTTCGGTGCTTGAGCCGATGTGGGATCGCCTGATTGCATTCGATAGCGCGTCTGTTGGTGCCGGCCAGTTGATCTACAAGGCGCATCTGCGAACGATGTCCATCAAAGGACTGCGCGAAATTATCGCAATGGGCGGCCCCGCCCTTGCCGGCCTGAAAGCGCAAATCGAATTCATCCGTCAGGCGCAAACGAACGAAGGCATCACGGTAGTGGACGTGGAAGACAAGTTCGAGGCGCATCAGTATGCGTTCGCTGGCCTGTCCGACATGTTGCTTCAGTTTGCACAGCAATTGTGCGGCTCTTTGGGTATGCCCTTCACCCGCCTGTTTGGTCAATCGCCAACGGGTTTGGGAGCGACGGGCGAAGGCGAAATGAAGCAGTGGCATGAGAAAGTCAAGCAGAACCAGGAGCGGCGTTACCGCAATCCTCTGCACCGCCTATTCTCTGTCATGTCTATGTCGTCGCTCGGCAAGCCATTGCCAGATGACTTTGGCTTCGAGTTCCGCAGCCTGCAAGAGATGAGTGAGGCGGAGAAATCCACAATCGCCAAATCGACCGTTGAGGCTGTCACTAATGCGGTGGATGCGAACCTGTTGAAGATCAGCGACGGCATGAAGGAGCTTAAAGCATCGGCTCCGAATACCGGCATGTTCGGCGGCATCACGGACGAAGCAATCGCTGAGGCCGAAGAACAGGAGAAGAATGCTCCGCCGCCCGGTGAAATGGACTTGCCTGATATGCAGGGTCTGACAGGTGATTCAGGCTCTGCCATTTCCTGGCTCAAACGCTTGCGCAAAAAGAAATAATGTTCGGCTACCAACCCAAGGGGAAATCCATGCAGTCTCGATTGCCACCCCCTCCACCGCCGATGCCGAATCTTCGAGCCGCAAGAGTAGCCACCGACGATTTGGTAAAAGCAGCAGCCCGCGCTAACTCGGCGTGGACGAAAGCGCAGATGCGTGACGCGCTCCGCTCTGTCAGATATTGGTTGGAGATGGCGGAGCAGGCTACCGAGCACAAAGACGATGAGGAACCTCACACTAGACCGTAAGCGCGAACGCAACCCGGTCAGAACGCGAGGCGCAGAGCTGCGCTACGGCTCGCAACTCAGGAAGGTAGCGCAGCAGGTAGGCGCAATCATCCAACCGTTCACGCCGGGCGACATGAGCCAAGTGCCGACGATCGAGCAGTTGCTCGGCGCCTACGCCGACATGCTGAAGGGCTGGGCCACGCAGACGGCTAGCAACATGCTGATGGACGTCGCGCTGCGCGATGAGCAGACGTGGAAGGTGCTCGCTAAAGACCTATCGCGCGGGCTTCGCGAAGAAATCCGCAATGCGCCCACTGGCGCTGTTATGCGCACCCTGTTGGCGGAACAGGTCGATCTGATACAGAGCCTGCCGAGGGAAGCGGCGCAGCGCGTGCATCAGTTGACTCTGGCAGGCATCGAAGACTCGACGCGCGCCAGTGTGATTGCCAAGGAAATCATGCGAACTGGCGAGGTAACGGCCGGTCGCGCGATGCTGATTGCCCGCACCGAGGTGTCACGGACAGCCACCACGCTCACGCAGGCGCGGGCGCAGTCCATTGGTGCCGACTCCTATATCTGGCGGACCAGCGGCGATTCAGACGTTCGCAGCGATCACAAGAAACTCAACGGCAAGATTTTCCGCTGGGATGATCCGCCTGTTGCCGACGAACACTCGGGCACCCGCGCAAATCCTGGTTGCATCTGGAATTGCCGCTGCTACGCCGAGCCTATCATTCAAGACTGACTATGCCCAACGATGCCATCGTGATGGCTGCTGGCATCGCCTACATCGATCCTAGCGGCGATGTTCTTCTGCTTAAGCGCAGCCCCGATAGCGATCATGCGGGCAAATGGTGCTTTCCAGGCGGACACATCGACGAAGGCGAGACAGCCGAACAGGCCGCGCGGCGCGAATCTAGCGAAGAAATCGGCCGATTCCCTTACGGCGAACTTGAGCAGATAGCACAGATTGTCAGTGACGAAGGCGTTGATTTCACAATGTTCGCCTGCAGCGTCGATGCAAAGTTCAATCCTGTTCTCAATCGCGAACACACAGACTACGCATGGGTTCCTGTGAGCAAACTTCCCCATAACACACATCCTGGCGTCAAGGCAGTACTCACGCACGACTGCGAATGCAAGGCATGCGCGAGCAAACGCGCGCCTACGAAAGATTCCGTGACTGCAGCCGGCTTCTTCGCTGGCGAGGAACTTGGACCCAACCAGTCCTTTACGCCAGAAGGGTTCCTCATCTGCGAGGCGGTTCCAATCGCGCGCATCGGAACGCAGCAATACGCCGACATCGAGCTTCCTGATCTTGAGGCAGGCAAAGACGGGCTGATTGTTGTTGAGCGCAATCCTGATGTCGTGTTTGCACCCGACACGCTCGCCAGCCTGCTCGGGAAGCCGGTGACAATTGGTCATCCAGAGGGTGAGGTAACCCCCGATAACTGGTCCATCCTCTCCAAGGGATCGACATTTAACCCACGCCGAGGCGAAGGCGATCAGAGCGACCTACTTATTGCGGACCTGCTTATTCAGGACAAGTTCGCTATCAATGAAGTCCGCAATAACGGCCTGAAAGGAATTTCAGTCGGATACGACGCGGATTACCAGCAAATCGCGCCGGGACGGGCGCGGCAAACGACCATCGTGGCAAATCACGTTGCGTTGGTCAGGAACCCGCGCTGCGGGATCACCTGCTCCGTCCAAGATTCAACCACCTCCCTAGGAGATCCACCCATGGCTGTTAAGAACGGCGCCGAATCCCTCAAGGATAAGTTGCGCAAATTGTTTATGGCGCGCGACTCGGAAGCCTTCGAGAAAGCGCTGTCGGAGGAAGTCGAAGGCGAGTCGGCTGGCGGCATTCCGGCGATCCACATCCATATGTCAACCAAAGACGCAGAGTCCGAGGAAGACAAGAAGGATGACGACAAGAAGGAAGAAACGAAGGACGAAGGTCCAGACGTCGCTTCCGTGCTGACCAAGATCGATGAACGCCTGACGTCGCTCGAAAAGTGCGTTAGCGCGATGACTAAGGACTCGGCCGAGGAAGACAAGAAGGACGATACCAAGGACGACGGCGAGGAAGTTGACCCGGACATGACCGAGGACGAGGACGCGGAAGAAAAGGACGACGATAAAAAGCCGACCAAAGACTCCGCCTCATTCCGCGATGAATTTCAGGATGCCAAGGCTCGCGCCGAAATCCTGGCTCCTGGCGTGAAGCTGCCCACGTTCGACGCCAAGGCAGATGGCAAGAAGACCGCTGACGCCATCTGCGTGCTGCGTCGTCGCGCCCTGCGTGCCGGCCTCGACAACAGCAACGCCGAACTCGTGCGCGCCATCACTGGCGATGCAGACGTATCGAAAATGGACTGTGCTGCCGCAAAGATGGCTTTCCACGCTGCATCTGAGTTGGTCAAGCGCAAAAACATGAGCGTCGCCCGAAAGACGACGGATGCTGCGGCGGAAGCCGAAGACATCAACGAAAAACACCGCAAGTTCTGGAATCAACACAAGGCGTAAGGAGCCGACATGCCCTCGTTGCAAGCTTATCAATTCCGCATGCCGGCTGGATTCGCCGGTGACCTCCAACGCGCTGAAGTCGCGACGATCGAGACTCAACTGATCGACTCGGCAGCGCCGCCTACCGTGTTTGGCGTTGCCGTCAAATACGTATCCGGCAAGGTTCAACCTATCAGCCTGTCGGGCGACACTGCCGCACTCGTGCAGGGTGTCAACCTGCGCCCGTACCCGATCCAGGGTAACGGCACCGACCCGCTCGGCACTTCGACGCCGCCGACCTCGGGCGTGACCGATATCCTGAAGCGCGGCTACGTGATGGTGTCGCTGGGCGGCACGACCGCTGCAGCCAAGGGCGGCACGGTGTATGTGCGCGTCGCTACGCCTTCGTCCGGCAAACCGCTGGGTGGCTTCGAGGCCGCAGCAGACAGCACCAACACGATCGCCATGCCGTCGAACTGGTACTTCACTGGTCCCGCTGATGCATACGGCATTACGGAAATTGGTGTGAATATTTGAGATCCCGGCGCCTAACGGCGCATCCGCTTACAGACCCGCTCCGGCGGGTTTTTTCGTTTCTGGAGCAACAAAACAATGGACATGTCTGTTCAAAAATTCCTCAAGCGCCGGGAGATCGCTGAAGCGTCGCGCAAGTTTGCACGTCACTTCACGACCGATGGCATGATGACCTACGATCAGATGACGATCGACTCGACCGGCGCATTCCTCGTCGGCCAGCTCGAGCGCCTCGATCAGACGCTCAATGAGCCGCTGGTCGAATTCACCTGGTCGCGCGATGTGGATATCCGCACGGACGTTTCGCCGGCTGACGAACTCGCCTCGTTCACCAACAGCGCCTTTGCGATGGCTGGCGGCATGACGCCGGGCGGCATCAACTGGATCTCGAACGAAGGCAACGCGATTGCCGGTCCGTCGCTCGACATTGGCAAGACCGCTCAGGCAGTGCGCCTGTGGGGTGCCGAAGTCAAGTACACGGTGCCCGAACTGGTGAAGGCGCAAGCCCTCGGCCAGCCGGTCGATGCGCAGAAGATTGAGGCGATGAACCTCAAGCGCAACATGGACCTGGACAATCTGGTCTATTTCGGCGACTCCACCATCGGTACGTCGGGCCTCGTCAATTCGTCGTCCATCATCACGCCGAGCAACGTTCCGAATGGCGTGGCTGGTACGCCGCAATGGACGACCAAGACTCCGGCTGAAATCCTGAAGGACGTCAACGAACTCCTGACGACGACCTGGCAGAATGCTGGCTGGAAGGTGATGCCTAACCGTCTTCTGTTGCCCCCGGCACAGTATGGCTATCTCGCCTCCACGATGGTCAACACGGCGGCGAACTACTCGATCCTGACGTATCTGCTCGAAAACAACATCTGCACGAAGTCGGGCACGAAGCTGGAAATCCTCCCGCTGAAGTGGCTGATTGGCGCGGGTGCTGGTGGCACGCCCGGCACGCTGGGTACGGTGGATCGCATGGTCGCGTACAACAAGGACAGGAAATATGTCCAGTACCCGATGACCGAACTCCAGCGTACGCCGCTGGAATACCGCTCGCTCTACCAGATCACCACGTACTGGGCGCGCTTCGGTCAGGTGGAATTCCGCTACTCGACCACGCTGGGTTACCGCGACGCTATCTAAGCGGCTGCCGGGAGTCGTTGTAACATAGACCTCTCCCGGCTGATTCCAGGAGCAAAACATGACCCGAATCGCCACTCAGGAATTCATCCTGACCCGCGACGACTGCCGTCCGCTGTATTTCAAGGCTGGGGACGAAATTCCCGCAGAATACGAATCGCATTGGTTCGTGCTGCTGCACACAGACGATGCGCCTTCAGTCGCGGTAGAACCCGATGAGAAGCGCAAACCCGGTCGCCCCGCCAAGTCATGAGCATTACACCCACTCAATTCCGATCGGACTTTCCTGAGTTCGCCGATCCGGCCAAATATCCGGACACACTGGTTCAGATGTGGCTGACAGTCGCTGCGTCATTGGTGAATTCCGGGCGGTGGATGGAACTCACCAATATCGGAATTGAACTGGTTACCGCGCATCATCTGGTGATGGCAATCAAGGATGAGACCGCTGCGGCTAACGGCGGTGTGCCGGGCACGATTCAAGGGCCTACGACATCCAAGTCGATCGACAAGGTGTCGGTCAGCTATGACGCTGGTTCGGCAATGCTGTCGGACGCCGGATTCTGGGCACTCAGTTCGTACGGGCTGCGCTACCTCTCGCTGGCCCGCATGATGGGTGCCGGGGGCTATCAAACAACCTGTTGAGGATCGGATGGCTGTCAAGATCACCGTGGACAAAATGGCTGCGGTGATCAAAGCCATCTCCGAACTCTCGAAAAAGGATGTGCTGGTTGGCATCCCGGATAGCGCGCCCGAACGCGAGGAAGGGCCGATCAGCAATGCGCAGATTGGCTACATTCTGGATAAAGGATCTCCGGCGAAGAATATCCCTGCTCGCCCATGGCTGGTCCCCGGCGTACAGGATGCGCAGGCAGAATGTGCGGAACGCCTGAAGAAGGGTGCATCGGCGGTGTTGTCCGGTAATCGTGCCGGAGCAGACGCCGCATTAACTGCCGCAGGCCTGACGGCGGAAATGGCTGTTAAGGCAAAGATCAACAGCAACATCCAGCCTGAACTGGCCGAGTCTACGCTTGATGCGAGGCGCCGCCGTGGTGTGACGCGCGAGAATACTCTTGTTGATACCGCGCAACTGCGCAATTCAGTTACGCACGTTGTGCGGAGTAAAAAATAATGCCATGGCTTGACGTAAGCGACATTCTCACCGATCCGGAGTTTGTCGATAATTCGCTCGTTTGCGCGCGAAATTCACAGACCGTTGGAGACAACGGGATGGCCGTGAATACCGCGAACGAATATCCTTTCTCGGGAGTCGTAACAAACGATACCGGCGATCAGTTGATGCGCCGCGACGACGGCAGCCGGATCGAAGGGTCGATCACGATACACACCAGATTTCCGCTGATCGATGGTCGCATGGGATACGACGCCGACGTAATTACCTGGCAATGCAGGCAGTACACGGTTGTCAATGTCCGCGACTGGTCAACATACGGAGCGGGTTTCACTGCCGCCCAGTGCGCACTGATTCCGCTGTCCGGGGGCTGACATGCCAAATGACAGTTCAACAGGCGGATATTTACAACCGCTAGTCACATCCCCTCCGCTTGAGGATGACGCGCTGGACGCGGTATTCCAGCAACTGGTCGTGGGTCTTACTGGGCTTCCTGGCAACATGGTCCGCCCTCGCTGGCAGCCGACCGTGCCGAAGCAACCTGAACCAACTGAAAACTGGTGCGCTATTGGGTTGATCGAGGACGAGCCCGACGATTATCCCGCAGTGATTCACCAGTCTTCTGGCAACGGGCAGGACAATTTTTACCAGCACGAAACACTCAATGTGCTAGCCAGTTTCTATGGGCCAGGCAGCATGGGCTATGCGAAGCTAGCGCGCAACGGTCTTTACATCGCGCAGAACCGCGAAGCATTGATGGGCGCCGGCTTTGATGTGCTCGAAGCCAAGCGGATCACTGCGGCGCCAGAACTCATCAATCAGCACTGGGTGAAGCGATACGACCTTACTATCAGGTTGCGCCGACAGGTGGTGCGCGCATATCCGGTGCTGAATATCCTGTCCGCCGATGGAACGTTAGAAACCGGCAGCGTAACGACCGACATAGACGTCCAGCAATAACCCCTCTTTCAGCAAGTTTCCGAGCCCGCCGCGAGCGGGCTTTTTCTTTTGGGACGCACACATGGCGAACACCCTTCCAGTCAGCCGGTTGGTCAATGCGACGATCACCCTCACGCAGAGCGCTGCTCAGTCGCAGAATACCTCCACGCTGCTGATTCTCGGGACGTCGAACGTCATCGACCCTGTGTCGCGTTTCCGCACGTATGAGGACATCACCGATCTGGCGACGGACTTCGGCACAAACGCCGAGGAATACAAGGCGGCGGTGCTGTGGTTCGAACAGGCTCCCCAACCCGCATCTGTCATGGTCGGTCGGTGGGCAAAGACGGCGGTGGCAGCGCAATTGTTCGGCGCCACCCTGTCTGCCGCGCAGCAGGCGATTGCAGCATGGACCGCAGTCACGACGCCGGCATTTTCGATCACGATCAACGGATCGCCCTACACCATCTCGCCGGCCAGCTTTGCTGCGGCCACGAATCTCAATGGCATTGCTGCCTTGATTCAGACGGCGCTTGCGGCTTCTGTCGCTGGTTCCACGTGTGTATGGAATTCGACGTTCCAGCAGTTCCAGATTACCGATGGCACGACCGGTGTTGCATCGACGCTGAGTTTCGCGTCCGCGCCCACCGCATCCGGATCAGTGACCTATACGGTCAATCCGAGCGCGTCAGCGACGGTTACGCTCGGCGGCACCGTTGTTACTTTCGTCTCCGCATTGACGACCGGAAACCAGGTATTGATTGGTGCGACGCTCGCTGCAACGCTCGCAAATGCGGTTACGTTCCTGAACCAATCGACCGACGTCAATCTGACGAAGGCAACGTATTCGGTCAACCAGGCCGGCACGGCGCTACAGGTTGTCTACAAGACTGCTGGCACGACGGGCAACGCATTCACGCTGGTCGCGTCGGTTGGCACGGTATCGGGCGCTACACTCGCAGGCGGCAGCGGAACGGATATTTCCGGAATGCTCGGCATGACCTCGGCGTCTTCGGGCGCGTATGTGTCGCAGGGCATTGCCGCCGAATCGGCCCTGTCAGCAGTCACCCTGTTCGACCAGAACTACGGGCAGCAATGGTACGCAGTCACGGTTCCTTCTGCTGTCGATGCCGATCACCTGCTGATTGCGCCGTATATCGAGGCGACGACGACCAAGCATTACTACGGCGTCTCGACGCAGGAAGCCGCAGTGCTGGTTCCTGGCGATACGACGAGCATTGCCTACCAGTTGAAGCTGGCTGGCTATAAGAAATCCTGTGTCCATTACTCAAGCTCGAACGCGTATTCGGTCGTCTCGTACCTCGCGCGCATCCTGACGACGGATTACACCGGCAACAACACGGTTATCACGTTGAAGTTCAAGCAGGAGCCCGGCATCACGCCGGAGAACATCAACACGACGCAGGCCAACGCTCTTGAGTCGGTGAACTGCAACGTGTTCGTCGCCTACGACAACGATACGGCGATCATCGAACAGGGCGTTTCCTGCTCGGGCGATTACACAGACTCCGTTCTTGGCGCCGACAATCTGGCGATCGACATCCAGAACGCTGTGTTCAATCTGCTGTACACGACCACGACTAAGATTCCGCAGACCGACGCTGGCAACCATCTGATTCTGACCACGATGGAAAAGGTCTGCGCCCAGTACGTGAGCAATGGTTTTCTCGCCCCCGGTACGTGGAATTCGTCGGGCTTCGGCACGCTTAGTGAGGGGGATTACATGCCCAAGGGCTTCTATATCTTCGCGCCGCCGATCGCTAACCAGAGCCAGGCAAACCGCGCCGCTCGTAAGTCGGTCGCATTCCAGATTGCAGCCAAGGAAGCCGGCGCGGTGCATAGCGCGGATATCGCAATCACGGTCAACCAGTAAGGATCAACGATGGCTACGTACTCGTTTCTGAATTTCAATGCCTCGCTGATCGGCCCCGGTGGAGCAATCTCCCTTGGGGCTGGGGCTGGCATCGCCGAGGAAGGCTTTGACGCCGATTACGTCGAGGATGCGAACAACATGAAAGTCGGCTCTGATGGCACGCCGATGCATAGCCTGATCGCCAGCAAGGCTGGCAAGGTGGTCGTGCGGTTGTTGAAAACGTCACCGACCAATGCATTGCTGTCCGCGATGTACAACTTCCAGCGAACCAGTTCGGCCAACTGGGGGCAAAACATCCTGACGGCATCCGATACCGTGCGCGGCGACGTGTACACCTGTCAGCTTGTGGCCTTCACGAAGTTTCCGAAGAACGTGTACGCCAAGGAAGGCAACATGCTCGAATGGTCATTCGATGTCGGCGTAATGGATGCAGCGTTGGCTGCTGGCACCTGATCATGAATGAACTCACCGAAATTGGCGGTCAGCAGTACCGCATCGGCCGACTTGACGCGAAGAAACAGTTTCACGTTGCCCGCCGGCTAGCCCCTTTGCTGGCTGGTCTGGGCGGTGCCCTGCAGGCCGAGTCGAAAGAGTTTGTGCAACTTGTTGCGCCGATCGCCGATGCGCTGTCGAAGATGTCGGATGAAGACACGGATTATGTGATCGATACGTGCCTTGCAGTCGTTCAGCGTCGGCAAAACAACCAGTGGGCCAGCGTCGTGGTCCGCAACGGCGGCCTGATGTTTCAGGACATTGATATGGCGCAGATGCTGCAATTGACGGTCGCCGTCATTCAGGGAAACCTCGGGAATTTTTTTCCCGCAGGGTCGTCGCCGACGTCTCAAGCGACGGCCTGAGCGGCGTAGTCCTCGCATCGCTTCCAGACGGCGAGGATTGGTTGCTGCTTCCTGTGATGGAAGGATTGATCAAGTACGAATCGCTGATCGACGGAACGGTTGATCTTGCCGACATTGCGCTTCTTGTCGATGCGTTCAGCGTTAAGAACGAGAACGAGCGCCGAATTCAGGCTTACATGGAACGCCAGAAATGAACGAAGACGTCATCAAGGAGTTCATGGTTTCGATCGGCTACAAGACCGATGAAACCAGCCTGAAGAAATTCACTGCATCACTGGCTTCTGTCACCAAAATGGTGATGAGCCTTGGCGCCGCTGTCGTCGCGACCGCCGGCGCAGTAGTCGCGGGCGTCAAGATCATCTCGGGAGAGATGGAGCGCCTGTACTACGCCTCGCAGCGCACGGGCGAAACGGTCGGCAACCT
>Ga0255336_100977_pt1 | contig 27597 bp, 35 predicted proteins | sample MeOH1_35cm_T3_17_FD_189102 | JGI IMG/M metagenome (GOLD analysis project Ga0255336, IMG submission 189102) | Sandy soil microbial communities from University of British Columbia, Vancouver, Canada - MeOH1_35cm_T3_179 | ecosystem: Engineered > Artificial ecosystem > Sand microcosm > Unclassified ...
CCCACGCAGAAGAGTTCCTTGCGCAGCCGGTACGACTTTTCTTTGGACCACTTCTGGGTCAACAACGCGACGATTTCCTCAGTGCCTGTTGTGGAGACAAAAGACCAACGTCACCGTTTAGGCTGACTGGAGAACAAAGGGAAAGGGAGGAGGAGCATACCTTGGATGAATTTGTCCCGGTTGCGCCAGATACAATCCGGGGTGTAGCCCTTGGCCACTTGCTCCGGATTCTGCGTGTTCCACATGGCTTGGGCGAACTTTAGCTTTTCTTGGGCCGTCTCCTTTGTGAACGGCGGCGCTATGTGTGCCATGGCGGGTTCGTTTTAGAATTCGAGAGTTGCTGTGAACAGGATTTGAAGGAGAGCGTCTTGCATGCTTCCAGGTGGAAAGGCCGGCAACGCAACAGCTATATGCCTGTCAAAACAAAAACCCATCGTTCCAACCACTCTGGAGGCGGGGAAAGTCCAGACGGAACCACAGGCTCCCTCTGGCAAACCAACGACCTCGAGTCTCCCGCCGCTTTTGGTAGGAAAGGCAGAGCGGCAGCATCGCGCTGACAAACTAGCCTGTACTAGACCGTCTTCCCAGCGTCTGACCACCCACCATCCCTACCGTTTGGGCATTGCAAAGCCAGGTCCAACATTTTCCCAGAAACATATCCGCGCACACTCCGCCCTGCTATGACGTCTCTATTAGCAATGGTAGAAGAAGGCAGCATCTGCCAAGGCCGGAAAAGCCCCCTCAATCGCGTCAGCTCGGCGTTTATCGGCACAGACTCACAGCATGGTGGGGTTTCCTAGAGGTAAGCGGCAGCTTCAAATTATGGCGTCAGTCAGTACATATACCCTCGTCTCACTCCTCTGCATCGGCAATCCGCAAAGGTATTGAGGCCGCCAAATCATCACATAAATCGCACCGCAACACAGCATCCCCGCCTTTACACCATGCCTGAACTCAAACCCGGCGATAAATTCCCCGACGACGTCGTCTTCTCGTATGTCTGTCTGCGACGGTCTCTTGGATGATGGCCACATCTGACACTTCTCTCGTAGATACGTGCCCTATACGCCCGAGAACGAGAACATCACCTCCTGTGGCATCCCTCAGAACTACAATGCGTCCAAAGAATGGGCAGACAAAAAGGTCGTCCTCTTCTCCGTACCCGGGGCATTCACCCCTGGCTGCTCTGCAAGGCACCTGCCGGGTTACATTGAGAACCTGGAAAAGATCAAAAGCAAGAATGTCGACATCGTGGCCGTGCTCGCCTACAACGACGCTTTTGTCATGAACGCTTGGTCAAAAGCCAACGGCGTCAAGAACGACGACATTGTGAGTGCCATGTCCGGTCTCGAGTCCACGGGCCCATGTTGACAATCAAACAGCTCTTCCTGAGCGATATTGAAGCCAATTTTTCCAAGAGCATAGGATGGACGTTGGGGGAACGCACGGCCCGATATGCTCTAATCATCGACCATGGAACGGTCGTCTATGCCGAGAAGGAGCCTGGTCGGGACATCACCGTAAGCACGCACATCCTTCGTACCGAGGCGAGTACTGATTCCTGTGTTAGGTCTCATCAGCTTCGGCCGTCCTTGCAAAACTGTAGATGGTGCTGGATAGATTTCGCGGACACGGCCAGTAGAACGACCCAAGATGATCTATCATCCGTATAGACATCCAATGGGACATCCAATGACTCCGAGTGGCAGATAGCTGTTAGGGTATAGACAGATAAATAAAAGAGAACCCTTGAACAGACGCGCTTTTTAACGCGTCCAAGCCAAGAAATCTACACCGTGACCTAACTTAGACGATCCCACCTACTACAAGTGTCAAAGGCATCAATCTATGTCGCGTCATGATGGCTCCGCCAGCCCCAACGGCCGGGCAGAAACGCAAGGCCGCAACGGATAGACCGGCGCAGACGTCGAATGCTCGAAAGCGACAGAAGAATCAAGATGCTCGAGAGATTCCGGTGCAGAGGGCCGACGCAGCACTTTCTGCCAATGGCGAGCTCAGCCTGTCTTCCTTCATCAAAGCAAGGGAATTCGAGATTAATGCGCTGGACAAGAGTATGCAGAAGGCGCGCAAAGTTTTGATGACAAGAGCCTTCCAGCAAGTGCCACGACACATGCGAAGAAGAACGGCGAGCCACAATGTCAAAAAGGTGCCCCGACGGCTGCGGCGGAGAGCAGAGCGCGAGGTAGGCCATGGACAATACAGCATCATGCGTGTGTTCGTGCGGGCTGACCGGGGCTGACCAGGAGGCATATAGATGAGAGAAGACAACACGCCCACGGTGACGAAGCGGACCCGAACACCATCCCGAAAGTTGAGGCTGCGACTGGAAACTGCAAAGGCCTTGAAGGCGCTGAATCAAAAGGCCAAGACGGTGCGACAAAAGAAGAAGGAGGCCAAAGCCAATGCAAAACAACCGGATCCAGAGCATCACATCTCGCTGTCACGGGTGCCACGGCTGAAGAAAAATAGACAAGCAGAGCCTCCACGGCCGACGTCCAAGTACCAGAGGCGGCAAGTCAACAAGACATGGCTTCCCACACATCTTTGGCATACCAAACGCGCCCACATGACGTGTCCCACGGAACCCCTATGGAGAATGGCCATTCCTCTCAGCCCGGCAGAAAAGAGTTACAGACCTACCCACCGAGCTGCCGCGAGCCGTGGCTGTATTGCATGGGACATGACCTATATCTCGACGATTTCTTGCTGGGGGACCGAGACCGCCCTGGACCATATGCTTCGAGCTCTGGCTTTCACCGGGACCACTTTCTCCAGCGCCCAGGCCAGGAAATGGAAAGCGGGGACGAGATTTTCGGAAGGTTGGGTTTTTGAACGGGACCACGACCAACGGGCCATTGCTCCGGTGACCGTCGTTTGGCTCGTGAAGCCGGCACAGCGTGAACCGCCTTCACACGCCGGAGCGAGCAGCAAGGAACAGGCTGCGCATCAACATGGACGACGAAAACCAAAGCTCGATCGTCAGATACTGCTTCAGATCCATCCGTCTGCATTCCACCAGTTCTGGCACGAGCTGCTGAAAGTCGCCAAAATGCAAAAGCCTCAAGTGCTGGTGGAGGATCTGCGCTTCGAAATTGGGAGCGTCGAAGTCCAGGGTCCCGGGTCGACCGAGGCCCTGCTGGGCGTGCTCCGGCCTCTGAATGCGGATCACCCGTCTGGAGAGTCGGCCGAGAGGGTCTGGATGTCTCTGGCGGGGCTGAACAATCCAGCTTCATTACCATGGAACTCCTTGTTGGCCTTTGACATTACAGATCCACGACTTCGCCATCCTCCCAAGCGGATCGAGTGGCCTGATAAGGACGAAGACCGTGAAAAGCTGAACGAAATCCTCGTGTCATGGCCACCCGACCACACTCTGGGTGCGTCTTCCCTGGCCTCTCACAAGGCGCGCTGGTTGGTGAGCAATGCGCTCCCGTCTCAAAAGGCGATCAACCGTCGAAGAGCGCTCGCACCCCCCGGCCGAGATGCCAGGGCGTCTGACAATGATCCTCCGATACCAGTCATCCTCCTGGCTCGTCGATCTGAAGTGGAAGCCTCTTCAATGGCAGGCAATTCCCAGGGTCGCTGGACGGTCCTCCTGCCATGGACTTGCGTCGACCCTGTGTGGCGGTCCTTGATGTACTATCCCCTGTCATCCGGAGGAACACCCCGATTTGGAGGACTCAACCAGAAGCAGCAATTGGCCTTTGAGCAAATGATTCCCTGGTTTCCCGGTGACATGCCCGGCACCGAATCCGGCAAGGCATGGGAGCGAATCGAGAGCGAGAAAAGGTTCGACGAGTGGGTGAGGAGGCCACCGAGCCGGAGGATCGCGTGGGATCGAGTTGACCTTGGCTTGGGCAGAAAGGGAGAAATAGGACGCGGATGGACCTGTGATTGGGAATTCCTCTTGGAGAGTACCGCAGCCTCCAGCCGAGATGCGATCTCGTCAGATGGGCCATCAAGTCACCGGCAATCTCTCACCGGAGCAGACAAGCGTCCAGTGACACGACGACAACGCAAAGCAGCAAAAGCTGAAACTGAAGCTCAAAAGGCAGCAGGCGGACGGCGTCGGCGGAATAGCTCTAGCGTCGACTCAGACGAAGAAGATGATCCAGGAACCGTCGACTCCGAGTCGACGGTCGTCAAGTACAGCCAGCTTCCTCCACACCTTGCCATGCCACTGTTTAAGGACTGCTCACCAGAACGCCTACCACCCATACCGGCCCTGGTCACCGTTCGCATCACACTTCTGATCCGCGGTACGCCGAATCCGGCAGCCCGCATCTATCGTCTCCCTACAGCAAACCAGTCAGAGTCTCAGATCGTGCCGCCCATTGCCATTCCCGCAGCAGCTCTTTCCGACCGTTCTTCCTTCACTCCACCACCAGCTCAACCATCACCAGCCCGCACTACCGAACAACCAGCGACAAGCTCTGCTTCCTCCGATCTGCGCGCCCAATGGCTTTCGCTCGACCCTGTTCTCTCCTCGGTCTCGGCCTCGGCCTCATCCCCTGTTCCAAATTCCCAGCCAGCCCCCAAACTTCAAAAGCAAAAACTCAACCACCGTAACCTCCCGCGCCACCAACATTCCCTCCCTCTCGAGTCGCTTTCGCATATCAACGTCTTGCCCACAAATGCGCCCAAGGAAGTCATTGAAAAGTACGCTGCTGAACCTCCTTCTGCTCCCCTTACCACCAGCAAGCAAATCCCACACCCAGATCAAGACCGGGTCCACACCGTGACGGCAGCCGAGAAAAGGCAGAACCTGCTGTCCGCACTGATATCAGCAAACATCGACGAATCACCGAATGAATGGGCCAAACATGTCCCGTGCCCGGATGCCGGCGACTTGATTGGCTTCGTGACGAGCGGAGGATACAATCTCCATGAGGGCCGGGGCACGGCAATCGGTTCGATATGGGCGCAGAGGGTTCTCGAGGGATGGAAAGAGGAAGACGGTGGTGAAGCAGCAGGAAGCCAGGAAGATGCCAATGCGGTTGACAGCGCGGCTGGCATGGCAGCAGCTGGGAGGCAGTTGGAAAGTCGAGAGAAGGCCAAGGATTCGGCGGTGCAGAGGAGAAGGAACCGAGAGCGCCATTTGTGTATCGTGCGAAATGCTGGCGAGAGCGTCGGACGACTGGGCATATGGGAGATATGTTGAGCTGGGTTGTGCAGATAGATGTCAACGATGATGCCATGGTTAATTGATTGGTTGATTGGCTACGCATGAGGATCATCGGCACCTGATATTGAGAACAAATTCGAACCTTTCAGTGTGGTTGGAATGCAAAGAGCATAAGCCCACAAGCCCATATGAGACAACACCAAGACAACGCTATCAAGGCAACACCATCAACATAATTCGTACTAAAGAGTGTGATTAAACTGGGGATAAGAAACTCTATATGTACAGTTGATCTAGCCACAGTCAAGCATCGCCACGTCTGGATCATCAATGAATCGTCCATCTCCTGGGTGTCTGAAGCCCATTTCAGTTTGACAAGGATAAGGGGTATCGAAACGAGCACAAATGAAACGCGAGTCCTTTTCACCCACCGCAGATCCAAATCGTCTCAAACAATCCCAACTCTGTACTTACTGTCGAATCCTGGTATCATATCGCGTAGTTTTCTGCGTACAAGAAGATCTCGTCCTTGCCAGGATCCGACCACACCTCGCGCTGCAGTCTGGCTACGGTATTCGCGACATCGATCCGCATTTCGGGTGGTCCACAGACGTAGATACATGTTCGTCGTCCAAACTCGCGTGCAAGGCCCTTCAGCATGTATGGAATGTCAGGCCGGCCGTACTCAGTCCGCCAGCCATCCCGCCTGGCATGGGCCGGGAGGAAGGCGAATCTCATCAAGTTCTTCTGGAACACAGTCGGGGTCTCCGGGAATCCAAAATCAAACTGCCGCGTCGAGTCCATCTGGGCCTGTGAAAGCGTGGACATGCGATGGTGTGCGGCCGCGCCCGCAGCGGGAGGGGGAGGAGGAGGAAAGTAAGGCAGGGCCACCGCCTTTCCCGAGGCTTCGCTGGGCCCGGCGAGACGTGCTTGAGGCAGCGCCGTGATACTATCCTCAAACTCGCTCTTCATCTCGGGTTCCTGCTCGACAATGAGGGCGGAATTACGCTTGCTCGCGACGTCTTGCAAGGCACTGTTGAATTTATCCTTGACGCCGCTGAGCCGGTGCTCCTTGACGGGCGGCAGCGTGCCGTCATAACGTTTGGCGGCCGTGATGAAGAAGTGGCATTGCACCGATCCCGGAGGAGCACACTCTCGGCAGATCCGCAGCTCTTCCTTGAACCATTCCATAATCTCCGGGCGCTTCATGGCCCAGATGACGTGAACGTGGGTGGTCGTGGCCTTGCCATCCCGCATCCGCTTGATGAGGTCGAGCAATTGACTGGCGATGGCGGTGATGCCACTGCCTCCGGCAAAGAAGATGACCTGATCGAAAGAAGACATTTGCCGTTGCATTCCCCCATAGGGACCCTCGATGAAGGCGCGGTACGTCTTGTACGGGCCCTTTTTCACCGCCGTGTCGTAGACTTTCCGGGTGAATCCCTTGAACGGCCGGAAGACCAGAGTCATGTCCCGATACTGCTCGCCATATTCCGAGGGGAAGTCTTCGCTGCATAGGGATGCAATGGTGAAAGGATGATTCTCGATAAAAGCAATGCCGGGCATCCGCAGGTAGGCGTACTGGCCAGGTCGCCATTTCTTCTGCGTCGGGATCGTCACCTTGACCGCGTTTTCCGGGAGGATGGTCACGGCCGACTCTTCGCCGATCAACCACGACGCCCTCAATGGGTTCATCCAGTTGAGGTAGAAGAGCCGGGTGAGCAACGAGACGGCCATCAGCGCCACGGTCGAGTACAGATAGGCCCACGAGGTTAAATAGTTGTGGCAGTGCCAGAACATCAGTCCGATGAAAGCCCAGGCCACCGGAATGTGTAAAACGACAAAGAGCTCGTATATCTTCGCCCGGAGAACCGGCAAGGAGTGCACGGTCAGAAACAGCAAGGGTGCAAAAGCCGCGATGCCGGTGGTAAAGATGTAGTATCGCTGGTTGAAGTAGAGCTTGAAAGTGGCAAAGCCGGCCGGATCGTGCACCGACTGGTACCAGTATGGCACCGCATGGATGACGGCCAAGCTGAAACACAGATAGGCTCCCCATCGGTGCAGGACGATGAGTCGTTCATGGCCAATCCCGGTCAGCAGCGACACGGGATTCGCCTTGGTGGCGAGGACGACGACCCACGGCAGCAGCGACACAGACATCATGCCCGCACGGATGGCCAGAGGAGGAGACCCGTAGGCCATGCTGGCGTAGAAGAGTGGTCGGGGCAGGAAGCAGTAGAGGAAGGAGGAGATCAGCGAGGCCAGGATCACCACCACCACGCCCAGGGACGGGAACGTGAACCGGAACCGGCCAATCTGCAGCTGGGGAATCGGCCGGTAGAAAATCCAGCGGAAGAAGGCAATGGTGTTGTTCAGGGGAGCAATCGCCGACACGGTCGATTGCGGCGTGCGTTTCTCCGCCACGAGCGGTCCCTTGTTGGGAAAGAAATGCTGGGTCGACCCATCGGTCATGGCGCTTGGAAGTTCGTAGTCGCCATTGCCCGTGGTCCCGGACGAGGGTGATGCTGCCAACGCGGAGGCCGAGTTCATCACCTCTTCCTTGTACAACGCCGTTCTGATCTTGTCGCCCCAGTAGTTGTACATCCGCATCAAGGTCGTCGCCACCACCAGGATGATGCCAATGTACACAAATATCAGTCCATATTTGGAGGCCTGAGAGAACGGGTCCTGCCGGATGGCGTTCACAAGATCCGGCGGAGTCGTGCTGTTGATGGGTATTTTGACTCTCTTCACCAGTTCCACGAGACTCTCCTCGACATTCCATATTCGATCCTCATACCGCTCCATCACGTCTGGCTTGGTGGAAAATCGTAGTGGAGTAACCATTTCCGCTCCTTCCTGTCCAATGGGTCAAGGAAGGCGAGCGCGACTCTCGGTCTCTGCACGGCAGATCCACGAGACCCAATCGGTCGTATCAAACGCTCAATGTCGGCGGTGCGTTCCCAGGACCCGCTGGCCGCTCGGCCTTTGCCTCTGTTCTTCTGTCCACTGGCTCACCCGGATCTGCGCCAACCACGGTCTCGTATTCGCGACCGCGACTCAAGAATGCGCAACACGTGAGGGCTGAAGGGAAGAAAGCCTGCTTTCTCCCAGAAACAATGACGACGAAGCGAACGTGGTGGAGGGGGAGGTGGACGAAGGGAGGGAGGAGGGATGATACTCTTCTTGGACACCACTGAGGAAGCAAGGGGCCGGTTGCACGATATACTGAATCAACAGCGGGTGTCCACGCCGGCGCAGAGCGTGTGGCAGAGGGATGCGAAAGGTGATGACTGACCGCCGGGCTACGAGAGAGGCGGGAACACCCCGCTTTCACCGTGATAGAGGGAGTAGCGCAGGTGTCCACAGACAGCAACGATAAAACAGCTCGCCATGGGCCATGCCGATGAACTGGCGAGATGGTCAGGCGAGTGCGACAAGTTCGACTGCGCCGTCAGCGGCTGGACGGCGCACGGCATTGGTCGATTGCGGAGTGCCCTCTCTGAAAACATCTCCAAGCTGTCGAGTGGGGAGCGGACCGAGTCGTCAGACCCCAGCATACGCCTTTGCCCGTTGGTGGGAGGGTGACCAGCCTGTTGTCAGTGATTGGCGCAGTCTGGTGACAGGTCAGGAACTTAGGAAGAGTTGGCGCGATCAGCATCGTTGAGAATGTGGTGCCGTATCACAGCGGGCCCTCTGCTTGCCGCTCGGCAGTCTCCACATTGATCACACTTCGTGGTTCTGGGCCTGCACCAACCACATCCCACAGTGGACGGCCAACGACCCGGCTTCTTTGATCTTGGCTCAATTCTCTCCCTCGACCGTCGACTGTTCTGGGTGGACGTTCGTGGGAGACCATCCAACTCATCGACTCTCGCTGACTGTTGTGCCCGTGTGCTGAGAATGCGACCTCCCATGCGCGCCGAGAACTTACTGCTGACAGGGCATATGCGAGCATATGTAACCTGTGCAGGCAAGATGTCAGCCATCATTGGTTGAGCGCAGAGGACACCGCTAACGACTCCACCGCCGAGAGGGCGGTAAAGACGTGCATTGCGTTGGATGATCGTCACGACGGCAGTCGATCTCTGAGAGACGCTGACACTCGGCAGCTCGCGTTTGCCACATCTGACATTGCACTCAGCGTGTGTAGTCATACGGAGGCCAATAGACGTGGGCGGCGAAAAGGGGCCACCAGACAGATGCGCCACCCAACGGCTTGACAGACTGAGCGACTTGACAGCGCCCGTTACCGTCTCCATGGATCGAGTGGAGTCGTCCGGCCAGGCGATAGGCCGCCATAGCTATATGAGGTTGTTCATCTGGCTCACATGGGCTTGTACCCCTTTGCCTTCACCAGTGCTGTTCGGGCTGCGCGTCGTCCATCGGCTATGCAGGAACGAGAATTGGAAACCGCTTGAGGAGGCTGTCGAATCCATGAGCGACAGCAGCCGCCCAAGTCCTTTGACTTTGGTATCCTGGCATGCCACCATGCTGGCAGCAAGTCAAGCTTACGCGCCCCGTTCCCCTGAATCTCAAATCGTCAGCCTCAAGGCAAGTATCGCATGGCAAGCGTCACCGGCAAGTATCATCACTCAGCAAGCCCTGTCATTCTTCGGATGGAGGTGTGTCCGCACTGTGAAGTTGTGCCGGCCAGTGCATGAGCGCTTTGTACGGGATAGGGAGACAGCGAGAAAGAGTTGGAAATTGCAAGACCACGGCCGACGCTTGCTTAATCTCCACATCTCATTGCACCGTTCAGTTCTATCGAGAATGCCGGTGAGAGGGGTGGGTGCCTTGGAAGACTGCGTGAATTGCTTTCCCTGGAGTTTCTTTCCTCACATGATGGCATTCCACGCTTCCTCTTTGGTCATCACATCAAGCCCAATGGCTGTGGTGACGTGCGCCTCAAGCCGCGGACATTCGCAGAATAGTGAAAGGTGGAATGTAATGAGTAAATCTTCCTGTATTTCAGCAAGTATGATCCGACGTCCACAGGATGATTGCTTGGCAAAGCATTTTTGTGCCGTTGTCCTCCTCTATTATATTCAAACAATTGGCGGACCACCATAAGAGGAGACTGTTGGGAACACATGCAGTGTTCACTCCATGAGCGCTTGGCCTCCAGCACACCTTCATCACCATCGTAGGCAGCATCTTAGATAGCATCAATCAACCATCTACTTGGTGCTTGGTTCATCAGAGCCGTGTGTCGTTGAAACATCGCCGGTAGGGTCACAGCCCACAGACCAAAGTCCAAAGCACCTCATCATCTGTTCCACATGGAATAGCAGTGGTGACCATGTTGGGCATGACTGTCGTGGTCATTTCGGCCAAGATCGTATCCATAATTCTCCGCGCCGCTTCTGTATGTCTCGATTCACACGAGCTCGACGCCCTCCAGAATTCCGTGGCCGAATCCCTCCGGAGGCACACGCCATCCACGACAGCTTGTCATACAGATGGCCAGGTTCTGCCCGGTCGACAAGACGCAAGATTATGCGCCTCGAGTTGCGTCTTCGTCCGCTCATGTCCCGGTCAAGTGGAGCGACGGTCCAGGAATTGGGAAATGATTGCGGCTGTAGTGGTGGTACGCCGGCTGCGAAGACTGTCCTCCTTCATATGGCCCGAGTAAGTTGATTCCAGTTGGGAACACCGCTAGCATTCGCAGAGCACTCCAGCAGACGGCAACAGCCCATCATATTTCGCATTCTCCATGCCGTGGATGGATCGATTCACCGAACTCGATAGCAGGACATGATCTCAAACTTGCCCGCGCTCTATGCCGCCTCTTGGTCCTCCAGAACTCGCGCTTTCAGAATCTTCACCTCTTCCAACGGCCTATCCTCTGCATTCGTCTTGACAAGACCCATCCTCTGCACAACTTTCATGCCACTTTTCACTCTGCCGAAAATGGTATGTTTGCCATCCAGCCACGGCGTCGGAGCAAGGGTGATGAAGAACTGACTTCCATTCGTATTTGGGCCGCTGTTCGCCATGCTCAGCACTCCTGCTCCTGTATGTTTCAACGAGGCGCTGATCTCGTCGGCAAATTTCTCGCCATATATTGAGCTGCCACCTCTGCCGGTCCCTGTCGGATCGCCCGTCTGGACCATGAAGTTGGGAATGATTCGGTGAAAGATCACGTTGTCGTAGTAGCCTCGTTGCGCCAGCGTCGAGAAGTTCTTGCAGGTTTTGGGCGCGTGGTCGTTGTACAACTCGACCGTGATGGCGCCCTGCTAAGTTCAGCACAGCGGCTTGACGGATCGAAGAGTATCCTACCATTGTCGTCTCGAGCACAACATCAGTCGCCATGTTTATGTGATCACTGATGGATCCGTGGCAGCAGGTCCGTCAGTTAATGGTCCATTTTGAGTCGAGGAAATGCAATGCCAAGCTTGTCTGGAGTGACTTTAATTGCATTGAATGCTGCTCGTGCCACTCCAGTATTCTTCTCCGCTTTGAAGAATGAGGCTACATCAGGGATAGCACCTATTTCTTGACTCTATTCATGTCTCCGGCTTCTAACCATCTCAGCCAACTCTATCGTCGTACAGCAGACTAGAAGGGCATTTATACTTTGATCTGGCATCTGATCCGAAACCTTCGTGCTTCGTCGCTTCCGCTTAACGATTCAGGACTCGGCCTGCCAAAGACACCCCTGGCTACCAACTAGCACCACCGCTTCCAGACTTGACTTCTTTGAAGGAGACATGGACCATTCTCACGGTCTTCAGGTCCTTCGCTCCTCTCAGAAAATGGATGTTGTCTTTAAACACCTGCGTCTCTCGGAAACGCAAATGTGCTTCAACCGATACCCAAGCGATCAAACCCACATATGCTTTTGCCTTCTCGGATTCTCCCGGAAGAGGTAACTCCTCCTCGACCCAGCCGCCCACAGATGCCTTGTACCCGTCGGCATGTTTCGCGATCACATCTATGAGTTTCTGGACATTTGTCTCCACCTCCTTCTGGTCCTCTGAGCTGTATGAGGGAGGGAAGTATAAAGTGATGGTTTCAGTCGCCAGAGAGGAGCTGTCCGTCAGCGCCGCGGGGGGGGGATGTGGATCAAAGTGAGCATGGTACAATGCTGGAGGTCCGCTCAAGAGAGTACCGAGGCCTTCGAAGAAAGGCTTATACGCCCTGAGACATGCCACGGACATCAGTTAGCTCTCGCGATGGTGAAGGAAAAATGCAGCCACGGTGTATGTACTCTGATGCAATAAACGTTTTGTGGCCATCCAGGCTGTCCCAATCCACGAACAGCCTCAGCGTTGAAGGATTCTCGATCTCGCGGCCCCAGTACACTTTCTGTACCCCCTTTTGCGAAAGCAACGTGTCCAGAAGGCCTTTCCAAGTCTGACCTGGCCCGCTGTTGGCATCGTCAGGGTACTTGCCTTCGACCAAGGGCAAGAGCGCAATTTCAGTAACAGGTGCCATTGGAATTATTGTCGGCTTCTAAAAGATCAACAGAACAGGACACTTCGACGTCAAGAAAGAGAGGTACAGTCAAAATGATCCACAAGCACACCATCGGGTTTTATAGGTCGCGATTCGCGTGAGAGGAAACCAATTCGTTGACGTAGCTGATCACGTCTCTCCAATTCAGCCCCGCTCCCTAGCAGCTCCTCTCTCGGTGCCATCGGCATCTCCGGCGGCTGGGTGTCTGGCCTAATCTGCCATGCGTCCCCAAATCAGGTGGTCAAGCTGATGGGAAAGCGGGGTGTATTTGTAAGACAGCTGATTGACATCTACATTCTCGGAGAATGATGAGGATGCCAAGGACAAAAAGGCTGAAATTTTTGTTGTCTGATCAGTATTATCGCAAGCCTAGTCCAGGTACAATACACACCGCGCAGAATGTCCAACGGCTGCATGAAGAATGGACTATTTGTTTGAGCCAGAATCCTGTTCGCCAAAGCATGATTGTACCACTTTGTTTCAACAAACGTTTTGATAGACTGGAGGAATTGTCATCCAGAACTGTTCAACCTGGTTGCTAATTTCATAAATCGCCTGCATCGACTGTTCAGAGAGGTCGGAAATGCACCTGTTGACCTCAACTATACCCTACCATGGCAGCCAGCCTTGTGGCCTGGTAGACGTGGCCGTCAACTTCTCGTTGTCAGCTCGTGGCAATTCTGCCTCTCTATCTACGGCACTTCTCGTATTAGGACCTTTGTCGAGAGCAGCGTGTTAACTTTTCACATTTTCACTCCACCGCTTGATGCGGACAAGGAGGATCCTAACAAGTTTCTCAAAGACATGCAAAAGCTGGCCATGGCGAGACTGGCAAAGCATGTCGAGTCATGTAGGAAGACACAACAATATATTTGCCGGACGGATTGGACATGGGAGTTGTCAGCCTCCACAAGGAGCATGATGACTCTACATTTCAGGTCAACTGGTTGTCCAGGGAACAGTGTTTCAGCCTGTTGTATCTCGCTCCTCAATTGTGTGTATATAAAGACCTCTAGATACCATCAATACAAGGAGGACAGTTTGACTCCTGATTTTCACAATCTGACAGGAGTTGGCAACCTCAGGAAGACAAATGAGGCCGGGACGATGGAATCCAATGCCGCTTCGTATTATCAGAAGTCGATCGACGGTGAATGGAGGTGAGTTAGCTTCGATGAGAAACTTGATGGTTACGTCTCCCTCGTACATGGCAGATAAGTTGGAGTCACTCAACTAGTCTCAAGTATACCTCTGTCATGGCAACGATAAACCACACGAGCAGACCTGAGACAGTCAGTGTATGGCCAGTGCGTCAGGAAAGGGGCAGGATGTCCAGCTCATTCATATACCCCACGTCCCCGCCTCTGAGACCTAGAGGAGAGCGTGAAATCTTGTATCAGATTGCCAGCCAACAGAGAAGTCTCAGGCTGCCTGTTATTCATTGCTTGCCTTCAACTACCCGTCTGACAATCTATCTCGACAGCCGTCTCCATTTCCTGTCATTCGTGCCACACCGAAATTGTTTTACCCAAGTGATGATGCACATTTAAGTCGTCTGAGTGGCGAAACTAGCCCAGGGAGAGTGGGAGCATTTCATGGGCAAACATTTGGTGTTTTTGGCCAACGATACTTTGCCGTGCTCACCTTGATGAGCTTCCACAGACCAATGGCAGACGAGAAAGCAATGGAAGACGGTCTGGAGAGAAGACAGTGATCTCGGCCAGAAAATAGTCTGTAGCAAATATCGAGAACTGCTGCAGCTTTAAAAAGGGGCGAGACACTGTCCGAATATCGTACTCACTGGTGACGGTCTTTCCACCTCCTAGCAAACCAAGCACACATGTCCGCCAGGTCAGCAGCCCAAGAGCATTCCACGAAGCCATGCCGGAGCACATCTATTCGACACATGTGCCCAGAAGAAGTGATCACCATCACAAGATGGATGATGAGAAGATCCATGGTCGCTTGTGCGAATGTGTGGAGTGCACATGTGTCCAGAAGAAGTGATCACCATCACAAGATGGATGATGAGAAGATCCATGGTCGCTTGTGCGAATGTGTGGAGTGCATCAACAGCTGCTTGCAATCTTCGCGGCTGTCACATCGTTTGGGATGTAGACATGGCAATTCCAGAAATCGCACTGGCGAGGGAGAGAGCGTCTTGGAAATAGAAAGGAGAAAGCTAGGAAGGTGGTTAAATTGAATAGGGTTCGAAATTCGAATCATTTCCCTTTTGGGACAAGAGGCTGTTTTGTGAGAGGCAAATCTTGACCGACGTAGAATTTCTTGTGCACACCCGCCGCAACCTATTGGTTTCCAATCTTGGCGCATCCCACGTTTTGGACGGCCTCGATTTGTCTCATTGAAAGTAATATTCAAAGAGAGGGAGAAGGGAAGAACGGGAGAAAGGATAAAAAGACTCCGTGCCCTTATGGAGGTATATTGCCTCTCATGTCCTCACGCTCCCATTCAAGTCTACCGCCAGTGCCAGCGGCTTTCACGGCCAAAAAAGCCAAGATCCTCGCCGACCTTGCGGTTCCAGACGCGGAGTACACGGACAAATCACCCAAGGGCACCGTCGACGTGCAGATCCGCGACTTGATCGACGAGGTCAACGCGTACGATGGATTCGTGACGACGAGCAGTTGCGCTGGTCGAGTGGCGGTGTACGTGGAGGGACCGAAACCCGAGAGGTCCACGACGACGCCAGCGGAAGAGGATGGCCAGTCTGACGGGAGGCCGGTCATCGGCCACAGCGATGACGACGACGGAGCCGGAGTTGGAGCAGGACGTGGAACCGGAGCCGGCGCTGGTGAAGGGAATGGGACGGCCTCAGAGAGGATCAAAGGTCATAGCAGTGGTGGACCAGGCGGCAAAGGTGGTGGGCACTGGCTCTTCGTGTCTCATGACCCGATTGCCCTGAACTCTTCTCCCGCCCAAGGGCCGACATCCCAGCACTTTACCGAGTTGTTTGGACTGTCACCATCGCCTGGGTCAGTGGTAGCAGAGGCGTTGCTCGACCCAGCAATGACTGCTCAGTCGTCACCTCCACCGCCGCGGCTGATCCGCCTGTCCTTCTCGCCCTTGATATTGCATGTTTTCTGCGCTTCACTACATCACGCTCGCCCCCTTCTGGCGGCGGCAATCGAGTCTGGCTTCCGCGAGAGCGGCGTGCAGAGTTTAAAGGGGCTTGATGACGAGAAGCACGGGGCCATGGTTGCGGTCCGGACTGCGGGCTTGGGATTTGAGACCGTGGTGGGAGTGGGATCGGTGGGCCTGCCTCGAGACGGGTCTCGGACGGAAGATGCCATGCACTGTATTGTCAGTGAACAGTACCTGGCTCTGTGTGCTGCGGTGGTTAACGAGAGATTCAAGTCGAATGTCGACCGAAGAGAGAGGTTTCGAGACGAGCTGAGAAGGGCGATGGCACCGGAAGGGCGGGGACTGGAGAGCCGTCAAGGTTCGCATGCTCCTCGACATGGGTGGGAGGAGAAGCAAGAACGAAGAGAGAGGAAGAGAGCGGAAGGACTGAGGAGACAGCGCGAGCAGGGAACGGCGCCCGAGCGTGGCTTAAGGAGAGAGCAGACAGACCACGACGCGGGCGACCTGGTAGACGGACTCGTCGCGATGCTTGAAACGAGCTAATGACTTTAGTTCCTCTGTTCCATTCTTCTCAGCCGCTACCCATTTCTTCCCCTGGCGATGAAGGGCGTCCTCGGCGACAATCCCTTCATCAAGACCTGTCCGTCCATTTGGACGACATCTACGTCCACCAGCCCTGCCGCATTGAAGATCTTCTTGATCTGGTCGTCGGAAAATCCGTCATGGGTGATTCCGGGTGCGCCAGGGTGATTGCTGTAATCTTTCGGATGTGTCAGGACGTCAATGATCACGAACACTCCGCCAGGTTTGAGTCGCTCCACTAGCCGTTTCGTGGCCAGCTCAACGTCCTCGAAATGGTGAAAGCCCATGCCGACGGCGGCGAGGTCGAAGTTGAAGAATTCGGACCCGGCCAAGGACGGCGGACTCTCTGCTTCCAACAGATTGCCGACGACGGCGTGTGCGGTGAACTTTTCGGTCCCCGGATCGTCTGTGCTGAATTTCGCGTTGTATGCCTTGACCATGTTCTCACTCAAGTCGATGCCAATGTATTCTGTGGCGCGATTTCCAATGGCATGGGTCACCGTGCCAGGCCCACATGCATAATCCAGCACTCGCACTTGTCTGGTGGCATGGCCAGACGGTTCGAAGCTGGCCGCGGGGTCGACGAAGTCAACTCCGATCCAATTGATGTTGGAAAGGATGAACTCGGTGATCTTGTTGATCATGTCCTTCTGCCATTGTTCCGTTTGGTATGAGGCAGCCAATTGACTGTACTGATCAGCACGCTCTCAATCCTCACTTTGAAACGGACGACGGGACGTACTCCCAATGGGCACGATTTATTTCCGTAACAGAGGCAGAGTCCGCCATGATATCCTGCGATTCACACACACCGATATGAAAGGGAGTTGTCTGGAAGTGGGTGGAAGTGGGGAAGTGGAGTGAAGGAGTGATTTATCCTCGATTGAGTGAAAGAGTCCATCTCGGAGACATGGCGGAGAGTTTCTGCAGAGGCAGCCTTTGACTTTAGAACGGCCTACGAAGTTTCCGAAGCTTACCTCGTGTGAGGAGAGGATGTCCGCGGCGTCGGTCACTGCATTCCTTGCAGGTGCTGCTAGACGGGCTTTCATCAGATGGAAGCAGGAGTCGGGTTGGCGGACGCGGTGATGTCAGCTAAACGCGCTTCACGCGCCCTCCTGCAAACACTTGACGCGGCAAAGAAACCGCCCGTGATCACCGCTTCGTAGACCGACACGAGGCTCATCATTGGTTGCTGGCTCCATTGACGGACCAAGTACCTCAATTGCCTTGATCTTCCGTCCGCCAGCATTGTAGCACTCATGCCTCGACGTAAGTCAGGCACGCAGGCCACTGGCGTTGCCACACCATCGCACAAGCGACAGCTCTCCCGAACCCCGACGACCGCCACACCAGGGAGCCGATCATCGAAACGGCTGAAGGAGTCTGCTGAAAGGACTCCCACGAACAAGTCGTCGCCAAAGTCGTCGCCAAAGAAGAGCAAATATTTCGAGGGAGGGAGTGATGAAGAAGAGCTGCCCACGACCAGCACATCATCTGAAGTCGAAGAGTCCGGCTACGAAGATGACGGCGTCGCGTCCTCGGCCGAATCTTTATCCAGCGAGCCAGAGTCCGAGGACGACTACGATTCTCAGGAAGATCGAAGACGGAAAACGGGACCAAAGAGGGGAGGGCGAGGGGGAACGACCACGTCTACCGCGTCCAAAGGTCCCGGTGAGACGGATGTGGCTGCGGCCATGGGCCGCGGTAAAGAGCTCTGGAGACCGGGCGTGAAGGCTGGGTTGGGTCCGGGAAAGCAGGTGTTTATTGAGAAACCCAAGCCGCGAGGGGATGGAGGGATCGCATACGCTCCGGACAAGATTCATCCCAATACCATGGCATTTTTGGCCGATTTGAAAAACAACAACGACCGAGAATGGCTCAAAAGTAAGTTCGCCATGTCCATTGGTGATTTTGTTCATGAGGCGAAAGAGCCTCGGAGTGGGTGACTGTCCAACTGTCTAACTAATGCCCATGTGTACAGTGCATGATCCTGACTACCGGCAATCGTGGAAAGACTGGGAAAGCTATGTGGAGACATTGACCGAGAAGATATCTGAGGTTGACGACACCATCCCCGAGCTCCCCCCCAAAGATCTTGTACGGCCGGCCGCCTCGACCATCTTTGGGAGTGTGCTAATTCAGGCACGCAGGTGTTTCGGATCTACCGCGACATCCGATTCTCTTCTGATCCAACTCCATACAAAGTCAGTTTCTCCGATATCTGTCGCAATGTTACTGACTTTTGTAGGCTCACTTCTCTGCGGCCTGGTACGCGGCTGTGCCCTCTGACTGACTCGTGCGACTGATGAGAACAGGTCTCGAACCGGACGCAAAGGACCGTATGCCCATTATTATGTTCATCTGGAACCGGGCGGCCGCAGTTTTGTGGGTATGGATGCCGACAAAGTGTGGAGGTTGTCTGGGAGCTAATCGTGCCGATAGGTTCCGGTCGTTGGATGCCCGAAGCAGAACAACTGGCTTTGCTCAGGGCCGACATTGATCGAAAGCCCAAGAAGATCCGACGTGTGTTGACCGATGCTCGCGTGCGGAAGCACATCTTCGGGGGCATTCCCCACGACGAGAAGAAGGCGATCAAGGCTTTCGCCGAGTCCAACGCAGAGAATGCTCTGAAGACAAAGCCAAAGGTATGTCCGTTGAATGACCCTCCATTCTCGCCGGTGTGTTCGCATCAGGGCGATCGGACGGTCGCGCTCGCCAGGCATGCGTCTGTTCTCCTGTTCCGTCAGCATTCTCGCTGTTCAGCTTGAACCCGGCCCGATCGGTGCTGTCATGATGGCCGGAAGACCACACAGCTGCATCCACGGGACGATGACGAGACCTGAATTCAGATCTGCCTCCCACGCCGGGGGAGTCCCCGACTGACGCTCCTCTCCGGCCGGCGCGATGGATGGCGCAGAGGTCGGCACGGAGGAGCGTCAGGGTTCGGGCGGCTCCCGCGTCGCATGGACGCACTCGGATCTCGTCGCCGAGGGGGCTCACCCGCTGTGCACACGACCGACCGACGGACCGACGGTCAGTCGGTGGGCAGATGAAGAGAGAGCATGGTCCACCGCGCGAAACGCGCGGGCGGGAGCAGGCGGCGCAGGCTCGATTCCCCCCTCTCCCTCGCGGGCGTTCGTTTCGGGTCTTCCCTTGCTTGCCGCAACACCGCGCACACTCTCAACACAAAGCACATGAAAGTCAATACAAAGCACATGAAAGTCAACACAAAGCACATGAAAGTCAACAAAAAGCACATGAAAGTCAACAAAAAGCACATGAAAGTCAACACAAAGCACATGAAAGCGCCATGTCTCGGAGAAGTGGCCCGGTGGCGGCTGGACACCCTCACAGACGAACCATTCGAATATAGAACTCGCTGACCCCTCTTAACAGGGATACGACGCGGATAATCCCAACATTGAACTGCTTCGGTTGCGGAATTTCACCATTGGGAAGAGAATCCCAGACGAGGTGGTCGTCGGCCCACAAGGGTTGCAGACCATCGTCGAGTTGATTGGTGTCATGGCACCCTTTGTGAGTCCGCCTTTGCATTCGACGCCTCCCATTTCGGCCACTTCGCGGCTACTCTCGCTACGGCACGGCATGGCTCGTGCGGTACCAGGACAGCCTCTCTTCTTTAGCGGCCCTCTGGTCGCATCGCGCCATTCTCTCGACAGAAACCATGTCCCTCCCCGTGAGGGAGGCCAATGAAGCCATGCCGACCACACCATGTGCTCCGCGGCTCACGGGTTCGATGTCCTGTGCTCGTGTGCCTGGACCGTCTCATTCTTCGCTAGCTGATGAGATAGTTTGCTGATGTCAGGACCAGGTCGCCTACCTCAACAGCGTGGTCATGCCGGACGGCGATGACGCTTCGAGCGGAGGCAGCGGCAGCGACGAGGATGACGAGCATGACGAGCATGACGAGCATGACCATGACGACCATGACGACCATGACGACTCTATCGATCAATAATGATGATGGATCATCCAGAACCCATCCGTGGTCCAGAATGACGATAGTTGAGCTCCACTGCTTCTTCAATAGTCGGAGATATTGGCAACGTCGTCGCCCGCCTGCCTCGAATCAGCTGGGCCCGGGAGAAGCGCCGTGTTGGCCGCGGCTCTGGCTCTCGCTCTCCGAGTGGGCGCTGGGCGGCCTGTGCTTGGGCCACGAGTGGCACTATTCGCTCCAGACTTTCTATTTAGTCTACACACACACTCTCTGTCTCTCTGCCTTGATAATCGCCAATGCGCGGTCTCTGCCTCGCGCACACGTGATGTCGATGTACCACGGCACCATGCATGCCATCTTGGGCGTCGGCCAGAAAAGGAGTCGGCCCCCAACTCGGTGATCGGATCGGGCATGCGGTTGTGGGACGAGCCGCAGAAAGACTGACAGGAGACGGCGGTCATGTGACGGGCGACCTGGCGATACCATACGCGTTGTTTCAGGTATTCCCGCTGGTATTTTATCCTGCGGCCCAGGGCCCACGTCCGTCAGTCATGGCGATCGATACTGGCAATCAGATCCCATTCCCGCACACGACCGCCAAAAAGCAGGCTCGCCGCAGGGCCACCACCTCAGCAGTCGACACTGTCTCTGTTCCGCGAGATTATCAACCGGTCAGCCAGCCCATCCATGATCGATCGATCACATTCCGCGGAGCACCCCTGGCGGCAGCACCAACCCTGGCGTCACCATTTTGCTGACAACGGCTGGAGGTGCTGGTTGGCGCTGGCGTTGGGGCAAACATTCAACCTCGAAACGTGGCCAGGCCGCTTGGCCCGGAGAGTTAGGCTGGAGGCCGTTGTGAGCAAGCTTCGGGCCGCAAAGGCCTACCATCCGATTGCGCGCTGTTGCACAAGCGCCGTTCCCATGCCAAACCACCACGGGCCTAGACCTGCATCCCAGCGCGGGCTCGATTCGATTCCAAACCCTTGGTTACACGATGGCAGTGCCCGAAGTGGCGCAGAACGCTTACCCGTCCATCCCACCCTGCCAGGAGCAATGTCGTTGACCGACCACGACCGGTCTCGGCGACGTGTCAGTGGGCGTGCCAGGGCGGACACCTGACCGGGCGCGTTGGACGCCGTCTGGGACCGTGCAGGAAGGAGTCTTTGGTGTAGGGCAGGAAGTTCTGACCTGGGATCTCACCTTTTTGGAGGGTCGAACGGCATTGGTCTCCAGGATTCCTGGTCGCGGGAGATCCGTTTTTCCACGCCGACAGACTCCCGGACAGAGAGTCGTTTCTCTCAGCTCGCCACCCACACATTGCAATGTCAGCTGAGATGGTATTTCCACGTGCATGGTCCCGAGGGGAGTTGGACGTCCATATCTTTGTACAGCTGAACCTGGCCCGTCCATGACGCATGCCACGCCCCGATGAGGCCGAGATTTCTCCCATGCATTCTCGTTGTCTTGGACCCTTTGGCCTGATGGCCACCACCAGGGGCCGTTGACCGTGATGGAGGCCGGCAGACTGGAGACCGGCAGCAGACTGGAGACCAGGCACGCGAGGATCCTGCGAAGTGGGTGGGATATCTGTCCGACCAGGCGGATGACGGCTAGAGCCGACCCTTCCCCCAGCCGAGCGGATCCGCGCACAGGAGACCGGGCTGCTCAGGTCACCGAGACTACTGGCACGACATCAGACGGAGCAGTCTGTCGCAGGGTTTGCCGCCATTTCTACGCGCGGCTTTCGTCGTCGGCACCCTTCTGATGCAACCGAGATCAGCGGACTCGCCGTCAGACCAGTCCTGGCCAGGATGATTGGTAGCCAGAGCCACCACGCATGTTGGCCGAGCGCCTGTCGACCGGATCTGAACGGCGGAGGATTGACAGACTACGGGCGTGCGCAGACGCCTGGTGGTCAAGTGACGGGAGGGATCGTCATGATTCCGTAGCGAATCCAGTTTGCTTGGGTGAATGCTGTCATCCGGCCATCCAGACTCCACGTAGGGTAGGGCTTCACCGCCCCGCTCGCCACCCACCGGCATTGTCGCTCTGAGGGGGGACGTGGAGGGGAAAAGAAGACGCGGGCCCAACCGGCCCATGCACCGGTGTCCCACCTCAAGGCGATGGAAATCAAAAGTCGACACAGCTCGCTCCCCACCGTCGACCGTATTCGAAACCATGATTCCCATCGTGCTCACCCCGCGGCGGCAGGTCGTGGTCCCAACGGCCCAGGACAAGGGTCCGACAACGATGGCTATGGCGCCGGATTTGTCATGGTCCTTTGGGGTGTTGGGTGGCAATGGATCATAAATGATATGACGAGGATCAAATTTCCACAGCGGAGCAGGGCGTCCCTGCTGATTCCAGGCGGGGGAATGACTGACGTTGATCCCAACCGCAGGGGGGAACCCGAGTACGTATCGACACCGTACCGTACTAGTCCATACCAGCAGCGCCAGGGAAAGCTGGCGGCACTGGCGGGCAGAGGCGGGCAAGGCATGGCCTCGCAGCACTAGCGGCGCCTTAGACAGTCGACAAGATGCATCGAACAGGCCCGGTCGGGCTCTAGCAGAGTAGCGACAACTCAACCTGTCGTGTCTGCAGCCAGATCGGAGACAGGGGCGACAAGGGGACGCGGACGCCCGGGGGAGACGGGGAGACAGCAGCGCCGGTCCTGACAGATGCACAGCGTGATGCAGCTGCAGACCAGAGTAACGAGGAGTAGGGGTCGTGCCGCCCGGTAGCTGCAGCAGCAGGAGGAGCAGCGGCGGTGGCAGCGTCAGGCGCAAACATAAAAGTAGCCGACGCCTTGTTGCATTCGTCTGGTCGCCTTTGAACCGGGCTGAACAGGCTGACCATTTTTCCTCACTGGCCTCTGCCTCGCTGGCCTCTTCCTTTGGGGCCGAGTCATTTGCTCCGACTGATTTTTTTTCCCTTTCAGCGCCGTGGTTGCCCCTCTGCCCCACTCTCACCGCGCCGTCCAGCCAGCCAATCCGAACCTGCGGACTGCGTGAGAGAGCTAGATCCAATTCAGGTGGTTCCCGTCACGCACGACACCTTTTTCCTCTCCTCCTAACCACTGCCCACATTCTTGCCTCCTCCTCGCTCCACGCTCCACGATCGGATACGGAGGCTGGTGGTGTGAGACTAGCTGTGCCTGCGACGGCCAATCGCCGCTGTCATCCAGCCCGTGCCCCCGCTGCCCACCAAACGGTATCGATAACACGGCTGAGGAACGAACCTAGCTGCATTCTTCTGGGTCACGGGAAGCGGGCGAGGGTTGAGGCAGTGCGGCCCTCTTCCACTGGACCTTTGTACCTTGCGGCCAGACCTGGGCAGCCGGGTGTCCATCGGTCATCAGAATCCACCCTCGTCGTGGCACCAGGCCTCCTCCTCCTCTCTCCCCCTTCTGGTCGCCCTCGTCCCCGGCCTGTCCTCGCCTGGGCCGTCGGTGGAGCCGACTTGTCAACCGATTATTGACACTGAGTTTGACACACGCTCCCCTCACACCCACCACCACACATCATTCTCACATCGACATCCACTTCCGCATCCACATCCACATCGGTATCCGCACACAGAAACACTAGACGAGCGCACCATCTCAAGACATCCGCCTGTTCCACGCGTGCTCTTCCCGCCACTCCCCTTGCAGCCGCGGCGTCCGCAGCAGTCTATCGGCCTGTCACGGCAGCACTATCGCCATCGCATGAGGTCATCGCCCCGTGCGCGGCCGATAGATTTGTGAGTGCTTCAGGCTGACAACCCTAGGGAGTTCAAGGCTCTTCAAGGGTGTTCTGGCGGGGTCGCCGCGACTGGTTTGTGACGGTGCAGGGCCCACTCTGGGAGGCCCGCTGCCGCGCCTCAAGCCGAGTCAAGTGTTCGCTCAGCCTGCTGGACTAGGACTGGTAACCGTCCCGACTCGCCGGGTCGTGCGCGTTAGTCTTCAGACTTTCCAGAAGCAAGGTGGTGTTTAGTCGGCCGTGCCAGCGGCCGTGCCTGGAGCCCCTGCCAGCCTATAACCGGGTCGCCACGCCGCATTCCAAGCACAGTGTTCCTCCACCCTCCCCCCTCGTCACACCTCCAATCATCCTCATCAACCGCCATTCTCATCATCTTCAGCTCGTCGGTTCCGTCACCTTTCTCACCACACCGCCCACCCCTCCTCCTCTCATCCTCGTCCTCGTCCTTCTCTGACGCGCTCATCCGTCGTCGCGGGCAGACAGCTGATCAGTCCTTGATCCACCCACGGAGCACGCCGCGGTGCCATATTTTTGCCGACCACCACTCCGATCGTCGCCGCACATAGGATAAATAATACCACACCTCAAGTACCACCGACTCCCACACCACACCCTTGCAGGGTTGACCTTTGTCCTTGCGCGTCGCCGCCGCCGCCACCGCTGGGTTGCTTCCCTCACCTCACCTTGACCTCGACTGGTTCTGAGGTCGCAGCTCTTGCACCGCTGTGCTTTTCTGTTCTGCCTTCCTTCTCGACTGCTGAGCAGGCCCCTTGTGCGTGCTGCTCCGACGACCCGACGGTCCTTTCCTTCCCACCTTCGTTAGCCTCGGTTGTTTCCAGGCCGTGTGTGACCGATCGACAGGACTTTTTGAGAGGACATTTGCGATAGGACTTTGCGACAGGATTTTGCGACAGGATTTTGCGACAGATTTTGCGACAGGATTCTGCGACAGGATTCTGCGACAGGACTTTACAGGACTTTGGCACAGGACTTTTGTACAGGACTTTTGCACAGGACTCTCGCGACAGGACTTCCATCACAGCCAAGGTACTGGATGGCACAGATGTCGGACCCTAGAGACGCTCCCCGGCCGCAGTATCCTCCACCGGATGATCCCAACCAAGGCGGGTACTATGCACAACAGTCCCCTCAAAGGCCACCGGCAGGGAGGGATGACCGGCCGTATCCTCCCCCTCCAGACTCGGGGCGTCAAGGTCAGTATCCGCAGGATCCAAGGCCAGGACAGCAATATCCACCGCCACACCAATGGGCTGGCCAACATGGGACCTATCCTCCCCCTCCTCACCACTACCCGGTAAATATCCCACGCTGTCCACACTCAGAAAGGTTCCAACTGACAAGGAAAAAGGACCCTCAACATCCGGCGTACCACTATCCGCCCCCAACGCAGCCGCCGCAGCCCATGCAGCCTGACGCATATCGGCTGCCACCACCTTACCCGCCGGCCGCATATTATCCCCCGCAGCACTACTCTCCAGCGCCGGCGCCGGCTCCGAGGCAGCGTACGGCCATCGCGTGCAAGTATTGTCGCAAGAGAAAGGTTGGTGGAGCCATCCATCCCGTCCTCTCCCATGGTACCGCTCATCACTCACCCGTTCCAGATCCGTTGCTCCGGCTATGACAGCTCGCCGGACGGCCGCTGCCAGAACTGCGTCCGCTTCAACCAGCAGTGTCTCTTCCATCCGGTCTCGTCCCAGGCGGCCTTTGTGCCCGCGTCGGCCGTCTACGGACCGAATGCACGGGCGCCCGTGGCCGGTCAAGCTCCCGACGGTCGAGCGGGTGGCCAAAATGGACATTATCCCAGGGAAGGCGAACAACCGATGCTCTACGGGGCCCACGGTCAGCCGCTCGGTCCTCCAGGTCCTCAGGGTCAGCCGCAGTACAGTTACCCGCCGCCGCCACCGCCACCACCACCAGGCCATGGATATCCTCCGCCACAGCCGTATCCGTACCCGAGCAGCCTCCCACAGTATCCCCCCCCCGGACCTCCATATGACGCGCACGGTCAGGCTCCGCCGGCCCCGCAAGATGAACGTGTCAGTCTCAAGCGCCCCCTTCCTGATGATGACCCCCACGGCGATAATTCTCATACATCTCAGTCCCCTCATCCCAGCTCGCGGGCCCGTCACGGCACGTATGACTCGCGGGCCAACAGCAGCGGCAGCTATAGCTATGCCGACCCCAACAGCGGGGCCCCGACATCCCCGGCCACATCGACCATGAGTTATCAATCCTACCCGGCTCAACCGGGATACACCAACGGCAGCCAGTCACAAAAGGGTAATGTGTCGCCTCCGGCGGGACTCACGCCTCAATCCGCGCACAGTTACAACTCACCGCACCATGGCCCCGTCCGCGACGAGGGACGCACGCCCCCGCCGAACCAGCCCAACTCGGCCGGCTCGTCGGCCAACGGACGCAGCGGGATGAAGGTGCACGAGATGCTCGGGAATCCGCCTTCGGGCGTGCCACCGGCCGAGCAACGAGCCCGCAACGACAACGAAATGTTGAGCAAGCTGGACGGCAAGAAATAGCGGACGGCACCGCGATCCGGGTCTCTCCCCCTTTTCCCCCCTTCTCCCCCCTTCTCTTCCCCCCTTTTCGAGTTGGTCTTGGATGTCCAAGCCCATGCACCCGACGGCAAGGTGCCGCCTGAGGAGCCGGCTCTTTGGGCGCCGCACTCGACCCGACCCGACCCGCGGCCTTTCGACGTAATGCTTTTCTGTTTATGCTGCAAAATGACCAAGATACACAATCGGGGCGACCCAATATCTCTTTTTATCAGTCCTTACCTGGACCGGCCATGTCTGGCGACGGACGTGAGGCCGAGCAAAAACGCGACACCATTGGGGCGGCTGTTTGATCAACTCTCTTTTGACAAAACGTCATGTTGCGCTCGCGATGGTCCACGGCTATCAGGGCCCATCTTCCCGGCACATGCTCGATCGCACTTGTAACCTGGGTGGCTATCTGCTTTTTTGGCTTGGGAATGTATTTGCTGTTGCTTTGCTTTTCCTCTTTGATTTCCGCATCCTGGTGACTGCGAGGAAGATTGCGACGGACCAAGGTTTTTTGCATGACACCGCCAGCCACCAGCCTGCATGCCTGTATTGATAGTCCATTCCCGCGCTGGGTTAGATGGAGCTGCAGATTTGATTGTGGAGGCTTTCTTGTTTTCCAAGAATGGTCTGTCAAAATCAAAACAGGAGTGACAGACGATACGGCGCGAGGGAGGGGATTTTGATGGATGGTAATGGCGAACCCATGCACACGCACACAGATGGTGGAGGAAGAATCAAATGGGGGCAGCCTTGTCCTTTTTAGTCAGAGTCAATGCAAGAGCTTCTTATCTTCATTTTGGCCTGTTTGACCGACTCTAATGATGGACACTGTCATTTTTGGTGGCAGTTCCGAAGTCAGGCGTTAGAATCACTCCTCGCCGTCGCCGTCACTCTACCTGAACTGCTGGCACATGTACACGGCCACTCCAGGCAAAGTGTGGAAGGAAAAAGTAGGAGCACGGTCGGCGCGTAGTTTTCTTTTTTATTTCTTTTTTCTTTTTTTTTTTTCAAACTAACGGC
>Ga0255336_100978_pt1 | contig 27571 bp, 26 predicted proteins | sample MeOH1_35cm_T3_17_FD_189102 | JGI IMG/M metagenome (GOLD analysis project Ga0255336, IMG submission 189102) | Sandy soil microbial communities from University of British Columbia, Vancouver, Canada - MeOH1_35cm_T3_179 | ecosystem: Engineered > Artificial ecosystem > Sand microcosm > Unclassified ...
AAATTTGCCGAGCGCTGTTGGATCGAATGGGCGGGGCTGAAAAGGGCTTAAGTCTCGGCATCGGATGCCGGCCAAGCGCCACTTTGTTCCGGTTGTGACAATCAAGCTGTCATTCGTTCGTAAAACAGTTCTCGAAGTCGCTAAACCTGCTTGTTTGAAGCGCTCACGACGGGGATCACATCTGATCGCGCTCAAAATAACCGCTGACTCGGTATTTCTGCCGAACCGCTAAGCACTTGATTCCATATAGTCCTTTGCTATTGCGGTTTTGGGCGTTGCTCAAAATAAAAGAATCGAAAATGACTTCTACCCTATCCCGACACCACATCGCGGCAGAAATATCGAATCGACAAGCCAATTCCTCGCGAAGGGGTGGGCCGTGAAGCTCGGCTGGAGAAACTGCTGTCAAGTTTCTGAAAGTAAGCATCCGGTGAGTGCCACGGCTGGAGGCCTAAAGGGGATGCAGATGCCCGCCGAAAGTCGCAGCAGAACCCCGCGCCGATCTTTTCGAGGCTGCAAAAGAGCAATTGCGCCAGGGCGTCAAGATCGTATCGGCCCCGCAGCTATTCGCGACGCCGGCAGAGCGTGCACGAAAGGTGGTGGATCTCGCCGGCATCGAGGACGGGCAGGAGGTTTTGGAACCATCGGCAGGGACGGGAGCATTGCTAGACGCGATCAAGGAACGCGCCGCCAATGCGCGCATTTTCGCGGTCGAGGTCAATTGCAGCCTTGCGGAGAACCTGGCCGCCCGCTACGCGGCGCCGGAGGACGTCGCCGAAGGGCTTTGCAAGAACGTGCTGCAGGGCGATTTTCTGTCACTGTCGCCGTCTCAACTTGGCAAGTTCGACCGTATTGTGATGAACCCACCGTTTGAGAACGGCGCCGACATCAAGCACATCAAGCACGCGCAACAGCTCCTTAAGTCGGGCGGTTTGTTGATTGCCATTTGTGCCAATGGTCCGCGCCAGCACCGCGAGCTGATGGACATTGCAATGTATTGGGAAGACCTGCCGGCGGGCAGCTTAAAGAACCAGGGTACCAATGTAAACGCGGCCTTGGTTGTCCTTCAGCAATGGCGGCAGCGGGCGCGGTGATAACTGCGCCCGTTAATCCCGTTAACGCATCAAACTTGCGGACTAGGGTTTCAAGTCGAGATGAAGAGTGATGTCAAGAACGGCAATTACAGCGAGTACAATCTCGATCGGTACGTTGAGCTTGTCATTCTTCGAAATTGAAGTCAAACAGCGTGCTGTAGCTTTGGAAGTTGTTTTGTTCGGTTTGACTGAGATCTGCTTATTCGATGGCCGTAATTACTAACGTCCTGCAGCTTATACTAACTAAAAACCATTGAAGCATGGGCCTGTTCGCGGGGTGATTGATCGTGAGGTTTGGCGCTCAAACCGAGCTCGACATGTTTGAGCGTGCGATAGTCTCCTCTCTCGAATGCATGAGCCGAACGAGGTCCTCTTCATAAAACCAAATCTGCCCCAAATGACAAACTTCACCACTCGACGCACGAATTTCGCCTTTGAAAAATTTATCTATCACGTCGACGAAGTCGATACTAGCTGGATGATGTTTAATTCGAAATCCACTCCAACGCCGAGGCGTCGTACTCGGCTTAGCCGCATCGAGAAGTGTCTGAACGCGCCGCTCAAAGCGGTCAAGCTCATCCTTCGTGACGAAATTCTTAACATTGTCCACATCAAGCCGACGTGTGATCGCGTCGGGTCCGAAAAGCCCTCGTTTTATCATTAGCACAGGGATGTCAACATGAACCCCAAGTTTCCGAGCGATTTTATGTGCGCCAACGACTTCTAGTTTTTTCTCCGCTCGGAGCCGTTGGAAGTCACGATAACGGATCCGCGGCGTCATTCCATTGCCAGGATCAATGAAAGAGACGCCGAGGCGTTTAGCCATTTTTTTTTAGCCTAGACGGACTAACGTTCATTCTCGTTGCTGCGACAAATATCGTATAAGTGCGATCATCTCGATCCGCATAGGCACTCGCGTTGTGTACTGAAATGTCATTCATGGCAATGAACGTGTTCGTCGCCGCTTTGAATATCTCCGTACTCTTCGCCGAATTGGTCTGCTGGCGCGCGTAAATCTTGCGCCCAAGTTCCGGATCGAACAACAGAGCTTTGTTACCGGAGGGTCTAACGTCGTGAGCTTGTCGAAGTTTATCGTAGAAAGCATCTGGCCATCTCTCGACGACGGGTGCGCAACGCCAAAGCCGACGATCGATAATTTCGATTGACGGGTCGACCTGGCTTTGGTCTTCAAAGAGATCAAGAAGGCCAAGCAGATCCAGAAATTCCGGAAGTGTCGTTTCTCGGACCTCAGAAACCAATAGATCTGACTCAGATGTCCAATCTGGTTTTTCTCCGAGCTTTTCATAGATAACGCGAGATATTTTGAGGCGACTGAGCCGCTCGGAAGCCGGAACCTCCAGTCGCGCGTTAAGAGGGTGTCCCTCCGGGCACTTCAGTAGATCGTCGCGGTTCCATGTGAGGTGCGCATTGCAGGTGGGGCATGTATCAGTCAGCCGGGAACCGCAGAACGGGCAACAGGCAACGGCCGGTATGTTCCACGCCACTCGATGGTACCCATCTTTCGACAGGCATGCACAGCAGAGTCGAGACACCATCTGAATGACAGATTGCGTTGGAAGCACGATACCACAGATCGAAACCTTGCGCTTGCCGACGACCATTGCCGCTCGGGGGGTGACAATGTCCGCAGGCGTCCGGCTGACTTGAGCCAGGCGTTCGACATTCTCTGGCGTCAGACGTTGAAAACATGAAAGCAGGCCAACATCTCTCGCGACGAAGTTTTGTGTCGGATAGTCGTTAATGGCCGTCAGCCGAAGCATAAAGCTCTGCACGCTTTCATTTGTCCGAAGATCGTCTCGGAGTGGGTAGAAGAAGTTGTCGTCCATTTTCCTAAGCTGCCTTTTTTTCTTTTGACCTTGCAAGAATGACGCGGTCTCCCAGTGGTCCGGCATTTCATGCCCTGGGACAAAAGGATTGATCCTGTTTTCGCGTCCGAGCCGACGCCGCTGGTGGTGGCGACTATCGAACGCTTGAGCTAGATGCGTCATCGCGATTGGCGCTCCAGCCGCGAAATCGATCGCCGCAGTTATCAACTGACGCGTTTCCCGCAGCAATCCGTAGCTCGCATAATTCAAGCCACGCGCCACCGCGACCGAAGACAGTGGCACGCCAGAACTGAGAGCTGGCACTTTCTCTTGCATTCCCTTCAAGACCTGTCGGTATTCTTTCTGATGAACCGCGTCGAACCAGTTAAAGGGAGACAATTCAATGATGAGCGTGCACCGTGTGGAAAATTGTTCATTGTCGAGCAAATCGAGCATCGTCGGAAGTCCAGCCAGGACTATTGGACAAATCCCGGCATTGACGATGCGCTTTATAAATTCGCTGGCCGAGTAGGCGCCCGTTCTCGCCAAAAACCCCTGAGCTTCGTCAATAACGACGAGTTTTGTCTGTTGATTTCGCAGATAATTGAAAGCACGGCTCATGAGTACGTTTTGATGCTTGTGGGAATTTTCCTCCCAGTGTGGGTCTCCTTGCGTTTCAAGGAAGCGCTGCGAAATACTTTTCGAGGTCGGCGTATCAGGAGCCTCAAAGCGAATGAGCGGACGCATCGTTCCCTTAGAGGTCTCGTAGGGCAAAAATCGCTTATCCGATAGAACGGAGTCGAGAAGACGGCTCTTGCCGATCCCGGTGGGACCGACCACCATTGCGCAATCAGCCTCCACACCGCATGGCGTATCGATGAACTTGGTCAGGGTCCGGCCATGTTCAGTCAGACTGTCGAGTTCAACCCAAATCGTCTTGAGATCAATCTCGGGTTCATTGGTTCCGGTCATGACGGTGCTCCATTGCGAAAATGTATGATTCCGCCAGTCACGGCGAGCGGATAAAGAGTCGATATTACGAGTTCGGCGAAGAAGTCGTACCGCAATTTAGATTCGGTAACACCCGGCTGCCGACGGCGATCAGCGGGGATGAATGGCGCCCTGTTCTCGTTCGCCAAAATCGACGCCGGTCGAGCGCCCTTCCTGCGGTTGCTATTCATCTGCGGATTTCTTTCATGGAAAGATCTCGGACGTTGGGCATTGGCACATCTTCCTCCGGCTCACCGACCAATTTCTCTGATGTGTCATTAATTGGCTCTGGTTCGTTCACATTTCCATTCTTCACTGTCCAATTCAGGTGCGTGACTGGAGAGATCGATGACTTGCTGGCTTCATGTCCAGGCTGGGACACATAGTCGATGCCGAGGTTACGGGCGGCCGCCTTGACATTTTTGCCGCGCCTGATGAACTCCTCGGACCTCTTGATCATATCGAGGTACGCTGTGTGCAAGTCCTGTCCCTTGACCCATTCCTCACTTTTCCGGCGAGCCTCCGCACGGATACGCTGGTGCTGCCACAGCGTCACTTCTGAGGCATAGCCAGACTCCGTGCAGTAGGCTCGTACGGCGTTTCCACCCGGCAAGGTCACCATGATAGAACCCATGTTGCCCGGATTGGAAACGAAGCTGAGTACGTGCTTTCCACGTGAGAAAAGGAGATCTTGCAGCTCTTGGCATTGATAGTAGAGGTTCTCGTAGAGCAGGCCTTTGTTCGTAAGCGTCGCGCTATCATGATGTCCGAGAATTGTGTCGATCTCGTCGGGATCGCATAGACGCACAGGCCGAAGAGCAACGGCGTCTGCCCAGCGTTTAGCAGGCGTATCCAGGATTTCCTCATGGAACTCATATGCGTGCTCCAAAAGCATCCATTCGAGGAACGCTACGCGAAACTCGTCCAGTTCAATGCGGGCTTCATTCTCAGGGTCATAGCCTGTCTTCCGACGATGATCGATGTCGATGGTCGCCCCTGGGGCGCGGACTGCGCGACTTAAGCGGATTTTGTTCATGAAACTCTCAACACGGCCTTTGAACCAGGGCTTGCCGACCGGCTGGATTCGAATGTTTATGTTGAGAAGGCCGGAGACCTGCTTGAAGTCATTACCCTTGAATTCCGCGGCGTTATCGACGAGGACGACAAGCGGTCGGCCGAAGGCATTCCAATGAACTTTCAGGCCGTACTTTGTCTGAAGGTAGGTTTTCGGCAGCAGCATGTCACGCAGGCACATCATCACCGAATAGGCGCTAGGTGGCTCGAAGCCGATATAGTGACCCACAATCATACGGGTATAGGCGTCGATTGCGATGGTCAGCGTCGGTCGGCCAAGATTAGCACCTCTCTTGTCAACGACCATAATATCCACTTCGGTGTGATCGATTTCGACCATGTCTAGGCGATCGAAGGCCTCATAACCCGGCAGTTGCAGCTTCAACTGCCGCTTGGCCTCCTCTTTAGTGTAACGACGTTCAAGCAGCGTCAGTCGGTCGGCGCTTTCGATCCACCGCCGAACAGTAGCCAGGCTAGGCGTCTTCCAGCCTAATGCATAGGGAAGTGTGCGCCGCGCCTCCTCATGCTTGACTTCGAGAGCTTTGTGAATGGTCTTGATGGTAGGCAGGAAATTCTCCTTATAGCCATCCATCACATTTCCAATTAGGTCGCGTTGCGCGGGCGTCAGAGCAGAAAAGAAGCTATTGCGCCCACGCTTCCGGAAATTGGGGATAAGCGCACGGATGTCGCCTTCACCGGCGTCGTAAAGCGCCACCCATTTCTTGACCGTATGCCAGGAAGGATGGCGCGTGAACGGCTCTGGCACGTCAAGGCCATGGATGATCGCATGCCAGGTCTTGGCCGCTTTCTTTGGGCGGCCGGCGGCAATGATGGCGACGGCATAGTGCCGCCGTGCCCATGCTTCCGCGAGGTGCTCTTCAGAAAAGCTACGAATGCTCAGCAGGAGGTTTTCAGTTTTTGCGTGCCTTCCACCCTTATAGGAACCATCGTACCCGTGGGTTGCACGTGAAAACCCAATCATCAAATTGAGCCTACTGATGGAATCCATCTTGCCGTCATCGCGGACGAACCAAAGAGGATCACCACCATTCTCAGCGTGATCAAAGGCCCAGCTGCTGCCGTTCCACTTGAAACGCTCGCCGTACTGGATATCAAACATTGTTGAGGCTCCTATTAAAGTGCATGTTTTTCTGCGAAGTCCTGTCGATCCCGACCTTCTTGCTGCGCCGTTTGAAAGCGGGGATGAGCGCCGAGACGTCTCGGTCGCTTTCGAGGAAGCGCTGAAGCCACATGACGACCGTGCCATAGGATGGATGACGCTCGAGCGAGGCCGGCAATGCAAGCCGTCGCAGAAGCCGCTCCCCAGGGAAAACCGGCCACGCGGTTTGATAGGCGGCAAGGACCGCGTTGACATAATACCAACGGACGGATGCCGTCGTGATTTGACTTTCGGACAGAAGAGGGATTCGCGAAATCAAGCTTTCGGTGGCCCGATTGCGAGCGCCAGCATACGAGTCATCGTAGCGGTGGGTGCCACGGTTGATCGCGATCAGAAGATCGAGCCGGGAGAGGGAAGCGCTCCTGCCGTCCTCGCTGGTGAACAACAGAGAGTCAGCACCCCGTCCAACCTTGTTATAGGTCCAGCCAGTTCCATCCCATTCGAAGCGTTCGCCGTCGTAGAGACTAAACATGAGGGGCCTCCTGACGCGAGGCCGCCCCCCTTTTTTGCGAAGCCGTTTCGGACGGGTGTTCGCTACTGAGGCTAATCGAATAACAGATGATAGCTTTGGAGACTTCGTCGGTGAAGACGTGGAGACCGGACCGAAGCGCGGGGAAGTTGCCATTTGCGTGTTGATCGCGGACAGGTTGATGCGAATGGAGAGTTGGCTGTGTGGGCATCGAGTTGTTCCTTCAGAAAAGATCGGCCGGTCAGAGTTTCGGTTCGGACGCCATAGCGGCCGGAATGCCGCTGTAGCGGAGTTCAATAAAGATCCAGTAATGGGCGAGATCACCTGGTTCGCGATTAAAAATAATGTTCATAATAGTCCGCACGGACGCCAGCCCGGGGTGGTTATAAAGCGCGATGTCTAGGGGCTGGCCGATATGCTTGAAGATCGGCAGCGACTCATTGGTGCTCATTTCAGTGGTTCCTTTCGACAGCGGTTGAGAAATTTGAGCGCCATGCAGCGTCGGGGATGAACATGGTGGAGGCAGATCGGCTTGAGTAGCCGCGGCGGGCAAGGCGAATTGGCGTGTCCGCATTCAAGTGCGTCTTCTCAAAATCGAAGGTGAAGTGGCGCATGCAGATGAGATGGAGCACGAACATCCGCGCCCATTCTCTGGAGGCTTGCGCGTATTCTGTCAGCCGGCCGAAAGGGAGTTCCGGGCTACGCTCGAAGGCAGTAGTCATGCGGTAGACAGCGTCGGTAGGCGGCCGGGAGTCGATTTCCCGGCGGATCATCTCGACATTGTGCTGAAGCGGTTGAGCCTTGAGGTCTTCGTCAGTGACGATAGAAAAATTGCGGCCAAGTTTCTCAAAGACTTTTTTGAGGTAGGGCCACCGGGCCTCGTTTTCCTCTGAGGTCGCGTGTCCCTTGTCCTTCACCTCTGTCGCGGACTTGGTGTCATCGAAGAAGTCGATGTAGGTGTCGGCGGTATAAACGCGCTCTTTGCCGTCCATCTCGTAGGTGATGGATGGCGGCTGTGATACGAAAAAACGGACGTCGGGCTGGATGTCGAGCCAGCAGTAGAAGAGGTACTCATTGCTGGAGAAGCACGGGTGCTGTGACCGGGTGATCAGGCTATTGAAATAATACTCGCAGCGATCCGTGCGGTTGTTGCGGATTGTGTGCGTGAATTTGGCGTGAGGCGTCAGCTTGAAGCGACGCATTTCGGGCGGATGCCACCAGGTGTTGACGATCTCGGCACTCTGCATATGACCCTCCTTCAGCCATCGGGCCAAAGGGAGATTCATTCGGACAAAGCCGAAAGTTAGGAATCTGCTCGAAAAAAATTTGAGTCCCCTCAAATGGTTAGGGGGTGACTTCTAAGTACTTGATTCAACGAGACGTTTGTGCCGGTGGGCTGGGGCGCTTGGTTCGTGTCTAAGAAAAGGGTTTAACGTTTTTTCGCCGATACCCCGTCCTTCTCTTTTTGGCATGAATACTTTAATACTATAAAAGACGAGTAATAAAATACCATAAGATTGGGGCATGGTCACCATATTGATCTTTAGGATGCTGACAGCGGCGGTGAGAACGACGGAGGTCGTCCGAGCGCTCGCGATTGCCCGGTGGCTCCTATCGGAATGTGTCGAATGAGCCAGATTGACTACTACTATCGAGCGGTTGGAGGGGGAAATGAGGCAATCCTATGTCACCGTGCTGATTGACGACCTACCTGCGTCCGTCGTGAAAACAGAAAGTTACGCGGAGGCAATCACCATTACGGCACGGTTGTCCGGAGCAGCGACAATGCAAAGATCGAAAATGAATTCCAGCGGGAAAAGGCGAGGGCCCGCTAGACAACAGTTTCGATGCAGACGATCGAGCATTCCGGAAATCGCATTTTTCGAGAGCAAAGATATCAACTGGCAAGAAGCGCATGTGGTTGCCGTATTGCTGTAAGCTTATCAATGCCATTTCATGCGTATAAAAAAGAGATAGTTACGCAATGATGCCAGTCGACTCAACAAAGATTTAGCTGTTAGCTATAGACGGATTTCGACGGCCGACGACAGGCTTGTCGCTATAGCAAGAGTCGGCGATGGGGCCAAGGCGCTTGTGGTCGCGAGTCGGTTGACCGTAAGGACCACAAAGCGACGTAGAAGGCGAAAGAAGAAAGCACCGACAGGATTCCGATGTAGTGCGTCAAGCCTAGGCGAAATTGTCACGGTCGAAGGAAATATCGATTGGACGGAGGCTCGGCTAGTCGCAGTCCTTCTGTAATGCAATAGGAGGGAAGAAGAATGGTAGACATGTCTGCCATTGAAGGCCCTTGCTTGCTCTGTTGGACCATCGTTAGCGTTAAGCCATCCAAATATGCCGGGCCGTCATACTTCTATTTTTCTGGCGTTGGCTTCGGACATCCACGTCTTCCTAGCGGTGTACAATTCTTGACGTCCTCCGTCCCAGAGATCGCTGAGGACTGTACTTGGGGTAGAACGCGCTCTCGCGTATATAGGCTCTTCGGTCATCTCGAAAGAGACGAGTTCACGGAAGAAATAGCAGAAGAAGTAAGAGTCACTCTCCGCCAGGAGTTTCCGTTGGATTTTGATGTTGAATATGTATCGCTTGAAGAATGGCGAGAGGTCAATAAAGAGCCGCGCCAGTCAACGCAATCGCCAGACTGAGATGAACGACGTGGATAAGAAAGTTCGCCTCGAGAACTGGTCCATCGTGGGGGTAAGGGTGATCGAGGATGAGACTTTCCATTTGGTCGGAATAGGTTTTGGTCATCCTTTTGTCACCGATGGGCACACATTGGTGACGAGTCCGATTGTTCATATGAATGCTGATGCAAGCCGATGTCGAACCTGGAATACAGTCTACGCGTTGGGGCTGCCGTGTTCGAGAGTTGAGTTTAAAAGAGTGTTCTATTCGCGACTGACGACATATATGGCGCGGGCTTGTGGCATACCAACTAAGATTAAGTGGGTGTCGATAGAGGAGTTTAGAGGAAGATTCTCTGGCGTGACTCGCATCGATTTCTAGGAACTGGACGAACTCGTCATCAAAGTGTCCGCCGGGCGCCGGTGACCTGAACCCTTAAGCCTCCTCCATTTTTTGCTAGAGTCCGTCCTTGTAGTGAGCTTGCCCCCGACGTTGTGAGCTTGACCCCAAACTCAGGTTCAGTTGGGAGCAAACCCAATGGAGACTGACTCTGCTAAGAGCCAAGGGGATCACGCCACCGAATGTCTAGAAATGGCCGGAGTAAGTGATGTTATTAGAAGCTGGAGTAGCTCCTGATGCGTGTCCACGTATTCTCAGATCTTCATCTTGAATTCGACTTAATTACTTTTCCGAAAACGGTTACAGACGGATCTTGGGCCGAGTTGGTACTCCTTGCCGGAGATATCTTCTTTAAGAGACGTGGTCCTGAATGGGCCGCTAAAACCTTCGCACAACGTGTGGCGATGATTGGGGGCAATCACGAAGGCTATCGCGATAGTCTTTATCCTATGATTGCCGAAAGTCGGAAAGCCGCGGAGGCCACATCGGATAAAAGGCCAAACCCCATTAGATATCTTGAGCGTGAAACATGGCACCTCACCGGGATTAATGGCGAGCCAGTCCGAATCCTAGGTGCGACGCTTTGGACTGATTTCGCGCTCTTGGGCGAGGAAAGGCGTCCGCTCGCAATGGCAAACGCTTATGCCGAGATGAATGATTATGCGGCGATCAAGATTAAAGATCTGTATGAGCTTTCCACCAGAAGGCTTGTCCCACAGGATACGTTGAGAATTCACCTTTTATCGCGTGAGTTTCTTGAAGGTGAGCTTGTCAATCCATTTGATGGCATTACGATTGTGATGACGCATCACGCGCCGTCTATTCGAAGCGTGCCGGTCTCATCGAGGTCGGATCCACTAACGCCATGCTATGCGTCCTCGCTCGATCCCTTGATCGAGCAGTATCAACCTGCGCTTTGGGTTCACGGGCACATTCATACATCCTCAGACTATTTCATTGGACGCACACGTGTGGTTTGTAATCCGAGAGGTAACCACCCAAACTGGCTAAATCCGGCCTTCGATCCAGAATTGACCATTGAGATTGAGTGATCCGAATGATTGGCTGGGTTCTCGCGAACACTGGCCGGAAGCCATCGAAATCTATCTACAGACTCACTGCAATGCCCAGTCAGTCTGACTGCAGTGGATCGGGAGGAGAAGGTGGCTAGTCCCAGTATTACTGACCCACTGTTACTCTCATGGGCGATCGTCAGAATTATACCGCGAACCAATAGCTCGCGTGCATTCTATTGTCTGACTGGGGTTGGGTTCGGGCATCCAAAGCTATAGAACGGTGTTCAATTTCTAACGACTGAACTCCAAGAGCTAAGTGAGCAATGCGATTGGGCCAGGTCGCGCTCACGTAGATACAGGCTCGGAGACCCACTTAAGCAGAAAGAGTTCACGCAAGATCAAGTAGATGAATTGGCAGCAATGATCTGGCAGCGCTACCAGGTTGCCGTGGAAATAGAATGGGTACCGGTTGAGGACTGGCGTGACATCCGCGGCTGAGCCACGATGTCATAAGCGACCGCCGGGCTCGACATTTGCCGCCGCCACCGACCAGGCAGAGAACTTCCTCTCGCGAGTCCGCAAGGCTGCCATGGGTATCCGCCATCGGATGTCCGGCAAATATGTTGGCTGGTAGGTTGCAGACTTGACTTGGCGGGAGGATATGCGGCGGCATCCGCTGGATTGGCGGATCAAGACCGTTCTGGCAATGGTTCTGGCCGTCCAGTCAGCCGGAACATGAAGGGCTGCTGGCAGGGGGAACAAGCCACCGGAGATGTCGAGCTGGAAAATTAGAGGTGATCAAGGCGCAGCAAGAGTTGTCCGATCCGATTGTTTTGCGTGTCCCTCAGGTGTAAAATCGCGAGCAATAGTGACCCCCTGAGGGGCGATTTTCGCGACCAATTCCGACCCCTCTGACGTGTTGTGTCAGTGTCCTTTCTTTGGCCTTGATTGGCGGGGAAGGACTTTTGGGGATGATTGGCGTGGACCTGATTGGCCGGATCCGGCGAGCCTATTTCGAGCAGCATCAACCCATCAAGGAGATCGTGCGGACACTGTCGGTGTCGCGCGCGACGGTGCGCAAGGTGATCCGTGGGCAGGAGACCGAGTTCAAGTACGAGCGCGGGGTGCAGCCCGCGCCGAAGCTGGGGGAATGGATCGCGGTTCTGACCGAGATCCTGGAGCAGGAAGCCAGGCTGCCGCGGCGGGAGCGCCGCTCGACCCAGCGCCTGTTGAGGAATTGCGCGGGCGGGGATATGACGGCGCGCATGACAGCGTGCATCGGTTCGTCAAGGCCTGGCGGGACGAGCAGGCACGCGTTCCGGTTCGAGCATTCGTGCCGATGAGTTTTGCGCCGGGAGAAGCTTATCAGTTCGACTGGAGCCACGAGACGATTGCGCTCCATGGCCTGCCGCTGATGGTCAAGGCGGCGCATATGAAGCTGTCGCACAGCCGCATGCCGTTTGTGCGGACCTACTTCCGCGAGACCCAGGAACTGGTGTTCGATGCCCACGACAAGGCGTTCCGGTTCTATGGTGGGATCTGCCGACGGGGCATCTACGACAATATGAAGACGGCGGTGGAGGCGATCTTCGTCGGCAAGGCCCGTCAGTACAACCGTCGCTTTTTGCAGATGTGCTCGCATCACCTGATCGAACCCGTTGCCTGCACCCCCGCCTCCGGCTGGGAGAAAGGGCAAGTTGAGAACCAAGTCGGCAATCTGCGCGACGAGCTATTCCGCCCCAAGCCGCGGGTGAAGAGCCTGGCCGAGCTGAACGCCTGGCTGGAAGATCAGTGTATCGCCTATGCCAAGCGAACCAAGCATCCGGAGTTCAAGGACCGGGCGATCTGGGACGTATTCCAGGAAGAACGCGCCAGCCTGATGGAGCTGCGCGGACCGTTCGATGGCTTTGTCGAGAAGGCGGTCAGGGCCAGCACGACCTGCCTGATCATGGCCGACCGTAACCGCTACAGCGTCGATGCGCGAGCGGCGGGCCGAATGGTGTTGGTGCGCTCCCATGCGGAACGCATCGTCGTGCTGTACAACGACGAGGTGGTGGCCGAGCATCCGCGCAACTTCCGGCGCGACCAGATCATCTACGATCCCTGGCATTATCTGCCGGTGCTGGTGAAGAAGCCCGGCGCCTTACGCAACGGGGCGCCCTTCAAGGACTGGGATCTGCCACCGGCCCTGACCCAGGTCCGCGCCAAACTAAAGAATCACGCCGATGGTGACCGCCAGTTCGTCAAGGTGCTGGGCGCCGTGCTCGATCATGGCTTGCCCGCGGTCGAGGCTGCGTGCGGGGAAGCGCTGGAGGCGGGGATCGCCAGTGGCGATGTGATCCTCACGGTGCTTGCCCGGCGGTGCCAGCCGGTGGCGCCCCGCAGCATCACCACACCCGATGCGCTGCGACTGAAGATCGAACCCGTGGCCGACTGTGGCCGCTACGACAGCATAAGGAAGGTTGCCTGATGGAACGCCACGAGATCCTGGACGCCATGGGTGAACTCAAGCTCTATGGCATGCGCGCCAGCTTCGACGAGATCGCCGGAAAGGGCCTGGCCCGACGCGATGAACTCTATCCGATCATCGCCAGCCTGATCCGGGCAGAACGGACCCACCGCCAGGCACGCTCGATCAGCTATCGCATCGGCGGGGCCAAGTTCCCGGCGCTCAAAGACCTCGACAGCTTCGTCTTCGCCGACACCCCGGTCGACGAGGGCCAGGTGCGGGAACTGGCCACTGGCACCTTCCTGGATGCCAAACGCAACATTATCTTCATCGGCGGCACCGGGACCGGCAAAACCCATCTGTGCATTGGCGTGGCCTCGGCGATCATGCGTGCCCGCGCCCGTGGCCGGTTCTTCAATCTGGTCGATCTGGTCAATCAGTTGGAGCAGGAAAAGGCCGCAGGACGTACCGGCCGCCTGGCCGAGAAGCTGCTGCGCTACGATCTCATCGTCATCGACGAGTTGGGCTATCTGCCGTTCAGCCAACCTGGGGGCCAGTTGCTGTTCCATCTGATCAGCAAGCTCTACGAGAACACCTCCTTGCTGATCACCACCAATCTGGCCTTCGCCGATTGGCCCCAGGTGTTCGGCGATGCCAAGATGACCACCGCTATGCTCGACCGGCTCACCCACCACTGCGACATCATCGAGACCGGCAATACGAGCTGGCGCTTCAAAAACCGCAGCTAAAAACCCTCCCCCAGACCCCCACCCGGGCTTACCCACCTGGGTGCACAGCAACTTCCCACGGCCGCCACCGCCAGCGCGATGGACCGCGCGGCGTCGGCCGCGGGCCCCTTCTATGCACTACGTGGATAAGCCCAATCCATCCCTCAAGAGGGGGTCGCGATTGGAAGCGAAACAGGGGTCACGGTTGGAAGCGAATTGACACACCTGGCTTGCCCGGCGCAGCCATCTTCATCACCGTTCTCGGCTTCAATCTCCGAGACCAAGTAGACTCGCGTGGTAATTGAAAAATTTCAATTCTGACAAGAAATTTCATGCACGATGCCAATTTAGCTTATAAAAAAGCTTTTAAAATGACTTTCCCCTTGCCTTTTAACCGGAATAAGTGGATTTTTTGAAACGCTTCAATTTTGCCATCAGTCATGTCGCGCAAACGCCCCACTATTGTCGACGTCGCAAAGGCTGCCGATGTCTCCATCGGCACTGTCTCCAATTACCTCAACGGTACGGCCGGTATCCGTCTCGCCACCAGAAAACGGATTGAGGCGGCAATCGACAGTCTCGCCTATCGGCCGAGCGCGGTGGCCCGCTCCCTGTCGGGATGGGCACTGATACGCGGGCCGGAGAATCACCTGTCGCTGCCGCGTCTGCTGGTGGTGGGATATATAAGCGTCGACTATCTCTGCCGCGTGGAAGTGCTGCCCCACCGCGACGACCGCATCACTGCCCGGCACATCGAAAAGGCTCTCGGCGGCCCCGCAGCGAACCTTGCGGTGGCCGCAGCCGGAGTTGGTGCCCCTCATGGCCTGGACGTGGAATTGGCGACCGCCTTGGGGAACGATCCCGATAGTGATTGGGCGCTGACCGCACTGTCCCACCGCGGCGTCCATGCTCTGCCGATCCGGCCGCCCTTCAACGACCGGCTCTCGCGCTGCATCGTTATCATCGAGGCAAATGGCAGTCGTACGATCATCAATGAGCCTTTTGAGCTCAGCGAGGTCGATCTGACGGCCAATCTTGAAATCAAGCCGGAAACACGGCCGGCATGCCTGCATATCGAAGGATATCACTACGAGCGCATGATCGGCTCGATCGAACGTTTCCGCCAGGCAGGCTGGAAGACGAGTCTCCATTCGACCGGTCTGCCGGCCGGTTCGCGCAGGCCGGACTCCTTCATGGAGCTGGTGTGCAATATCGATCTCGTCTTTGTGAACGACGTGATGCTGCGCGAGATCTTCGCTATCCGTTCCCCCATCGCTACCATCATTCAGCATCTGAATGAGGTGCTAAGCGGCTGTCAGCCGCGAGCTGATGTCGTCCTCACGCTCGGGGAACATGGCGCCGTCATTTTTCCCCGGGACGGCGCGGCGCCCATCGAAGTGCCGGCATTGCCCGTGGAACTCATCGACGCAACCGGTGCCGGCGACGCCTTTGCCGGCGTCTTCCTCTGCTTCTGGCTGCACGGCGCGTCATTGATCGACGCGGCCCGCCATGCCGCCGTCGCCGGCAGCCTTGCCACCACTGCCGAAGGTGCACAGGGCCGCGTCTCCACCTTTGTGGATCTCGATGCGGCGCTCGCCGGCATGACGCCGGCGGCATCGGCATGAACTCAACTTCGCCCTGCAGGGCCGGCTCTTTGCCGCCTGCGACTGATCGAGGATCGAGCATGGTTTTCAGTATGTCCGGAATTGTAAAGCGGTTTGGCGGCCTCGTTGCCCTCGATCACGTCGATTTCGCTGTTGCCGATTCCGAAGTGATGGCCTTGGTGGGCGATAACGGCGCCGGGAAATCCACCCTCATCAAGACCATGTCGGGCGCGCATATTCCCGATGAAGGCGAAATCCGCATGCTGGGCGAAGTGGTACGCTTCCGGTCGCCACAGGACACCTGGAAGAAAGGCATCGCCACGATCTATCAGGAGCTGGCTTTGGCCGGCAAAATGACCGTGGTCGACAACATCTTCCTCGGGCGCGAAATCAAGCGTCCGCGCCTGGGTATCCCCTTCCTCGACCTGCCGGCGATGCGCCAGCGCACCATCGAGCTTTTAAACCAGCTCGATGTGCATGTCCCCAGCATCGACAGCTGGGTTGAGTCTATGTCAGGCGGGCAGCGGCAGGGCGTCGCCATCGCCCGGGCGCTCAATATGGACGCCCGGCTCATCATCATGGACGAGCCGACCGCGGCACTGGCCGTCGCCGAAGTGCGCAAGGTGCTCGATTTCGTCCTGCGGCTTCGCGCACAGGGTAAGTCGGTCGTTCTTATCTCGCACAATATTCAGGACGTGTTCGAGGTTTCCGACCGCATTTCGGTCATGCGGCACGGGCGCTGCATCGCTGTACGCGAGACCAGAAAGACCACGCCGACAGAGATCATCGGCCTCATTACCGGGGCTCATGAGGTCCGTGCCTCGTAAGGCACGGTCAGGCGTCGGGTCACCCGGCACGTCGCCAACCAGAAAAGGGGAGAACAAACCAATGAATGGATTTTTGAAATCGGCGGCAATCGGCTTTTTCGCCGCTGCTACACTGACCGGCGCCGCTCATGCCAAAGAAATTCGCGTCGCTTTCGTACCGCAGATCCAAGGCATTCCCTATTACGTCGCCATGGAACAGGGAGGAAAGGCGGCGGCGAAGAAATTCGGTGTGGAATACGTCCAGGAAGGTCCCACCACCACCAATCCGACCGATCAGCTCCGCATCTTCGAAAGCTTCGTCAAGCAGGGCTTCGACGTGGTGGCCGTATCGCCGGTTGATGTCGAAACATTGAAGCCAGCCATTGCCAGCGCCAAGGCACAGGGCGTGCACGTGATCACCTCCGACGCCGACGCCGCCGGCAGCGAGCGCGATTTCTACGTGGCGCAGGCAAAGGACCAGGATCTCGGCTATACGATCATCGATGAAATGGTCAAGCGCGTGGGCCAGGAAGGCAAGATCGCCATCATTTCCGACGCACCCACCATCGCCAGTCTTAATAACTGGATCGCGGCGATCCAGGAGCGCGTCAAGACCACCTATCCCAAGATCCAGATCGTTTCGGTCGATCATACCGACGGCACGGCGGCGCGCTCTTTCCAATTCGCCACCGATGACATGACCCGCAATCCCGACCTGAAGGGTATCATCGGGATCGCTTCCACGACGTGTCCCGGTATCGGCCAGGCCGTGGAGGCCGCGGGCCGGACGGGCTCGATTGTCACCTCGGGCTTCTGCTCGCCCAATACCGTGAAGGATTACGTCAAGAGCGGCGCCATGACCTATACGGTGCTGTGGAACCCGACGGATCTTGGCTACCTCACCGTCTGGGCGGGCAAGGAACTGGCCGAGGGCCGCAAATTCGGCGACAAGATCAGCGTCGACGGATTGGCTGCCGATGTGCAGTGGCTGCCGCAACAGGACATCCTGCTGCTGGGGGCTCCCATGGTGTTCACCAAGGACAACATCGATAAGTTCAACTTCTGACCGGTTCTCTGCATCTTCGGGCGGGGCCGCATCGGCGGCCCCGCCCCGTGCTGAAAGAAGTGTCATGACCCGAACTGCCACCGTTCCACACACGCCGCGCCTCAGCTCGCCCACGGCAACGCGGGAGCTGGTTCTGCTGACCGCCATTTTCCTTGTCGGAGCAGGCTTCTCCGTGACATCGCCGTACTTCCTCACTGCCATCAACCTCATCCAGATGCTGCGGACGGCGCTTGAACTTGCCGTCGTCAGCAGCGGCATGACGCTGGTCATCATCATGGGCGGCATCGATGTGAGCGTCGGTGGCATTCTCGCCGTCTCCGCCATCGTCATCGGTAAGTCGTATCAGGCCGGCATGTCGCCCTGGCTGGTGGCGCCCATCGGGCTGCTGACCGGCGCGGTGCTGGGCGCCTGCAATGGTCTCCTGACCACCCGGCTCAAAGTGCCGCCCATCATCGCCACCTTGGGATCGATGTATATCTTCTCGGCCATCATGTTTCTTGCGATCGGCGGGGCCTGGATTTCCGGCTTGCCCGGAACGCTCTCTCCGCTGGTGAACGGCCGGGTCTTTTCTATTCCTGCCGCTGCGCTGGTGATCCTCTTCGTTTACGGCGTCTGCTGGATCCTGCTGCGCCGGGTGCCGTTCGGCCGACATCTCTATGCCATCGGCTGCAATGAGCAGTCGGCCAAGCTGGTCGGCATCAATGTCGACCGAACCAAGATCGCCGCTTACGCTATCCTCGGACTGCTCGCAGGCTTCGCTGCCCTGCTCTATGTCGCGCGCTTGCGCAATGTTGAGATCAATATCGGCACCACGATCGCGCTGGAGGCCATCGCCGCGACGGTTCTGGGTGGCACGAATATCCGCGGCGGTGTCGGCAGCCTGCTCGGAACACTTCTCGGCGTGATCTTCATCCGCATGATCCAGAACGGTCTGGTCCTGGTCGGCGTATCCTCGCTGTGGGAAACCGTCATCATCGGCAGCCTCCTGATCACCGTGCTGACCGCCGATGCGATCCGAAACCGAAACAATCCGGGGACCCGGTAATGGGCAACGCATTACGCCATCTCCAGCGCGATCCGCTGCGGGCCCGGCTCGCCCTGCTCCTCGGCTTATGGCTGCTTGCCATTGTCGTGATGAGCCAGCTGTCACCTTACTTCCTGCAGGCAAGCACGGTGCCTTATCTCCTGCAATACGTGCCGATCCTCGGCCTGCTCGGATTGGGCCAGACGCTGGTCATCCTGGCGGGTGGTCCCGGCATTGATCTGTCCGTGGGTTCCATCGTGTCGCTGGTCGGCGTTTTCGTGGGTGCGCTCATCACCGCTGACGTCGGACTCTTACCGGCCTGCTTGTCGGGGATTGTCTTGGGCGGTGTCCTCGGCCTCGTGAACGGCGTGCTGATCAACATCCTGCGCATTCCCTCGCTCATGGCGACGCTTGCCACCATGTTCGCCTATGGCGGGTTGGCGCTGGCCACGACCCAGGGTCAGTCTGCTGGCAATTTTCCCCAACAATTCGCCTGGCTGGGGCAAGGGACCAGCCTGGGGCTGCCGAATGCCTTCCTCTTCGTTCTCCTGCCGATCGCCGTGATCCTTCATATCATGCTCACGCGCACGTCCATCGGCCGGCACATCGTGGCTTGCGGCAATGACGACCGGGCGGCACATCTGTCGGGCATCAATGTGATACGCCTACGACTTGGGCTCTATGTCCTCAGCGGCGTTCTGGCGGCGACCGGCAGCATCGTCTCCCTTTCCTGGTTCCTGGCGGCGCGCCCCGATGCGGGTAAGGGCATGGAGCTTCTTGCGGTGACCATCGCCGTTCTGGGCGGCACGCATATTTTCGGTGGTACGGGCGGCATTCCAGGCTCGATCGTCGCCATTCTCATCGTCACGACACTACAGATCGGCCTGCAACTGGCCAATATCTCCGCCGCCTGGCAATTAGGCGTCATCGGCCTCTTGCTGATCGCTTCCGTATCATCGGCGGGTAACCTCAAGCAGCTTTGGAGCGCCAGGCGTTGACAACCTCTCTCGATATCATGTGCATCGGCGATCTCGACGTCGACTTCTATATCGCGATACCGGCCATGCCGGGCTTCGACCAGAAGATCGCTGGCCGCCATCTTGGACAGAAGCCGGGCGGCATGTCGGCCAATTTTGCTGTCGCCGTCGCCAGGATGGGCAAAGGCGTGCGGCTGGTGGCGGCCGTCGGAGACGACGCGCCCGGCGCGCAGGTCCTGCAGCAGCTTGCCGCCGAAGGCGTCGATCTCACCTTCATCGCCAGACGGAAGGACGCCACGACATTCATGTGCGTGGTGCTTCTGTCACCATCGGGCGAGAAATCCCTGATCAAGCTTGAGTCCGAGGCCTATCTCCCGCGCCCAGACGATTTGGTGCCCGCGGCTTTCGACGGCATCCGCCATGTTCATGCGACATATGGCTCGCCCAGCGTCACGGCTAAAGCCTTTGAAATTGCCGGTCAGCGGGGTCAGTCCACATCGCTGGATCTCGAACCTCCCGATATTCTCAACGCCCCGCAGCATCTGGCGGAGGTACTGGCCCGCACGGACACGCTGTTCCTCAACCGGGAGGCCTGCAAGGTTGCGTCCGAGGCGCTGGAGAAAGCGCTATATCCAGGTCTTTTGCAGCCGCATGGCGAGATCATCATAACGCTCGGGGCGAGTGGCTGCCGGCGCATCTCCGCCGATGGCGTTCTCGACGTGCCCGGCTTCCATGTTCGACCGGTGGACACGACAGGGGCCGGAGATTGCTTCGCGGGCGCCTATCTCGCGCGAAAGCTCGAGGGCGCGAGTCCGCCGGAGGCGCTTGAATTTGCCAATGCCGCCGCCGCTCTCGCTACCCTCGACCTCGGCGCGCAGACAGCGATGCCGCGGCGGCAAGCCGTGGAAACGTTTCTCGCCGAAGCCGGCGGCTATCGCCACGGCCAAGCCAACAGGATCGGATATCTCAATGCCTGAAAGACGCTTCGACTGCGTAGTGGCGTTTCGCGACGCCGGCCTCTCCGCCCCCGATGAGACGGTCATGCAGTTCCTCTGGCAGATCGTGGATGAAGGCGTCCTCGGCGCCAGCAGGCATGTCGCGCTGGGCAATGCGCTTTTGATGCATATCCTGACGACCGTGGCGCCGGCCGAGGCCCTGATGCAGGCGAAGACCGTCGCCGGCTTCATCGCCAGGACGCGCGGCCAAGATACGCCAGTCATTGGCAACAGCTTGACGCTCCTCCTCGCCGGACTGGAGGATGTTCCGGTCGGGGATCAGCGCGGCTTTCTTCTGCAACGAATCGAAAACTGGAATATCGCCGCTGCCGCCCGCAAGCAGCAGCTGGTTGCAAGCGCCGTCCGGCACCTAGCCGATGTCCGTGGCATCATGGCGTTCGACTATTCCAGCACCGTCTCCGCCGTCGTCATCGCCCTTGCCCGGCAAAATCCCGATCTCGTTGTCGTGGTGCCCGAGAGCCGCAGCATTACCGGCGGCGCCCGCTATCTCGAGGAATTCCTGCCGACCGGGCTGTCGCTCCGCTATCTGCCGGACGCGGCCATCGAATATGGGCTGGGGTTCTGCGATGCCGTTCTTTTCGGCGTCGAGACGCTGCGCGCGGACGGCGGCTTTCTCAACACCATCGGCAGCCGCATGATTGCGCGGCTGGCGTATGAGGACGGTATCGAGGTTTATGGCTGCACTGATCTCCTTAAGCTGGACATGCGCAGCTATGACGGCCATCGGCCAGACCCCGCGATCCGGCATTACGACGGACTGCTGGATGGATTGGCCATCGAAGGTACCGGCCGCGCCGACACGCGCGCCCCCGAACTCGAGATCATCCCCCCGGCACTGATCACGGCACTTCTTACCGAACACGGGCCGGTGCCGGCTCAGGCCATCTGGCATCTTGGCCGCCAGACCTTCGGATCGAACTGAGGAGGGCGTGACATGAACGAGATGATGGCAAGGGAAATTGCCGCTCAGGCCGAAATCCTTCCCGACTGCGTTGAGCCCCTTGCACAGCGCATCGCAAGTATTGCCCCGCCCAAGGGGCGCATCCTGGCCGGCGGCTGCGGCGATTCGGTTTTCGCTCCGGCGGCACTCGGCAAAGTCTTCGGCGCCCTGGGTCTCGAGGTGACCGCCCGCACCTCAATGGCTCTGGCCGGCTTCACCCGCACCGAGCCAGGCGACACGGTCATTCTCAGCTCGATTTCCGGAGGGACGCGCCGGACGCTGGATGCCGCCGTTGTGGCCCGCGCGCAGGGTGCCCGGCTCATAGCCTTGACCTGCAAAGACGGCAGCCCTCTTGCTAACGCGGCCGACGACACCATCATTCTGCCGTTTTCGCCCTTGTCGCGGAAAACGCCACATACGCTTGACTATAGCGTAACACTTCTGGCGTTGACGATGCTGGTCCTCGCCTGGTCAGGTCGGCAGGCCAGCGAGATTAGCCCGGTGCTTGACGTGATCCCACGCCTCATCGATCGGGCGCGCCACAAGGTCGCCGGCATAGCGGCGCAGATGACGGCGACGGGGAAGCTCTTCATTCTCGGAGCCGGGCCGGAGCTCGGTAGCGCCGAGTATGGCGCCGCCAAGTTCCACGAGGCCGGGGGAATTGTCGCGATCGCGGCGGAGACCGAGAACTTTGTTCACGGAATGAATTTCATGGTCGAACCCGATGACACCATCCTGGCGCTGGCTGGCAATGCACCGGGATTGCACCGTGGTCGCGAGGTCATTGGGCAATTCCGCGACTTTGTCGCCTGCGCTGCCCTTATTGAGCCTGGCCTTATCGAGGCCGATGCGTTTACCGGCCGCGACTATATCAGAGCTTTCGCTGATCTATTATCCGTCACGTTTGTATTGCAACACCTGTGCCTCGCTTTCGCCGACCGGCAGGGTCTGGCGCTTGAACAACCGCGGGCGGGACGCGCCTATGGCGATGCCCATCTGGCAATTCAGTCGAAAATCATGGCTACATAAACGGCGAGATCGTTAGATGGCTAACCGCCCCGAAGCATCAGACCGGATAGTCAAGGGCGTTGAAACCGCCATTTGATCACGGAACCTAGGTGCGTGGAGTCGGGCCGTAAAGGCCGTTGGAAATGGGCGTCAATAAATAATGTCGCTCTTTGCACCTGAGACAGTCATCCGCATGCCGATAGACGTGCAGGACGGCGAGTTTCAATTTACCCCTTTGAAACGCTCGAAACGATGTGCCAATCGGTCACGATCCGGGCTGTCTTTTTCGCGCTTCGGCAGATGGAGAGACCGGCCGTTCAAGGTCTTCAATGCCTCGAGCATCGGGCCGTCGTTCTGATGCAGCAAGCGATCGGAGACGTGTAAGCGATAATTGGGGTCGATACCGATCAGATGCGCGTCGAAGGCCGCATGATGAATTTTCGAGAGCGGAATGCCATTGGGTACCACCGGTTGGCCCAGGCGCTCATCCTTGTCGGCGATGATATGGGCCGCATCGAGGAGCAGAGGTTCCGGCAACCCTGAGAGCGCGCAGCGGCCACTATAGGCGGTGATGACAGCCTCCCGGAATGAAGCCTGATGAAGCCGCTGTTTAACGGCGCGTAGCGCATAGCGCCTCTCTGGAGTTGTCTCCGGCGGAACCAGAACTGCTTGGTCAGGCGCGCCAAAGGCGACCCGTGCTTTCAATGCGGCAGCGCTCCAATCGGCGATGAAGGCGGGGATGATCGCCTGATAGCGGCCGGGGGCGATGCCGAGGAAGTAGACAATGGGAATCCGGTTCTCAAAAGCCTCGCGTAGCCAGCGATTGTCGGGTGCTGCCGGATCTTGTCCCATAAAGGCGTAGTCGACCGCTTCGTCGCCATCGAAGATCTGCCGGTGCACGTGGCGTTGGTCATCATACCAGACTTTCCCACCGGGCTTAGGAAAGACAGTCTTGATGGAGAGGAGGAAGCGCATCTGCTGCGGCTTGAAGATTCCGCGCTGGGGATTAACGAGAGGAATGCGCTCGCCCTGAAACTGAAAACCCGGGTTGAGATCTGCGGCCGTCAGATGGTCATGCGTTTCGCTGAGCCGGCGGACATGCTCAAAGGCGGCCAAGCGCATGCTGGTATCGAGATCGTCGCCCGCCATTCATCCCCCCAAGAGGAGCTGAGGTTAGCGCATGGGGATAGTTCCGGATAGTGCGGCTCGCGGGCTATTGTCGCGCGAAGGTTCAATGCGCACTGGAGGGCCTGGGGGCCGGTCGGGCGGATGGCGTTGGTGCGGAAGGCACTATATCACCGGTTCAGGCTTCCTTGGGCGCGCCGACCGCAATCGCGAGGAATTGCTCTTCCCAGTCCCCGCGCTTGAAGGCCACGGCCTCAATGGTACCACCGTCCGTGTGCCAGGTGGCATTGAAGACTTTCTGCAGTCCCTCGCGCGGCATCTGCCATTTATAGGCATCGCCGCGTTTGTCGCGACTTCGCACGAACTGCGGCGGCGTCTTTAGCGTCGCCCAGATATCGAAGCCGAACGGCGGGGTCTTGGGGAAGCCCATGGCGGCCGCCTTCGGGCTCCGCGGTATTTTTTGAAAGGGGGTCCGATAGAGAAGTTGGAAGCCATCTCGCTGCCAGGAAACCAGGGGCGGCGACTTCTCGATCCGGATGAATTGGCCCTGTGCTTGAGCGATGGCGATGCCGTAGCGCCAGATCGCGAGAAAGCGTTGCCATTTTGGAGTCAGGACAGGAGCCTGAGGATCGACCAGCTGCATACCTATATACTCGATCTTCCGTGTCGCAAGAAGCCAGGGTAGGGGTTGCGGCGGGGTCTGTCACCTGCAGGTACCCATGCAGGGGGGAGTCGAACCGGTCATCCGGGAACGGACGCTACAGAAAATGTTCGGCGGAAATGTCCTCGACCTAGTCGAGCAGGTCGGGCTGGAACATCGTTGACAACTGAACGCCTGTCGCGAGATACGTGACGCCCCACCATCAGCCTCCCTTTTCCGGTCACCAGTCTTCGCGCCACCATGAACAAAAATGTCTTGTGTCGGATGACATCCGACTACTGCCGGATCCGGCTTGCTCCCGGCGTCCCACCCCTGACTCTGCTGCAGATACGCGGCTATCTCCTTGACCTGATCGGTCAGCACACGCCGCCGCCGCAGAGCAGCAACGGCTTCGACTGGTCGACGATCGCAGAAAAATGCGGCCTCGACTGGCCGATCGCGCCGAACCTTACAGCAGCCCTGAGGCCCCGTACTCGAGCTATTGCAACGCGAGGTACGGAAGCTGGCACGGCTGGTAGATAAGCAACAAGAGCGGAAGGTGAGGCGACGATCCATCATCAAAAACGAGAATGCCGCAAAACCTGCAGATCGCCGCCCGCGAGTGGAGATGGAGACAGCCATTCCGCCGGCGGAGGCCCCCGATAAATGCCGCAAGCCAGGCGTGCCACCGCGACCGGTGATCGAATTTCCGGCAGCGATTTCAGACCAATGGGACGAACCGGAAACGTTTTGCGATGCCCTTGCGCTTCATATGAAGCGGCACGGAGATACCTGCTGGCACCTGCATCGGGCTGTCATTCGAGAGAAAGAGGTCTTCGACCGCAAGACGATTTACTCCTGGCGAGCGGGTACCCGGGTGCCACGCGGAACGGAGAGCCTGAAAGTGCTCGCGCGGATTGAGCGTCGCTATCGCCTACAGGTAGGTTACTTCGGCTCAAAGCTGACATGTCAACCACGGGCGACGACCAGATTTCGCTTGCCGGGGATTACCGCCGCCGAACAGCGGCGGCTGCTGCGCCCAAGGGTGCTGTTCGTGGCCATGGCGTTCCGTTGCGGCAGCTCAGTTTCGGCCTTCTCCTCTTTCCAGCAGTCTGGGATTGGTATTTGACGTGGCGCGAGCAACGTCGCGGATTTTTCACCGCCTGGGAAGTCGATATGCTCCGCCTTTCTCTCGCCTTGAGCCGCAAAGAGACCGGCTGGTTACGACAGAATCGGCATTTGTTTCGGGAGCTTCTCCCGGTGACCGGACTAGTATCTGCCGTCGATATTGACCAGGCGTTGGCCGATTGGGATCAGGCCTGTGACGCCCTCCATCGGCATGCGACTGCGCGCTCCAAAGAAATTCAGCGTGTTGCACGGGTCCACCGCGATCCCTTCGAGGCGATCCTGTCGATTCTGGAAGCGGAAAGTCCCGTCGCCGAATATCGCAAGATCACAGAAGAGATCGTACGACGGATGCCAGATGTGCGTCGATATCCAATCGCTGCCGCTGAGTGCGTTCGCGGCTTTCTCATGTTACGCATTGGCCTGCATTCTGGCCTACGACAGAAAAATATCCGTCAACTTCTGGTGTGTCCCCGTGGCGCAACTCCTTCCTCAGAACGACGCCTGACCGAGCTTAAACGCGGGGAACTGCGCTGGTCGGTGCGGGATCTCGCTTGGGAAATTTTGATTCCGGCCGCAGCATTTAAGAACACCCACTCGTCATATTTTTCCAATAAGCCATTCCGACTTCTGCTGCCCGATCCCGGCCGGCTTTATCATTATATCGACGATTATCTCGCTCAGCACCGGCCAGTTCTGCTGCGCAGTGCAAGAGATCCAGGGACATTCTTTGTTAAAACGGTTAAACGCACCACCACGGATGCTGCCTACGATCAGACGACATTCTATGAGGCTTGGCGACTGACAATTCAGCGATATGGCATCTACAATCCCTATACGAAGCGGGGCGCAATTGTTGGCCTGCTACCACATGGGCCGCACAACATCCGGGATATCGTTTCAACGCACATCCTGAAAAAGACCGGCTCCTACGAGCAGGCGAGCTACGCCATTCAGGACACGCCCGATATGGTTGCGAAGCACTACGGCCGCTTCTTGCCGCAGGACAAAGCCGCCCTGGCGGCTCAAATCCTCAATAAGGTTTGGGACGCCGCCTGATCTATTGGACTGCTGAGGAGGATTTGAACTAACGACCGCCATGATACCGGATCCTTGACCACATCCTCAAACTAGCATGGAGATTGTGCGACGCTTTGAGCCGCGGCAATAATCCGGACTCGTAGTTGGCTGATTTCGATGTCCAGTCATAGCGGATCCCAGCTTTTACCGACACCAACGACCGACAGCTTCGTGATATAGAGCGACATAGATCTGCTCGCAGTGGCTGTCCCGTGCCGAGCGCTACACGGACATCTGGCTTGGAAGCAGTTAACTCCGGAGGTCACCGCTGATCCAATCGGCGACCTTATGCAATTCGCGCAAGGCAATGTCGCTCTTGCCGGTCGATTTGAAGAAGCCGTGATCCTGTTTTTCGACGACAATGAATCTGTTGGCGGCATTCGCGGGCAGATTGCGGAAGAGCGTTACGGAATCATCGAAGACTGCATCCAAGGCAGCGGCCAGGACATAGGCCGGCTCGGTGATCTCGGCGGCGAAGGCGGTGGGGAAAACGATGCCGGTTTTCGCCGGATCGCCCAGCCGGCCATACATGATGTCGAGGGTTTCGGCATCGAGGCCGTTTTCCGCCGTGCCGAAACGCGCAATGCTGGCGCTCTGGGTGAGGCCGTATCCGCCATAGAGCAGGACCAGGCCCTTCACGCGCCGGCGTTGTGCCGCCGGCAGATCCCGCAAGCCCCAGAGTGCGATACAGGCTCCGGCGCTGTCGCCAGCGAGAATGAGGTCGCTGGCACCGGGCAGCGCCGCCGCCGTCGCGCAGGCGGCGATGGCATCCGCGCGCTGGGCGGGAAATAGATGTTCGGGGGCAAGGCGATAGCGGGCCGAGAGAACACGCAGGCCGCTGGTCTTCGCCAGCCAGGCGGTCACGCATCGATGGGTCTCGGGGCTGCCGGCGAGGAAGCCGCCACCATGGAAATAGACGATGACCGGCGCCCGCGTGTTGCCTTGCGGCGCGAACAGCAGGCCGCCCCGGAATGCGCCTTCGCCCGTGTTATCAGGCGTAGCTTGCGGTTGCAGTACCGTCTCGATAATGTCAGGTGGCATCGGACCGCCCTGTATGATGGCGTCGCGCGCATGATGGGCGCGCAGCAGATTTGGATCCGAATGAGCCCAGGAAGCGGTCACGGGCAACCTCCCTGTTATTGACATCCGTATGAATTGACTTCATTGCATGGCCGGGGGAATTATCAGACTTCGGCAAGGCGGGCAATGACGGTACGAACCACCCGCAGACGGGAGTTGATTTGGCACATCGGGTAGCATCACGGCAGGCGGCATCGAAACCGGCGGCGTCC
>Ga0255336_100979_pt1 | contig 27557 bp, 44 predicted proteins | sample MeOH1_35cm_T3_17_FD_189102 | JGI IMG/M metagenome (GOLD analysis project Ga0255336, IMG submission 189102) | Sandy soil microbial communities from University of British Columbia, Vancouver, Canada - MeOH1_35cm_T3_179 | ecosystem: Engineered > Artificial ecosystem > Sand microcosm > Unclassified ...
ACACAATAAAATCCGTCCAAGCTGACGACATGTGCGTCAGCTTGGACACCTTGCATGCAGGCCTGCTGCGCCAGGCCTGCATGAGAAAAACCGTCGACGAACCCCGGAGGGGTTTGTCGACGGCCTGCCGGCGCACACTTCAATGTGCGCCGGTTTTGACGGATTCTATTGCGTTTTCTAAGTTATCTTTTTAGAACCCCGGGATTTCGTTGCGGGCGAAACATCCTTGCATTGTGCATTGAAAATGCTTAGTGTACGGCGCCCGCCCTTTTACTTGGGGATCTTAAAATTTAACGACGGTCCCGATCCCCTTTTGCAGCGCCGCCTCATAGATGCGGCGCGCCGTTACGATATCCACCACCGCGGTTCCTGTCGTTTTGAATATGGTGCGCTCCTCCTCGCTCTCGCGTCCGGGCGCCTTGCCGAGGAGTACCTCGCCCAGCTCCCCCGTGATCCGCTCCGCGCTGAATACGCCCGCGTTGATGGGTTTGATCAGATCGCCCGCCTCGCTGAGCACGCCGCTGCGCGTATCCACATAAACCTTATCCGCCTGCAGGAGCGCGTACTCGTCGATCTCCTGCATATCGGGCGTGTAGGCCCCGACGCCGTTGATATGGGCGCCCTTTTTCACCAGCCTGCCGTCAAACACCGGCCGGCGGCTGGTGGTGACGCAGGTGATCACGTCCGCGCCGCTGACCGCCTCCCCGGAAGAGCCGGCGGCGGCAATGGAGACGGAAAATCTCGCGGCGAAACGCTCCGACATGCGCTTTGCGAACGCTTCCGCGCGCTCCCTGCTGATATCGAACACCCGGACCTCCCGGATGGGCCGCACGGTCAGCACGGCCTCAAGCTGGCTCTCCGCCTGGCCGCCGGTGCCGAACAGGGCGAATACGCGGGCGTCCTTGCGCGCGAGGAGGTCGGTCGCCGCGCCCGAAATGGCGCCGGTGCGCACGCGGGTCAGATAGGTGCCGTCCATCAGGCTGCAGACCTCGCCGGTTTCGTTGTTTACAAGCACCATCGTCGCGGGAACGCTGGTAAGCCCTTTTTCGATGTTGCGGGGATAAACGGATACGATCTTTACGCCCAGGGCGTTCGCCTTCGCGGCGTAGCCCGGCATATACAGGCTCTGGCCCTCGTGTTCGGGCACGTCCAGGTTGACCCGCAGGGGAATATCGCTCCCGCCGGCGGAGTAGAGCGCGAGCGCGTCCTTATCCGCCTGAATGGCGTCCTCCATACGGAATACATTCTCCATTTCCTCCTGCCTGAGGATAAGAATATCCATTGTTACGCATCACCTTTCGTATTGGTATCGGCTGCGGCGGCGCCTTCGTCCGCCGTCTTCTTGCGGGTGCTCAGAAGCATCGTGACGGCGCTGTAAAGGATCACGGCCGCCACCAGCCACTGCAGGGCCGAAACGTCCAGGCTCTTGACCACGAACGCCGCCACCAGCACGCCCGCAACGCCCGCCGTCGCGGCGAAAAGCGTGATCTTGCGGGAATAGCTGTCCAGTTTAATGAACTGCATGCTGCCCACCGGCACGGAGAACGTGCAGGCGCCCATCATGATGGGGAAAGCCACGCCCGGATTGAGGCCCAGCGCGTAAACGGTCGCCATCGTCAGCGCGTAGGAGCCGATGCCGATGTTGTTGAGCGCCCCGTAAATGAGCGAGAGCACGCCCAGCAGCGCGAGCTTGAAGCCGGTGAGGCTGACGGCGTCGCCGCCCGTGGGGTAAACGCCGAATTTGCCCGCGAGAATCAGCGCCGCGGCAACCACGAGGCCGGCCGCCACAAAGCGTTTGATGATGTTGACGGGAAGTTTGACGACGAAGCGCGGGCTGATATACGCGCCGATAACCTGCGCCACAATGGGGATGACGAGCGTTGCGATGCCGACGTTAATGGTGGAGATATACGCCAGCGCCATCACGGCAACCGGGATCACGCAGGCGGTGTTGAGCGTGCCCGGCAGCTTCTTGTCGTCCACCCATTTCATGCGCGGGTACAGCGAGGCGCCTATGGCGAAATCCGATACGCCGAATGTGGAAAGCAGGAAGATGATGAATTCCGATACGGCAATCGCGACGGGATTGCCGTGCTCCTTCATCGTTTGGCCCTTATGCCGGATGAGGTCCTGTATGAACACGACCGCGAACACGGCGTTGACGAGGGCAACCAGAATCAGGATGATGGTGACGACCATGATGATTTCCCCCAACTTTATTATTGGATGGCAAACACATCGCGGATCCCTTCCATATCCTTCCCGAAGACAGCCTGTACGCGCTCCCCCATATGCTCGATCAGCCGCAGGCAGTACGCATCGTGCTTGACATACTCGTTGGCAAAGAACACCATGCTTGCGTTGCGGGTAAATATCGCGCTGGCGCGCTCCTTGCTCTGGATGGACACATGCACCATCTCCCGGCCGTCGGCCGTGATGGTGATCCACCGCGAGCCCGCGTCGCGCATTTTATCCGCCTCAAAGCCGTGGGGATAAAATTTCTGGATCGCGGTCTCGTATCGCTCCTCGATATCGTACAAGATCACAAGCACGCGGCCGATTTCCGCCTGTTTGTCGACGATGCAGCGCTCCAGCCGGCTGTCCAGATCCTGCTTCCAGATCTGGATGAGCACCTCCTGCGCCGCCTCTTCCACAAGCTGGCGGCATTTGTTGAGGATGCTCTCATAGCCGGTGAGCTGCCAGATCTGCTCGCCGTCGCGCGGGGCCTCAAAGACGCGCGCCTCCTCTTCCAAACGGCGGAGCGAGTCCTCCGTCTGGTTGCGTATGAGCGCCGCGAGCTGCTCGACCGGCTTGGCGCGGTAGATGCTCGTTTTGTCGCGCAAGGTGGTGGCGATTACGCCCCGTGCGGCCAGCGCCTCCAGCGTGGCGTAGACCTTGCTGCGCGGCACGCCCGCATATTTGCTGGCCTCGTAGCCGGTGCAGTCCCCGTTTTGCAGGAGCGCGATATATACCTTCGCCTCGGTTTCGGTGAACCCGAAGCCTTTCAGGGAACTGATCATGTCGCCCATGCCCATCATCCTCTTTGTATGCTGGTTCTATCATACGTTCTCCGCCTGGGGCTTGCAAGTGCATAATCGGGTTTGCGTATTCTGCTGGCAAGGTACGGGTGGAAGCCGTTAGTAGCTATCCTTAGTAGCTACTATAGGCCCTTGCTATTTATTTGTCAATATGCTTTGTTAAAAAAAACATTATTATCGCGTAAAAAATCTTACACAAAAACCGCCCCGTTTTAACAGGGCGGTTCAGTATCGACAAAGCCAGGATTGTCAAGGGGCAGCCGCTTTTGTGAAAGCTATGCTATACCAGCCCCTGCGCGATCATGGCCTCAGCAACTTTCTTGAAACCCGCGATGTTGGCGCCGGCCACGAGGTTGTACCCCAGGCCGTACTCGGCCGCCGCCTGCACGGAGGAATCGTGGATGCTCTTCATGATGCTGCGGAGCCTGTCGTCGACTTCCTGCGCGCTCCAAGAAAGGCGCATCGAGTTCTGACTCATCTCGAGCGCGGAGGTCGCGACGCCGCCGGCGTTGACGGCCTTGCTGGGCGCGGCGACGACGCCGGGCAGCTTCGTAAGATAGGCGAGCGCCTCGTTGGTAGTGGGCATATTGGAGACCTCGATGTAGTACTTTACCCCATTGGCCGCGATCTTCTTCGCGTCCTCGATGCCGACCTCGTTCTGGGTGGCGCAGGGCATCAGGACGTCGGCCTTGACGCCCCAGGGCTTTTCCCCCGGGTAGAACGGCACGCCGAATTTTTTCGCGTAATCCTCCGCGCGGTCGCGGCCGGAATTGCGCATTTCCACAAGATAGGCGATCTTTTCGGGGGTGCTGACGCCGGCCTCGTCATAGACGTAGCCGTCCGGCCCGGATATGGTGACCACCTTGCCGCCGAGCTCCGCCACCTTGCGCGCCACGCCCCACGTGACGTTGCCGAAGCCGGACAGCGCGAAGGTCTTGCCCTTGATGTCGTCCCCCTCGTGCCGGAACACCTCGCAGGCGTAGTAGACCGCGCCGAAGCCCGTCGCCTCGGGGCGGATGAGGCTGCCGCCGAAGGCCATGCCCTTGCCGGTGAGCACGCCCGGCTCGTACGCGCCGCGGATGCGCTTGTATTGCCCGAACAGGTAGCCGATCTCCCGCGCGCCCACGCCGATATCGCCCGCGGGAATATCCACGTCGGGCCCGATGTGGCGGTAGAGCTCGGTCATGAACGCCTGGCAGAAGCGCATGATCTCGCCGTCCGATTTGCCGCGCGGATCGAAATCCGCGCCGCCCTTGCCCCCGCCGATGGGCAGCGTGGTGAGGCTGTTCTTGAAGGTCTGCTCGAAGCCCAGGAATTTCATGATGGACAGATTCACCGAGGGGTGGAAGCGCAGCCCGCCCTTGTAGGGGCCGATGGCGCTGTTGAACTGCACGCGGTAGCCGCGGTTCACGCGGGTCTGGCCGGAATCGTCCACCCACACCACGCGGAAGCTGATTGCGCGCTCTGGCTCCGTCATGCGCTCCAGAAGCGCCATGTTCTGATACTCGGGGTGCCTCTCGATGACCACCTCGAGGGAGCTCAGCACCTCCTCCACCGTCTGAAGGAACTCCGGTTCGTTCGCGTCGCGCTTTTTGACCCGCTCGATGACCTCCTGAATATAGGCGTTCATACATGCTCCTCCGTTTGAATGTCGCCGCCCTCGCCCTTGAGCGCGGCGCATACTATGTGCATCTTCATCATAGAGCCGCAGGCGGCGTTTGTCAATTTGCTCCTCCTGCAAACCGGCGTATATCCTTCATTCCGCGATTTGATTTTCTTATATCAATACAATACCATCTCAGGAATTTATCCGGTATTCCGCCCGTTTTTCCGATATCCCTCTGCCGTGCCCTTATTTCTTTTGTTTATGTTCATTCATGCAAACGAAATTTTTCTTGCAATATATAATTTATAGGACACAAAAAAGCCCCCTTTTGGGGGCTGCAGGAAAGCTGTTTTTTTCAGTTCTCTTTCTTGCCGCCGATCTGCAGCAGCAGGTTGAGGACGATGCCGAATATCGCGGCCGTAGCGATGGCGGGGAGCTTGAACGAGCCTACGGGGATGCTGTTCCCCGGGAAGCCGAAGTAGCCGCCCAGGCCGATGATCAGGATGGTGGCGATGACGGCGAGGTTGCGGGCCGAAAACATATCCACCTTGCGGTTGATCATGATGGCTACGCCCTGCGCGCCGATCACGCCGAACAGGTAGATGCACGCGCCGTTGATGACCGCGCCGGGAATGGAATTGATGGCCGCCGATACCGGGACGATGAAGGAGATCGCCATGGCGAGCACCGCGGCCGCGCCCAGCATCCAGACGGAGAAGTTCTTGGTAATGGCCATGGTGGAGATGTTCTCGCCGTAGTTGGTGCCGGCGGGGCCGCCGAACAGGGAGGAAACGATGTCGCCGATGCCGTCGCCGATGAGGTTCAGGCCCAGCTTGCCCGCGATATCGCGGCGGGGACGGCCCATCTTATCCGCCAGATCGTTGACGTAGATATCCAGCTGGAACACATGGGCGGTGGATTCGGGGATCGTCGCGATGGCGATGGGCATAATGGCGGCCACCGCCCCGACGTTCGGCGTGGGCAGCGTGAAGTGCGGCACCTGAATGATGCTGCCCGTCAGCATGGCGGAAAAATCCACGAGGCCCAGCGGGATGGAGACGGCATACCCCACCAGGATCCCGAGGAGGATCGAGATCTGCCCCCACACGCCCTTGAGGTACACCGAGAAGAAGATCGTCGCGAACAGCGTAACGAGCGCCGCGATCCAGCCTACGCCCGAGGTGGTGCCCGTAGCCGCGTCAAACATGCCGGCCTGGCTCATGGCCGAGCCCGCGAGCGAAAGGCCGATGATCATGGCGACCGAACCCGTCACCGTGGGCGGGAGCACCTTTTCGATCTTTTCAATGCCGTAGCGGTTGACGATCAGGCCCGCGATAATGGAAACGAAACCGGAGCAGATGATGCCGAACTGCGCCTGGGAGATCAGCGCGTCGGGCGCCGTCACGCCGTATCTCTGCGTGCCCATGAAAGCCGCGAGCGCCGAGAGATAGGCGAAGCTGGAGCCGTAATAGAGCGGAATCTGGCCCTTGGTGAAGAACAGGAAACAGAGCGTCGCAAGGCCGCTGGCGAATATGGTGGTGGAGACATGGAACCCCGTGAGGAGCGCGACGGTGACGGTTGCCGGGAACATGACGAGGACCTGCTGCAGCGCGAAGAGGATGAGTTTTCCTGTGGTCGGTCTGTCCTCGGGCAAATACCCGAGGACGGATTTGGGTTTGTCCATTGGTGTTCTCCTCTCATATATTCTCCACGCCGCTTTACTGGTTTTGTAAAGCGGCGCGACGTTCGCAATGAGGTATGGCACAGTGCGGCGGCCGCGCCGGCGCCGCGGGAAGCTGCATGCGCTTTTTGAGTGGACACAAGGGGTTGTGTTTTCCTCGCGATAGTATACCAGAGGAAGTGCAAACATTGCAACGATAAATTGCAGAAATGTACAAGATTTTCTGAACGATCAACCGCGGTTCTTAGGATTCCCCCATGTGTTTTGGGGCATCTCTATTGTTTTAGGGGCGCAGGGACGGGGGACGCAGGGGCTCCGCCCCTGCACCCCGGGGAGGGGATTGGCCCCATAAAAAAAGCCGCTCCTCTCGGAACGGCGCATATTCAGAAACTCAGGGATTGTCAAGGGGCCGCAGCCCCTTGACTTTCTTCCGGCAACGGCTGCGTGTACGCCGAAACGGATGAAAGCCGCAGGCTTTCTTTCCTCTCACGCTTTGCCGGCCGCAATGCGCAGTATTGCAGGCAAAGCGTGGAAACTCAAAAAAGTGCCGTCAGGCACTTTTTTGAAAGATTAAACGAGTTCGAGGACGACCATCTCGGCGGCGTCGCCGCGGCGCATGCCCAGCTTGAGGATGCGGGTGTAGCCGCCGCGTCCGACCTCGCGGCCGCGCTTGTCGTACTTGGGGGCGAGCTCGCGGAAGAGCTTCTCCACCACGGGATGCGCCTTGTCCTCGGTGCGCTCCTTATAGTCGGACTTGCTCTCCTTCTTGGACTTGAACTCGGGCACGTCGTACAGGTACGCCATGATCTGCCGGCGGGCGTGGAGCTTACTGGGCTTATCGTTGCGGACCTCGCGGGTCACGATCTGCTGCTTGTCGTTGCGGGATTCCTTCGTGACGGTCTCGCTGTTCTGATATTCGTTGACAGCCAGCGTGATCAGCTTTTCCGCGATGGGACGCACTTCCTTGGCGCGGGTCTCCGTGGTAATGATCTTGCCATTCCAGAGGAGCGCCGTCGTGAGGTTGCGCAGCATCGCGTTCCGCTGATCCGTAGGCATATTCAGCTTGCGGTTGGGCATAATGCTTTCCTCCTAACGTATTAGTCTTCGCTGTTGCGGAGCGTCAGCCCCAGCGCGAGCAGCTTCTGCTGCACTTCTTCCAGGGATTTGCGCCCGAGATTGCGTACCTTCATCATTTCTTCCTCGTTGCGCTGCACGAGCTCATCCACCGTGTTGATGCCCGCGCGCTTGAGGCAGTTGTAGGAGCGGACGGAAAGATCCAGTTCCTCGATGGTCATTTCGAGGATCTTCTCCTTCTTGTCCTCCTCCTTCTCCACCATGACGACGTCGCCGGGCACATGCTCGGTGAGGTTGGTGAAGAGCGTGAGGTGCTCGGCAAGGATCTTGGCGGCGTGGCTGACGGCCTCGTCGGGCTCGATGCTGCCCGAAGTCCATATCTCCAAAGTGAGCTTGTCGTAATCGGTGGAGGAACCCACGCGGGTATCCTCCACGCGGAAGTTCACCTTTTCGATGGGGGTATAGATGCTGTCCACCGCGATCTCGCCGATCGACATGCCGGGCCGCTTGTTTTTATCCGAGGATACATAGCCCCGGCCGTGATCGAGCATAATCTCCATATGGAGATGCGCGTTCTTGTCGAGCGAAGCGATATGCAGCTCCGGATTGATAATCTCCACGTCGGAATCGGGAAGGATATCGCCGGCCGTGACTTCGCACTCGCCGTGGGCGTCGATGACGACCTTCTTGGGTTCCTTGCTGTGCAGGCGCACGCAAAGCTCCTTGAGGTTGAGGATGATCTCGGTCACATCCTCCTTCACGCCCTCGATCGTGGAAAACTCGTGCAGCACGCCGTCGATCTTCACGGAAGTGGCGGCGACGCCGGGCAGCGACGAGAGCAGCACCCTGCGCAGGGAATTGCCCAGGGTCGTTCCGAAGCCGCGCTCAAGCGGCTCCACGACGAACCTGCCGTACCCTTTTTCCCGTTCGACATACTCTATTTTGGGTCTTTCGATCTCAATCATGTGTTTCCCTCCTTCTTGGACAGAGCCTCGCCACCGACGGGCTGAGCGCTGTCCATACGTCCTAAGGCCAACGAAGAAACAGGCGGGAGCCGTAAAAACAAAACCCGGTTCGGACGTTTACCTGGAGTAGAACTCAACGATCAAATGCTCCTCGATCGTCAGATCGATATCGTCGCGCTGCGGCAGGGCGATGACCTTCCCCGTGAGATTCTCGGCGTCCATCTCCAGCCACTTGGGCACGGTCTTGCCTGCGCCCTGCTCGCGGACGGCCTTAAAGACGGGCACGTCGCGCGACGCTTCGCGCACCGTGATCACGTCGCCCACCTTAATGAGGTAGGACGGGATATCGACCTTTTTGCCGTTGACGCGGATATGCCCGTGCAGAACGAGCTGGCGGGACATCGGGCGGCTTTCGCCAAAGCCCAGACGGTACACCACGTTGTCAAGCCTGCGCTCCAAAAGCACAAGCATGTTCTCGCCCGTAACGCCGCGCATATTCGAGGCCATTTCAAAGTATTGCCTGAATTGGGATTCCAATACGCCGTAGGCGCGGCGGCACTTCTGCTTCTCGCGCAGCTGAACGCCGTACTCGGATTGCTTCTTGGTGCGGGCCTGCCCGTGCTGGCCCGGCGGGGTGTGGCGCTTTACTACCGCGCACTTCGCGCCGTAGCAGCGGTCGCCCTTCAAAAAGAGCTTGGTTCCTTCGCGGCGGCAAAGCCTGCAAACGGAATCGGTATATCTAGCCATTGTGTCTGCCTCCTTACACTCTTCTGCGCTTGGGCGGACGGCAGCCGTTGTGGGGGATGGGCGTCACGTCCTTGATCATGTTCACCTCAAGCCCCGCGGCCTGCAAGGCGCGGATCGCGGCCTCGCGGCCGGAGCCGGGGCCCTTGACGTACACTTCCACCGTGTGGAGGCCGTGCTCCATCGCGGCGCGGGCGGCGTTCTCCGCGGCCATCTGCGCGGCGTAGGGCGTGGATTTGCGCGAACCGCGGAAACCCAGGCCGCCCGCCGACGCCCATGAAATGGCGTTGCCCTGCGTGTCGGTGATCGTGACCATCGTATTGTTGAAGGAGGAGCGGATATGCGCCGCGCCGCGCTCGATGTTCTTCTTCTCGCGGCGTTTGCGGGAAGCTGCCTTCTTGACCTTCGCCGCCGCTGTCTTTGCTGGTGCCATTGTCTCTTCTCCTCCTTACTTCTTCTTGCCGCCCATGGTGCGCTTGGGCCCCTTGCGGGTGCGGGCGTTCTGCTTGGTGCTCTGCCCGCGGACGGGCAGGCCCTTGCGGTGACGCACGCCGCGGTAGCAGCCGATCTCGATGAGGCGCTTGATGTTCAGGGACACTTCGCGGCGAAGGTCGCCCTCCACCTTGACGTTATGATCGATATAATCCCTGAGCTTGCTCACGTCGGTCTCGGAAAGATCGCGCACGCGGGTATCGGGATTCACGCCGCAAGCGCCGATGATGTCGTTCGCGGTCTTGCGTCCTATTCCATAAATATAGGTCAGGCCAATTTCCACGCGTTTGTCTCTGGGCAGGTCGACACCAGAAATACGTGCCATATGGGTAGTACACCTCCTGTAAAAATCACTCTTTGGCGTCCGTTATGTTAGAGCCCGCCGGATTGCGCGAATGTCTCCGCGCCAGCCGCACCGAACGGGTTGTTTTCTTCCTTAGAACCCTTGCCGCAAGCGGCGGTTCCATACATGGATTGCCGTTTCCGCCGCCGCTTATACGGCAGCGGAACTTGGCTCTGCGCCGCATCCTTCCGGCTTCCCATCGTCATTTGTGACAACGGAGCCGTTTTGCCGCATCCTTCCTGCTTCCAATCGTCATTTGTGACGGCATGCGCGTCACAAATGAACCCCGGGGTATCCGCAAGCGGATACCCGTTTCGGCCTGCAAACGCTCCACCGGAGCGTTTGCCGCTGCGCACCGGCCTCAACCCTTGCGCAGTCGCCGGCCGAAACGCCGCAGGCGTTTCAGGCGATTGCGGAAAACCCCCGCAGGGCTCGCACAAATGGCGTCAGCCATTTGCGCGAAAGGCGTTAGCCTTGTTTCTGCTTATGCTTGGGGTTTTCGCAGATGACCATCACGCGGCCTTTGCGCTTGATGATCTTGCATTTTTCGCAAATCGGCTTGACCGAAGGCCTGACTTTCATAACCTCTGTTCCTCCTTCAATTGTGCTGCCATCAGTTTTTAGCGCGCCAGGTGATTCTTCCGCGGGTCAGGTCGTAGGGGGAAAGCTCCACCGTGACCTTGTCGCCGGGCAATATGCGTATGAAGTTCATCCTGAGCTTGCCGGAAATATGTGCAAGTATCTTATGCCCGTTTGCCAGCTCCACCTCGAACATGGCGTTCGGGAATGAATCGGAAACGATGCCTTCTACCTCGATAACATCCTGCTTTGACAAGCTAGCCCTCCTCCGCTCTCTATTGAAGTTTGTACCCGAGCTCCAGGAGCGCGGCGCGCAGCTCGGAATCGAGTACCGGCCCGCCCTCCAGAAGCCTGCTCCCGATGGTCTCCGCAACTTGCTGTTCCACCCGGATGTGTCTGCACTTTTTCTTCTTGGGGCGATCCAGTTTGCGCAGGCTCCCGTCCGCGAGCAGCACGTGGCCGTTTTCCTCGCCTACGATGAAGAAGGCGCGTCCTTTGTCCCTTCCGGCCAGGCTGAACGCGATGCGGCCCACAAGGCTGCCCTCCGCGCTCATGAACCGACCTCCGGTCCGTACTCCGGCTCCGAAAGCGTCAGGAGCAGGGGGCCGTCCTCGGTGATGGCGAACGTGTTCTCGTAATGCGCGCTCGGCTTCTTATCCCGCGCGACGACCGTCCAGCCGTCCGAGAGCACCTCCACCGCGGCGCCGCCGAGGTTGATCATGGGCTCCACCGCCAGCGTCATGCCGGCCTCCAGGCGGATGCCGTGGCCGGGTCTGCCGAAGTTGGGCACGTCGGGCGATTCGTGCATCTGCCTGCCGATGCCGTGGCCCACGAGCTCGCGCACCACGCCGTAGCCGTGGCTTTCTGCATGCGCCTGGACCGCGGCCGAGATATCGTAGAGGCGCCGGCCGGGATACGCCTGCTTGAGGCCCTCGTAGAAGCACTCCCGCGTGACGCGGACGAGCTCCTGCACCTCGGGCGCGACGGCGCCCACAAAGAAAGTGCGCGCCGCGTCCCCGTGCCAGCCGTTGATGAACGCGCCGACGTCGACGCTGACGATATCCCCGTCCAGCAGCTTGCGCTTGCCCGGGATGCCGTGCACCACCTGTTCGTTTACGGACGTGCAGATGCTCTTGGGGTACCCGCGGTAGTTCAGGAACGAAGGCTCCGCGCCGCGGCTGCGGATCAGATCCTCCGCCGCCGCGTCCAGCTCCAGCGTCGTGACGCCCGGCCTTACCATGCGCTGCATCAGCTGCAGCACTTCCTCGACGATGCGCCCCGCCTTGGCCATGAGCGCGATCTCCGCGGGCGTTTTTGTGGTGATTCCTCTAAAATCCGGCATTTTCTTAACCCAGCAGCGCGGCGATGTCCGCGTCGACCTCCTCGGGCGTCCGGTTGCCGTCGATTGTGTGCAGCAAGCCCTTGCGCTCGTAGTAGTCGATGAGCGGGCGCGTCTGCGCCTCGTACACGCGGAGGCGGTTCATCACCGTTTCCTCTTTGTCGTCCTCGCGCTGGTAGAGCGTGGCGCCGCACTCGCGGCAACCGGGCTCGTGATGCGTGCGGATGTGGTACACCGCCCCGCAATCGGGGCAGAGACGCCGGCCGCTGATGCGGGAAACCAGCGTCTCCCGGGGAACCGCGAGATTGATCACATAATCGATCTTCGCAAATTCGGAGAGCGCGTCGGCCTGCGCCACCGTGCGGGGAAACCCGTCCAGCAGATAGCCTTTTGCGCAATCCGGCTGCGCGAGCCGCGCCCTGACCATGCCGATGATGACGGAGTCGGGCACAAGCTCGCCGCGGTCAATATACTCCTGCGCGCTCACGCCCAAGGGCGTTTTCGCCTTGCGCTCCTGCCGCAGCATATCCCCGGTGGAGATATGCGCGATGCCGTAGCGCTCGCAGACGAGCGCTGCCTGGGTGCCTTTTCCCGCGCCCGGAGGACCCAGGAATATCAGCTTCATACCCATTCCCCCGTCCTTTAGCTGAGGAAGCCCTTGTAATGGCGCAGCAGCATCTGGCTGGAAAGCTGGTCCATCGTTTCGAGCGCCACGCTGACGATGATCAGCACGCTTGTCGGCCCGAAGGGCGATTTGAAGTTGAAGATGCCCAGCAGCAGGTTCGGGATGATCGCCAGGATCATCAGGAACGCCGCGCCGAAGAACGTCAGCCTGCTGCTGATGCGCGCGAGGTAATCGCTCGTCGGCTTGCCGGGACGGATGCCGGGCAGGAACCCGCCGTTCTGCTGCAGGTTCTTGCTCATCTCAATGGGGTTGAAGGTGATGGTCGTATAGAAATACGCAAAACCCAGGATCAGCAGCGCGTAAATGATGTAATATGCGACCGTGCCCTGCTGCAGGTAGTTCATGTAGAACGCCGTAAAGCCCTGGATGTTGCCCTGCTGATAGTTCTTGTCGACGATCTGGATGATCATCAGCGGGAACTGCATGATGGTGAGCGCGAAGATCAGGGGCATCACGCCGTTGGCGTTGGGCTTGAGGGGGATGTGCGTGGACTGCCCGCCGTAGAGCTTGCGGCCCACAACGCGCTTGGCGTACTGGACCGGGACCTTGCGCACGCCCTCGTTCACGAACACGACCATCACGATGATGGCCAGCATCAGCACGAGGATGACGGGAATCGTCCACAGCGGATACAGCTTGCCCGCGCCGAAATACGGGCCATACTTCTCAATGGCCTGGGGAATCTGCGACGCGATGGAGGCGAAAATCAGCAGCGAAATGCCGTTGCCGATGCCGATCTCCGTGATGCGCTCGCCCAGCCACATCAGAAAGCAGGTGCCGGCCGTCGCCACGATGCCGATGGTGGCGTAGCTGAAGAAGTTGGGGTTGTACACGGCTGACGGCCCCAGGCTCAGGACGATGCCGACGCTCTGGATCAGCGAAAGCGCCACGCCCGTCCATCTGGTGGCCTGCTGGAGCTTCTTGCGCCCGTCCTCTTCCTTGGACATCTTCTCCAGCGCCGGTATGGCGACCTGGAGGAGCTGTATGATAATGGAACCCGTAATATAGGGCGAGATACCCATCGCGAAGATCGTGAAGTCCTTGAAGCTGCCGCCCGAAAGCAAATTCAGGAAGCCCAGCGCGTCGAAGGAGCCCATCGCCTGCGCGATATAGGCGGCGTTGACGCCGGGAATGGGAATATGGCAGCCAACACGATAGATGACGATCATCAGCAGCGTCATGTATATCTTCTTCCGGATTTCCGGAACCTTAAACGCGTTGACCAGCGTCTTAAACATTATTCCACCTCAGCACTTCCGCCCCGCGCCTCAATGGCGCTTTTGGCTGTTTCGGAGAATTTCGCCGCTTTTACAACGAGCTTCTTACTGAGTTCCCCGCGTCCGAGCACCTTGAGGCCGTCCTTTTCGATCTTTGAGATCATGCCCAGATCTTTGAGCAGGCTTGCGGTCACCACGGTGTCGTCGTCCAGCCTGTCAAGGTCGGAAATGTTTATGATGGTGTATTCCTTTGCGAATATGTTGGTAAAACCGCGCTTGGGCAGACGGCGCGCCAGAGGCATCTGGCCGCCCTCGAAGCCGTTCTTCTTGCTGCCGCTGCGGGCCTTCTGGCCCTTATGGCCCTTTGCGGAGGTCTTGCCCATGCCCGAACCGATACCGCGGCCTACGCGCTTTTTTGCCTTTGTAGAGCCTTCGGCGGGCTGTAGCTCATGCAGTTTCATGGTGTTCCCTCCCTTACGCTTCTTCCACCTTGACCAGGTGTTTGACCTTGAATATCTTGCCCCGGGTGCAGGCGTTATCGGGCTGCACACTAGAGCTGTTGAGCTTGTGAAGGCCCAGCGCCCGAACGGTCGCCTGCTGGTCCTTGAGCGCGCCGATCGTGCTCTTCACGAGCGTAATCTTCAGATTTCCCATAGCTTTATCCCTTTCCCGTCAATCCAGTATCTCGGATACCGTCTTGCCGCGAAGCCTCGCCACCTGCTCCACAGTCCTTAACTGTTTCAGGCCCTCCATAGTGGCCTTGACGCAGTTCGCCGGGTTGTTGGAGCCGTAGCTCTTTGTGCGGATATCCTTGATGCCGGCCATCTCCAGCACCGCGCGCGCGGGGCCGCCGGCGATAACGCCGGTACCTTCCTCGGCGGGCAGCATGCGCACATGCCCCTTGCTGAAATAGCCCTCCACCTGATGCGGGATGGTCGTACCCACGATGGGCACGTCGATCATGTGGCGCTTGGCGTCCTCGATGCCCTTGCGGACGGCTTCCGGGATTTCGGCGGCCTTGCCCATGCCCACGCCCACGCGGCCGTTCTCGTTGCCGACAACCATCAGCGCCGAAAAACGGAAGTTGCGGCCGCCTTTGACGACCTTCGCCACGCGGTTGATGGAAACCAGGCGTTCCTTGAATTCGGGCGCTTCCTGCTCGAACCTTCTATTCTGCATCGTCTTACTCCCTCCTTAGAAGTCCAGCCCGGCCTTGCGGGCGCCTTCGGCCACCGCCGCCACGCGGCCGGCGTAGAGATACCCGCCGCGGTCGAACACGACCTTTGCGACGCCCTTTTCCAGCGCGCGCTTTCCTATGAGTTCGCCTACGAGCCTGGCCGCCTCGACCTTGCTCTTGCCCTCCAGCTGGGGCTTGATCTGGGCGTCCAGCGTGGAAGCGGCGACGAGCGTGGTGCCTGCGTTATCGTTAATCACCTGCGCGTAGATGTGGTTCAGGCTGCGGTATACGTTGAGCCTGGGCCGTTCCTCGGTGCCCCTGAGGAGGAACCGGGACCGGTCATGCCGCGCCTTGCGCACAGCGTTTTTGTCGATCTTCGAAATCATGCCTTGTCACTCCTTCCTTCGCTTTACTTCTTACCCGTCTTGCCTTCCTTGCGGAGCACGACCTCGTAATCGTACTTGATGCCTTTGCCCTTGTAAGGCTCGGGCTCGCGCACCGCACGGATGTTCGCGGCCATCTGGCCGACCAGCTGCTTGTTGATGCCCGACACCACGATCTTATTCGGGGCCGGTACGTCGAACTGGATGCCGGCAGGCTCCGTGAACTCGACGGGATGGGAGTAACCGACGTTGAGCACAAGCTTGTTGCCCTGTTTCTGCGCCCTGTAGCCGACGCCGACGATATCCAGGGATTTCGTGAACCCCTTGGTGACGCCGATGACCATGTTGTTGATGAGCGTGCGCGAAAGGCCGTGCAGCGCGCGGTGGCGTTTTTCGTCGCTGGGGCGCTTGACGTACAAAACGCCGTTTTCCTGCTCGACGAGCATTTCCTTATTGATCTTTTCGCTCAATTGCCCCTTGGGGCCCTTCACAGTGACGGTGTTATCTCCACCGACCGTGATTGTCACTCCGTTCAGAATTGTGACCGGAAGTTTTCCGATACGCGACATTGTTCACACCTCCTGTGATGCAAATTTTTTACCAGATGTAGGCGAGCACTTCGCCGCCGACCGCCGCCTTGCGCGCTTCCTTATCGGTCATCACGCCCTTCGGGGTGGAAACGATAGCGATGCCCAGGCCGCCGAGCACCTTGGGCATTTCGTCCTTGCGGGCGTATACCCGAAGGCCGGGCTTGGAGATGCGCTTGAGGCCGACGATGACGCGCTGCTTGTTGGGGCCGTACTTGAGCTGGATGCGGATGGTCTTCTGCACGCCGCTCTCAATAAGCTCATACCCCTTGATATAACCTTCGCTGAGCAGAATCTGCGCGATGGACTTCTTGATGGTCGACGCCGGAACGTCCACAAACTCGTGCTTCACCACAAGAGCGTTGCGGATACGGGTGAGCATATCTGCGATGGGATCGGTCATGTTCATTCCCTCCTTCTTACCAGCTTGCCTTGCGCACGCCGGGGATCTCACCCTTGTACGCAAGATTGCGGAAGCAGATGCGGCAGATGCCGTACTTTCTGAGCACCGAATGCGGCCTTCCGCAGATGCGGCAGCGGGTGTAGGCGCGGGTGCTGAACTTGGGGGCGGCCTGCTGCTTATTGATCATGCTTTTCTTTGCCACGTTGTTTCCTCCTTATCAGCCCTGGACGAAGGGCATGCCCAGAAGCGTCAGGAGCTCCTTGGCTTCCTCGTCGCTCTTCGCGGTGGTCACGAACACGATGTCCATGCCGCGGACCTTATCCACATCGTCGTAATTGATCTCGGGAAAGATCAGCTGCTCCTTGAGGCCGAGCGCATAGTTGCCGCGGCCGTCGAAGGCTTTCGCGGAAACGCCGCGGAAGTCCCTTACGCGCGGGAGCACGATGTTCATGAGCTTATCGGCAAAGTAGTACATGCGGTTGCCGCGCAGCGTGACCTTTGCGCCGATGTTCATGCCCTGGCGGACCTTGAAGTTTGCGACGGACTTCTTGGCCTTGGTGACGATGGCCTTCTGGCCGCTGATGAGGGAAAGCTCCTCGCAGGCGTTCTCGATGCCCTTGGGGTTGTCCTTATCCGAACCCAGGCCCATGTTGAGGACGATCTTCTCGAGCTTGGGGATCTGCATCACGTTCTCGTAGCCGAATTTCGCCTTGAGCGCCGGGGCGACCTCCGCGGAATACTTCTCTTTCAGGCGCGGCGCACCGGAGAAGGACTTCATTTCGGACTGCGACGGTTTCTTTTTCTTGGGTGCAGCGGCCGCTGCCGCTTCCTTTTTGCTTGCCATTGCCAGAACTCCTCCTTTCCGGTTAATCCATGACCTTGCCGCACTTCTTGCAGACGCGGACTTTCTTATCGCCCTGGTAGGCGTGGCCCACGCGGGTGGGCTTATTGCACTTGGGGCAGATAAGCATCACGTTACTTACGTGGATGCCGCCCTCCTGCTTGATGCGGCCGCCCTGCTCGCCCTGCTTGCGGGGCTTCTTATGGCGGGTGACCATATTGACGTTCTGGACGATGACGCGCTCCTCCTGGGGGAGGGCGACGAGGATCTTGCCCTTGGCTCCCTTGTCCTTGCCGGAGATGACGAGCACGGTGTCGTCCTTTTTCACGCTGAGTTTATTCATCGTTCTCCTCCTTAGAGCACTTCGGGCGCAAGGGATACGATCTTCATATAATCGCGCTCGCGCAGCTCGCGCGCGACGGGCCCGAAGATACGGGTGCCGCGGGGCTGCTTCTGATCGTTGATGATGACCGCCGCGTTGTCGTCGAAGCGGATATGGCTGCCGTCGGGGCGCTGCACGCCTGTGACGGAGCGCACGATCACGGCCCTGACGACGTCCTTCTTCTTGACGGCGCCGCCGGGCGACGCGGATTTCACGGACGCCACGATTACGTCCCCGATGTTGGCGGTCTTGCGGAACGAGCCGCCCATCACGCGGATGCACTGAATCTCCTTCGCGCCGGAGTTATCCGCGACCTTTAATCTGGTCTGTGGCTGAATCATGACAAGCTCCCTCCTTACTTGGCCTTCTCGATGATCTCGACCAAACGCCAGCGTTTGTCCTTGGACAGGGGGCGGGTCTCCATGATGCGCACGGTATCGCCGACGCCGCAGGCATTCTCCTCATCGTGAGCCTTGAACTTATGGGTGCGGTTGACCATCTTGCCGTACAGGGGATGGCGCACCTTCGTGCGGATGGCGACCACGATGGTCTTATCCATTTTATCGCTGACGACCACGCCAACGCGGGTCTTGCGGTAACCTCTAACGGTTTCTTCCATGGTTTGCTCCTCCCTCATTTGGCGACCGCGCGGATCTCGCGCTCCCTAAGGAGCGTCTTCACCCGGGCAATGTCCTTCTTGCATTCGCCGATCCGCTGGGGGTTGCTGAGTTGCCCGGTGGCCAGCTGGAAGCGAAGATTAAAAAGCTCCGTCTTGAGCTCGCGCTCTTTTTCGTTGAGCTGCTGGGTTGTCAGCTTACGGATCTCAGTCGCTTTCATTGCCTGCACCACCTTCCACGACGGTATCTTTCCTGACGAACTTGCACTTTAAGGGCAGCTTGTGCATCGCAAGGCGGAGCGCTTCGCGCGCGTCCTCCTCCGAAACGCCGGCGATCTCAAAGAGGACCCGGCCGGGCTTGACGACCGCCACCCAGTATTCGGGCGAGCCTTTGCCGGAACCCATGCGGGTCTCGGCCGGCTTTTCGGTAACGGGCTTATCCGGGAAGATCTTGATCCATACCTGGCCGCCGCGCTTGATGAAACGGGTGAGCGCGACGCGCGCAGCCTCGATCTGCTGGCTGGTGACCCACGCGGGCTCCAGCGCGACCAGGCCGTATTCGCCGTAGGAGACCGTGTTGCCTCTGAGGGCCTTGCCCTTCATGCGGCCGCGGAACACCCTTCTTCTTTTGACTCTCTTAGGCATCAACATGGTTACTTGCCTCCTTCTTGCCGCCGGGCCCGGCCCAGCACCTCGCCCTTGTAGACCCACACCTTGACGCCGATGCGTCCGTAGGTGGTATGGGCTTCGGCGAAGCCGTATTCGATATCCGCGCGCATGGTCTGCAGCGGGATGGAGCCCTCGTGGTAGCCCTCGCTCCGCGCGATCTCGGCGCCGCCCAGGCGGCCCGCGCACAGGAGCTTGATGCCCTTCGCGCCCGCCTTCATGGAACGGGACATGGCCTGCTTCATCGCGCGGCGGAAGGAAATGCGCTTTTCAAGCTGGGCGGCGATGTTCTCCGCGACGAGCTGCGCGTCGGTATCGGGGTTCTTGACCTCGATGATGTTGACGTTCACGGGCTTATTGAGGAGCTTGCTGATATCGGCCTTGATCAGCTCGACGCCCGCGCCGCCCTTGCCGATGAGCATGCCGGGGCGGGAGGTGTGGATGTTCACGGTGATCTTGCTGGCCGCGCGCTCGAGCTCGATGCGGGATACGCCCGCCGCGAAGCACCTGGCCTTGACGTAATCGCGGATCTTCTTATCCTCGACGAGGTAATCGGCAAAGTCCTTCTTGGACGCATACCAGCGGGTATTCCAATCCCGGATGACGCCGACGCGGAAACCGTTCGGATTAACTTTCTGACCCATCGTAACCCTCCTTACTTAGCCTGGTCCAGAATGATGGTGATGTGGCTGGAGCGCTTGCGGATGCTCGACGCCCTGCCGTGCGCCCGGGGCCTGAAACGTTTGAGCGTGGGGCCCTGGTTCGCAAACACCTCCGCGACATAGAGGGTATCGCTGTTCATATCCAGGTTGTTCTCCGCGTTGGCGACGGCGGAGTTCAAAAGCTTTTCAACGACCGGGGAAGCCGCCTTGGGGGTGTACATCAGGATGGCCTGCGCCTCCTTGACGGACTTGCCGCGGATCAGGTCGATAACGACCTTCACCTTGCGGGAGGAGATGCGCACGTACCGGGCGACGGCCCTGGGACGCCTGTCCCGGTTCTTTTCCCGGGCGGCGGATTTTTCTCTTGACCTTGTTGCCATTCTTCTTGCCTCCTTACTTGGCGGCCGAGCTGCGCTCGGACCCCTTGTGGCCGCGGAAAGTACGGGTAGGCGCGAACTCGCCGAACTTGTGGCCGACCATTTCCTCGGTGATGTAGACGGGCACATGCTTGCGGCCGTCATGGACGGCTACGGTGTGGCCCACAAACTCGGGGAATATGGTGGAAGCGCGCGACCAGGTCTTGACGACCGATTTCCTGCCGGTCTCATTCATAGCCGCGATGCGCTGGTAGAGGCGTTCACTGACATACGGGCCTTTTTTTACTGACCTAGACATTCTTTACTCCTTCCTGGCTCACTTGCTGCGGCGGACGATGAACTTGTTGGTGGGGTTCTTCTTCTTGCGGGTCTTGTACCCCAGCGCGGGCTTGCCCCACGGGGTAACGGGGCCCGGGTGGCCGATGGGGCTCTTGCCCTCGCCGCCGCCGTGCGGGTGATCGCAGGGGTTCATGACCGAGCCGCGGACCGTGGGCCTGAAGCCTTTGTGCCGCTTGCGGCCGGCCTTGCCGAGCTTGATGTTCTCGTGATCCACGTTGCCGACCTGGCCGATGGTGGCCTTGGCGTTCATGGGGATGAGGCGGACTTCGCCGGAGGGCAGGCGGACCTGCGCGTAAGCGCCTTCCTTGGCCATGAGCTGCGCGGCGTTGCCCGCCGAGCGGACGAGCTGCGCGCCCTTGCCGGGCTTGAGCTCGATGCAGTGGATCATGGTGCCCACGGGAATGTTTTTGATCTCCAGCGCGTTGCCGATCTTGATGTCCGCGCCGTCACCCGAAAGCAGGGAGTCGCCCACGGAGAGGCCGAGAGGCGCGATGATGTAGCGCTTTTCGCCGTCCGCATAGTGGAGCAGTGCGATGTTGGACGAACGGTTGGGATCGTACTCGATGGTAGCGACCTTCGCGGGGATGCCGTCCTTGTTGCGCTTGAAGTCGATGACGCGGTACTGGCGCCTTGCGCCGCCGCCGCGGTGGCGGACGGTGATGCGGCCGTGGTTGTTGCGGCCGCCGGAACTGCGGAGATCCTCAAGCAGGGAGCGCTCGGGCGTGGTGCACGTGATCTCCTCGAATTCCGAGACCGTCATGAAGCGCTGGCCCGGCGTGGTGGGGCTGATTTTCCTGATCGCCATGGGATTGCCTCCTTACTGGGCCATGCTGTCGAAGAACTCGATGCCCTTGGAGTCCTTCTTCAGCTTGACGTAAGCCTTTTTGGTGGAAGCGCGGCGGCCTTCATGCTGGCCCTGGCGCTTTACTTTGCCCAGCCGGTTCACGGTGTGGACAGAGTCGACCTTCACATCGAACACGGCCTCGACCGCCTGGCGGATCTCGGTCTTGCTGCACCGCTTATCCACAATGAAGGTATAGGTCTTGGAGGGCAGATAGTCGTAGCTCTTTTCGGTGAGCACCGGCTTGATGAGAATATCGTGCGGGTCTTTCATCAGTTGTACACCTCCTCGACCTTTTCGAGCGCATCCTTGGTGAGGATAAGCTTCTTGTATTTGAGTATTTCGTAGACGTTGAGCGTGCCCACCAGCGTTGTCTTGACGCCGGGGATGTTGCGGGCGGCGCGCTCCACGATTTCATCGGATTCGGCGAGAACGATGAGCGCGGCGTCCACGTCCACGGCCTTTAAGACCTTGACCATTTCCTTGGTCTTGGGGGCGGCGATGTCCAGAGCGCTGAAAACGATGAGCTCGTTCTCGTTGACCTTGCTGGTAAGCGCGGACTTGAGCGCGATGCGCTTGACCTTTCTATTGACGTTGATGCGGTAATCGCGCGGCTTGGGCGCGAACACGACGCCGCCGTGCCTCCACTGCGGGGAACGGGTGCTGCCCTGACGGGCACGGCCGGTGCCCTTCTGGCGCCACGGCTTGACACCGCCGCCCGAGACTTCCCTGCGGGTGAGCGCGCTCTGCGTGCCCTGGCGCTGGTTCGCCAGATACGCGCGAACCACTTCGTGCATCACGGCGGTGTTGACGGGCGCCGCGAAGATCTCCTCGGAAAGGGCGACTTCGCCGACCTGCGCGCCTGTTATATCGTACAATGCGACCTTTGGCATGTGGGCTTTACCTCCTACTTTACTTGACGGTGGACTTGACGACCACCATGCCGCCCTTGGCGCCGGGGATGGCCCCCTTGACCAGCAGCAGGTTTCTGTCCTTGTCCACGCGCGCGACCTCAAGGTTCTGCACCGTGACCCGCTCCGCGCCCATGTGGCCGGGGAGGTTCTTGGTCTTAAACACGCGGGAAGGATCCGAGTTGGCGCTCATGGAGCCGGGCTCGCGGTGGAAGCCGGAGCCGTGGGTCTCTTTGCCGCGGCCCTGGTTGTGGCGCTTGACCACGCCCGCGAAGCCCTTGCCCTTGGACGTGCCGATGACGTCCACATGATCGCCCGCCTCGAACATATCCGCGGTGATGACGGAGCCGACCTCATAGGAAGCGGCGTCGTCGAGCTTGAGCTCCCTGAGGTAACGGGTAACCTTCACGCCCGCCTTGGAGAAGTGGCCCTTCTTGGGCTTGGTGGCCAGGCGCTCGCGTACTTCGCAAAAGCCAACCTGTACGGCACTGTAACCGTCGTGCTCCACCGTCTTCTTCTGGACGACGGGGCAGGGGCCCGCTTCAACGACGGTTACGGGGATCATGGTACCGTCAGCGAGAAACAACTGCGTCATACCGACCTTTTTGCCTACTATGGCTTTCTTCATCTATTTACACCTCCACTGATCAGAGCTTGATCTCGATATCCACGCCGGCCGGAAGATCAAGCTTCATCAGCGCGTCCACGGTCTTGGACGAGGGCTGCAGGATATCGATCAGGCGCTTATGCGTGCGCATTTCAAACTGCTCGCGGGAATCCTTATACTTGTGCGGCGCGCGAAGAATGGTGACGATCTCCTTCTCCGTGGGCAGGGGCACCGGGCCGCTGACGCGCGCGCCGGTTCTCTTGGCCGTTTCCACGATCTTTTCGGCGCTCTGGTCGATCAGATTGTGCTCGTAGGCCTTCAGCTTGATACGGATCTTCTGGTTTGCCATATTATTTGTGGCTCCTCCTTTTTGTATTGGGCCGTACACCCGGCCGTGTGTTTCCCTGTCTTCTTTTGCGCCGGAAAATTCCTTTCCGGCCGAACATGGGACTGCACGGCTTTCTGTACCCGCCCCAGGTGGGTGCTGCGAAAGCGGAAATTACCCGGATGGCTTGCCGGCAACCTCCCGCTCCCCTTCAAAGGCGCGCATGAAACAAAAGCGCGCCGACTGCGCAACGTTGTTATAATACCGTATTCGGGGAACGATTGCAAGAGAAATTTTCATGATTTTAGCGCCTTTTTTTGCGACTTTTCAGGAATCGCGAACGGAACGCCCGGCTCCGTTGCCTGCGGGGCAAAAATTGCGCCGGTTTTCCCCCGTTCCGGCCCTTTGCACGCGGCATTTCTCCAACTAATTCCCCCCTGGAGGGCGCCCGAAGGGCGGGGCGGTTCCCCTCCACCGGACAACGCTGGATGTCCTTTCCTGTATATTGTTGCCGGAAAATCACGGCGAAACCGTCCGCACGGCGCGATTTTTTACGCCGCCGCCCCCGCGCAGCGGCCGGATTCCGGCCCGTTTTCCGTGCCGTTCAAAACTTGTGAAACCTTATTGACGGCATTCCCCGCATGCGCTATACTAAATATCGCCACTGTTGCGGCGGGGGAGCATAGCTCAGCTGGGAGAGCATCTGCCTTACAAGCAGAGGGTCACAGGTTCGAGCCCTGTTGTTCCCACCATTTACGGCCCGGTAGTTCAGTTGGTTAGAATGCCAGCCTGTCACGCTGGAGGTCAGGGGTTCGAGCCCCCTTCGGGTCGCCATTCTGCCTCGGTAGCTCAGCTGGTAGAGCAAGGGACTGAAAATCCCTGTGTCGGTGGTTCGACTCCACTCTGAGGCACCAATGCCTGTATTGCAGGCTTTTGCGGGAATAGCTCAGTGGTAGAGCACTGCCTTGCCAAGGCAGGGGTCGCGGGTCCGAATCCCGTTTCCCGCTCCATCTTTGCGGCGCCATAGCCAAGCGGTAAGGCAAGGGTCTGCAAAACCCATACCCCCGGTTCGATTCCGGGTGGCGCCTCCAATCAAAACAGCTCCCTTAAAGGGAGCTGTTTTGATTGGAGCATTCTGCGTTCGGGAGGACAGCGCAATGGGACATCCGGGCTTTTCCTATATCGGGCTGATTTTTTTGCTGATGCTCATGGTTCCCAATCTGATTTGGACGAAGCACCGGCCGAAGGGGTATGACGCCCAGAACGAAAACAAGGTCCTGCTCCTCTTTGAACGCGTCGGGCAGGTCCTTGTCACCGTTACCGCGCTCATTTTTTCGGACTTCAATCTCCGCCCGTGGTCGGCGTGGACGCTGTGGCTAATCGCCGCGGCGGTCCTGATGCTTCTGTATGAATGCTGGTGGACCCGGTATTTCAAAAGCCAACAGACGCTGCGCGACTTTTACAGCAGCTTTTGCGGCGTTCCCGTAGCGGGTGCCACGCTGCCCGTCGCCGCGTTTTTTCTCCTCGGCATATACGGAAAGGTCGCCTGGCTTCTGATTTCGGTGGTGATTTTGGGGATCGGGCATATCGGCATCCACCTGCAGCACCGCAGGGAGGCGGGTTGACCGCCCCGCCCTTCGGGCACCCCTCCGTGGGAGGGGAATCGACCTATGCCGCGGGCCGGTATTTTCGCCCGGCCCTTATGGTATAATGATCGAAGGCAGGCGGGAATCCGTGGAGGGCGAGGCAAAAAATGAAATCCAGAAAGCTCACAATCGGACTGTTTCTATTCTATCTTGTGGCATTGGCATGGGTTGTCTTACTCAAGCTGCGCTTTTCTTTTGACGACCTGGACCATTTTAGAAGCATCAATCTGATTCCTTTTGCAGGCTTGGGCATTTTTAACGGGACAATGAGCATCCGGGACAGAGAAATTATCAGCAATGTGCTTGTCTTTATTCCATACGGTATCTTTGTTTGTATGCTCATGGGGAAAAAGGGCTTCCGAAAAATCATCCCCATTTTTTTAACGAGCCTGGTTTTTGAAATATCGCAGTTCGTTTTTGCGATCGGCGCTGCCGATATTACCGACGTATTGGGAAACACGATAGGCGGCGTCATCGGAATCGGGATATTTTCTGTTCTTTCTAAAATATTCAAAGGAAAGACGTGCAGCGTCATCAACGGTATTTGCCTGATCGCCGCCATTGTTTTGGTTTTGCTTTATGGCCTTATTTTCTTAGCGAATAGGTAACCGCCCCGCCCTTCGGGGAGGGGAATCGACCGGCGGACGCTTCCCAATTGGCCGGCAGGCGAAAAATCCCCTTACGTAACCCCTTGCTTGTGACGTTGCGTGATACTGTAGGATACCGGCAAGGAGGTGAGTTCTGTGCCGCAATACACAACCGGAGAATTGGCCAAACTGTGTGAGGTTTCCGTTCGAACCGTGCAATTCTACGATGCCAAGGATTTGCTCAAGCCCTCGGCGCTTACGGAGGGAGGCCGGCGGCTGTATTCCGATGACGACCTGAATAAGCTGCGCCTGATTTGCATGCTAAAAGCGCTGGGGCTTTCGCTTGCGTCCATTCAAGGCATATTGGACAGCGACAACCCCGGCAGAGTGCTGCTGCTGCTGCTTGACGAACAGGCCAGGCGGATCGGCAGCGAAATGAAGGACATGCAAAAGCAGTTGGATGCGATCAGGGCGATTGCGGAGAGCATCCGCCATACAGACAGGATCCCGGTAAATTCAATCAGCGGCATAGAGCGCATGATGAACGGTAAAAAGAAATTAAGAGGAACGCGCATCGCCATGCTTGCCGTCGGCCTGATCATGGACGTCATTGAAATCGGCACAGCGGTTCTTTGGATTGCGAAGGGTATCTGGCAGCCGTTTGCGATCGGAATGCCGTTCGTGATTTTAGCGGGCGTTCTGCTGACAAGAATGTACTACAAGAGCGTGGCGTACGTTTGCGCGGAATGCAACGCGAAGTTTCAGCCGGTGTTCGGTCAGTTCTTCTTTTCCAGCCACACGCCAAGGACACGGAAGCTGAAATGCCCCGCATGCGGGCACACCGGATACTGCGTCGAGGTTGCTTCCGGAGAATAAAGTCCGAACACCGATTTGCCGGCAGACAAATGAAAAATCCTCTGCGCGGCCCCTTTTGAGTAAACGACGGAAATCGGTTTTGCCGCTCGCCTCCCTCTGGCGAGGGAGGCGGCATGGCGCAGCCGTGACGGAGGGAGAGAAGTTTGAAAGCGCAGTCTGCCTTTGACGAGGGAGCCAATGTCCGCAACGCATGATTCCCTATTTACCGTCTGTGCCCGGCAAACGACCGCCTATTGAAAATTGGTGGAAACGCGAAGCCGTATTCCCTATACTGTAACCGTAGCGGGGAGGTGACAGGATGCAAATCGAAATTAAAACGGACAGCTCATGCACGGAACCCAAAATCATTATCCTGACCGATAGAATGACGGATGAAGTAACCGCCATCGTCAAAAAGCTATCCGAGGAATCGCCGCAGATGTTGGCCGGCTTCCGCGAAAATACGCTTGAGATTCTGGAACAGGCGGATCTTATCCGTATCTATGCCGCCGCCGGAAAAGTCTTCGCGATGACCGGAGGCGGGGAATATGTGCTGCGGCTGCGGCTGTATGAACTGGAGGACAGGCTGGATAAGCGCAGTTTTGTTCGGATTTCAAATTCTGAAATCATCAATCTCAAGAAAGTCAAAAACTTTGACATGAGCTTTACCGGAACGATTTGCGTTACCCTATCAAACGGCGCGGTTACTTACGTTTCAAGGCGATATGTCGCCAAAATCAAACAAGTATTGGGGATATGAGGTGATTGCTATGAAAAAGAAAGTGCTCCAACGCTGTCTGCTGGGCGCGCCGATCGGCCTCGCCGTCAGCGTGATCATTACGATTATCATTTCGCTTGCGGTTGGCGGCGGAGTTTATTATGCCGTCGTGCCGGAACTGATTGCGGATTGCGGCAATGAAATAAATGCGGTGCTTTTGCAGGCGGTATGCTCCCTCCTTTACGGAGCCGCATGGGGCGGCGCGTCAGTGATATGGGAAAAGGAGAACTGGAGCATCCTTCGCCAGACGGTCACGCATTTGATCGTTTGCTCAATCGCTACATTTCCCATTGCGTATTTCATGTACTGGATGGAGCACAGTGTGTCCGGGGTTCTGCTCTATTTCGGCATCTTCTTCGCCATTTACCTGATCATCTGGCTGTCGCAGTATTCCGCTATGAAGAAGCGGGTCCAGCAGATGAACGAAAAGCTGAAAGAAAACAATTCGGGCAAATAGAGGCTGCCGAATCCCGGTTTGCATACCTGCTTTCCATCAGAAACGCCCTGTTTCAGGGCGTTTCTGATTGGCATAAAAGGCTTTCTATTCAGCAAGCCCTGCTCGGCCAGATAAGCCTTCGCCACTCGTATGGAATTATGCATTAAGTACACTTCTTCCTTTAAAAGTGTCAGAGTGTCGACAAAGTCTCGGGACAGCTTTTATTATGCAAGAACGCAAACAGGAGCTGCATAGCGGGACGCTCCGTCGTCCCGCTGAAGCCCCAAAACTTAGGAAACACAATAAAATCCGTCCAAGCTGACGACATGTGCGTCAGCTTGGACACCTTGCATGCAGGCCTGCTACGCCAGGCCT